>Ga0325414_1000063_pt1 | contig 55180 bp, 42 predicted proteins | sample PopdelMetagenome_8_FD_206183 | JGI IMG/M metagenome (GOLD analysis project Ga0325414, IMG submission 206183) | Populus deltoides microbial communities from Bellville, Georgia, United States - Leaf-PdKOR-R3 | ecosystem: Host-associated > Plants > Phyllosphere > Phylloplane/Leaf | place: USA... | reverse complement strand
ACCTACAGTAGCCACGCTATCTTCTCCATGAAAACGTGGGTTATCCCTAGTAACACCCTCATGGCGTCACCTTCTTCCCTTGACCATGTGATGTCGATCGAGAGGGTTTGCATTGCCTATCACTTGAAAATCCTGGCGAGAACACGAATTAGACTCAACCTCTACCTTTACTGGACGAAGAGCTTGCGGAAAAGAGTCAACCACAATAGTCTCTGACGAAGAAGAAATCATGGGGGAACATGCATTGAGTTCCAGATGCAAGCCTATTACTCCTGCGTGTAGCTAGTCTAGCAACTGCAGACCTCAAATAACTTCGTTCCATCTTGTAGTCAGAAGACTCTTCCTCTGTGTCCTTGTCTATCTCTGTCTCCTCTTGTCTCCTCCTCCTCTTCCAAGCTAAATTATGGTGAAATGCAGCAAACGTTCTCGTGGCAAGTATATGTTGCTGAAGTTGCTGTGCAGAAGGAAGTGCGTTGGTATATATACCAAATAACGCATACATCCACCCTGCACACACGGACCGAGCTGCACCCTCTCCTGCCATCTCCTCCCATGCATGCTGCTACACTCTCCATACACTCACATGCAACAAGTACACTCACGGGTTCCACTCCAGCAGTCCTCTCCAGTCTTCCCTGATGCATGCAAGAAGCCACCAGAAAAGCACCAGCTTTCATGTCGTTGTCACTGCCACATCAGTCACCAGTTGTATGTATAGTCAAATCACGTGAAGAAGACCAATGCTAGTCGTGGTTTCTAAGGCACGCAGCTCAAAATCTTCATATCCACCCTCACACAGTCCTGAAAAATAAAAGACAGCAACAAGCGGTATAATCACGGCAAGTAAGGGAGAAACATGGCATGCACAGAGAGTGTTTTTTCTTCTCCTTACGATTATATTGGTCAAGTTGAAATTGGCACGTAACCTGCCAATTTCAACTTCTTCGCTATCTCCACTAGAATTTCATTTATTGTCTTACTTTGAGGATGAGTCCAATCACCCATAACAAATTCATGGACATGATTTCCCAACTCTACAAGGCTTTTCCCTGGAGTTTTTCTAACTCCTTCATAAAGCATTATCTTTCTCGCCTCATGCACATCTACGCTGCTCGCATGCATACAGATTGGAGATTAGTACATAATCTCCACTATCTTTAGGCTCCAACTGTAAGAGTACTTGGGCTCTTGCAAAGGCTCCTAAACCTAAATGCCCATGTATTGTGCAAGCCCCTAACAAGGTCCTCCAAATAACAGCATTAGGCTGCTAAGGCATATCCTAAATAGATTGATCATATGCTTCTTTCGCCAAGCCTGCTCTACCTAGCAAATCAACCATGCAAACATAGTGCTCTATTCTAGGCACAATATCATATTCCTCCATCGATCCTTTTGAAGTATTCAAAACCCCTCGTTAACCTTAACGCTATGACTACAAGCATATAAGATCCCAACAAAAGTGATCCCACTAGGCACCAATTCCTCTCTCTCCATCTCCTGGAAATGCTCAAACGTTTCTTTACCGAATCCATCAACAGCCAATCCAACAATCAAAGAAAAGGATATGTTTGACGTGTGTGTCAGGTTTATAGTTGCTTGTGGTGGTACAATTCAATGGCTAGTTTTGGATTTTCACTCTCAGCATAATCATGGTATTCCATGTGAAAACATCTGGGCTTTGGATTTGAACAAAAATAGTGTGCATAGGTCATAGGGACTGAAAGGGAAACAGAGGTGTATATAAGGTGCCTGCCCATTTCTAAGTTGGTTAGTGGGATGCCATGCCTCATAGAAAAGGCAAGGATTTGCTTCAGTTAGAACTTGGAAGAGGCACAAATGTGGAAAAGGGCAATGCAGTTTCTTACAATGTAAGGTACTCTATTATCTGAGCAGGTCGTGGGGTTTTGAGGACAGGATGGTTGGTGGGGTGATTTGAGCACATCTTGCTTGTCTGCCGCATATGCTTGCTTAGTTTTTTTTTTTTTGGTATGACATGTGCTTGCCTAGTAAACTTCTGATAGAAATGTAATGACCGCAAGGATGGAAGGAAGCAGGGCCTTTTAAAAAATGGAAAGACAATCTTGACACCCAACACATCAGTTTTAAGCTTTTTTGAATGGTTTTGATAAGATATCAGAATATTCAATTTGATATATATATATATATATATCAAATTGAAGTCTTTCAATCCAATAGTATTTAATTTTTATGAAAACACTTCCAATGCACTAGCAAATATACACTCGAGTGATGTAAAATTTTATATTTGTTTCAGCTTAGGTAATTGCAAAATTTTCCGGAATCGATGAACAATAACTTAAGGCTCAGTAACTTAAATCACTGCGCGGGTACATATGATTGACATCATGCATCAAAGAATCAGAGCTAGCAAGAGAATGTAGCCTCTTCATTTCTTCCATTAATTCTCCCAATATCTGATACACATCTTCGGAATAGGGGTGGGATCGATCTTCAGCCTTGAATGCATGTACTTCATTCTTCACCTCTATCCAACTCCAACCAGGGACCTTCTTCACCTTCCTCTCCCTCATCAGTCTTGTCACAGAGGCTTTGTCATCCCACCTCTTAAGATGCCCATACATGTTTGAGAGGATAACGTACGTGCAGTGCTCTTCAGGCTCTACCTCTAGCAGCTGGCTTGCTACCTGAGCAGCTAACTCAATGTTACCACAAGCCCTACAAGCACCCAATAGAGTTTTTAACACCATTGCACTGGGTTGAAATGGCATTGAATCAATCAAGGCTTTTGCCTCCTCCAGATATCCAGCACGACCAAATAAATCAACCGCACAAGCATAATGCTCCATCCGAGGAGGAATCCCGTAGTCAGATTCCATGGATTTTAGAAAACAGCGACCTTGTTCAACCAGTCCAACGTGGCTACATGCGGTCAGAACTGCAACAAAGGTTACATGATCCAGCTTCACCTCTCTGTCTCTCATTATGGAGAAGAGGTCCAGTGCAACATCACCCTGCCCATGTTGTGCATATGCAAACATAATTGAATTCCAAGTAATTGAGCTTTCTTTTGTGGTATCTTCAAAACATTTCCAAGCATCTTCAATAATTCCACACTTGGAGTACATAAAAATCAATGAACTGGCTACAAAATCATTTGAGTCAAAACCTGTCTTAACAGTCAGGAGATGAATCTGTTGGCCTAATTGGAGGATTGCTAAATCTGAGCAAGATCTAAGGACAGCCGAATAGGCATAGTCATCAATTTCCTCCGCTGAAGATCTCATATGCCCAAAGAGTTTCAAAGCATCTTCACTAAAACCCATTTGTGAAAACCCGGTTAAAATGGAATTCCAAGAGACTCGGTCCTTAGACTTCATGGAGTGGAACAAGTTTAACGCAGCTTCCATGGATTTATTATTCAATTTGAGATACATAGTTATTAATGCATTGCAGATAGTCACTGATTCTTCCAGTCCCCTCTTTATCACCAATGCGTGAAAGGATTTCCCATAGTTTTTATGCGCTGCTGCAAAACAAGCACTTATGACACAGGTATAGGTATAGATGTCGGGCTCGAAGCCAAACCCTTGCATCTCCAAGAAAAGATTAAATGCATCCTCATCTTTATCATGAACTAGGTAAGCTACTAGCATGGAATTCCAGGTAACCAAATCTCGGGTACCAACAGCACCATCAAACACCCTTTTAGCATCTTCTAACAAACCACATTCTGAATATGCAGTGAGTGTAGCATTACATAAAGCATTGTAGAACTCAAGGCCATGTTTAACAATCTTACAGTGAAGCTGCATCGTCAACTTATAGAACTTGTCACCATCAAGCAATGTCAAAAGCGGAGCAAATGTGCCATCTTCAACCCTAACACCTTCCTTCTGCATACAATCTAATAGCCAAAATGCAGTGTCGCGGTCTCCAACTTGCACAAAGCCATCGATGAGTGCATTCCACGAGACAAAATTACGCACTGGCATGCCTTGAAACACATCATACGCATCTTCAACTCTCTCACACTTGGCATACATGTCCAATAAAGCGCTACCCGCATAAACACTCTGCTCATAACCAATCTTAACAATCAAGGAATGCACTTGTTTCCCAAGATCATGTCGACAGGCGTGAGCTACCCCTTTAAGTATACTTCCAAAGGTATAACCATCAGCTTGAAAGCCACGTCTTTTCATGGATTTTAGAAACTCCCAAGCAGCACCCAAGTTCCCAGACTCTACATAGCCAGAGATCATGGTGTTCCAGGTAACGGTGTCTTTGTGGGGCATTTCGTCGAACAGTTTGCATGCAAGATTTAAGTCTCCAGGGTAACATTTTGAATAGCGAAAGAGGATGTTGTTGGCAACGTAAATATGGGAAATAATACCTGATTTGAAGGCCTGGCAATGGGTTAAGAAAACGTTGTACAAAGCATGTCTTGAGCTCTCAACCACTGAATTCAACGGCCTCATTCATCCTCTCTCTCTGTTACAATGACGAGCTTGACTGATGATGCCGAGATGCCGAAAGTCTCGTGGGTTAGTTGTTGTTTTAGAACCACTACATGGGCCTCGGCCCAATAATTGTAAATTTGCCAACTTGGTCCGTGAATTGGCGAAGCCGGCCCGTATTAGTGAAACTTGATCAAGCAGAAATGCAGTTTACCATCTCTCCGCAAGTTACCAGCCATAAAGATGAAGCTTTGATTGTTTCATCCATTCCATTTTTCAATATTGAGAAAAGCGCTGTATTTCACTCAAATCGCTTATGTGACTCTAAGGTGTTATGCCTTCCCACAACCATCAGTTTTCAAGCAGTTGTCAGATGAACCCCTTTGCTTTTCCTGCGTTTTACTATTCATTTTCGTCCTGAAGAATGGATGCATTGTCCTCACACCTACCTACATTGTATGTGATGGATGGATGCACTTGGTTGTAGTCTCTCATTCTGCCAAGGGGTTTCTGGCACATGGATGTAATATGTCAATTGTTGGTGGTTCGTATGCTTCATCATAAGGGCAGTAGGATGGTACAGAAGCAAGTTATCACAGGCAAATTATTTCCGAGTTATCACTCTTAAACATGATAATATTATGAGTTCGACGAGCAACAATCCAAAACCATCTCTGAAAATCCACTTCAGTTGAGATCCCAACACTGATAGTGGCAAGGAAAATGCTCGCAGACATATCTCATCAGAATTCAGTAGAAAAAATTCAAGGGCGCAACGGGCCACACCTCTTCCTCTTCCTAGCTATATCAAAAACCTCTAACACCATCTATCTATAAATAGTAGAAAAAAGAAAAAACAAGAAGAAGCCCGTGATATTCAACTCCGACGTACTGAAAACAGAGTCAAGAGCTTTCCTTCTGCTTCTTTCCATTCATGCCGCTTCATCATGCTTATACTCAGAGCTTTTCTGTCACTTCTTTTTTCCGAGTTGTTTCGCACAACAAAGTTAGGGGAAATGATTTCTTCGTTGTAGTATTGCCGCAAACAACTCAATTGACACCCTCTGCCTATCATTGCACAAAGCTTTTGCTTATTTCACCAGCTGCACAATTGTCTCTGCATTCGGGAATTTTGGGAGGATTTGCCACCCTTGTCTTTGTAAGTGCTTCTGGATGCAATACTCCTCCTCTGCTCCCTGGAGCTGCTGCTACAGCATGTCTTCTCTGCTTGTTTAGACTCTTGTTCAGATCAGCATCATTTTCATTTACGCTCTCATTATCCTCTTCCTGGAAAATGAAACTGCTATGAGAGCTTTGCACATTTAAGAATAAATATGTTCTTACGACGATTTTAAAGTGTATTTTTGTCTTTCTAAACCAGGAAGGAAGCAAGAGATAACCAAATGTTAAAATGTGGTATTTCGAGGGCAAGCTTTAAAATTGCGAAGTCATCTTTTAGATGCAAGCCTTTCTTAGCATCGATGTCAATTGTCATGTACCGACTATAGGAAATGATCACTGCAATGATTTCAATGAATATTTTCCACACACATTTTTATTCATATGAGGTTGATCTTATATATAGTCATTGAAATCTGTTTTAGGAAGAATGAAATTGTTTAGGTTTAAACTTTGCTACTGCTACATTGTACAGTTGTGAGAGTAAATTCCATGATAATGATAGAAGATTCAGAACAATTCAAGGCTAGATAAACTTTGTTGCTTCTTGATCGAGATTCTTGCTACATTCCTTTATATGCCCTTGCAAGATTGAGCTTCCATTAGTAAGATCAATCTTGTTCCTGGGTAGTGGCTGTCAGTAAGTTAGCTAGGATCTTCAGTATGAACGTGTCTGACTTGCAAAATACCTAATTAAACTTAGTCATGTACAAAATAAAGATCTATTTGAATGTGTTTCATGCAAGAATGATTTGCTGCCACATAGGAGATGAGGTGTTGATGTGAATTTGAAACCAAGTTCATGGAAGAGATTAAGGAGCCACATTGTTTCTGATGTTGCGTTAGCAAGTGCACAATATTCTGCCTCAGTTGAGGATCTTGCAACAACTCTTTGCTTCTTTAAGCTCCAAGATATGGGAGTTGAACCCAAGAAGCTTATATATGCAGATTTGGAAGTGTGATCATCAATATTGCCTCCCAATCTACATCAGAAAAGGTTCTTAAAGCAGGAATACCATCTTTAACAATTGTATGCCACGGAAAATGGTCGGTTTTAAATATCGAAAAAGCTTTTTTCTTGTTATCTAGTGACTTCGGGTTGGACTGTGTATAAAATGAGAGAGTTTGTTTACTGCAAATAGGATATTGAAGGCTGCCAATAACTCTGCAAAACTCTGTGCTGTCCACAGAAGCAGTGTCATCAACTAATTGAAGAGAATGACTCGTGGAAATTGGAGTAGAGACATCCTTTACACCGCTCATGTTAGTGGTGGATAGTATATCATATGCATATTTATGTTGTGATAAAAATAACCCTACTTGAGTGGGCACAACCTCAATACCTAGAAAAAGAATACACAAGAGAAGACCCATGTCCTTGAGAGAAAAACTCTCACCTAGGTTTCTTAACAAATATTGAATGATTGCTTGTAATGACAAGATCATCAATGTAAACCAGTCAAAAACAAGTGATGGAGTCTCGGTCGGAGATGAATAGTGATGGATTTGCCTTGGGATTCTAAAAACCAAGTTGTAGAATTGCAGTTTTGAGAGCTGTATACCAAACCGGGGAAGATTACTTTTCACAATCTGCAAACATGATTAGGCCTAGACACATCTTTAAAACATGGGGGTTGCAACTTGTATACTTCTTCAGTTAGTTCATGAATTAAAAAAGTGTTGTGAGCATCAATTTTCCTCAACCGTCATCAATTCATAACAGCAATAGTAAGAACATCTCTAATGGTGGCAGGTTTGACTACAGGGCTAGATGTTTCTTTGTAATCAAGTCATGGTCTTTGATTGTAGCCCAGGGAAACAAGACAGGCTTTGAACCTATCCACTGACCCATTAGCTTTTCTCGTCACCCTAGATACCCACTTATAACCTCCTGAATTGCAATTTAAAAGAGAGGGAAGTATGTCCCATGTTCCATAAGAGGAGTGAGCTCAATGGACATGGACTCATACCAACGAGGATGAGATATTGGAGGTTAAATGCTCTGATACCATATAGGAAATGATCACTGCAATGATTTCAATGAATATTTTCCACACACATTTTTATTGATACAAGGTTGATCTTATATATACAGTCATTGAAATCTGTCTTAGGAAGAATGAAATTGTTTAGGCTAAAACTTTGCTGCTGCTACATTGTACAGCTTTGAGAGTAAATTCCAAGATGATGATGATGGAAGATTCAGCACAATGCAAGGCTAGATATGCTCTGTTGCTTCTTGGTGGGATTCTTGCTATCTTCCATTACACCAATCATCAACTTTTTTTGAGTTTTAACAATTAAAACAAGGCAAAAGAAAAGAAACTTAAGGGATATATGGTGATCATGAGACCATCTAAATATTGCGGTCTTGATATCTATTAACATGGTTGTTACCTGTGACTGGACGGAAAGAACTCCATATATATAGACCTCTGCTAGTTTTGACTTTGCTTTAATACTGTAGTTCGGCAGACCCCTGGCAAGCAGACGTCCCTCACACTCCCTCCTCGATCCATGATTACTTGGGTTAAATGCCTCTCTTTTTTTATCTTAAAATTAATTACAAGTTGATCAAGATTAAGTTTTTTTCTTGTACCTAATATATATTTTCTCCTCCATCATTCTATTTATTATTAACTTTTTTATATATAATTATTTAAGCTACATGTATTTATTTATTTATTTGTTATCTTCAAATTAGTTCTTACGTCAAATGAGATTAACTTTTTTTCTAGACGATTCTACAAACACACACTCCATGTTATCTTGAAGTACTTAGCAAATTTAAATTTAGAGTGTGTGTGTGTGTGAGATGCAAATGGTTGACCATGAAGACCAACTTCGATATTGAAACATTCAAGTTCACACAAGCTCACCATGCACGGTCCAAAGCTTTAGAAAAACCACTAGAAAAGAAGAAATCACAGCAGGGTCTGCTGCCGGTGAAACAACCGTAGTGGGGGCTTGGGATCGATATATGTTAAGTCTACTTCTTGCGCAAGTTCCTAAAATAGGCAGAAGGATTTTCATCAAAATCACTCCTTGGCATGCGGAAGTTCCCCCCGGGTGCTTTCATTGTCTTGCCATTCTTCTTGCTCTTGGTAAGACATCTGTAGCAACTACGAAGTAGGAGACCTATCACTGCCACTGCAACAATTGTAGGGACATGTACTTTCTGCAACCATTCGAGGACATCAGGAGCTGGTGGTTCCATTGCTGTTAATCTGTTTAGAAATTAACGGGGAGGGGAGTACTGTTCTGGGCGAGGAATTAGAGAATCGAGAGGATGCAAGAAACGTGATAAGCTATGAGAAGGCTGCACACAATTAACGGTGCCTCCCACAATTTAAGAAGATGAAAATGTGGTGGGTGTCTTCTGGAAATAGAGAGTGTCTTGCTTAAGATGTAAGCATCTCTTAAGGATTTAATGTCATGTTCAGCCCACCAGCTCTACTCTTGACAAAAGAAAAGGTATCATTGTAGGATTTACGCAACACATTAATTGGAGAATATTATTATAAGATAGAGCTTTAAAAAAATCAAAAGAACATACCAGTACTGATTATTCGATCTAAGTTAAGATTAAATCAACAAGTCAAGCATCGATCCCATTTAAAGAGAAAGAATTTATCTTTTAAGCAGATGAAATGTTTCTTTTTATTTGATTTTAAATTTTTAAACGGATTAAAATGTGTTAAGCACCTTTTATTTTTTTTTTAAATTAAAAATTTCATCAGTCTCCTAACTTAGTATATATTCCCATATTGATCTTTGTACTACTCTTGTTTTGCACCACCGAAAAATTATTGTTTTTTTCTTTAGGGTTATATATATTTCACGTTGTTAAAAATATATTTTTAACACAATTCGAGAAAAATATAATGTAAACTCAAGAATTATTGTTTTTTCTTTAAAGTTCTATTTAAAGTTGTAAAAAATATATTTTTAACATAACCTGAAAAATACAATGTAAATTTAAATTGTCAGTAAATTTTTTATAAATATCATGTGTTCAACAAAGACATTATTTTCATTGACCATGTAATTAAATTCTAAGAAAAATATTATGTATATGTTAATCAAAGGTTTGTCGAGAAGCTTGTATATAATTTATCGAGATGAATAAGCTTAAATCATTTAAAGATGAAAAAATATAATCATAGTAATGATACCTAATTTATTAAAGATCTTAAGATTTAAGTTCAAATAAAAAACTAAATCATATGACATTCTCGGTAGCACTAGAAAATTATTATTTTCTTTTTATTTCTATAATGGCATAAGTGATAATTGCAGCATGATAAATGATGAGTTATGCTCTTAATTATTTTCATATATTAGTACACTAAGTGGAGCATAACATAATACTTTTAATAAAATATCATATATATCTATATGAGTGAGAAATGTGGTCATTTCTTTAAGAATTTTGATAAAGGTTGAATTTTCTAAAACACTCATGAATCCAAGAGTTGTTCATAGTCAAAATAAACACAACAGTAAAAATCAAAGAAAATATCTAGGTAGAGAAATATGTGAGTACTATTATCTTGATTTACATAAAAGGTTGATTAGTTCAAGACATGACATTACCTTTTTAGCCTAGCAAATCTGATAGTATTTCATTAAAAAAGGTTTAAGGCTAAAAGTTACCTATCTTGATGTAATGATCTATCAATTCAGTATTTTTCAATAAATTTCTGCATCATTTTAAAATTGGTGAGACAATTTTCATTGACATAGAGGATTGTCGGAGATTTATTTAAATGCTTTGATTTTTCTTCAAAGCCTAGAGGTTAGTTTTTCTTGTTGAAATATATTTGAGTTATATAATCTTTAATTCAAAAACTTTATTTAGAAGTGCATTAAAACTAAAGTGGTGGTGTTAAAATTTTAGGGGACATATGACAAACATTCTAGCTGCACAAGCGATGAGTAATAAAACTTTAAATACAAAGAATTTGTCATTAACAATAATAAAAGTTTCATTACTTTAAAGTATTTCAATAAATAAATACTTTAATTTATTTTAATTTAGTTAAACATAATTATTTTTATTACTAGTATACTTTGAAAATATCAAGGCTTTGGCAGACTTATTATGCAGTAGCAATAATAAATGGACATCATAAAATCTCTTTCCCTTCTATATATGGATGTCACTAACACAAGTTAGTTTTAAGAAGATGGTGTATAGTATCCTACGATGAATGTTAGCTCCATTCATGACATTCAAAATAAAAATTAAAAAAGAAAAAGAAAATAATCTTATGCACATTCTTTCTAGATTGTGGGGCTGGAATCTATTCTCTTATAAGACTAAATTAATTAATAATCTCACAGGTGCCGGTTGTTTTCCATGAGATCAGTACTGCGTGCCCATCACTGGACCAGTACTCTTCACCAGTTTTTCCTTTATATCTTGCAGATCGAGCTGTGGGTGAGGCTGTGAAAAGAATATATATTTTCTTAATGAAAATGAGTTTGCATTAACAACAATATTGTATGTTTCACGCACGGATTCTTAAGAGAGATTTTATATTTATATCGAAATCAAAATTTAATTGTTACAATAATATTCTTGAGATATTTTCCACGATCCATACCACCAGATTATTTTGCAAAGTTGTTTTTTTTATCCATACAATAATAGATTTCAGCGTCCATATAATGGCCAAGTTCAACATTTTTAGCGAACACCACCTTAATGGTAGTATATTTTTTTGTTACTTGGGAAAAAAGCAAGACAAGACAAGCAACATGGGTCTAAAACCAAATTAAGGTCATGGTCTGCAAGGGGGAACTATGGACTTCTGTGGATTTTCAAAGACTGGTAGCCCCTTGCAAGAGATTAACCGCCCAATATCGTAGTGGCCATCCATCTGTGATCAGTCTGTAAATTCTGAAATGTTTATTCAATCAATCCAGGAACAAGTATTGATCGGAAGCATTCTGGAAAAAACCTAAGCTTTTGTTAGTAGCTAAGATTCGTATTTTCTTTCAACCAGTTCAAGATTCAATAATCCGCACTCACACTCTGCAGGAATATTAGCATGATCCCAACATTATTCAATAATACAAGTTCAGCTGCTATTCACTGCAGATTCTCTCTGTGTGGACAAACTCAATAAAATATTAGAGTGGTAATGCAACCTCTTGTGGTTGCTTACAAAAGCACCTGCACCTTGCTGCTAGTTGTGCACTTGTGCTGCAATTTCACTGCAAGTTTTCAAGCTTAATACCTACGAATGCTCTTCAGCCTTTCTTATTGTATTTTGCAGTGCCTGTAGATTTAAATGTTAACTTCTGCATTGGCTGCAGGGTTGTGATGGCTCAAATAATCTCTTAGATGACACAGCCACCTTCACTAGTAAGAAGACTGCCCTACCCAGCTTGAATTCACTCGGGAGCTTTGAAGTGGCTGACCAAATTAAATCAGCTGTCAACCAAGCTTGCAATGGCAATGCATGTGGTGTCATGCGTAGAAATTGTAGCTTTCGCAGCTCGTGACTCTATGAACCTTGTAAGCAGGAGTTGATGTTTAAAGCATAAATACACCTATTCTTTCTTTCCTTGTAAGCAGGAGTTATTGATACATAGCTTTCTTTCAATCTCACGAGCTAAACCTGATGGACCTTGTTGTCCTCTCGGCAGGCCACACCATTGGTCTTTCCACAACAGGATTTATAATGACACAAATTTGATTGATTGGAAAAAAGAGTCTCCTCCATGATCAAGCGGACAATAGAAGAAAGTAAGCCAAAACACAAGAAGGTAAATTTTTATACTGCAAGTTTCTTTTTTTTAAGAAAAATAGGGAGGTTTGGTATGTACTTACAGCCCAGACGTGGGCTGCCTCGGTTACCGTGGGTGTTTTTCGCAGTATTAATAATGACGACTAGCTAAGAGCAGTGGCTGAACTCTGAAGCAAATATTAATCGGTTGATCAAAGTCATGACAATATATAGCGGACATCAGCTATTAAGGCTAAACATAGGGTGGCCTTGGAAGGAACTTTTTTCAAAGTTTCTTTCTTAAACTTTGACAATTTGATAATTACCAAATTCCTTGTAATTAATAAACTCCCACAAAGCTCAGAGGTGGCCCTCAGAGGATACTCCTTGCGCTTAATAAACTTCAGACAAAGACTTGCAGGTTCCTAAGCCATGCAGCTGCCTTGTCCTTGTTTAATCAAATCAAGTGTGCCCCCTACATAAAAACAGCCACCATCCATGCTTCAAGTTGTCTCTCTAAAGCAGCACGCTCCTTGTGCATCATTTCATTCATGTGTATAATATGACAAAGCAAATGGTTTAACTGGGTGGCACTGTCTTTAAATTATAACCAGAGACTCAACCCTATAACCCAACCATCCAGAACACACCACAGATGAAAGCTGCAAATCTTACATTTCGAATTATAACAACATTTAAAGCATAAACATCCTATCACAGGTCACATGGGATATAGTTTATAACAAGGAATGATAAACCCATGACAAGACAAATTAGACGAGTCTGATTTCATGTGCCAAATCCAAGGTGTTCAAAGAAACTTGGAACAATGCACGTTATCAGTGCATGAAAATGTAGCTTCTTCATTCCTCTGCAGCACTGGCAGCACTTAAATCCACACTTAGGTCAAGAACCTGTGACATGAAAGACAAGAACTAATCACAAAGTGGATTCTAGAGCAGACAAGGAGACAAACAACAAGAAACAAGAAAGAAGCTACTTAATACAATTAATATTAAAATGCAGCTAAGCAAAATGATCGCCTTTGATGCTTGGTTAGGTATGATTCAAATATTGTTAGCAGTTCAATTTTAAAGTGAATAGAATTTTTGCTCTTATCCGGATTTGGAGCCATGGCCTGAGAAACTCAAAATGCTAGTTTAGTCCCTCATCCAACGCTCAAGGACAAACTTTAATTAGATATTTTCCCTCAACACAACCCAGACAGATAATTCCCACAGCTCAATGGTATGCACATTAGCAAAAACATAAATACCAACAAAAGATAGTATTCAACAGCCATTGTTTTCTGAAAATTCACTTGTGGTATAGTATTGTGAGGTTAAGCTGATAAACATCATGGTTGTCTACATAACGGAATCACTGTTAATGGTATCACAAGACCAAATAGATGGTAGAGCTTCTTCAGAAGAGTTTTTTTACAACAAATTCTCCAGCACAGGAAAGTGCAATCTTACCTTTCCAGTTATCATGGTATACATGTTCAAAACATCGGTGACAGTTGACTCAAAGTGTGTTGTGGCATCATAACTCTGTCGAAGATTAAGGAACTCAATTAGGGAGTATCCATGAAGGTATGGTGAAGCAATAGAAATCATAACTAGCATCATCAGCATTAAGAAAACAAAAAATACACTCACTGTTGAAATAAAGCAGTTGTCCAATGAAGGTTCATTAACTGGTTCGTATCTGTCATAAATATCAAAGAATATCTCATCAACAGGACCTAGGAGGTCAATTCCAGGCTTCAATTCAACCTCAGGATGATCAGTCTCTGCCTCCGTTGATACAAATGCAATGAATTTGCCCTTTGGAGCGACATTGTGAGTATAAGAACAACAGAAAAGGTACCTGCTCAACACAGAAGCATCACAAAAATTTAGCACTTATTGTTTCTTCAGCAAAGTCACAGTAATGAAATCTCCCCCCTTGGATAGACTATTCAATTTGGGATAAGGGTGTTAGAGGATAATATAAAACCATTGTTGAGGCTTCACCTAACAACGTAAGTTTTTGAATTGAATTGGTTTTTTGATATGGTGTCAGTGTCTTGATGACCAAACTGTCACGATTTCAATTCTCACCACCTCATTCTAACTAATTAAATTAATAAAACTAAGCATAAGGTAATGGTGAGTTTGTGCAAGTTTCAAGCCCTAAGAGTTTTCTCTTAAGAGGGTGTGTTAAAAAAGTAATATAAAATCATTTTTTAAGCTTCACCTAACAACTTAAACTTTTGGGTTGAATTGGTTCTTTGACAAAGGGAATCAACTACACCCCATGGATCTCCTTGCCCATTAGAGAGAAACTAAACTTTCCAAGATAGCCGAAAAATCATAAAAGAACATATCCATTTTAGAATTTTACCATGAAAAAAATCATAACCAATTTGTTGAAGAAAAAAATACATAAACCCGAAACAATCAATCACAAAAAATAAGAACACTAGCAATGCAGCAGACAAGAGACTTAACTATAATGTCCTATGAAAACAATTCTATCTCCCTAAATGAACCACCTTTAATTAATGGCCAACTGCCATGCTGTGTTTACATTACAAAACAAACACAACTCATGCTGGCTGATATTTGGTAACAGTAAAAACAGGTAATGTTGATATGTTAACAATTATAATCCTTCGACTTTTTAAGAAATAATATGGGATTGGAAATAAGAACATATCTAGAACTCACATGTCTGATCTGCGACCCAACTGCTTCTGTGGCAGGATAACCTGCACTGAATGAGATTCATCGGTGCTTGGTATTGGGTGGCTCATAATGGCAATTGCCCTTGCAACCTTCCCAACCTTCCTAACCTGTTCAAATGCATTCAACTTTCTGTAAATAATGAAACATTAAGTTTTTATCTTCAACGCGCGCGCGCACACACACACACATATATATATATATAGAGAGAGAGAGAGAGTCAGGCTTCATTGACTACTTATTTTGTCCTCCGTACCTTGTTGAGTAAGTAGGAAGGATCACAAACAACTTTCTTGCACTTGGCAGTTTCCCCTTCTGATGTGACACCAGCAACTTTGCCTTCCTCATCAAATTCTACCTGGAATTAGAGTGATATGCCACTTTCATATTATATTTCCACTCAACCACAACGATTATATGCACATGGAATTTTCTCAAGAGTATACAAGGTGATGCAAGGACACAAAATAGCATATCAAACTCAGAAACAGAAATAAGTACCTTGCACTCAGGTTTATTTAACATGTATGTGCCTCCATAAACAGCACTAAGCCGTGCAAATGCCTGAACAGAATAACATATCCAAATAACATTGTCATTTCAGTTTATAACAAATCTAGTATGTTGAGACGGATGGTGAAAGAATTGAGGAGGGGTAGGCAGGGGGAGAAAGAGACCTGCGGGAGCTCTCCCAAACCATACAGAGGGTAAATATATGGTGATCCTCCTTGAAAACGAGCAAAAGACTCCGCATATAGCTATCACATAATCAGGAGGGGAATTTTCAAAAAAATGCGTAAAATAAAGAATTTCAAATGTAACAGATTCAAAATATTTGTAATGGAACTAAGCTATAGATTCTGAAAAATGATCACCTTCATCCTCATAACAGTATCCAGTGCAGGTTCATTGAGGTAGCGATCATCTCTATGTAGCGCCACTGCATGACCGATGAAGTCTATGGTATTGTCATCAAGACCAAATTTTCTGACAAAAAGTCAACTGTGTAATAAGAAACAAAAGTGCTCACCAAGTTTATTGCTGAATACAAATAGACTTTGCACTAATTCAAATAACCTCTTACGATATTACTCAAACCAAAATGAAACAACGGTGTTGAACAAAATATGAGGATCCATGAAAGCTACAGTGTGGTACTAGAAAAGCACACATAAAGAGACACGTGTGACATATAAGCCTGGAGAGGGGCATACGCAATCAGTTCTCTGGTAGTCACTCTCGTCAAGTCCATTCCCTCGTGTGTTTTAGGATCACTTTCTTCATAGTTATGGACATATATGAAAAGCTTCCGAGCACGGCGCTTTTCAAAAATACCCATCAGAGGAGATTTGAGTGCCTCCATGTCAGTTGCAGGCACCTTGTGAACCTATTGCAATAGTTTATACCGATGGCTTTGAGTAAAAAATATATCATAACAGAAAGTAAAGTGAATAATCAACCTCGACTGAGCATACCTTTCCCTTGTTGAGGACAAAGCTGCCATCCACTGCTTTGAAGTACAGATATTTGGTAACGTTTGTGTGAATGAGGACACGTACAAGATTGCCATTTGCCATCATAAACTAGCCATAAAGAGAAACGTCGACGAATGAATAGAGATTTAAAAAATGACCAACTCAAAAAATTGAATAACTGGTCAAATAACACGAAGAAGAAGCAAGGTGGGAAATACACCTTAGGAATCATGTCAACATTATAATCCCTACTTGAGCCCAGATGTGCTGGAGGCTTATCGTTTCCCCTGAACCTCTTCCAGAGCTGTAAATAAATTAAATTAAATTCAAAATCAACTACTCACAACAGTAGTAGAAAAACGGTGAATGATAAACAAAGACAGATCTTGAATGGTAAATAGGACCTGAATGAGGTTAAGGGAAGCAGATTCTCCTCCATAGTAGTCATTCCTATCCATATGCAGGACCTGGCTCACAAAGACAAAACTCTTACAAGTGCACAAAATCCAATACGATCCAAATAAATCAGAATGAATGTCAAGAGGAGAACACAAAGATAATATGCAGTTACTTGCATTAATTCCATGCAAAAAGATCCATTACTAAACGTGCACCTCAAAAGTCAAGGCAAGGATGATCATAATTGAGGTGAAACACAAAACCCAATAAGCAAGTGACAAGCAATTCAATGAAAACCCATGTAAAAACTTCCCATAAGAAACTAATGAACCAGGAATCAATCTATTTATTTTCGAAAAGATCCATAAAGTTTGCATTTTTTTAATCAATCAATAAATAGCTCCAGTAAAGCAAAAGTCTTTGCGAATCGGTAAATGATCATCAAACGTAAGCAGTTAGCTTGATCTGTGTGAGAAAAACAAAACCCTACTCTAAAAGGGATAGGAGTGTTGAAAAATGAAACGATACAGATGCATCAGATACCAAATTGGGAAGAAGAGAAGAAAAATGGAAAAAAGAAAGACCTTGAGGCCATCAACGGAGAGAAGACCACTGAGGATGCATTCCTTGAGACCAGTACCCAATACTATCACATCATACTCTTCATCCATGATTCAGAAGATCGACACGATGTTTTCTTTCGTGGTGGGGGTTGGGTTTAGAGTTAAAGGTTACAGGAGAAGAAGAAATAAGAATGGCAAGACAGCTGCTGAGGTAATGACTTTGTTTAATGTTTTACGTACTGATTAATTAACAAATAAAACCTGAAGGCAAAGCAAAACAGAGATGCTTTGTTTCTTAGTCCAGGAAACCTTCCTTGCAATGCGAGCCCTTCTGATTTTATGAAGGCAAGGTCATACCTATCTATGGCTTTGTGAGTTCCTTCAATGACATGTTCGATTTTAAGCTTAGTTTGGTTCGGGTTTGTTTCTGACTTCGTTTAAGAAGTTGATTTGGTTAACAGATATAACTAAATCTAATGAATTTTTTTAAAAAAAATAAATAATAATTATATTAATATATCTAAAAAATCTAAAAATAAATAAAAAATAAAAAATTTAAATTTTTAAAAAAATATGTTTATAACACAAATGAAAAAACAAGTATTTAGAGCTGATATTGTGGTTATAATTATTTTTAAAATGATTAACACTTTGAAAATTATGAAAATAATACTTTTTATTTTGTAAAATTTATTTTTAATATTAAAAAGTTAAAACGATTTAAAAATATTAAAAAATTAATTTAAAATAAAAAAATAAAATTCTTTAAAAACAACGAAAATAGTTGAGGTTGAGAAACATTTTGTATCAATTTTCATCCGCCCCAAAAACATCTATGTTCATGACTCACATCCAATTTGGTTTTATTGAAACCCTAAAACCAAAACAAAAAAATCAATCCTCTTTTTCCTTTGAAGCCTTCAAGGAAGGACATGAGTATTAAATATGTTTTAGTCACTTATTTAAAACAATGTGCAATTCTTGGAAAGAAATAAGTAGACACAATAAATAGAAAGTTGAATTTAGTTAAGCTAATTAGCTATTTGACATGCATTTCACTACAAGTAAATAATTTTTTTTTTCACTATAAGTAACTGTATCATAATGATTCTCTTCACTGATAAATGTAAAAAAGTGAATTATGCAAAAAAAAAAAAATATATATATATATATATATAAATCAATAAAATAAGATAGAGCTGCTAATGGCAAAGTATTTTTTTTAAAAAAAAATAACCGTTCCAATAAAAGATGGATGAGTGAGATATTAAACCCCAACTTTTCTCTTTGATGCGCATATTTTTTTTTTATCTTAAAGGTCAATGTTTCTTACCAAGAATAAATAACTTTGATTTTTAAGAATAAAGTTAATTTATATAAACATAAAAAACAAATAATAGATGAATTAAGATAATTTCTTTGAAATATTAAATACATATAAAATAATGAAAAGAACAATCTATATTTAACAAAAAAAAATAAATAAACAAGCTAAAAAAATCCAAATATAAGATATTTTAATTTAAATATAAATTAAAACATTATTTCAAAAAACATATATTACAAAAAGAAATCAATTAAAAAAACAAAATTATATATATATATATATATATATATATATATATATATATATATATTTCAAGTGTAAAGTGTCATTCACTCCATTAATAAAGAACGGGTTGTAAGTATAGAATGATAAATATTTCAAATGTTAATAATTTTTTATCAAGAAAAAAATTTTAAAGAAAAAAAAGAAAACTTTACTAAAAGATAAATTATAGAAAAATAAAAATAAAAACAAAAACAAAAAGAATAGTTATAAATAAGTTAGGTATAAAGTAATAAATATGTAAAATGTAAAGGAAAAAATAGATAGAAAAGGCAAATCAATTTTTTTTTCACAAAGAAAATCCAAAAATTACAATTTTATTATCGCTACAATTCAAATAATAGTAGACAAAAAATAAAAATATTACAAAATTACAATTTCTACTGTAATTTACCATTTCCTTTTACTTTTAGTATATTGTATAATATATAATTCCTTGTGTTACATTTAAATTACACAATATACTAAAAGGATTTAGTGCTATTTTTTTTGTTTACCTAGACTTAGAGCACTGTGAATTGAAGTAATGTAATGACAACCCAGCCATTACCACAAAGAGTTGCAAGGACAACGAGGGAGGGGTGGAGTTGTTTTTTTACTGGGATGCATTTGGCATTAAAGAGATGCTTTATGAGAAGATGGTCGCTTCAAGTTTTGGTGGGATTGCCCTAGGCGTCAGTCGGGCTCGTGCCCCCACGTGAGGACACCTACCACCTGAGCTGACCTGCCTTTGAGTTGGGCTAAAAAAGCATCACGCGACACTAGGGCTGGCTTGCCTTTGCCCTAGCCTAAGCTAGGCCCGCTCCCCTACGCGAGGACACCTGGTGCAAGGCTGCCTTGCCCAGGCCATACAACTGGACTCACGCACCATATAGCGAGACCTGGCGCTTGGGTTGCCCTGCCCATGCGTTGGGGTCACAAATAATAATATTTTTTAGTATTAATACTTTCAATGATAATAAAAATACTAATCTTTGTACCACAAATAATAATATTTTTGTTATTAATACTTTGAACTACAATGAAAATAAAATATTACTACTTTTAATTATAATAAAAATAAAAATATTTGTACTGCAAATAATAATATTTTTGATATTAATACTTTGAACTATAATAGAAATAGTAATATTTATAAAATAAATAATAGCATTTTTAATATTAATACCTTTAATTATAATAAAAATAATAATATTTATGGACAAATAATAATAATAATAGTCATAGTATTTTTATATGTTATTATATGTTAACAACCTAGATATATCATGCACTGTTACAATTAAAGAGTGCTGAAAAAACCATAGTAATATTTTTCTTAGTTTGCAAAGTTTGCTGGCTTGGTCTAATTATTTCTGTAACCCTTGTTTTAAAAGAGAAACTTGTTGAATGTGTTAATTAGGAAATGTTCTTAAGAATAATGTTTGGGAACTAGCTCCTGATGTTTTATTTTATTTTTGTTCTTCATTGTATTATATTACATCAAACAAAACACAAGATTCTCAATCTAATCCAAGCTTATCCATGATGAACTCGGAAACAAATGGCGTTGAATGTAGGAACAAGAATGAAAAGCCATGCATGGCCGTAAGAACAACCAGAAGTGGTGAAGAAGCAGTCATGGCATAGGCAAGCCAGCTTGCAAACAGCCGTCAACAACGGCGAAACGAGGCTGACACCATAAAGAATCAGGGAGTGGGAAATCAAGGTGCTGACGGGCTAGTGGATCAATATTTGTTTCCGACCATAATTTCATAACTTTAAATGCTGGAAGTCATCTTTTCTCAGACGACAATTCATGAAGTTGGGGATTTTCAAGCAGCTGTATTGAACTTCACAATTAGGAGAGTGCTCCGTATATTTTGGATTGCCTTTTCATACCTGAGTTTCTCTTGAATCCATTGAGACAATTTAAAGCTTGATTTCTTTCCTTTTCTTTATCTCTTACTGGCTAATTTTAAGTGAGGTTCAATTGTCGGGAGTCAATTAAGTAATACTTTAAAAGGCATTACTGTAGTTTTTTCATGCTTTTTATTTTTATTCACCTATATATTATTAAGTAATATTTTAAAATATATGGGAGAATCACTATAACTTTCCAACGCTTTTTATTTTCATTCATTTATATATTCTAATAATAATAATAATAATTATATTATATTATAATTATAATTATAAACTGCTCATTTTTTTTCCGTTCTTTTTCCTTTTTTTAATGCTTTTATGGCTTTTTTTTCTTCGTGTCTTTTTTTTTTAATGAATTTTTTTTGTTTAATTTAGTTTGTTAATGTTAAATTTTATTTTATTTAGTTATCAGACTTTTATGACACGAATCCTGAGTTTAACGGGTTAACCTGGTTTGACGAGTTAACCCGAAATTTTTTTTTCCTCTTTTTAATTAATTTTTTTGTTTAGTTTAGTTTGTTAATGTTAAATTTCTTTCTATTTAATTATCAGACTTTCATGACACGTTTCACGGGCTTGACAGGTTAACCCAGTTAACCTGTCAATTTTTTTTTCTATTTAGTTATCAAACTTTCATGACGCGAATCTCAGATTTGACGAATTAACCTGGTTTAAAGGGTTAACCTAGTTAATTCAGATTTTTTTCTTTTTCTTTTTCTTTTTCTTCATTAGTTTTTTCTTCCTGTTAGTTTTTTTCTTTTTAATTAATCTATTTAATTATCATACTTTTATAACACGACCTTGCAGTTAGACCCACATCCAAGGCTCTTGGGTCCGCTGTTGCAACCAGACTCAATTAAACTTGAGTCATGTAAGTTTAATATTATTATTAATATTATAAATATTACTCTTAGGTCAAGCGTTGCAGTTAGACCAAAGACTTTTGGGTATATCTTTGCTGAAAGACCTAACACTCTTAAATTTTAGCATTTTTTGATGTTTTTTATGCAAGGAAAAAAAATAACCCGTGATGTATGCCTTTGTTTTTTTTCCTTTTTCTTTTTAAGCCTTTTACTGTGGACTGCACAGTGCAGTCCACAGTGAAAAAGCTGATGCTTTTAGTTTTTTTTGTCTTTTTTTCTTTTTTAATTTATTTTTTTAATATTAAATTTTTTCTGTTTAATTATCAGACTTTCATGACATGAATCCCAGGTTTGACGGGTTAACCCAGTTGATGCAATTTTTTTATTAGTTTTTTTCTTCCTGTAGGTTTTTTCTCTTTGCTTTTTTCTTTTTAATTAATTTTTTTTACTTATATAATAATAATAATAATAATAATAATAATAATAATTATTATTATTATTATTATTATTATTATTATTATTATTATTATAACATATACTAAAAATGTTTAGTGTTTCACTGTGCTGAGCTTTCTTTTTTTTCTTTTTAATTTTTTTTTGTTTTTTTCCTGTTTTTATTTAAATCCTTTTCTATTTAGCTATCACACTTTCATGACACGAATCCAAGATGTGACGAGTTAACCTGATTTAGTGGGTTAACCCAGTTGATTCAGATTGTTTTTCTTTTTCCTCATTATTTTTGTTCTTCCGATTTCATCTTTTTATATTGTATGCAGTTCACAGTGAAAAAACTAATGTCTTTATTTTTATTTATTTTTGCTTTTTTTTTCTTTTTATGCCTTTCAGGGTGGATTGCACAGTGCAGTCCACGGTGAAAAGGCTGATGCCTTCTTTATTTTCTTTTTAATTAATTTTTTATTTAGTTTGTTAATATTAAATTTTTTTTTATTTAGTTATCAGACTTTCATGACACGGATCTCAGGTTTGACGGGTTAATCCAGTTAATTCAGATTTTTTTTCTTCATTAGTTTTTTTCTTCCTGTTGGTTTTTTTATTTAATTAATCTATTTAATTATCATATTTTTATAACACGACCTTGCAGTCAGACCCACATCTAAGACTATTAGGTCTGATATTGCAGCTAAACTCATTTAAACTTGGGTTATGTAAGTTCAATGTTATTATTAATATTATAAATATTACTTTTAAGTTAAACGTTGTAATTAAACCCGAAACCCTTGTATATAACTTTGTAAAAAAATCTAACATATTTAAATTTTAATATTTTTTATATAAAAAAATTAACCTGTGATACCGCACGTAACTAGTCAATCACCTAAACGAACAAGCAAATACCTTAGATGATATATACACACACACACACACACACACACACATATATATATATATATAGAGTACAAATGGAGAAAAGGGTGTGTGTTAGTTGCGAGATCTCATTTATTGAAGCATTTTGTGGTGTAAATAAACAATGGAATGGTGCTTCTGCTCATGCGAGATGAGAAGCCAAGAAGAGACGAAAGGACAAAAGAGAAGGAAGGAGATAATCAGGGGGAGGGGGAGAGAGAGAGTGTAATGATTGTAGTGGGGGGGTGTTGTAAGCATGGGCCCCACACCCTTTTCTTTTCTTCATTTGTGGTGGTGACTCTCATTTTCAGGAGCCATTCATCCTCATTGTAATTTTAAAATATTCCTTTTCCTACTCTGATTAATTAATTAATTAATTCCTCCTCCTTTGTGGTGCTGGCTCTCATTCCCCTCATTGTAATTTTAAAATATCCATCAGGGTGATTGATTAATTCATCCTGATGTCTATAGTATCTCTTTAATTTATTATTATTAATACATAAAAACCATTGAAAATTATTCAAAAATATTAATTTGATGCTTTTAAATTGAAATACATTAAAAAGAAATAAACTTTCACTCTTCCAAACACTTTATTTGATAAAACTTGATTGATCTAGTGGAGAATTAATTCATTTTTGTTTATGTAGACAAACTCACACAGCGCATCTTGAAAATGAAATAACTATGATTAAAAATATTAAACAACAGAAAAAGACAAAGCTTTTCTTTCTCTAGTTTTTGGTCTGGTTTGGTGTCCAAAGAAATTAAATGTAAAAAAAAAAACCCAAAAACAATCTCTCTCCCTACCGCTAGTAATTAAAATACCACAGGCAGAAAAAAGTTTTTCTCTTCCCCCTTTTCTCTCTCTCTCTCGCACAAAAAACATCTCTCAATTTAGAACCCAGGCTTGGTATCTTCACAATCTCTCTCTCTTGCTCTCTTTTATTTTATTTTATTTTATTTACACCATCACTGCTTCTCATTCCCTTTATATTTCCTCTATTTTCTTAATTTTTTGAGCTTTTATTTGTTGTTTATTGAAAAAGATAGTAACTTGTTTGTTGATTGCTTATTGATACAAATGGGTTTTCTGTTTTAGGGTCTGGTTGTGGATCCTTGATGATGCTGATTCAAGACGGAGGAGGGGTTTCTGCTTTTCAGTTTTTTTTTATCTATATTCTTTTCTAGTTATGGAAACTGTGTCTATCCTTTTTGAAGTTATATAATCAGTGGGTTTGCTCCTTTTGATCGTTTCGGTACTTCAGCTATTAGATTCAAGTTGTTCAAGGAGGCCCAGATACTCTTTTTTTCTTCTTCTTCCTGAAAAGCTAATTTATAATTACGGGGCTTAATCTTTTTGCTCCTTATTTTGATTGAATGGAGCCATCTGGAGAAGATGATTGAATGTAATCTATCATTTGTTTTGATGGAATTGGGATTTTGAAGAAGGAGAAGCCACTTCATTTCTGACTAGGTTTTTCAATATTTTCTGTACTTTTCTTACTTAAAAGTATTTATGATCGCATTGTTAAGGATATTTGAGTGTTTGCCTGATTGGGATTTGTCTTTTAATTTTTTTTTTTAGTTTGCTGGCGTGGTGGTTGTATAGTGGAAAGTATGGAAAAGGAGACAGCGTTGGTGGAGGGGACTGATATGCATCTGGAGGATGTGTTTAACCCCGAAGAGTCATTTACTGTGGAAATGGAAACCGAAGAGAATGAAATTGGAAGTCCAAAGAGTGAAATTCAATGTTTCTCATCGGAAATGGGCGAGGGAAGTAATGTTGTATTTTCAAGAGAAGCACCCCATATCAGTACAGAGTCAAGAGTATCAGGTGTTTGTAGTTGTAGTGCGACAAAAATCAAGCCACATGTGGTTGCAATGGAGTCTGAGATTGGCGACAAGGAGAATTTTGGACAGGAGAAGAAACTCAGTAGGCAAGATAGGATTGAGTTGGGCCGGATGTTTCAGAGTGCAGTGAGTTGCCATGACTGGGAGCCTGCTGAGAGTTTGATATTGTTGGCTGATCCACAGACCCTTAATGATGCCTTGTGCATCACACTGGACTCTATCTGGTTTTTGAGCACACAGCAAGAGCTTGACGGGATAACCAGTTTGATTAAGAAGATTATTGCCAATGGTGCTTATGACTTTACTAGAGCTGCTCTTAGAACTTCTTTTCTTGCTTCATGTGTTTCGGCCTGCCAGAGCCAAACGATGCATCTTGAAGACACAGTAAATGTGATGGCCCAAAGGTATACTTGCGGAAAAAATAAAATAGCCGCATATTTTTCTTAGTTTATGGAACAATCAGTGTTTTCCTTTTCATTTCTTTGGACAGAATATATGTCGTATGTGTTTATATTAGTGTGTATACGTATACCTATGTGTTAGACATGCTAATCTATATATATATATATATATATATATATGCATTTGCATGTATGAGCTTGTGTATATGTTGTAGCTTATATTATTGCATTCATCATATGTTTGGTGTTGGGGGTCATTTTTCAAAACTTGGATTCTCTATTCTAGGGTTCTAGCATCCTTGTGTTATGGTATTTGATTGGCCTACTGTGTTACGAGGTTCTTCTGTAATTTCTTTTACTGATTTCTGCTGGGTTGATTTCGCAGTTCTTTCTAGTGTGTACAATGGTTAATCTTATAAGCCCACTTATAATATTTTGGGCACTTGGTATCTTTTTTGTGCTTGCATATTCTGAAGCATTCTTCTTGATGATGAAGGATCATTCAATGTTTTGTATATTGACATGGGACAATCTTAAATTATATCTCGTAATCCACTGTTCTTGATGAATCTGTAAAATAAGAAATTGATTTAGGTTGTGTTTTGCTGTCAATAACTTTTATATTTTGCCATCATTTGTGTTTGATCTATTATTCTTTATTTCTTTGTCCCTTCACCCTCCCTACCCCTGACACCTTTTGGTCCTTGATGTATTTATCCGGCAACCTTAATCTACCCATCGGTCTTATGCATTAAATAAAATGCTGAGAGGTTGTATCAATTTCAGTTCTATATGCGAAGGGGAAATTTACTTTGTTTCTTCATATAGTTTGTTTAGAATGCGCTTCACAAATATTCTCTATATTTTCTGTTCCTATACGGATTTAATATTAATGAAATAAGATTTTTTTTATTGCATTCTGTCTGTCCACGTGGATGGGGATGCACATGAAATGGCTGGATTCTGATGTGATTTTCAATTCTGTTTTATAAATGGCAAAGTCTTTGGCGAAAATATTGTACCTTTCATGTAGCCTTCACTAAGTGAATGAATCGTGTATCTTTAGATTTCAGGTTGTAGCTTCTGCTCAGTGTGCTTAATTTCTGAGACAATATAATAACAGTCTTTTTATAAATTAGCTATGACAAACCATATGCGCACAATGAAAAGTTTTGTCCCCTCTTTTGCTTTTATTTGTAAATTAAAAAACCAAAACTTCAGCCACAACAATTTTTTTGATAACATGGGTAGCGAAAGCCTTTGTTTTTTTAGCATCTTGTTGACTTGCATTCTTTGTTTTACTTTCACGTTTTGTTCAGATTGAAGGAGCGACTTAAGGAGTGCAATGGAGATGAGATCTTGAAGGCAGAAGCCAGTGCCAAGGTTCAAAAGTTTACTGAGTGGGCTCTGAAATGTATTGGCTTCCATTCTCGCTGCCAGGCGAATAGAGACCGGGTGATTCAAAGCTCAATTGCTGAGATTCAACTTCAATTGTCTGCATTCAAGACGTTTCTTGATCTCGCTGGCAATCAACTCACAGGGAAGGATTTCACAGAAGCCTTTGATGCAGCCTGTTTTCCGCTTACTTTATTCTCCACTTCATTCGATCCTGGCTGGGCATCTGGGATATCAGCAGCTGCAATCCAAGGGTTGCTTGGTATGTTGGTTGAAGGGGGTGCAGACAATGTTAACCAGTGTTTCCTTGAAGCCTCTCGCTTTGGAAGTACAGAACTTGTGCGCATTCTGTTACAGGTGAATTAGTCACACACATGTGACTTGTTCTTTCTGCACTGTTCTGTTTATGTTCACCAAGTATTTTGAAAGGTTGTGGTTTTAATTTTCCTCGGAAGAAGAATCTTTCTATTTTAATTAGAGAGCAAGAGATACAGTTAGAATCTTATCAATGATCTTAGCAATTCTTTAGGTATTTTTAGGGTGAATTTCTTTTCTTTCTTCTCTTCATATGATACTCATAAATGAATTTGGCTTTGGTTGTGCAAAACTGCAAATAGTTTCCACATATGGTAGTAAAGAAGGAAATAAATGTTGTGGTGAATCTTTATTAGTAAGCGAAAATTCCAGATAAATCGTCGTCTTTTATATTTGTGAAAGATATACTTTTGTTTTTTGGTTTGTTCTGATGCCTTTACCTTGTCTTTTTTCCTCTGCACCACCCTGCAGAACTGATTATCTTCTAAAGCATGGCTGCAATGTCTATTTCCATGTGCACACATGTCCCTGTTTGTGTCACAGAGAGAGAGAGAGAGAGAGAGAGAGAGAGAGAGAGAGAGAAATGTCTTGGGAATTTAATATCATTTTAAGTATGCTTACCTGACTTATTTGTTTGAATTTTTTTCATGTCAAATATGGGATCTGTCTGTTTAGATTGCCCATTGGAACAGCTTGGATGTCGATGTTGATCTGGCCCTAGGTTTTGCTTCTCACTACTGCAAAATTGGTACAATGGAATGTCTAGTGGAAGAGGGCAATGCCATAGCTTTCTTGGGCCCTTTAATGAGAGCAGCTGAAAGGGGTTGCATGCAGGTTGTTCAGTGGTTTGTGAAAAGGGGTTGCCGTGACATGGAACTCTGCCTTGCTCTCACTGCTGCGACTTCTAGTAGCCAAGTTGATGTTGCTGGATATCTCCTCCCTCACGTTCCTCATCATGTTCTTGCTGCCCTCAGCATAGAAATTCTCAAGGCTGCTGGGGAGCGAAGTGGCGGGTCACTTGATGGCGTGGCATTTCTGTTACGTTCTGATTTCTTGGGTGATCCTACTGCTACTTATGCTGTTGCTGACAGCATTGCTCGGTCTGATGATGAGTCTGTCGCCCCTGAGCTCAGGGCTTTTCTTCGAGAGCACTGGTCAGAGGCAGCATACTTGGATGGATTAAAGCAAGGACAAGAACATTACATGAATCTTGTGAGGATTTTGAATTGGGGTGGATCGCCTATATCCTTAAGGGATCTGCCAGGCCCTTTAAGAGTGGCAGTTGCTTATCTGCCATTGTTCAGGGAGTGTGTAGCAACTGGTGGTTGTTTACTTTCACAAAAGCAAAGGGGTCAGCTTGTTGAAGCTGTTAGAAAACTTGGGGGTGGGTCCTTAGAAGATGTGAGCCAAGGAAAAGAACTCTTGGCTGTTTTGGAACATTACCTTCCTCCTTTTTTGGTTCATACCCGCAGCGTGGCCTAGAAGATCTTGTGTTGTGAATTTTGACTAGAGTTTTCCCCGCCATATCTCATAGACAATAAACATTTCAACTGTGGTTAGGGTGACAGATCTCATAAGGTTGTCAATTTTCCGTCCATAATGTGGCTGGCTAAAGTATTAGTTCTCTCTGGAATCATTATATCATTATTATATCAATCATGTGCATGTTTAACTATTATGTGCAAGACAGAGAGCAACTATGACACAAAGGGTTGATTTATCATATATACATATATAACGAGAATGTATATTAGCTGATAGTTGCCCCTATTTATTTTCCTTGCACTTTGTCTTTGATTTGGTCGGTATGTGGGATCCTCTCTCCCCTCTCCCCCTCTTCTTCTATTTGTGGTTGAATTGACAGGTTTCGAAGAAGGGAGAAAAGTTTTATTTGTTGGCTGCTTCCTGTTCATAAGATGGGTGGCTTGCCTGGTGGTTGGTGGTTGGAAATATAGACAAAGACATCAAAGTAGGGTATGCAAATGAAGGTGAGCCTGACCCGAGAGCGTGGTCTAAAACAATGATGTTTCACATGGCATTTGACCAGCAGCCATTGAATCTAATATGTGATGAATCGTCGGATGGTCATGGACCTCACCTGTGAAACTATTCTCGGGGATGATGGGATGGCTGGCTATGAAATCTGTCCATCATGTTGTAATTATAATATAGTCATTTGCAAATGCCTAAAAACCTGGTGCATCTAATAGGGGTCAGATCTCGACTTGTTCTCATTCCCTCTTGGTGAAAAGGGTTGCCACCACTTGAGGTTAGATCAGTGTAAAATATATTATTATTATTATTATTATTATTATTATTATTATTATTATTTAAACCAAACCATAAGGTCAAACAATGCAAGTGACCAAATCATGGTTCATAACATGCTATTGCCTCATGTTCATCATCATGTTTCTCTCTCAAATTCTTGCCAATATATAGCACTTTTCACTATGCCATACATTAAAAAAGAAAAAGGACAGGACAAAAATGTTGTTATCAACACATTAATCTATTTATAATAAACTTCCTAAGTAGGATTTTGCTTTGGAAGTTTGTTTCTCTTTCTACAAGACTATCTTGGTTGGAACATTCGCATTCTTCACGTATGTAAACATCAGCAATGCAGCTTTAATTTGAAAAAATAAGGGTAGAATCTTCAAGTTAGGCCACACTGGGATCCCTTGCATTGTGCTCTCCAAGCATTCTAAATAAACTATTAAGGCAACTTGAGGCTGTACCCCATCACCAACATTGCCGATGACGAAGTATAAACAACAGGAGGGAAACCAGAAGAGCTGGAATCCCTGACAGAAGTTGATTTATTGCAACAATAGCAGCATCCCCCTGCATATAAATAACTCTATTTCTGTGCCCTAAGCATAAGATTACCTGAAAAATCTAATTAACGATGAAAAAATGCCACAGATCACGTGTTAGAAATAGCTCAAGACTAAGAAATAAAAGAACTGATCTTCTGTTTTTAACATTTCAGGAAAGTTACAAAAATTGTACGAAGAGACAAAGGTGCACACATTTTCTTGAAACACCATTTACATACATGTATAAGTTATGTCCCTTGCATTAGAAGGCATGAAAGCCAAGAACATGAGCAACACTAAGATGCCTATTGGTAGCAGAAGTAACATGAAAGGCGGTGGAGGCAACGGCGGTAGTACCAAGGGAAGAATCAACAAAGATGCAGTAAGACATACGAGCAAAAGCAATGATACCAAGCTGAAATGGCTTGCAGTCAACAACCTTCTGCTACTTCCTTGCGAGAGAGATCGATTATACTCCATTTTCCTTTTCTCTACTCTTGTATTAGGAGGGGGAGCAAGGGGATTATTAGTAGTGATCTTTCTTGCTCTCACATCCATAATGCTGCTAGAACAACGGTCTTGCAGATTGATTCTACTTCTTGGCACTCTTGTTTCTGATTCAGAATGTTCGAAACTCATTTTAACTTCCAAAATTCCCAGCCCCAGATAAGATTATTTTCTTTCAAGTACAGAGTTAATTTCAATATGCCACAGAGCAGATCTCCAGCTTCAGTTTCTTGCAGTAGATCAATGGACAATCAATTATTTTCAAACCAGAAGAATCACTTTCCGTGATTAAGCTTTGATTCCAATTACTAAATGCAGTTAACAGCCTTAATGCAGCAACAATAAACGTCGATACTATCAATGATCCACACCTCAGCCAAGCTTGTAAATTTGCGGGATTCACCACCAGCTAGCAGCTTCTTATCCTTGAAGATAATTCACAAATCCAGCACCCCAAAAACTCTAATGCCTCTTGGATCTCATTGCGGATAGATAGTGCTTTGACTGCTAGAAACTAATGTGTATCAGATTCAACCAATCTACAACAACAATCTAACTTAAATTCTTTCAACCATGATTGCCTATGTGTATGAAGTATGAACTATGAACAATTTGTCTGTCCTCCTGCTTCTGGAGAATTGATCAAGTGCCTTGAAATTTAGTACCAATTAAGAAACGTCGTCCCCAATAACCCAACTGGATTCCAAACAAAAACCGAGAAAAGATTCAATCAGTTTCAAGAAATTCATCATCTTTAACCAAGATTCTATTAACCAGAAGCCAACATACACATCAATCCAAAAAAAAAAAAAGATATAAATTTCAGAAAGATTCAATATATGTGCTGCATAGATCTCATCTTCTCCTCTTCTTTACAAGATTACATGTTCAAAGGCTAACATGATTTAATTAAGAAGTGCTACTCATGTTAAACATAGATAGCAATAAAAAAAGAAAAGAAAAAGAAACTTGGGTCATCATAAAGATTGTTTTTGAAATAGACACTGTTCAATTCAAGAAACTCATTAAAGCTAGCTTACGATGAGTTATAAAAAGAAAGAAAAGAATAGTGAAACATCATGAAAGATGAATTCAAAAGAGAGGGGTAGACAAGGTAGTAACCTGTGATGCTGATAGAAATGCTTTGGTTTCTGATGGTGGAGGTTGAGGTGGAGGTTGAGGCGGTGGTGATAAGAGTAATGAGAGAATCCCCTAACAAGGCAACAAGAAAGATAGAATGCACAAACATAAACTTTTAGCATCTCCCTCTCTATTTCTTTCCTTGATGGTGCAAGTTTTTTTTGTTGCTAAGATAGAAGGAGAGGGATCTCTTTCTCTTTTAAGAAAAACGGATGGATGGATGGATGGATGGATGGAAAGGAAGGTATGGGGAAGGTGAAAAGAAAGAGGATGAATTCCGTGATGGCATTTGGCTTCTTGCACTGTATTTGTATCATTATTAGCAGCACAGTAGCAATATTTTGATTATTATTCACATTCACGCAACATATTTGTCAGAGAGGGAGGAGAGAGAGAGTATGGGTTGGGTTCAGTGAATTCCCTTATTCAAGTGGGGTTTTGCTGACATGCAAGTTGCTGATTTTGGAAAAGTATGGCTATGTGTCTCCCAAGGTTCACCACCCCTGGACTCTTCTCTAGAAAGTGGTGATGGCATTACATGTTACAGCGTCTCTCTCTCTCCAGATAAGAAAAGTCCCAAGCTTCTTTTATTTCTTGTGATCCACATTAGGGTCTGAAATGGAAGGAGTCTTGTTCTAAAATCATACGACTGCCCATCTCTCTCTCTCATCTCATGCCATCGGATCTTTCTCACTTCCTTTGCTGCCATGTCAAATGGGTCCGCTCTTGGCCCCCAATTGAATTCCCCTAGCCATGGCATGTGTTCATCCATCATTAATTAAAGCCTAGCCATCTATTAATCTCATCAAGCAACATCCTCCTGATTAATTAAAACAAAGCTTCTTACTGCTACAAATGCTTGGATTTCGATTGGTGAATATTTTATTAGGAGCACAAGACATTGATTAGATAGTTCGTGAGCTCAGCAAACCAAGTTTAATTAGGTGATAAGAGGGTGTTTGAAATTGGATTTGAATGCTTTTTAAAAACGAGTTTGACATATTGTTTTTAGTATTTAATCTTCTATATTTACCATTTAAAAAAAAAACACCAATTAAATATTAGCAGCAACGTTTAGTTTAGGGTTTTTGGAAGCCCATGATGGCTTGCTGTATAAAATCTTAGAAGAAGTCGAGTACTGGACCAAAAGAAATGGTCAAGATGTGATCATCAAGCGTGACAAAAGAAAGGAGATGCTGTGGTTTAGATAGAAGAACATATGCCAGTATCCATGTGGAACTCCAAATCTTCTCCAATTCAATGTATCCACACCCACCCCCCCCCCCCCCCCCCTGTACGTACCAACTTGCGTATCCCTTCCTCGTACAAACACCCTTTTTAATTTGTTTTTCATATTTTAGAATTGGCTATAGGCTACAGGCCATGGCCCCTTCATTCTTTACCACCAGGCATTGCTCTGTGACAATATTAGAATTGAAAATTCATGAATGTCTGGGAGGAACGGATACTGTCTGCAAGTTATTCTAATTTTAAGTTCATGCATTCAAAGGATCAGAGCATGGATGGAATCCCTTTTTATTTCTTTCTTCTCCCTAGCTCCTTTTTAGCCATTTATATATAATCACTCCCATGTATTGTAAAGAAGGGGCAGACAGATTCCCAAGGGTATATGGAGCTGGTTTGGTCAAAGACAAATTGGAAAGAGAATTGTGTAAATTAATGAACTTGAAAGAGGGATTTTCAATTTCAAGATTAATTGTAATGTACATTCAAACCCATTACTTAAGGTTTCATGAATAATTCAGAATCTTATTCATCAAACAATGAACTTAATTACAACGTCAATGTTCAATGAATATTGATTTGCAATGGCAAGTTCTTCAGGGGAGGGCATGGTGGGTTTGCTTATCTTACTAAAGCTCTCAATTATTCATGCATTAATTTGAACTGCATGTGTTTAAAAATATATATATATTTGAGTTGAAAAGCATTCAATTTGATATTTTATTTTAAATATTTTTAGATACGAAAACATCCACTGGCTAGGATTGCATCGCAGGTTCCACCACAGCAATAAACAATAACATGATCAGATGTTCTTTGCTGCGGTGCACCAGGAAGACTAAGAAACACTCGAAGAAAAGAAAAAAACAATTGCACAATATTATTCAATATCTTCATCGTCAAGAATGTAGTGATCGCTCGATCAAGAGATTCCGCAGTACCCTTCTATCCAGCTGAAAACCATTGTTTATCAACCGACCATATTTCAATGGATAGCCAAAATACATTGCATATATAGCATCATCATTTATTTTCTAACTACATACACAGTAGCTAGGATCCATTGATTAAGGTAAGGTGTCTAAATCTCCCTCATAAAAACAAAAAAGGTCCAAATTAAGCTCCTGTTCAGGAACCTAATCAAAAAATATTCTTGAAATTAATTGCGGTCTGATTTCGGTGTTTAGGATTGAAAACACCAAGTTGGTTCAACTACGTTGATTGAACACCAACCCCACCTCTCGATCGTTTCTGGTCAGTATCCATTCCCATGTAGCCAAACCAAACTCATCCACTTTTGGGCACAAATATTTTTCATCTCACAATAAAGGGTTATTATAATAATAATTATTATTATTATTATCTTTTGGATGTAGCATTCGGCACTTTTGTACAAAAACAGAGAGGAGAGGCTCGTGAATCTTGACATTGAATAACAAACCTCACACCTTGAACGAGCTAGTGACACACGTACGGTTTGCGAAGGGGGCTGCAAGGGGACCAGTGAAGCTCCATGGAAGCTTCCTTGGTGTAGCTGTTGAGCAAGCAAGAAAAGGGATGCCACACAAGTTCAAAAGTGGCTGCACTTGGACAGCTGTGCTTCTCCAACGACTAGCATGCACAGTGACATATTGCCATTGACTGAGCACCAGGAAATCTCGAAGATGTAAAGATTTAAGGGCCTTGTACTATGCATGCCTTGTGGACAAACAGGGCATCATCATCAGCGGGTGTTTTAATTAATTACTGCTAGGCACATAAAGCAGCCCAATGGTGCATGATATATAGTTATCACCACATATTCAACTCCTTGGAAAAAATAGACGCACCGCTTTCTGGTCATTTCTTCCGGCTATCAAACTCGTCAATCTTCTAAAAACCAACCTAATTCTTAAACAACATTACTTTTATTGGTGAGAAAAATAAAGAAAAAAAAAACTACAGTAACAATAAACGATCGCGTGTTTTTCTGTATAACAACATTATGCTACTTTTCTCACACATAACCATAAACGCATTTTAATCTATCTCAGATTAACTCGAACCAAAATTAAAAAAATTATATCATATTAATACATTTTCAATTAAGAACACAAACACTCCTCCTCGACCACAGCACTCATGAATAATAAGAAATTGTGGCTCCAAATGGCATAATTTGGGCCAATATAAATGAAGTAGTGGAAGTCATGGACACCCGACGAGTGGAGTGGGCAAGCAAGGGTGGTTAGGGCCAGTATTGGTCCGAGTCGATTCACCGCATGCTGTCCCTGCACAGTGAAACCCATATCACTAGCGTAACATTTGACTTAAGAAATTGGGACCCAACCCAGCCTGCAGACCCATTTCATATGGCTCCTGCCTTGCCTGCTAGCCAGGAATGGCATTTTGGCAGGCCAGCCTAGCCTAGCCTAGCCTAGCAAATCACTTGTGAAATGTGTACGAGGGACATGATTTGACGTTCTCCTGTACGTACCCACCATGTTGCTTCTGCAATGCCCTTTCTCGCTCTCTCTCTCTCTCTCTCTGATTCCTTCAAACATCCCTCTCTGTTTGTTCACAGTTGGAACGTAGAAAATGATATGCTCCTAGCTGAGTCATGGCCATCTTTGGCAACTAACTAATCATCATCTTGAATATTTTTGTTAAACAAAGCACAATTCTTAAATTCTTAAAGCTCTAATTAAAAATTCGTGTTTAACAAAGCAAGTTTTAATTAAAGCGAAACACAAATTAAGATACGGGGCCTAGTAAAGGTCCAAATGGCCACACCATTCTTGTCTCTCACTTGATTTGTCTGGCATGCAACGGAGAGAGAAAAGAAACCAAGGCTAAGGTCCTACAAATTAATGAAATGCCACACCAACAGTGTCTCCAAAGAAAACACTGGTGTGCCCCATATCGACAAGTTTTTTCAAGGGACCCTCGCTTCTTCTGCTTTTGATCGCTGCATGATCTCACTTGAGGATTGCGAGCTTGCTTTTGACTGTCATGAGAGTTCAGACTAGCACTCAAGCTAGGTCTTCTTCCTGAACCAACCAGGCTATATTTAAATTGATGCTGATGGGAGCTACTTGGGAAACCCAGGAAGGGCGAGTTTGGCTGATATTACCTCGCCAAATTGCCTCTCTCTCTCTCTCTCTCTCTCTCTCTCTCTCTATATATATATATATATATATATATATATATATATATATATTCCCAAGAGTTGATCTATCAAGCGGCGGAGCAGAGTCGTCAATGGAGGGCTTAACTGTATCATCTAACCTTTTCAACCTGGTAGCCCAACCCAGTATGATATTATTACTTGCAAATTCTCTACTCTCGTTGTGGAGACTTGCCTTTCCTATTGAACGAGGTACACCTAATTAGCTATAAGACTCAAGGTGCGTTTGATGAACAGATGAGATTATGCATCTGGTGGACAGGGCGTGGCTGAACAGAACGGGACAAGGTTTTCTCATCGGAGATAATGTCCTAATCCATATGTCCCAGGATACTATTATCGACGTTAATATATTGTCCAATTCCACGTTCCAGAAGGGTAACCCTACAGTGCTCTGTTGTACAATGTACTAGAGCCCATAGGCAAGACAACATACGAGCTGGTCTTAACACAACGCCCACGATGCAACCAGGCAATAGATTTTTCTCTTCTTCGAGATCCCTTTACTAACAAGAAAAACAGATGCAAAACCATGAGCTGAGGCAAGGAAGCCCCCAGCTACCATCTGTTTTCCCAAAAACATTATATTATTATAATTATAATTATAAAAACCTAGGCATCAGTGAAACACGGTTCATTAGAACAATATAGTTATGATTTTGCCATTCTCAAAAAAACTACCAAGGCTTGCAGATAGGGGTAAAGTACTTTTAAAAAAAAAATCCACATTCCGATATAGCCAACAATTACACACATACACAAATAGAGGCACTGATTTCCCTGTTTAAAGATATCAGAGAAGGTGCCCACATTGCGATACAGTCAACAACACAAATGCACCAATGGAGATGCTGATTTCCCTGCTTAAAGATTGCAGAGAAGTTGATACCTTCATTTCAATAACCTTCTGATGTATTATTGTACTGACTCTCTACCAGTAAGCGAACAACAGCTACTTGAAGAAACAACTTCCAGATGCTGTCTGTTTTTTATTCCTGCATACAAGTTAGGAAAAATTATTGACACGGTTTAGTGCAGGAAAAAACACAATATCATAACAGAATGTGCAACAGTAAACATGAAGAGTTGAAGGCACTTAATCCCACTATAGTACCTTGCGCATTGTCATGTTAGAAGTGGTCATACATTACCATTACTTAAAAACTAAAGGAATTCATTTGATGGTATGTTATGATTGTAGCAACTCAAGCAATTCTGCACGGTTGAGTAAACATACGCAATCCAATTATGTTAGAATAAGGTACACGATTAGGCCTCAGGAAAAGGTCATGACGTCATTGACTAGCAAGGCAGGAGAAGATGGAATAATTTACAGATGCAAATATACCGTGTCTCAACCAACATTTCATGCAGAGACCTTTAAAAGCCTTTGAAAATCAAATTAAAAAAATGTCGAGCCAGATTTTGAATCAAGCCAATAAAATGTCTGATATAACAGTACAGAAACAACAATTGGGTGGCCAAGGACATCAGCACATGGAAAAAGAATGATTAAACAAGTAATCTAACAATTAAAGTACCTCGTCGTCATCGTCATCATCACCACCATCTTCTTTGCTCTTCTTGAGGCGGGTTGTCCCACCCTCCTTGCTGATGGGCAACTTCATAGCTCCAAAAGGTGTGTCCACATTAATATGTCCTTTCATGGAGTAACCAGTGCCTTTTCCTCTAATCATGTCCCAGAGTGCGGAACCAAAATCCTTAGGCTTGAAGGTGATTGGAATATCGACATAATTTATACCATTTTTATCGAGTTTGGTAGATTCTGCCAGTTCTGCACCACCAATGCTCACATTGGACAGCCAAACCTCATAATCTAAAGAATTGAGGCCCAAGTCAAAATCATTCTTATTTTCCAGCTTCAAGTGAAGCACTGCCACAGTCTCTTCAAAGGAGAACCTCTCAAATTTAATTTTCTCAAGATCAATATCAGGCTTGTAAGGTACGGGGATCTCTCCAGTCTTCTCAAGTGGTAGAGTAAGCCTTCCAAAAATAGGCACATCTACAATGAAGTCAACCTTAATCCTGTAAGGAATTATACTCCCAGGCTTAATGTCATCATATGTATTTTTAATATCATCATAAACCAGATGAATTGGGATTTTGACGGTCTCCTCGCCATGTGCACGAATAGTTCCAGCATCTGGGATCAACCCCGAAATAAGTTTCCTTCCATCACTCTCGATCAAGTAGTTGATGTCAATGAGAGGGATCGGAACAGGATTTGGGTTTTTAATAAGCACATCAACAACAATCTCGGCTTTCTCAAGGTTGATTGTGGGGAAGTGAATTTCAGTAACATCTGCAGTTGGCTTCCCAAATCCAATTGCTCCCTCAATCTTTTCACCTATGTCTTGAATGAAGTCCTTCACCTTGTCAATAAATCCACCCTTCTCTTCATCTTTGTCATCCTCCTTGACATCTCTATCAACTATTTCTGGCTTGTCAGAAGAAGCCATGCCTTAAAACGAGCAGCACATATTCCAAATGTTAAAGAGCGAAATAAGGACGAAGCAGTGCAATTAACCAGGAAAAGAAAGGAAAACAGAAACATATCACATAAGAGGGAATGAATAAAAAAGCAGATGAAGAGTGCTCATGATTCATGACTGGTAAGCTAAAGACGAATAACTGCAACACAATCCTCATTGTTTTGATATATGAAATGCAAAAGTCAATACGTCTCCCTTATGAAAGAAGCAAAAAAAAAATGTTAAGCTTGTGGTGAAACTCTCAAACCACCACTGTTACGGGCTACTCAAAAACCAAGGAAAATCGAACTCCGTATTGTATGGGTGAAGTTTTGGAATGGTTAATGAAATACAGTTGAGTCAAAATCAGACACAACAGCACATTTATAGTTTCAAGACTCCGACAAATACAATGCTGTAAAGAAAGAAGAGGTAAATAACAGGAAATGACTCCCATTTTCTACAAGAAAATTGACAAAAAATTATTTCGTTTTAGTTTTCTTTTTTAAGATAGAATCGTGGTGTCATCTGAAAAATAGATAAGAGTTTAGCAACTGTGGATAGAAAGATGTGTGTGCGTATGTATTAGAAAAATGGGATCAAATGTAGGATCATAAAGCAATTGACTTGATTGATTATCATACCAATTAATCAAAAGAAAAAAGATTAACAGAGATGAGTTCTGCATTACATTAATAATGTATTAATAATATTCATAAATGAAGCAAAGTAGTAATTTTAAGATCTCCTAATTATTAATCGTATGTATTAGATCATCATGAGAAAAGATGATAACTATGGAAACCGAAGTCAGAAGTATCAGTGATTCAGAAACACAATGAACTGAGATTCAGATCTGATCTGTTTCTTTCAAGTGCAGATGAGATGATGGATATTTCAACAGAACAAAAAAAATTCAATCTTTGCATGGATCAAATACGGTACAAAAAGAAGACGAAAAAGAAAAAGAAAAAAGAAGAGGGAAGATGATGATGATCTTGTTTTGGTAGAAAAGAAAAGAGATTACCTGAAGATGAAACCGAAATCGGAGATTACAAGATACAAGCAGCAGCAGCGTATGGTTGAACGAGAGAGTGTGATCGTGTGTAATGGGAGTGGTAACGAGCAATCACGTCGCTTACAAAAAGACATAATTGACCAAAGGATGAGGCGTGTACACGTGTACTCACCGACAAAAGATCCGCGTTTTCTGTCTGAGATCTGAAAAACGACAAGTGTTCAAGTGTTAAGTAATGGATGGATGGATGGATAGAAATCCTACCACTCTAAACGGAACACGCGGCTCTCTCCATCTCAACTCAATCCACATAACAAGCACTCACGACACCGTTTCGTCACGTAAAAACGAGCTTCTGCTTCAGCTTCAGCTTCCCACCAATATTTATTTATTTATTTTAAATTTCACAATACATGGCTGGCTGAGACAGGAACAGCATAAATATAATACAAAGCACAACCTCCTCCTCCTCCTCCTGCTACTGCTGCTGCTGCTGCTCCTCCTTACATTTGATTGATTCTTATGACTGAACTGAAAAAGATAAACATACAAAATCAACGAGGACTAACTAGTATATATTGACTCTACCAAAACTTCCATCATTTCTTCTCCTTTATGCCCTGCCCCTTAATTTTTATGATCGATCGATTATGCTGCATCACTCCTCTCTCCGCCGAGCTACATGCTCCTTGAGGTGATGCATCTTTGCTGCTGCTACTCTCTACGCCTACATGCTCCTTGAGGTTGAGGATTTCTCTCTGGTACTCCATCTCTCATCACTGCATGCCTTCTGTTAATTTCCTCCCACTGCTTCAATCAAACAAACCACATATAATAGTACTATCAGTTTATACAAGTAATGCATCATCATCATACAAATAATGGTTGGTTTGCCATTCCTCTTCCTTATTAACTACAAGCCCTTCTACCTTTTCAATTTCTTAAAAAATCCTCTCTCAAAACTCAAAAGGTTCATTGTGCTTATTATATACAAAACGGATGCATGCATGGATGCACACAACATTCTCTTGGTTCAAACTCTTAAGAGTTTTATATATCTTAGATCTGTTTTGTTATCTTGCAGAAGCATGGAGGATGGTGACCTTAAAAAAACAAGATGGATTCCAATTTTTAAAGTAACTATGCACAATCTTCCATCTCCCTAATTTAATTTACTTTTAACTCTTTCCCAGCAAGCTACATGTACATGATCAAGTTAAACATTTTTTTTTCTCCTGAAAAACTGACGCCAATGTGATTTCGTGGATATTATATTGATGTTCTCTTCAAAAACAGTTAACCACCCCATGTTTTCCAGTTACACTTTCAACCTCATGGTTTTGTCAGTTTTTCTTGTAAATTTTGTGTGTGCATAAATATGTAATGCTGAAGCCTTCTGGATTGTGAGAAGAAGGGGCTAGTCTCTTGATGAGACAGTGATACCACTTTCCAACCAGCAGCATCAATGTACGACCGTACGTTTCAGCATGGTATAGGCACTCCTGCATGCAGAACAAAAGAGGATAAATAATTAAATTGAAAGCAAAATAGCTGAGCGAGAACAAACAGATAACTCAACTATTGTCTTCTAATTGGTAACGATACCAACCAGTATTCCTGGAGAAATTAATTAGTTATCTCCAAAGCAATCTTCTTATCAACCACAACAGCATCCACTGTGTACCCGTCCACAACATATTCTCTCACCCAATCAAGGCCAGTGCTCACCAGGAGACGAGCAACTTCCTTCCCAAATAAAGAGGTTTTGTTTTCTGATTAAACCTTCTAGTTTTTCCAGCACGAGCAGTTTTCTCCTCAAGACTGCCCCCAAGTGACAACTCCAGACGGGGTTCTGAAAGCCTTTGCTCCTCAGAATGGCTCAGAGTTCTCTACACTTTTGAAAACAAAATTCGGTCAGTTGTCCTAGAACAGCATAAGATCCCAAGCTATATTCGCAGCTGATACCTACTAAATCTGAGCACTGGAGGGCCTAAAGGTCCTTCTGCATCAAGATCTCCACTGACTTCATTGCTGCTCTCCTCATCAAAATATGATGTTTCAGCCTTTAAGGAGCACTATTGGTTTGCATATTTATAATTAGTACCCTGAGCCTCAAGCAAAGAGTCAGTTGGCTCATATAGAGAAGCAAAAGCCTGAGCAAGCTCCTGTTCTTTGAAAGTATGATATTAGAGAATAATATAATTAAATTATATCTTGATATTTTATTTAAAAGATAAAGTTTAAGATAAAGTTATTGAGTTGATATGGTTTTTTGATATGATATCAAAACTTTATTGACCAAGCAGTCACGAGTTCGAACCTCACTACCTATATTTTATTTAATAAAAATTAAGCATAAGGTAATGTAGGCATGTACAAGTTTGAAGCTGAAAGATTTTTCACTTGAAAGGTATGTTAAAAAATAATATAAATCATATCTTAAGATTTTATCTAAAAGCTTAAACTATTTGGTTGAATCAGTCTTTTGACATATGAATGATCTCAGAACCCTTTTTTGACAACCGAGGACAATTCGATGAAGTGTAGTAGCAATGTTTAATGGGGACAATAGTGAATGAGTAAACCCTTTCCCAACAACAGTAATCATCTCACTAGTGATTTCTAAAACTTCCTCTACAGTTTATGCTTCCACAATTTATGCTTCCACAATCGCTCTATTGAAGTTAACCTATTTCTTACAATCAGAAGGTCCAGAGAATTGGGACACCCTTTGAACAAACTTTTCCATGGTCTTCTCCTTCTTTTCTTGAAACATGCCATCTCGTAACATACTCACCATCCTATTAAGGTCACTAACATCATTTTCTAATTTAACATCTTCCTTCAAATCAAAATCCAAATCATCTTTCAAATCAAGTCCTTAGCTATCTTAACCTTACTCTTATCGTTAATGTGTTGTAAAGTTAGTTGACTGGTGTTAGCTTAAAGTTAACTAGAGTTGGATGTGTCTTAAGTTAAGTGTATTATTTTATCTAAATAGTAGGGTGCATGGGGCTAAAAATTATTGAAGTGAATGATAGTAGGTACAATTGAAAGTTGGGTTGAAAATAGGTAGAAACCGATGCTGTGACAAAAAAGAAAAAACAATAGCAGTGTGTGTGTCTTCCTCCATTGTAAACCCTTTCTTGTATGAGTTTTATACCATGAAATTACAGCAATGATATGTTATGCTTAAGTGTAGTTTGAGAGTGTTTTGTGAGACTCATTGGTTGTAGAAACCACTAAATAGATTGGTATCAGAATAGAGGTCAAAAAGAAGTTTTATCTAAGATTAAAGGAGGAAGAAAATGTCCAAAGAAGGTTGCTCAAGTTGGAGTCCAACATTCAATTTTCAAAGGAGACAATTATGAATTTTGGAGCATAAAGATTAAGACTTTACTTATCTCTCTTGACTTGTGGGAGATGATGGATGTAACATATAAAGAATATAAAGATATTGACGATATTCCCATAGCACAACTCAAAGATTTGAAGCAAAGAGGATTAGAGATTCAATAACCCTTGGCTTGATTTAAAAAGGAGTTAATGATCTTATTTTTTCAAGAATCATGAAAGCCACAAATGCAAAGCAAGCATGAAAGACTTTGCAAAGTGAATATGAAGGTGATGTGAATGTAAGAGCTATTATCTAAAGTCTTAGAAGAGAGTTGGAGAATATGAAAATAGAGGAAAATAAAGTTGTTGATAAGTTTTCTAATGTGAATATAAGGTTGTTAATCAAATGAAGAGTTGTGGTGAGGATATTAGTAATAGAAGAGTTATAGAGAAAATGTTGATTAGCCTTCCAGAAAAGTTTGATCCTATTGTGACAATTATAGAAGAAACTAAAGATTTGTTTAACTTGAGTGTTCATGAGTTGATGGGTTTTTTGAAGTATTATGAGAAAAGATTAGTTAAGAGAAGTGAGAAGTCCATAGAAAATGCTTCCAATCAAAGCATACTCTTAGTAAACATGACCATGAGAAAGGATCTTTCAGTAATGTGAGAATAGGTGTTGAATCCTTTAGAGGTGAAGGATATGAAAGAGGTAGAAGTAGAGGATTGGATAGAAATCAAAAGGGTAGAAGAGAAACAAATTTGGGCAATAACTATAGTGATGCTAGAAGATGTTATACTTGTAATAGATTAGGCTATAAGTCTAAGGATTATTGGTATAAAAGGGAGATATAATGTTTCAATTGTAAATGGTTTGATCACTTAGCCGAAGATTGTGGTATGAGGAAAAATTAATAAACACATGTTACCAAATATAAGGAAGGTGATGGAAGCATGTTTTATGCTAGTCAAAGTGACATAGAAGACAAGAAGGGACAATGACTCATTGATAATGCTTGTAGCAAAAACTTGTTCAATGACATTGATACAATGAGGCAAACTAGAGTAAAGATTGAGAATGAAGAATTTATGAGTACAAGTGGTCTAGGTACCATTAGATTTGAAACTAAAAAGGGAAAATAGATGATTTATAAAGTAATGTACCATAAGCTGACCAAAATTTATTGAGTGTTGGGCAACTTATGGAGCATGGCTATTTATTGCATTTTGAAGGCTAATATTACACTATTTATGATAAAACTCTAAGGAGGCAAGTTATGGCAAATAGAAGTTTTTCACTTGACTTAAGTGTAGAAAAGATGTAACTTTGAAGATGGATTTGGTTGATAATTCAAGGCCATGACATAAAAGACTTGATCACTTGAATTTGGTAGCTTTAAATTACTTCACCAAAAGAACATAATTCAAGGACATCCATTCATTCAAGAGATGAAAGATGCTTGTGATGGATGTGCTCTTGGGAAACATCATCGACAATCATTTCCAAGAGAAGTAGCATGAAGAGCTAAGAATGTACTTGAGTTGGTGCACACTAACATTTATGGTTCGATGTTCACTCTATCTCATTTTCAAAATAGATACTTTGTGTTGTTTATTGATGACTATAGTAGAACAACATTGATGTATTTTATTAGGCAAAAATCTAAAGTTGCTATAATTTTCAAGAAATTTAAATTTTTGAAAAACAATATGGTCATTGGATAAAAGTGTAAAGAAGTGATAGGGGTAAAGAGTACACTTTATGATGATTTTCCAGGTTTTGTGAAGATGAAGGTATTGAGAGGTAGCTCATTGTCCGTTACACATACCAACAAAATAGAGTTTCAGAAAAGAAGAATCAAACCATGATGGAGATGGCAAAGTGTATATTGTATTCGAAGAAGCTACCTTAGAATTTTTGGGCTGAAGTAGTGTATACAATTGTTTATTTGATTAACAAATGTCTTATGAAGGCTGTTTATGGTAGCACACCATTTGAAGCTTAGAGTGAAAGAAAACTATATATGAAACACTTGAAAGTATTTGATAATATTTGCTATGCTCAAATACCTGAAGAGAAGAGGTGTAGGCTAAATGAGACAAGTGAGAAGTGTATATTTGTTGGCTATAGCTCAATGTCTAAAGGCTATAAGTTGTATAACTTGAATACAAACAAAGTGATTATTAAAGGATATGTAATTTTTTATTTCTATGTTACTTGAATCCTTTGGTTTTTCAGCTTTTAAACTTTTTCTTTCTTGCCCAACATTCTAGAGTTAATTATAAGCTAGTCCTTGTAGTTTATAACAATTAATTAAACAGTCCCTTGACTAACTTTGGGAAGAAATTTGTGCCCTTCCTAAGTCCTAAAATATGGTCATTAGTGAGGCATAATTTGCACATGTAAGATAGTTTAAGGATGTAAAATGTGTGAAAAGTATCAAAAGTTCATAGCTGTAGAAAATCACTGAAAGAATTAAATTTTATTGTCAATTGCATGTTTAATGACATTCCAAGTGGCATAGAGATCACTCACTCCTCCAAAAAATGTCAGTATACATTTTGTTTTAATCAAATTGAGAAATAAAAGAATGATAATCATGTTGTTCAAACATATCATAAAATGCTGCCATCTGGGATCACTGCACTCTCTAGAACCACCACTATTCCTCCACTGATTATGTAGCCATTGGCCTCCCTGTTCCTTTCTTGCACATTGTCTTTGTTAATAATCTGCATAACATAATTGCATGGATGTTACACCAGTATGGAATGACAGGAACTCAATACTCAGTCCCACAGAGACAATCCTGTTTTAATAATGCCTTGGACTTGCACCTTGACATTCGATTGTATTTTTGTGTACATGACTAGCTTTGGCATTGGATTTGGTTGCTAATTTGATATGCTTAGATTTTACATACCATTACATTTCTGCCAATCCTTGCATTCTTATCTATAATAGCTTTCTTTATGTGAGTCTCATCACCAATTCCTATCGGAATTGCCATGCCCTCCTTGCTACTCCTTTGGATATAGTCTTTCTGTTGAACAACCACATTTCAGTTGGTCATACATAATTGGAGGAATGTGTGCAAATATGCATAGGTTTTTTACCAGAAAATGTGCTTATATTTCTTTTGCAACAGGAAAAAGTGAAAGGTTATTAAAAAAAAAAAAAAAGAACCACCCTTACTTGATAGATATCAGAGCCCATGATGATTGAATCTTCAATGATGGCCTTTTCTCCAATGGTTGCCCTCATACCAAGAACTGTTCCTTTAATCTTGCACCTCTACTCTTAATTAAGGCCAAAGGCACATTTTCAGGAAACAAAAGCAAGACAGATTCAGAAACAAGATCAAACACAATCTACGACAGCATATTCCTTACTTTGGGCAGAAGGGAGAAACATGGGAGGGAGATGGAAATGTTATTCTTACATTAAGGATGCAACCATCTCCAACCACACTGTCTGTTATGACAGCATCAATTATAGTAGATGGAGGCAGATAGCGAGGCATGGTGTATAGAGGAGCATCTTTATCGTAGAAGCTGCTAGGAAAGAAATGAAGTTTGTGTTCGTTAGTGAGAGGCCATCATAGGTGTTATACTTTCAGCCTTCCTCGAAGAGAAAACACTGACTTGTATCCCATGTTTAATCCCTTTATGCATTCCATGTTTGCTTGATAAAATGCTGCAATGCTACTCATGTCCTCCCAGTATCCATCAAATGCATAAGCTTGAACCTGCTCCATGCACGTAATCAGCACCTTCTCATGAATCAAAGCTCATAAAAGAAACGGAAACATCATTACATATTTGGACAGAACAAATGAATTTTATTACATAGAAACAAAAGTTAATGTCAAAATTAATGCCTAATTAGCTAAATCTAGTCAGACCTTCATTCCAATCGAAATTGCGCCAGGTATCACTTCAGTTCCGAAATCATTTGCCTGGGGGAAGTATTCATTTAGAAGCTTTGTCATAGTATCTCTATTAACAAGATAGATCCCCATGCTTGATAACTTCCTATAAGCATTATCATTGAATGCTTGGGAACTTTGAGCCTGCAGTTTAGCAGAGATTATTTAGAGAACATGATCCCCGTTTTGCAGTATCATAACTATATGGAGGAGAATATTACTGAAATCAACTTACCGAAGGGACAATCATTGGCTCCCTCTCTGACTTCACGTGGAACTCTGCAACTTCATTTAGTGAATTCACTTTTAATGTGCCAAAACCTGGGTCTTGATCTCTTGTTGAATTCAAAGCTGCAATTGTTATATCAGCCTGGCTTCTTCGATGAACTTCTACTAGTTTCTGGTAGTCCATTCTGTAGAGATGGTGGCCAGGAAGGACAAGAAACTCGGACACTTGGTGCTCTTCCAGTACCCACAAGCACCTTCTTATAGCATCAGCAGTTCCCTGATAAAAACAAATTAAACAGAAATGATCACATTGGCTTTGTGGATCGTAGTTTGGCCCCTCATGGAATAGAAGCTATAAGCATCGAGTACAAATGTGTTATGAAAGTAGACCAGCTAGTAGACCTGAAACCAGCCTTGCTCTTCAAGACTCTGATATGCTGCAATAACTTCAACAAACCCATCTTTTCCAAGGCCTAAGCCAGAATATGCTCTAGAGAGGTGAGAATTGAGATAAGTAGAGTTATATTGTGTTAGAGCATATATCTTGTTTATGTTACTGTTAATACAGTTGCTGATAACTGCATCAACGATTCTGTACTTTGCTCCTAACGGAATGGCTCCTTCTGATCTTCTCTTTGTCAATGGATAGAGTCTTGACTCTGATCCGTCTCCAAATACAATAGCTGCAACACTCTGCCATAGATGAATTCTCAAACATTATACACACATGCTAAGCATTTCCAAACCTTGGCAAAAACTGCATTTACAAACTAAATTGTAGCTTTCATTTTAAAGTTATATATATCGATTGGAAGATCAATAGCAGAAAGTTGAAACTAAGGCAGGCAAAAAAAGAAGAAAAATTGACCTGATTTACTGGAGAGAATGAGGATATGGGGTGTTGAGGTTGCTGAGAATTGGATATGAACAAACTTGGCAAAGAGAAAGAAGATAAAGTTGTTAAATGTTTTCGACTACTATGAGCCAATTCAAGGATGGAGAACTTTGCTTGGGGATTTACAGGGGTGGGACCAGAAAGCTGCAATATCACCATGTCAAGAGAGAGCTATAGACCGTATGACGTATCAGTGTATGAAGATGAACCCTCAGTCAAAATTATGATCTTTCAATGTATATTGCTTAGCATCTTCTCTCTGCATTGCAGATTTAAAAGAGTCGAATGGAAGAGAATATTTTGATTTCTTCTTCCTGCTGGCTATTGCAAAGAGAAATCTTCCTTGCATGGCTTGTATTTGCAGACTGTGCCAGACATAGTCACAAAAAGAGCTAGCCGTAACTCATACTTACAAACTGTGCCAGCATAATGACAAGCTTTCACGGTTCATGTGGGCAGCTTTGTTTGTGATACTATGTTTAACTTTGATTCTAAGCTTCGTGTCGCCTTTTTTTTCGTTTAATCTTTATTCCTTGGCTCGATTGCGTTTTGTTCACTTTATTTGTTCGTCTTAGCCAAGGTAATGGTACATAACAGCCCCACGACAAGAGCATTAGACCACCCGATAGATTTACCACATTGTCCTTGCAGCCTTCTGAGAATGGCTCTCGCTTCATTTCCCTTGTCCTTTGTTTTGGGACAAAAGAGAAAGGGCAACAAGCTAGATTGATTGGGACAGTTTGGTCATTTTGTCTGAGAGGGAAGCTTGAAGGGCAATAGCTAGTGCCTGGCATTTTGGAATAGAGTGGTTATCAAGGAAGGCATTGTCTCAGGTTCATGGGGTTATGGCCAGCCGTCTCTTTTTCTCTCTTTGTTCTTTTCATTCTTCCATCCCCTCATCTGCACATTTACAATACAGCGTAGCTTCATGGGGAATTCTGTTTTCTGCATTCCTTTTCTTCACATGCAGAAAACAGCTACAAGATGGCCGGAGTGAGAAATATTATGGCTGTTCTGTTCATGAAATATTAAGGCAGTATTCTCCATTGGTGAGGAGACAAGGAGAAATAACGTAAGACAACAAACACAGTTCCCAAAGAACTAACAGAATAATAAATAATCCTTTCGTTCATCTTTCTTTCCAGAAATAGCTTTAAGGCATTTCTTGTCAAACTTAGGTAGTTCTATCTATTCATCTTCATTTGACATGCCAAGATATGTGAGCAGTTAACATAGTTCTGTGATGTCTCTTCCATTGCCTATGCAATTTCATGAATTAAGGAAAATAATTGCAATAGACAAATGGCTGACTATCATCTGAGATGTTGAGGCTGCCCATTTGTTGTCTCATCAAATTCTCAAAAAATTCTAGCAGTTTCAAAGAAAATGAAAATACAAGTTCAGTCATTCCCAGGACAAGATGATACTGGGTATAAAGGATTTGATAAACTCTCCTCAAAGCGACAGTACCATTACTTTAGATGGTGCTCAAACAAGGATGCCATCTCAATCTGCAATACAAAACAAATTAAAAAAAAATTAATTAAATTATCCAGTCAAAAGATTCAAAAAGGTAATTTATTTTCTTGTCTTGTTATATCTCAGCCAGGAAGAAGTACAACTAGTGATTCCAAATTTTTAGATAGATCAAGTTGTTATATTACTAGCAAAAGGAAAAAACCATGGTGTGATAAGAACAAAATGGACTTCATTGTATCTTTATGTCTTGGCATCAATGAAACAGTTCTCACATTGACAAGAAGTAGAGGGTACATCAGAAACCAAGTAGAAAAGCTTATTGAACCATTGCATGCATTAAGAAGGTAAATTTTGAAGCATGAGCCTAAAGGACAATGGTCTCAGCTGAGCAACTAGGCAACACTTCTTTGCACCACCCACAACACCTCACAAAACTCAGTTCTGCTAATAAAAATATATTGTTTACTGACAACCAAGTAGATGAACACTCACCCTGCACCTCCTATCCCACTAAGTTTTAATGAAGGAAGAAATATGCTGAAGAAAATTGAGAAAGAAATTAAGAATAAGCATGCTGGCAGAAGACACAGAATTAAATACTAGAACATAATTAATCAGTGCACACGCACTTATCCAAAGCATTTAACAGCATATAATCAACTTACTGCTGTCAGAGCAGCCTCAGCACCCTTATTCCCCGATTTTCCACCAGCTCGATTTATCGCCTGCAATTATCAAAACAAAAGTTCTCAGATGAAACATTCTTGAAAGAAACCTATGGGTCTTGGTTTTATTTAAATGCTTCTTTCACCTGTTCCATGTCCTCGCATGTCAGAACACCAAATATACATGGAACCCCTGCAAATTCTCAAGAAAAAGCATCATCAGTTTTTCACTGGGAAGTGGGAAGCCTTTCAACAAAAATGGAGAGAGCAGCAGTAAACTGACAGGCAGCAGAAGCAAGATCATTTCCTTAAGGGTTGACGAAGCAAGTATGTGTTACATTAAAGAAGAACGCAATTTCTCAGTTCTCCAAGTGATAGGCAGAAACAGAACATATTTGATGCTAAATGACATCTACAGAATAAAGAGTTGGTTGTGTGTGACGATGCACACTCTGACACACGTGTTTGATGTGTGAAGAACATTAGATGAGAGTGTTTCATCAGTTTTGCCAAGTATTACACGCACCACAGTAATATTTGATGCAATAATGACAACAACAACCACTCTTCATAGGTGATTGCTAGCATCTTTGAGCCCATGTTGCCTTTCCATATTCACTTTACAATATGACATAATATGTCACAGAAACTTGTACAGAATAAGGTAACTACTACAGTCAAGGACAAACTTTTAAAACCCTGGTCAACAGAGAACAACATCGTTTCAAAACCAAGCAATAAAACCAGCAGAGTGTAACTACCAACCTGACTTTAAACCAGCAGAAAGGACTCCAGATGCTGCTGAATTAGCGACAGCATCATAGTGAGTAGTATCACCTCTTACCTATCATTAACAACAAGAAAATAATTCACATATCAGGGTCAGCCTGTAAACATGTGCTTCAATGAAAGAAAAATGAGGAGGAAGCCACCCCTCCTAACGCATTTCACTACTAACATTTCATCAAGTAATAACTTCTTTCAAGGTTATGAAGAGAAATCATTCATACCACAGCTCCAATGCACACAACCGCATTATATTTTCCCGACTTGCCTAGCCTTTCTGCAACAATGCCTATTTCAAAACTACCGGGAACCCACACAACCTGAAGAGAAATACATGAAAACAACCCTAATCAAAATTTACAAACAAAAAGAAAGCAAATTCGAAAAAAAGCTTCTAAAATAAAACAGTTTGCCTACATCAATGTCTTCTTTGACTGAATATTTCTTGAAAGTTGCAACAGCTCCCTCTAAAAGTGGCCTTGTAATAATCTCATTGAACCGGGCCACGACCTTTGAATGTTGTTTCCAATCATCAATGTCAACAAATTACAACAATCAATTCAAACGAAAACCTAAATAAACTGTGAAAAGAAAAAAGAAGAAAAACTCACCACTGCAAAGCGAAGTCCCTCAGTTCTGGTAACTGACCCTTCCAAGTGCCTAACAGCTGCTGTTCCCACCAAGGATGGCCGCCCTTTCCTCTCGAAGGCAATGCTAATCGTCCCAAATCCTGAAGAGTTTTGAAATCAATATCACAAAGAAACGATCTTTCTCAATTACCATCCAAGCTGAGAAAAATACTCAACATTAATTATCATAGATTGCAGTAGAGTTGAATCCCAATGAAATTAACATCATAAGAAATCATCTTTCACATTAATTGATACTAGTAATTTGGATTGAAAAAGAAATGGCTCACCAGTAGAAGAGGAAGAGAAGGATAATTGCGTTGGTTTCTGATGGGGAGCCAAAAAGCTCCGATTTTGATGGTGAAAAAGAACTGAATTCGATATTAACGCTTTGGTTGAAGCAGACAGAAAAGCCATTTCCTTTTTCTTTTGATTCTCTTAAGACAAGAAAAGAAAAGATTTTGGTGATTGACAAGAGAAAATGAAAGAACCTATACAAAACCCCACTTAATCTCCCTCAGTCTTAAGCTTAAGACACATGCCATAAATGGATTGTCAACACTGGATCCGAACCCGGGTTTTGTTTGCTGGTTGCAAACGTGAATTCCATTTCTCTCTTACAAAACGACCGTTTTCATTTTGAAACGTCTGACATCAATCTAGTGTTTTTATTTTTGGATCAACTCGAGTGGCTTGCTGGCTTTACTTCACTATTCGATTAGTGGGGAACCCCCTAAAACCCTAAAACAAATCACCATCTCCTCCTCCTTGTGAAGCGAAAAATGTGGGTTCAAGGGGCAGAGCTTAAGCAGCCATTAAAACCGACCTTTCTTTGCAATCCACTTAACTCTAATCGAACTCGTTTCTTCACCAACCATTATCAGGTGATGTAAAAAGCCGCAGCTATCTTTTTACTGCTTTCATTGTTTTTAGAACCAAAGCTTTTCCCTTTTTTGTTTCGTTTTCTGCATAAATCAATATAGACAAACAGGGCAACGCAAAAAATGTAACTTTAACAAGCTAAGTTTGCTAACACCCTTTAATACATTAACTTGTTTTTGTTTTGTGACATCAGAAACGGAAACCTTTTGTGGTTGTTATGTCCATGTCAACCAAAAGTACTGCTGTTCCTATCATGGTAAGATGTGCTATTTTTTTTACTCATTAATTGGTAAGCTGATATGAATTGTTTCGTCATTTGTGGAAAAATGATTTTGGATGTTATAAATTTGTATTATTTTGTAATTGGAGGTAAATGGCTGTAATGGCAAAATGGGGAGTTCTGTTATAATGGCAGCGAATTCTGCTGGACTTCAAATTCTTCCAAAATCATTTGGCCCCGAATATGAGGCTGGTAATACTGTGAAAGTTTGTGGGAATGAGATTAAAATCCATGGTCCTTCTGAAAGAGATAGTGTGCTCGCTTCCCTTTATGATGAGTATCCGAACATGATTGTGGTTGATTACACTCTGCCTACTTTGGTGAATGGTAAGATTCTTGGAGCTTATGACACTTGAAATAGAAGAAATCTTAATTATTTCGCAAAAGGGAATTTACTTGGTAGCTCAACTCTGCAAAATTCATAGGTTTGCTATTTTACTCTGAGTTCAATTGGGAATTGTTTTTTAATTGGCAACCTTTACTACTTGAAAAGAAAATACTTTGGTGCTGCAAAATCTGGGATATGGATATCCTAATTAAAGTTTTTTCAGTTATCTTAGTTTTCTGTTGCATCTAGGATTTTTTTACCTTAGAATTGCATGGAAAATAGCCATGATTTTGTTTACTTCATTTATGGATCCTCTTTTAATCTTTTGACTTCCCTTTTCCTCTTTTGTGATGTGTAGATAATGCAGATCTGTATTGTAAAGTTGGGGTTCCATTTGTTATGGGAACTACTGGCGGAGACAGGGATAGATTATACAAGACTGTGGATGACTCAAAAGTTTATGCAGTAATCTCTCCACAAATGGGGAAACAGGTGATGGGATTCAGTGCCTCTAATGTTAGATGAAATGGATTCCAATGCTATTTAACTTAATATGTTCTCTGTACTAACGGGTTTTTTCTTTTAGATAGGTGGTTGCATTTCTTGCAGCTATGCACATGATGGCTGAGCAATTTCCTGGTGCTTTCTCTGGATACTCCCTTCATGTAATGTCTTTCTGCATTGATTCCTTTTCAGCAAAGAAGTTCTTTTCCTCACTTGAGTTGTTACAGTAGTTCTAATATTTGCTGACCTCTTTGATTCTTAGGTGAAGGAGTCCCATCAAGCAGCAAAGTTGGACACATCTGCAACTGCCAAGGCTGTCATTTCTTGCTTCAAGAAATTGGGGGTGTCTTTTGATGATCAGGTGGCTTTAAAGCTTTTCACATTTCATTACAGCATAACTTATTCTTATATTCACTGGAAAATACTGAAATCCACGCTTCATTTGCTTTGTTCATCATAGTACATGTAAAAGTTGAAATTTGACATGATTACAAAAGAAATTGAAATTTGATCATGAAGTTCAGTCATAATATCTTTAATCCCAGCCTTCATTCGACACCGCTTTTCCGGTTTGAACTTCTTGTCAACCTTGCTGTCTTGGAAGTGTTTGCATAGAGGATTTGGTCGTATGTTGTTATGGCAGCTGGTCCCAAAAAATGTGCTGTCTTTTTTATATGATTTTCTGCTGAGTTTGTCCAGATAGAAATGATTCGGGATCCCAAGGAACAAAAAGAGTTGGTGGGAGTTCGAGATGAGTATTTGTCTGGTCATGCATTTCATTTCTATTATCTGTCATCACCTGGTAAAACGTAAGAACAAACATCCTGATTGTTCATTTTCATTTGGATTCTGTGTTTATTTTTTTCTCTCTTTGTTGAAAACAAATATATTTTCTGATTTCTTTTCTTGCAGTGTTTCTTTGGAGTTTCAACATAATGTTTGCGGTAGATCGATATATGCTGAGGGCACCATTGACGCTGTACTTTTCCTTGCTGAGAAGGTAAAATTCTTCACCTGCTTCACACTTAATTTAGCTGTTAGTGCTCCCCATAAAGCCATATGAAAACGGCCCTACTGCCAATTTGTTTCCTGCTCGGACCTTATTCAAAGATTCGAAACTCATTGTTGTAGCACTCATAACTACTACGACCTCCTCATCTACTTTATAGTTCTTCTGTGGTATTTTCTCTATTTGAAGATTAATGTGTACTGGGAATAAATTTGTTATTGAGAAATTTTGCTGTGGTTTCTAAGTTGATTGTCAGTAGAAATTTTAAATGTGATTAAAACGCAGATTCAATCGAAGGCTGACAAGCGGATCTACAATATAATCGATATCTTGCGGGAGGGTAACAAGTAATAAACTGTCATGACAGCAACAAGTTAGTTCACCGTTTTAATTTCATCCATTTGCAATGGCGCTTCCATTGCTACATAGTTTGTGGTTCATTGAGCACTGACAGAGAATTGATTGAATGCTTAGATGGATCCTGCTAAACCTCAATGGGACGGCTGTTGTGGCGGGGAGAGAGAGAGAGAGAGCAGGGTAGCTCTCCCAAGCATGCAAGAAAACTTGAGCAACAAGTGTGAGAAAAATGAGTTGGAGTGGCTTTTTTTTTTT
>Ga0325414_1000061_pt1 | contig 55766 bp, 31 predicted proteins | sample PopdelMetagenome_8_FD_206183 | JGI IMG/M metagenome (GOLD analysis project Ga0325414, IMG submission 206183) | Populus deltoides microbial communities from Bellville, Georgia, United States - Leaf-PdKOR-R3 | ecosystem: Host-associated > Plants > Phyllosphere > Phylloplane/Leaf | place: USA... | reverse complement strand
AGCATGGTTTAATAAATATATAATTGTTGCATACAGATGATATATTCATTGGTAGTTGAATTAGAGTATTTTGCTTTCGATAACATTAGTGGATTCACTTTTCTCCTTGCATGCATTGTTAATTAACCTGGGCTAAAAATAGCTAGATATATAAAAAGTTTAAGAATACTCATAAAACTAAAAAAAAAAATACAAAGCAGGTGTATTTTTTAACCAAAAACCTAATCAATCAAAAACTGATCACCACTGGTAATATTAAAATCAATTTCTATCAAATGTGTTAATATAGTGTGTTGACAAAGCATTTTTATTTAAAACAGAGAAGCTATCAAGATTTGATTCTTAGTTTAAATAATTTTTTTGAAAAAAGTTAAACGATCAACTCCTTAACTAATTTATTTTCGAATTAAAATCTAATTAAACTCTAAATCAATCCGTGTTTCTAAAAACTAAGACAGGATTGCATACTGTAGAGGGAACGGGACAGTAAGGGACTGTTTGGAAATATGTTCCAGCCCGTATTTCTAAAAAATAAATTTTTTTTGCTAAAAATTAATATTTTTTTATATTTTTAAATTGTTTTGATGTGCTGATTTTAAAAATAATTTTAAAAAAATAAAAAAAAATTATTTTAATATATTTCTAAATAAAAAATATTTTAAATTATAATTGTTATCACAATTCCAAACAGTTCTTATGAAGCGTGTGAGCCTTTAAAATGTTTTTTTAATATATTAATATATATTTTTATAAAAAACTCAAATTCTACCCAAAGTCTTCGTTTCCGCGGATGACACGTTAAAATTGGGCTCCGTGGACAAAAATGCAGGGGGACGGAACAGCAGCGGAAGGAAAAAGAAAAGGACAGACTTGTGTTATTATTTTTATTTAAAATACTGTTTTAAAAATAATTTAAATTTTTTTAATTTTAAATTATTATTTTTTAAATATTTTGTACTGATGTTAAAAATAATTTTTTAAAAATAAAAAAATATTATTTTAATACTTTTATAAATAAAATACTTAAAAAATAATTTAACATGCAAACCAAGCCCAACTGTCATGTTAAAATTATGGGAAGAGAATAAAATTGAAAATAATAATAATAATAAAATGAATAATTAATTATTTATAATATATATATATATATATATATATATATATATATATATATATATATATATATATATATAAAAGCAAGTCGGAATTAGATGCACCGACTGCATATAGGATAATTGTGCATCATAGCTTGATTTTCTATCACTGTCACTGCATAAATTCCAGCTTTTCTGTTCAAAGAATTTCAGATCTTTTGTCCATGCATGTATTTGACGCTAAAAGTTAATCAATGGCTACAGGAAAAGCTTTTATATATTATGTATGTGATGATTCACAAAAAAACCCAATCGATGATGATCACGACAGCTAGGAGAAAGGTTGCTATATATTATGTATGTGATGATTCAATGGCTACAGGAAAAGCAAGTTGAATTAGGGTATTTTGCTTTCGTTAACATTAGTGGATTCACTTTTCTCCTTGCATGCATGGATAATTAACCTGGGCTAAAAATAGCTAGATATATAAAAAGTTTTAAAAAAACCTATGAAAAATCAGTAAAATCCCATAAAAACTCAGAAAAAGCAAAACAAGTTTTGCCAATTATTATTAAAAAAACCAAACCAAACTAAAATTAATTAGCTTGAATTGATTTCTAGTTTAGTCCAGTTGTGAAATTTTTTTTAAAAAAATTTTGATTTATTTTTTAACCAAAAACCTAACCAATCAAAAAGTGATCACCACTGGTAAGAGTTCGCATTACACTTTAGTCTTTAGAGATGGTGTTAATTTCACCGCTACTGTATAATATAATTCATAAAATGGTGGAGGTAGGATGCGTTGAGATGGGTATAACAACATATTTTATTTTTAGGAGAGTGCTCTATTATATATATATATATATATATATAAAATGAATCTTAAAAACATGGAATTTGTATTCGATTAGTCAAACCAATTAAGAATGTGCATATTGTAGGAATCTTGGTTTAATTAAAGTTTATTACAAAATATTTTTCTCATATTTTAATTTAGTCAATGTGTGGTTAAGTCCTTTGTGTCATTAACTTAAAGCTCTTTTAGTGAAAGATTTCCTTTTTACGATATATAAAAAAGAAGGCAGATAAATATATATTTGAGTGAGTAACATATCAAAGACAAAACTTGACTGATCTTGTAATGGCCATGACATCTTTTCTCCAAGACGAGACCACTAAAAAGGAATGGCACGATAGAAGAAGTGGCCATGGACAGCGAGGTCAAGGAGAAATGGCCATTACAAGATCAGTCAAGTTAGCCGGTTACTACCGGTAAATGTCTTTGCATTCAAAGTGCGAGAATACTTGTCTAAAACGAAAACTTTTAGAAAGATTACAGGCATATGACTTCCATACCATTGGCTTAACACTACCAGCATAGGTAATGAAATTGTGAAAAAAATTTAGATAAAAATTGGGTTTTTCATGGCTGTCCTGGGTTGATGGTGTGGTTGGGCTTGGCAGGTTCATGAGCTTTTTTACAAAATAAAACCCTTGTTTAAATAGAAAACTCTTAATTTGATACTAAAATTAGTAAGTATAGGAGTGCAGAGTGTGTGAAAATAAATATATAAACAAAGAGTTTTTGTGTGTAGAATGGAAGAGACTATTTTAGTCTGTATTTCCGGTACTTATCTCTTGTATACCTTGGCTCTAGCTTTGTGTGGCTTAGAACTAATATCTTGCAAGGCTAAAGCTTTCAATGGCTAAGAGTAGCTTTGGCTTTCTTTATATATATATATATATATATATATATATATATATATATATATATATATATATATGGAGACTGGGTGTAGTCTCTGAACTTATCTTATGCAGAAAAAAATATTTTTATAGAAAATTGAGTCATTAGATGATGTGCCTTGCTTGCCATTAGTGAAGATGTTGGTGGCAATATTTTCTTACAAATTCATAATGTGTTATGGAGATTTTTTTTCCTATTTGTTTAAATTCCATCTCATTCTTCATAAATTATTGAATATATCCCTTGGAGATCAACCTTTTTATCTCTCTTTTCAGGGTATGATATTCTTCAATGTTATGACTATAGTCATGGTAAAAGTAACAGAACTTGTTAAGGTTCTTTGTGTTAATACCACTCTTCATGAAAGATGAATATCGTACAAAATCTCTTCCCTAGATCGAATTCAACACCTATGTATGCATAGTGGTGTATGGTGCGGCTAAGAGCTGAGAAAATGTTAAGAAATCATAAATGGATCCCTTGGTGCTTTTGTCCTGGTAGAAGATTGGTGATATTATGGAGATTCTGTCCTCTAGAAATAAGAGTATTCTTATCTAGTCACACTTGCTTCCTCCACCCGAATATAATTTTTTATTACATGATTTTTATTGACAAAAGTTTTGTCATGAAAATTATAGAAGCATTCCCATAATGAATATTTATAGAATCCACTTATTAGAGCCTTAGTGGCGATCAGTTCACATAGATTCTTCGTGTTTACAATTTCTTTGTTGAATCTTTAAATATATAGTTTGTGCTTTCATTCTCTTGTTATGTAATGATGAAGAGCTTAATCATGCTATTTATACCTGGTATGCTAGTGTTAAAATAAGAGGTTAGCTTAATATTTTTACGGGGCCCAATTTTGACAGTTTTTTTATTTTTCTTAATATTTCTGGATTTCATGCTATTTTAGTAAATAAACATGCGAAAGGAACCTAAAGAGGGTGATGCTACAACACCAGGAAGATCAAGTCAATTCCTTTCTTGGAGAGTTATTGCATTTTTCAGAGTGAGAGGTTTGTGGCCTTCCTGACAACAACATGGGGCATGAGAGCCTTCCATTGGAGAGAGATCAAACCTGAGAGTAAGAGATTCAAGATCATCCCTAGAGACATCATAAGGTCTAGGAGCCTATCTGGAGAGTTATATTAGTTTTTCGGGTTCTAGTTAGCCTTGGTGATATATATACTTGACCATAGGACGAGGTTCTGTTGCTTTGTTAAGGTGGACCATTTCAAGCTATCATGGAGGGTGGACTCATTGCACTAGAGAGAACCCTTTCTAATGAGATTTTGCAATCACACTAGGGATAACCCATTACAAGGAGATTGTGCAATCGCCCTAGAGAGAACCCCTTCTAAGAAGATTGTGGAATCGCCCGAAGGGAATCCTTTCCAAGAAGATTGTGCAATCGTGCTAGGGAGAACCTCTTCCAAGAAGATTGTGCTTTACCATAGACGACATCAATGATGAGGTCCTTAAAAATCTAAGCAATTTGAGGGCAAGACTTATGTCTTGGATAATAGGTTAATTTCTTGGTTCTGAAAATCTGGTCCATTCTCTCTTTGAGGTGGATGGAGGCTAGTGCTTGATACCTACAAAAAGGTTTCATTTGATGATTTTTGGAGACTCTCTGATGATTAAGTGAATGACTTTGAAGAAAAAATATATTAATATTACAGAGAAATACTCTAAAAATAAATATACAGTAGAGAATGGAGATTCCAAACCCTCTGTATAAAGGATTTCTGGTTTATTTATAGCCCATAAGTCTTTTACTGTCAAGGAGGGGAAAAACGTAATATTTTCTTGATAGTATTAATGAGAATATATATATATATATATATTAATGAAGAAAAATGATGGGTTCTTGAAAGACTTTTATATATCTAATAGGTGGAGGGAGAATAAAGTCTAAAATATAGCTATATTCATAAAGGAAGGTCTTTCCCTTGACCGAGCTTAAAGAAGAATGGGTCCTTTCTTTGATCGAGTTCAAGAGAGGTTTGTTGGACCCTTAAAACTGGATTCATCAATACTCATCATTATGATAAACTACACCAAATTAATTTTTTTACAATCAATACATTTTTACTCCAACTTCAAATTAGTAACTACACCAAATTACGAAAATATTCTGTTATTGTATAGATGATTGAAGAAGAACAAATAAAATTCTATTTCTTTCAAGGACAAAGCAAAAATTTGTGGTTATCAGTTCCATTTTGTAAAGCAGAACTTTCTAGCAGGGCAAAAGACATTTTAAGCACACAAAGGCATTTTAAGAGAAGGCAGCTTTCCTTTGATGGCAGGTTGAGGTGGTTCCAAGCTCAAAGAAGTGAAACAATGCTATCAAATTTGGTCCTTTGTGTGGAACCAATTTTTTGCTGTCATTATTGAAATTATCTGCAAAGAAACCATCCCAGATCCATATGTGGTCTGTTGAGGAAAGAAAGGGCTAGAATAATTGCATGATGATCTACAATGAGTGAAAAAATTGAGGTTCTTAGTGCCATATCTTATTTGATTTTTATATATTTATTTAGCCTTTTTTCTTTCAAAGTTGGATGATCTATTTCAATAAATTCAGAGGCAATTCAGCCAAGTATATTCTTAAATTCAAAGTAGCAGAAAAACCTGCACCAAAAATTGATACTTGCTGTATTAAAGCAACTTTCAAAGTCTTCTTAACAAGACAAACCCTATTTATGACATTGATGCATACCAACCGTTCCTTTAATTTTTCTTTTCCGCACGAAACAGTTCCTTTAGTTCTTGCCTTGGATCCAAGTCTAAAATTTAAATGTGGCTGACAACCTTCGTGGAAAGTTCAATTTTTAAAGTAGCTTGACCTTCTTCGTGTATTGTAGATGCTCTTGAACATAAACATGCTCATAATAAAATTCGGACCTTCTTCGTGTAGCTTGTCTTCCTCGAGGTCAACTTCTCTGCCCCACTTGCATCTTTTCTGTCTTCACTCGTTTTTCTTATGGTTATAGCTGGATCACAATCTCCTTGTCTTAGATATGTGAAACATGTTTTTGAAATTTTTTAATTTTTTTAGTTTGAAATTAAATTATATTTGATGTTTTTGAATCATTTTGATATGCTGATATCAAAACTGAATTATAAAAAAAAAAAATATGAAATTTATTGTTTTGTGTCATATATTATCAATATTTGCAGATTTGAAAAAGTTGGGTAGTCTCCAATATAGGGGAGGTGTTGCCGAATTTTTTTAAAATAATCAAATTTTATTATGTAATTATTTGTTCAATTTGTGTAGATGCGTAGAACGAAATCAACAGCGCGTCGTGAGCATATGGTGGCAACTAGTTCTTCTAGTAGTGAGGATGACATGCCATTAAGTGCCGATCAAGAAGAGGCACCTACGGTGACTCGCGACGCTGCCTCTTCCAGCACGGTTCCACAATGCAGAGGCGGTGTGCCTTCACAATGGGTTCAATTCACCCGCTAGTACGAGGCACATTAGAAGGACGACCTTCCAATTAAGTTTGTTTTGGTTTGAGTTTTTTTTACACTTATAATGTAATTTGTGAACAACTAATTAATATTTCATTAGTTTTATTTACTTTTAGGTTCACAAACATTGAGGCCGCCCGAGTAATAAAATCTGTATTTAAATCATCGATGGAGATTCTATTATTTCAATGGAGTCAGGTTTTCAAACATCCAGATTGGAGACCTTATATTGATGCATGGTTTTGAAGATTTGAGGTTGGTGTTAACTTCTAATTTTATTTATTTTTAATATATTATTATTTTTATTTTAAATAAATTATTTATACACAAAATGAATTCGAGTAAGATAGCGCTAATGACAATGTTACGAGGAGGGTGTGGAAGAATCATGCGACAACTAGGTAACATCAAAAACGATACAATATTTTTTTTTAAAAAAAATTATGTTTTAAAATCTAATTTGTCATTAACTTATATAAGATTCGTTGATGGAAGTAGGTTGCGTGATTTTTGGTATGAAGTTCAGAAAAAAGCCAAAAAATATGCTAGAGATGACTGCCTACAAAGTTGGAATGACGTGGCGGTTTGGATGGATTTCAGGCCGCCATACATCTCGGAGGATATATGACCACAATATATCCAGCATGTGATGTCTGAGTGGTTCACACGACGCTCACAGTCTGGTGCTGACAACCAGAATCGGTAAATTCATAGTTCGGTGACCACTCAAAACGGTGGATCTGTTCCGTTCATTGCACATACGAAGCAGATGGTAAGATTAATTTTAATGAAATATATCGTTAATTAATTTGTTGTTATTTATAAATATATTTAACTTGCAATATTGTTTTCTTACAAGCTATATCTCTTGGATGTGAGCGGAGCTCAATGGAGTTGTTTGTAGAGACGCATGTGCGAAGTGAAGACCGCCAAAGGGGGGTGCAATAGTTCATCGACAACCGTGCTCAACACTTCGTGGTATGTTCGTTCAACCATTTTATTTCGTAAGTTATTATTTTCTTGAATTGAATATGATGATTTTTTTTAATTTTTAGGAGACATATAATAGCCGATTGAGGGAGAGATGCGAGGAAGATCCTTCGACCAACCTGAATTTCGATCCAGATTTATGAATGGAGACAGGATCGTCTGGTGTACTCGATAAAAATCTAGTGTACGGACTCTCCAACACTACGGCCGACAACTTGCGGGCGGCCTGTAGTGTCTTAACCGTTGGGAGCTCCCAATCAATATCGAGCATCCAGTCTGAGGAGATCGTGGCCTTGAAACAACAATATCAGCAACTCTCAGCAGATTATGAACAACTCTGCCAGATCATCATGGACATGAAATCACAGATGAGTGGTACGTGTGCGCCTCTTTTTTTGCCGTATGGTCCTAGGAACAAACAACCTCCTCCTCCTCCAGCTCCGCCATTGTTCTAGTTCAATTTATTTTTGAAAACACTTTAAAATTGTAATGAATATTTGGATGAATATTTGGATTTTATATTATTTAATTTAATTTTTATATTGTTAATATTTTATACAATTTTATTTTCTTAATTAGTTTTTTTACTATTATTCTATACAACATTATATTATTTATTCTACACAATTTTATTTTTTAAAATATTTTTAAATTCTAACTGATGGATTTACAGATGGAATTATACTGTCGGTATTTTCTAGAGAGTTGAAAAATATTTACTGCATATGCCATAATCACCGATGTCGTTATTCTGTCGGTGATTTATTGATGGTAATACAGATGAAATAATTCTATTGGTATATTCCAGAGAGTTTGGAAAATATTACTGCTTAGTCCACTATCACCGATGGAAATATGCCAATGGAATTGTTCAATCGGCATATTTCCAGCGGGATTTATTTTTTTGCGCACATTTTTCGTCTGTAAAACCATTAGTTTTTATTTTTTTAACCAACAGAATTAGGGATAGAATATCAAATTACCAACGAATGTTATTCCGGCGGACGTACTATGTCAGTGAATTAGTCGGTAAATTTTTTACCGATAAAATGGTAATCTTATGCCGATGGAAAATATTCTTCGATAAAACTGTTAAATGTTGTAGTGCACTAAGTCACATGCAATTTTATCTAGTAGCTAGTTAATGTAGCTAGCTATCTGATACTAACTTGTAGTAGTACAACCATGAAACGACATGTCAAAATTAAAATATATCGTTAGAATTGAAAAAATAAAACACCAACTAGAACAAAATGGATTGTGATTACAGGAGGGACAACAGGCTGTTAACATGTTTATTATGAAATATATCCTTGAATGAGGATAATTTATGAGATATGCATGTGATTACAGGAGGGACCACAAGCGTGGTGCAGCAGCAGAAGGGCACGAGTAGAGCTTCTACTGCAGATAGGTGATTTGTACCTATGCTTTCTAGTTAAGTTTCATGATTTAATATGTTATTGATGTGAAATATGAATTAACAAATGTTGGATATTACATGAAAGAATGAAAGTTTGCATAATGATGTTATTTCGAATAGTATCCTGAAGTGTTCAAGGTGAATAGTCTTTCGCGTGAATTGCCAAGTAATGGAAGTATCGCTGACATAGAAAATATGAGAAGTGTGATATGTGGCATAGACTAGCATATATTTAGTGTATGTTAGAATCTCGGATAAGGGGATCACCATGCATCGATGCCTATGGGGCATAGATGAGCATACATTCAGTGTATGTTATGATCCATGGGAAGGGGATAACCATGTATCGAGTAGCATATATTTAATGTATATTAGGATCCCGGGTAAGGGGATCATCATGTATCGGCTAGCATATATTTAGTGCATATTAGGATCTCGGGTAAGGGGATCACCATGCATCGACTAACATACATTTAGTGTATGTTAGGGTCCAAGGTAAGGGGATCATCATGCATCGACGCCTACGGGATGATGATGATACTAGTGAAATTGGTATCGGCAATGTGTTAGACAGAAATAGTTGTGGTTGATTTTATGGAATCTTGAATGAAAGTTGAAAATGGAAGATGAAATAATTTTTAGTAGTTGAATGAGAAAGAGTTCTATTTGAAACAAAAAGAGAGAAGTGAATAGAATATGAATATATTTTTGCCTTTGTAGATTGGTGGATTTTTTTGTGTTACTATACTTATTGTGATATTCATGTTTCAATAATATATTTTTTGTTTTAGGATAATCACATGCACGACAGGAGTAGATCCTAGTTTTTGTTCATTTTTTGTTATCTAGTTTTAGAGAGTATATCCTTATATTTTGTAATATTAAAATATTTATATAACTTAATTTTTATAATTAATATTTAAATTTGAATAGATGAACTTAACTCTAAAATTCATATAATTATGTTCCATGTATGCGTGTTTATCTTATTTATTTCTCTATAATGATAATTGTTGTTCAATGTATGCTGTAAATATTGTGGTTGCGATGATGATGATGATTGATTGATTTGTAAGATGTGGAATATTAGAAGTTTAAACAGGTTATGTGTCGATAACTTGGGGACTTCTAGTATAAGAGAGACTTTGTTGAAATTTCGGTAGAAATTTTGGTAGACTTTTTATATGAAAACTGTATAAAAAAAATTACGTTGTTTTCTATTTGATATGTCATTGGTGTTTTATCCCGAGTAAGGGGATGTTACATTTCTGATTTCATTGTTCTACATTAAGTCTCTCTCTCTTTTAAAAATTTGATACTTTTTTAATATGTTTATTTTTTTAAATTTATGTTTCAATTAATATCCCTCCTCTATGATTTTATATTTTGCTTATTTAGCCATTTTAAATAAAGGTTTTCTTAAAAAAAAAATGTTTTGTATGTATTTAGTTTTTAAAGATATTATTCTGATTGACCTATAAATTTTTTTATTATATAATTAAATTTTATTTTAAAAAATAAAAAATATTTATTTTTAGATAATGTTTTTAATATTTCGATAGTAATTTTTTTAATTTTAATTTTCATTGATACCTGTTTTTGCAGAAAGGATCTTAGAATCCCTTGAAGATGTTGGCAGTACGTTGAACGATTGGCCACAGTTGCGTTGTTTTGGAAGAAGAGGAGGCAAGCTCAGTAAAAATTGAGGAAGATGATACTTTGGATAAAGCAACAGAGTACCATACAGTTGTTGCAGCGCTCATAGCAATGGTACTATTTGCAACAGCATTCACTCTACCTGGTGGTTACAAGAACGAAGAATGCCTTAATTAAGGCACAGCAATTCTAATTAAAAAAGCTGCTTTTATAGTATTTGTTATATCAGATGCAATAGCAATGTTTTTGATGGCATATAGTCAAGGTTTGGGTAAAAAGTTCGATGAGGAATCAATATTTTTTAAGTTGTCCCATCATTGTGGGTTGCCATCAGCGCTTATCTCATTGGTTTGAACTTCTTCTTCTCTGTGTATTTAGTGCGTTGGATCAATCCCAAGATGATTTCCATGAAAGAAAGTGTATAAGATCATTACGTGATCTCATCTAAGTCCAAGGACTGAGTGTTGGTTTGGAAAATTGGCAAGATCCTCTCTAATATTGACCATTTTTATATATAAGTTTCACATATATAATATAATTTTTAGGATCCCCAGACAGCTAGATGGAGCACTGCAATTTCTTGATATTACAATTAAAATGAACAAAACAACAATTTCATCAACATTTCCAGTATGCGGAACAAGAAATGCAGTAATTATTGAGCGTTTTTCTCATCAGTACGTACCTACACTCCACCAATATACAAATTACTCTTCCAAGTTTCACGTCACATGGTTTAAAAGAGTCTAAGAGAAATCCTTTAACTTAAGGTTACAGTTTCTCACCATTGAAAAAAAAAAAAAACGAGGTTCATTTGCAACCGAGATTCACAAGTGAAGCAATCAATCCTATATTTGCGTCTCAGGGAAGTTGCCCACAATTTGTTTACAGGAGGGGGCGATAGGCCTCAAACTCGGATCCAAGGATGCCTCGCCTGCGCCAAGTAAGCCGACGTGAAAAATTCGAGACGATTGCCAATAAAAATGTGAAAAATTTTAGCCTATATTGAAATTCTTAAAATTGTCAATAAAAAATTATGATAAATATAAATTAGAGAAAAAAATGTGACAACTAGATGCATAATATTAAAGTGACATATTATGTGTGATATGATAATCAGTTTAATAAACTAACAATTATGTTCAAATGTTAAACAAATTCCAAGAGTTTTAATTAAAAAAACAATTATAATATCAACAATTAAAAAAAACTATTATGAGCATCAAATAAATAAAAATCTCCAAATAACAAAGAAACTATTAATGTTAACCCTATTCATGACATTGATGCATACCAACCGTTCCTTTAATTTTTCTTTTCCGCACAAAACAGTTCCTTTAGTTATTCAATCCGAGTCTAAAATTTAAATTTGACTGACAACCTTCGTTGAAAGTTCAATTTTTTAAGTATTTTGAACTTGTTCGGCTTGTTTATTGTTTTGTTTTAAAACTATTTAAAAAAATTAAAAAATTTTAATTTTTTTTATTTCATTGATATTAAAATTATATTTGATATTTTTAGTTATTTTAATATGTTGATATTAAAATTAAATTTTTAAAAATATAATAAAATATTATTTTAATATATTTTTAAATAAAAAATAATTTTTATCACACTTCCAAACATTCATTTCAAGCTACGACTTGGTAATTCTAACCATAAAAAAGAGATTGTTTTTGCTTTTATATATTTTTTAAAAATAAATAAATTAATATTTAATGGTTTTGATGTGTTGTTTTTAAAAATATTTTTAAAAAAAAATATATTTTTTAATATATTTTTAAATAAAAACTATTTTAAAAAAACATTATGTATTATAATAACATCACGCGTACACTAAGTCGCATGCAGTTTTGTCTATTTGCTAGCTAATGCAGCCATCTACCTGATAGAAACTTGTAGTAGTACAATTCTAAAATCACACATTAAAATATTTCAAAATTAAAACATATTGTTTCAATTAAAAAAATAAAACTTCAAATAGAATAGAATTGATAACATTGTATAAAGCGGTGACAATGTAGACTAGCAAGAAGGCGTGGCAGAAATTTCCTATCTATAGGCGTTAGAGCAAATTTGATTCTAGTTAAGATATTTTTTTTCATGAATACAGCTAAGTTTTTTTAAGATAAAAAAATTTATATCATATTTTTATAAAATAAAATTTAAAAATATGTCTTAAGTATGCATTTTTTATTTTAATAATTAGTTTATTAAAGCCACGAATACTAAACTAAAATATCAAAAAATATCAAAACTTTTGATTTATTTTAATATTATGGATTACAAACTTACACATAAGATGTATTTTTAATATTAAATAAAAGTTAGTTCTCATATAAAAATTTCTTTACCGAGAATGATTTTTCTTAAATTTTAGACAAACCAACAACTAGAAAATACAATAATACCTTAGCTTTTATCAGACAATTAAACAATAAAACTTACCTTAGATAGAGTGTATTTGGGGTGCTGATACCTTTTATTTACGCAATCAATCTTCATATTTTATCTCTGAGACCAATTAAAATTTTTAATAATCAAAATATTAGATGATGATTTTCATTACCTCTTTCCTATATAAAAAAATAAGAAATTTTTATTTTCCCTATTTTTCCATAAATCAGCACAAGGGTGGATAATAGCCACTGAGGTGAAGGAAGAAGGGGGTTATTTTCGTCTGTTTAGGTTATCAACATAGCAAGAAGGATACAAATGATATTGTACTAATTTTTATAATTATGATTTAAATTTTTTTTTAATAAAAATTACTTTTGGTTCAGTCACCTGAACCACTGAAAATAAAAAAGCTTCTAAAGGACGCTTTTGGTGTACCCCACTATTAAAACCTATGCTTTATTTTTTTTAACCAAAGACTATAATCCGTGTTTCTGCTTAAAATGTATTTTTTTTTTAATTTTTTGATTTTAAATTATTATTTTTTTAGATAATTTAAAATAATTTTATTGTGATGATATTAAAAATATTTTTTTAAAATAAAAATATTATTTTAATTTATTTTCAAATAAAAAATATTAAAAAAACCTTTTAAATACTCCTTTATCCAGGGATGCAACAAACCACAGAAATCAGCAGCTTGTGATCAGTTGAGGAGTGGAACCTCTTACCTTTGTGGTTTCTCTAAGCAACAAAATAGTATGACCTATATGGATCCTGTCTTGTTCAATGCTGCAGCTGAAGGCGATATCGATCCCTTTGAGAAATATCAAACCTGCCTCAATCAGTTATTGACTCCAGACGAGAACACCATTCTTCATGTCTACTTAAGAAACCAAAGCAGTGAATCGGAATTCACTGATTTTGTTGATATAATTCTTGAAATGTGTCGACCACTGTTATTCCAAGCCAATAAGAAAGGAGAAACCCCCCTCCATTTGGCAGCGAGATATGGTCTTTCCAACGTGGTAAAAGTCCTCATTGACCGCGCAAAAGCTCTACCTACTGATCCAGAGAGCGGAGTAACAGAAGCAAAAAAGATGTTGAGGATGATCAATGGAGAGCAAGACACAGCGTTGCACGAGGCAGCTCGAAATAAGAGGAGCCATGTGGTGGAAATATTGACTAAAGAGGACCCTGAGTTTCCATATCCCGCCAATGTTCATGGAGAAACTCCACTTTATATTGCTGCTTCCATTGGCTGGTCGGGGAGCGTAGAACGAAGAAAGATAGTCGATGAAATCTTAGGAAATTGCATGTCAGTGGACTATTGCGGCCCTAATGGTAGAACTGCTCTGCACGCGGCAATCAGGGTGGGAGATGATGGTAGGATTTTGTGCTCAAGTCTGGAGAATTAAATAATTTATATATAATAGTGTAAACTATAATTTAAAGCCACGTATATTTGATTTTATATATCCGTGTTTGCTTCATGATTAGCTTTCTTAAAAAAATAAAATAAATTATACCACTAAAATTCTTTGTGAGTTTAAGTATTGGATATATAGTAATTCACATAGACTACGTGAAATCTCTGTTGGTCAGGAAGGAAAACATTTATTCATTGTTTTGTTTGTTTCAGAGACAGCAAGAAAATTGTTAGAGAAAGAAAAAAAGTTCAAAAAAGAAAAACTGACAAAAACAACCGATGAGAACGGCTGGTCACCACTTCACTACGCTGCCTTTTATTTCTGGTCTAATCCTACAGTGGAAGTATTACTAGAATATGATGCGTCCGCGGCCTACATTGCTGAAACAGAGAAGAAGAGAACAGCACTTCACATTGCTGCTATTCAAGGACATGTAGACGTAATGAAAGAGATTGTTTCTCGATGTCCAGCTTGTTGTGAGCTAGTTGATAACAGAGGTTGGAATGCCCTTCACTATGCCGTGGCCAGTAAAGATAGAGTAGCATTCAAGGAATGTCTGAGGATTCCATTACTTGACAGACTTAAAACGAAGAAGGATGACAAAGGAAACACGCCCTTCCATCTAATTGCTGCTTTAGCGCGCGAGCAGAAGGAATGGGAAAGTGTTTTATATGAAAGGCAGATATATGGTCTTAATAAGCGAAAGCAAAGCGTCAAGGACATTTATGAAGGAGATTTTGGTGAGAAACAGGTAATCAATCCTCTATGAATTAACAAGTTGTGATAATTAAATCACAGCAAACTGGTTTTCCTAATGAAGAGATATGACCGATTTCCATCTAGTTAGTTCCTTCGCATCTCCGATTCTTTTAGCTCCGCATCTTAATCATATCCACCAAATGGATCCACATAACTTTTGTTCAGTTTCCCTGTTGGGATCAGTTTTGTAACCGGTATTATTTTACGACTATCTTCTGTTTTTAGTTTCGTTTTAAAAATGTATTTTATTTAAAAAAATTAAATTAATATTTTTTTATAGTTTTGATAAGCTATATCAAATATAAATAAAATTTTAAAAAAAATTTTAAACTTTTTTTTTTAAAAAACTTTTAAAAACCATTTATATAGTAGTATAAAGTGAATTCATCTAAATAACTTAATACTTGTTTTTATTTGGAATGAAGTCATTTTATTGATTTTGTTAATTTTTTCATCTACAATAACAGATTATGCATATGAATCGTGTGTAACTGCTTAAAAAAATATATTATTCAATAAAAAAAATGAAAAGTAGTACAAATGAATGGAACAAAAATACAATTAATTGAAATTTAAAAAATCTGAAAATTAAAGTTGAAAAATCTAATAAAAACTTAACATCTAATTAAAATTCTCACTTTAAAAAATATGCTAGAAAATAATATAAAATTATTTTTAAAACCTTTTTAACATCTTAAATTTTTAGAACAATTATCTATACTATTTTACCCAAAATATATATTTTTGCATTTTTGCAGAAAGAGCTCATAAAATCCCTTGAAGATGTTGGCAGTGGACCGATTGGCTGGGGTCCCTTCGTTACGAAAGGAGAGGAAGAGAAAAACAATAAGGAGAGAAACAAAGAGGAAGATGAAGCTTTGAGTAAAGCAAGAGAGTCTCATCTAGTAGTTGCGGCACTCATAGCAACAGTGACATTTGCAGCAGCATTCACCCTACCTGGCGGTTACAAGAGCGACCGAGGCACTGCAATTCTAGCTAAAAAAACTGCTTTTATAGTATTTGTCATCTCAGATACAATATCAATGGTGCTCTCTACTTTTGTTGTTTTTATCCACTTTTTGATTTCGCTTATTCAAGGTTTGGAATTGGTTAAGTATGAACAGATGGATGAGGAAACCACTCTAAGATTATTTGGGTTTACCACGTGGTTGACCATGATTGGCATGGGGACAATGGTTATAGCATTCATCACGGGTACATACGCAGTTCTAGAACCTTCTTTAGGGCTTGCTATCAGCACTTGTCTCATTGGTCTGATTTTCTTTTTCTTTGTGTATTTAGTGTTTAGGACCATTTGCAAGGATTTACGATAATAGATTTACTAGTGAAATAATCAATTCTAAATTTTCTATCAAATAAAACTCCGATGTATTTTTTTTAAATTCTTATTGTTTTTGAAAAAAAAATTGTGATTTCATATGTTCAGAAGTCATGTTTGGTTGCCAAATAAGTTGTTAATTTTTTGTATTTTATTTTGTAATTGACACGCGTCACAAGTTAAGTAGTCAAAAACTCTAACACTATTTTTTGTTTATTTTTTTTTATTTGTGACTAAAATTTAATGACACAACTAGTTGGGACAACTAAATTTATTTTTCAAGTACAATTTGCTTTGATGGTTTCTTTATTAATCAAGATTGTACTTGTAAAGTATTTGTTTTTGTGTTTAAAAAGTATTATTGGATTTTTTTATTTTTTAAAATTTTAAATTAATTTTAAATTGTTTTAATATGTTAATATTAAAAATAAATTCTTAAAAATAAAAATAAATAAATTATTTTAATAAATTTTTAAATAAAAAATATTTCAAAAAACCCTTTACCACAGTAACAAAATATTGTAAGAAAACTATATGAAAAGTGGGACATGCCAAGTTTCATTCATAGTTTTGAAACTCAGTCCGGCTCGGCAGGTTGATCCAGGACCTTGTTGATCCGGGGCTAGAATCAGGTTGGGTTTAAAAAAATAGGAAAAGATAAAATCCGGAGTGACCTGGCAAGGCCCGGTAAAAAACCCGATTGCAACCCGTTAATTTTTGTTTTTACTAAAACAATGTCGTTTTGAATTAAAAAAAAAACAAAATTGACCCGAGCAACTTGGTGATCCGGTCAAAACCCGGAACTAGAATCTTGGACTGAGCAGCCACCTAACCGAGTTTAAAAACTATGGTGTCATTCTTCATTGGATGTTGTGCCAGCAAGCTAGCTTGTTCCATGAAGTGCATGAATGGTTGGAAGAATCTCATCGAATCCATTGCTCAATTAGTTCAATTAGATATGAACTAGTTGGGGATATCTATCACGATACATTATGGGTAACATTCCAAACTAAGTTGTAATGTAAAGAAAAAAAAAAACCTATGATGTTGTGGACATGTGTTTTTGTAGCATAAAATTTCAAAATTGAAAATTTAAAAGATGATGTTTGTACAAATTAAAAAAAATATAAAAAATAAATCACATAAATAACTGTTAAAACTAATTAAATGCTAAAAGAGAGTTTATTTCTTTTTTAAAAAAACAAAAAAAATAAATGCAAGTGTACATACTTCAGCTAATGTGGTCACTTTTTGATTTTTTTATTTAATTGTGTGGCAATAAAAATGAATATTTGTAAAAAAATATATTGATTTGAATTCTCATGAAAAAAATATGTATTTATTCAAAATTTTCTTTTCTTATTAAATTTTTTATTTAAAAAACATATATTTTCTAATAACATTATAGTAATTTATTAGATAAAAAATAAAAGAAATTAAAATAAATTTAGAAAAATTCTATTGATTTGAAATAAAGAGCAGAGAATGTATCTCTATTCATGTGTCTTTTTTTTTTTTCATCTTCTTTTACAAAAACATGTCATTTTTTTAAGAAGTATTGTTTTTTAAAATTCTTTTTGAAACACAAAGTATCCTGAGCCAACTTTCTTGTACTAAGCTAAATCCAGCCTTTACACAGCTCTTACCCTTTGGACCATGGCTCCGAGAGGTTTTGCTGGTACTTAGAGTTCGAACTTAGAAAGCAAATCACCGAGCCAAGCCTTAGTTTTTTTAAATCAAAACTTATCAAAATCATAAATATTTTACAATTTTTTACTTTGAAGATTTTAATAAAATATAAGAAACACATTAAATAAAGTTAATGTCTCTCGGCTGCTCAGCTTATCCCTCCTTTATCAATGAAGTGGTTATCTAGCAATTAAAACACTGTTATATCCCTACGAAAATAAAAACACAAGTTTGATTTCTGGAAAGCATATTTATTAAGAGGGACGGTCACAAACCTCGAACGAGACTATTTTTATCCTTTAGAAAGGATGTGAGGATACCCAGATAAGAAGAAAAAAAAAAGAAAAAAGAAGAAGCTTATCCCTCCTCTCTTAATATATTAATCCCCTCTTTCTTAGCTATAATACATTGCTTTTGTGCCACTGCAGATGGGCCATAAATCAACCAATGTCATCCACAAGGGGTCGCAGTAATTTTGCTTTAGAGCTTACAGTCTAATGGCGACCGGAACTCACACCTGACATGAGCACAAGAAATCAACTACAAAATAAATGATGCTTCAATAAAGGAAAAGGGCCTCTTGCCTTCAATAAACAAAAGAGCTAATTGTCATATACTCATATTGATTATTTGTATTTTATTTTTGGTTTGGTCCTTCGTAGCTTGTGGCCTAAGGTTTTTTAATTTTTTATTTATGAGTTAATTTAGCGAGACATAACCTTCTCTGTAGTGTAAACAGGAAAGCTTTCTTTTGTGGCACCCGATATCGCGGAGTTCAATTGTAATAAAAACAAATATCTGACATCTTGTTCTTAAAGAAGAAAAGTCTAACTTAATTAAGGAGTCGTCACCTAATTAATATTATGGTCACTAGGAATCTAACTGGTCAACAAAAATTCTATAGTACGAGATTGGTTACGCAAAATAAAAGATATTATCACCTTTTAAACGTTTTACCTAAAGTAGGCTGCATTGCTGGTATTATTTTAAGTTGTTAAGGGTTTGTTGTATTATACTACCGATGGTTTACTTGTTATATTCCTGACTACAACACTAATGAATATTCATATATAAATACTTCCAACTATGATGTAGGTAAATATTATGTAACACAAAAAAACATATTATTCTTGACTCTGGCGCCAGTGAATGAACTAGTAAAATTTGAATTGAAAGCAAAACATACATATTTTTTTATTGTTATTTTTTATGGAAAAAGAGACAGATATGTATCACATACTAGATTCACATTTCACAGTAAAAATCCACAAATCAAATATATAATGAAATCATTGGAAAAAAAAAGCGTGAGGGAGCCACAAATAAATTTGAAAGGGTCCACGACTTTTTTTGAATTTTTTGATATCCAAAAAAACTTGTTTAACTAGATATCAAAATAAAATGAGGTGAAATAAAAGAGAGAGAAATAAGGGTGTGTTTTGTCAAACACATCCTTGATCCAAAACCAATTGGGTTGGCTAGGCCTGAGACCTGGGCCCAACCCAACCTCAACTGCTCTTTGTTTTTCTTTGGGGCTGGATCTAGCCTAATCGACGGGCTAGGTTGGACCTAACCAGCCCGGCCGACTTTTACTCGAGGCGTGCGTGCACATTTGCTACAGTCAAAGGGTGATTAAAATGTAAGGGGAGGGAAAACGTACGTAGCTTACCTGGTGTTGGGGGCGAAGATGATGGTGAAGGTCTACTGGCAGGCTAAAGCTATTTTCTTCCCTCTGCTTATGTTTTTGATGCACTTCTCTTCTAGTCTTGCTTCTTTTCTCTCTGGGTTCTTATTACGACCATTGTCTGCTATCAACATACTATTGGGAAGTTTGGTTGAAGATATTATTTACTTGGTCTTTTGTTTGAAGTAGTCAAATAATATTGTTGTTGCTAATCCCTTAAAAGCAGGAGTCAAATAAGTAGTTTGTTAAGTAACAAACTCTGAGTACAAGTAGGAGTAGATTGAGGAAACAACTCCTTTGATTTTCTGTATTTAAGTCCTTGTTTTAAATGAAATCAATCATGAATTTAATCAATCAAGTAAAAACCACTGTTTTTTGGAGGCCGAGTTACCCTAGTAGTAGCTTATATTCCCTTATACATCTTCTTTTTTCCTTGTTTTCTCTGTTTAGTTGTAGGCTCAAGCTAAGGAACCTAATAGTGGTATCAGAGCCAAGTTTCCTCTGCCATCTTCATCAACAATCTTAAAGCCTAAGACCCCTCCCCTTCCTATCATATATAGCTAACCAAGACGCCTCAGGAACTTGTTTTATTGTCTTATCCGAAATAGTTTCCAAGCAAGGTGCAATGCTGCAACAAATCGACACCCACATGACTAATATTCAACAACAAATTACAGCCCTTACCTTATCCATTGAAAAGCTCACCAAAGATCCAAAATCTATGAGAGAAGAACATAGTGTTTGTTGGCGTAAGCTGTAATTGCAATTAATTAGGAGATTTGTTAGGCATTCCAAATATGTGAAAATCCCGTGAATAAGGGAGATAAAGATAGCAAAGGATTATAATGATCCTTCTTTCCTTTTATGCTCTCTTCTGATGTAAATATAAAGAAACAGTATACAGAATAAAGAATACAATTTTGATTGTGAATAATTATCATGGTATCAGAGCATGAAGTTTCATGAATGAGACCATGTTGATTGAAATAGGTCTTAAGGTGCTTATTTACATATTCACCACCATTGTCGGAGCGAAGAACCTTAATGGTGGCTCCATACTGGGTACAAACCATCGCATGGAATGTTTCGAAGATATTGAGAACCTCATCTTTATGTTTCATCAAGTAGAGCCATGTCATACGGGTACAATCATCCACAGAGTGTATTAAAGCCGGACATATTCGTAACCGGTGAGGGTCCCCACACATCAGAGTGTATTAAAGCAAATGGAGTGTCACTCTTATTCATGCTTAATGGGTAAGTAGCACGGTGGCTTTTAGCAAAAATACAAGTGTCACACTTCAAATCAGAAATCTGATTATTCATAAATAAATCTAGAAGAACATGCTCACAAACACCCCAACAGAACGGTGTCGCGGAGAGAAAAAATAGACACATTCTTGAGACTGCACATGCTCTGCTTCTCGGCGCTTATATGCCCCAACGCTTCTAGACTGATGCAGTATCCACTGCAGTTCATCTTCTCAGCCGAATGCCTTCTAAGGTGTTATCCTTTCAGACTCCACTTCAATACCTTTCTACTCATGTGACACTCCCAAATGCATTAATGTTGCCTCCTCGAGTCTTTGGATGCGTCGCATATGTATACCTTCACAAGAACCAGCGCTCTAAACTTGATCCTTGTGCACGCCGGTGTCTGTTTCTAGGCTATGGCATACATCAGAAAGGGTACTGGTGCTATGACCCTACTGCACGAAGACTTTATGTGACTATGGATGTCCAATTCTTAGAGGCTGACATGTTCTATTCCCCTTCGGCATCTACTTCCCCTCTTCAGGGGGAGACACATAATGAAAAGGTGAATTGGTTCCAATAAGAGAAGCTCAACGAGTTTAATTGGATCAGTCATGAGAACCTATCACAAAATGTTGAGCTGCTTCACGAGAGGCCAAATGACAACCTTGGTGTTGTCCACTGTGAAACTAATATACACTCTAATGGGCAGATTGATACCTATCCTAGCATGGAGCATGTAATGTCTAAGATAGAACCTGCACCCCCCTTCTTTGAAGTGCCAGCCGAATCATCTCCTGAGAATACTCCTAAAGTAAGTACTCCTACAACACCTCTGCATACCAATAATATAGATGTCTCTATGGGATATATCTTACCTCATAGGTATAATCGGGGCAAGCCACCTAATAGATACTCTCCAGAGATTTAAGACCGAAGGTCAAGGTATCCAATTGCCAACTATGTATCCACCAAGGGTCTCTCTGAACCCCTCCAGAAATTTACACAGGAACTTTCCATATGTCAGATTCCTACCAGTGTTAATGAGGCATTGACAAATCTGAAATGGACCCAAGCGATAAATAAAGAAATGGAGGCACTACTAAAGAATAATACATGGACTCTTGTCCCATTACCCAAAGGAAAAAGAACAGTGGGGTGTAGATGGGTGTTCTCTGTTAAACACAAAGCAGACGGATCTGTTGATCGATATAAAGCAAGATTAGTAGCAAAAGGATACACACAGACATATGGTGTGGACTATCAGGAAACTTTCTCACCTGTTGCCAAGCTGAATACAGTCAGAGTATTACTATCACTTGCTGCAAATCTTGATTGGCCTTTACATCAACTTGATGTAAAGAATGCTTTTCTCCATGGTGAACTCAAAGAGGAGGTGTATATGGACGTTCCTCCAGGTTACACAACACCTTCCAAGACTGAAATGGTGTGCAAATTGTAGCGAGCCTTATACTGACTAAAGTAGTCACCACGAGCATGGTTCGGAAGATTCAGTTTAGCAATGAAGAAATATGGCTTCCAACAAAGTACCTCTAACCACACTTTGTTTCTAAAGCACAAGTTGGGGAAGGTAACTGCATTGATAGTTTATGTAGATGACATAATTATAACAGGAGATGATGTCTCAGCTTCAGAAACAGTTAGCAACTGAATTTCAGATGAAAAATCTAGGGGGACTAAAGTATTTTTTGGGAATTGAAGTTGCCAAGTCTAAGCAAGGTATATTTCTCTCTCAACGAAAGTACATATTAGACCTGCTAACAGAAGTAGGAATGTTGGAATGCAGACCTGCAGACACACCCATTGTTCAAAACCACAGACTAAGAGAATACCCAAACCAGGTACCAACAAACAAAGGGAGATATCAAAGGTTAGTTGGTAAACTCATTTACCTCTCTCACACTCGGCCAGATATTGCATATGCGGTAAGTGTTGTGAGCCAATTCATGCACAATCCAAGCAAAAGTCACATGGAAGCAGTGACTCGGATATTCCAATACCTGAAGTCATCCCCAGGCAAGGGGCTCATGTTCTCAAAACATGATAATTAGTTGAAGGTTGATGGATATACGGATGCAGATTGGACAGGTAATATCACTGACAGAAAATTAACCTCAGGGTATTTTACATTTGTAGGAGGAAATCTTGTAACCTGGAGGAGTAAGAAGCAAAAGGTGGTAGCATTGTCAAGTGCTGAAGCTGAGTTTAGAGGAATGTCTAAAGGTCTCTGTGAACTCCTTTGGCTGAGAAAACTACTTGCAGAGATTGGATTTGCCCCCACTTCTGAAATGGACCTCTTCTGCGATAATAAAGCAGCTATTTCCATTTCCCACAACCCTGTCCAACATGATCGTAGTAAACATGTGGAGGTAGACCGTCACTTTATCAAAGAGAATCTTGAAGCAAAGATAATTCGATTTCCATTTGTGAAATTCAAAGATCAGTTAGCAGATATTCTTACAAAAGCAGTGTCTAGCAAGGACTTCTACAACTCACTTGGCAAGTTGTGCATGCAAGATATCTATGCACCAACTTGAGGGGGAGTGTTGGCGTGAGCTGTAATTGCAATTAATTAGGAGATTTGTTAGGCATTCCAAATATGTGAAAATCCCGTGAATAAGGGAGATAAAGATAGCCAAGGATTATACTGATCCTTCTTTCCTTTTATGCTCTCTTCTGATGTAAATATAAAGAAACAGTATACAGAATAAAGAATATAATTTTGATTGTGAATAATTATCAGTGTTGGACCCTCAATAAGGCACTCTCCGGCTTCTGATTCTAGCGAGTTACTAATTAAGGGGCTAAAGATTGATCTCTTCAAATATGATGGCACCGAATACCCCTCAGGCTGGATTTTACTAGTTGATCAATACTTCCTGTTACGTCAGATCCCTCTAGCCCAACATCTTTTTTATGCTTCATTCCACTTGAAGGGAGCAGCACTTACAAATATTTGCAACATGCAGGTGAGCTTAATGATTGGGCAACGTTTATCCAAGCTCTCGAAAAGCGATTTGGACCTACAGAATATGAGGACCTAGAGGGAGAACTATCATAACTTCATCAAACTTCCACAGTTGCAGTTTACCAAAGTCAGTTTGTGAATTTGGCTCAATGAATTGATGGTCTTCCTGACAAATTTCTCACACGCACTTTCATTAGTGGCCTCAAAGATGACATTAAGAAAAATGTTAAGTCATTCCGCCCCACTTCTTTAAAAGATGCAATAGGTCTCGCTTATCTCCAGGAGAAGAGTTCCTCAAGAGATCGTAGAAATTTTCCAAGACCCCAAGCACCCACCCAGACAGTTCCAGACCCAAAGGTAAAAAGATATATTTTGAAGAGATGAAGGAGCACCGGGAAAAAAGGATTGTGCTATAATTGTAACAAGAAATTCAGACCTGGACACAAATGTAAATCTTTTACTCTTTTCCTTATTGATGGCAACGATTATTGCGATGAAGATATGAATTGCTCTTCAGATAGCGATGCTATTCCACATCTTGAGATATCTCTTCTTGCCATTGCAGGTGCTAGAAACCCCAGACTATGCATGTCACATGATATTATCACAATAAACCTCTTTACATACTGCTTGACTCTGGCTCTACTCATAACTTCTTGGATCCTTTAATTGCATCAAAGTTGAATCTTCCTATATCTTGCAAGACCTCCTTCGATGTCATGGTGGCTAATGAAGATCGCTTATATAGCAAGGGACAATGTCAAAATATATTTATTGAGATCCAAGGTATTCCAGTCACATCAGATTTTTATCTCTTTTCCCTCGGGGGATATGATGTTATTTTAGGTGTGCATTGGCTCCAGACCCTCGGTCCCACTTTATGGGATTTCTCCAAACTGACCATGGAATTTTGTTACCAAGGGAAAACATAAATGTTGGCTGGTATACCTACAAAGGAGTTGTTCGTCCTCTCATGTCATCAATTGGAGAAACTTTTTCAGGTTCGACCACCAAATCTGATTCTAGATGTTTCATAAATTTATGTCATCGAAAGCATTTATCAAGCTCCACACACCATCCAGGCAGTCATTGATGGCTTTCCAATCCATTTTGTCCACCATCAGGTTTGCCTCCTATTTGGTATCATGATCATCACATTATACTTCCTCCAGGCACATCACTTATTAATGTTCAACCCTACCGATACCCGATGCTTTAAAAGGCTGAAATTGAACGCATGGTCAAAGAGATGCTCCACGAGGGAATAATTTGTCCAAATCATAGCTCATTCTCATCTCCTGTCTTATTAGTTCGCAAACATAATGGCACTTGGTGATTATGTGTTGACTATCACGCTTTGAACGCTGTCACGGTCAAGGATCGATTTCCTATACTTGTGGTTGATGAGCTTTGTCATAACACATTTTTGGGTCACTCCTAAATTTTTTCTTTCTTTCTTTTCTTAAAAAAAAAAAACTGCACGGTGCCGTTTTGAATGGCACTGTGCAGCTTCTTCTTCCCCGCGCATGCAAAAGGCAGGGAAGAAGAAGATTTTTAAATGTTTTTCCCGCTCAGTTTATCACCCTCCCACTTGCACAAGACCCATACCTATAAACCCATACCCTGCCAAGAAATGGGCACCATGCCCTGTAAACGCCATCACCTTACCCTGCAGAGGTAAGGTAGCCCAGTTCCCCCCTGCACCACGATGGGACAGAGCAGGGGGGAGCTCCCTCTCTTCCTGCTTATAAATAGAGGAAGAGAGACGAGAAAGGGGGAAAAGAATAGAAAAACAGGGGAAAGAGAGAACGACACAACAAGGAGGTTTTGGGAGTTAAAAGAAACAGAGAAAAGGAACGAGAGAGGACGGTTTGAGAGGGGAGACCGAGCAGAGTGAAGGAACAGAAAAACTGAAGCCAAAAGAACAAAACAGGGGGGGAAACTTTCGAAAAAAAGAGAAGAACAGAGACTGGGGGGTCACTGCACAGAGGAGAAGAAGGACCGTTCCTCACCACCTGGGCACCACCGTTGTGCTTCCTCTCCACCGCCACAGCAACTCCACTGGTCAGCTACCGCCAACAGCGCCACCGTCAACCTCTAACCATCTTCCTCCCCCTGCTGCAACACTGTGAAGAAGAAGGAAAACAGCAGCACTGGTTGGCACAAGCACTGTGCCGCGACTCCACCATTTATGTTCCTCTCCATCGCCCCCGCAGCAGCGCCACCTTGAGCCATCTTCAAAGAAAAAAAGAGAGGAAGAAGAGACAGAGGAGCAGGAGACAGAAACGGGAAGGAGAAGAAACACAAAAAACACAGAGCAGAGAAAGGGCAGAACCACCGTCTGGCATCGCCATCCACTGCGAGCACAGCCATTCGGCCACCACCATCCAGCACCGCCATTCCGCCACCACCAACGCTGCCAACGCCAGCAGAACCAGAGAGGGAGAAGAGAAACAGAACAGAACCGAGAGAAAGAAAACCAGGGGAGGAGTAGAAGGGGGGAAGAAGAAGAACCACCGCCGGCCACCTTCAGCCCGGCAGCGCCACCGTTACTCTTCCTCTCCACAGCCACCAGTAGCGCCGAGCAGAGAAACAGAGGAAGATAGCAGAAACAGAAAAAAACAACAGAGCAAAAAAACAAAGGGAAAGAAGAAGAAAAGGGGCGACCACCACCTCTGCCGCCTCCGCTGCCGCCAGCAGTCGCCACCACCCCTGCTGCCTCCGCTGCCGCCAGTAGTCGCCAGCGTCGCCACAGCTCCAGGTAACTTTCTCCCCTCCCCTGTCATTTTTTTGTTGCTCATCTTCATTTGCATGCAGAACGTGAGCAATTCACGTTCTGCAGCAAATGAAGATTAATTAGCTAGTTACTGTGCTGTGCACAGTAACTAGCTAATTATATTTTCATTGGTTATGGGCTGGAACATCAGCCCAGCCCACGCGGCTGGGCTGAGTCCAGCCCACAGTATATGGGCCGGGTCAAGCCCAGCCCAGGATGGGTGGGCCAGGTCCGGCCCAGTTTTTTTGTAAAAAAAAAAACATTTTTGGAATTTTATAAATTTCATGCGTATTTTTATGTGATTTTGATTAATATCAAGCAGTATTTTTTTATGTTGTTAAAAATACAAAATCCGATATTAAAATATTCGGTTTTCGTCAAAACTTCAAAAATACAAAAAAAAATGTTTTATGCATACGGCCAAGTGTCTCAAAGCTAAAAAATCATATTGTGTTTTTTATGCACCAAAAAACAATGTTTTAGCATGCATTTTGGCTTTAATAACCAGTTTATTAAAGTCAAGAGAACATTGGCCAAAATTTCAAAAAACAACAAAAATTTTATTTTGTTTGTCTTTTAGTATCCGGGGTACGATATTACACATAATACGTATTCCGGATATTAAATCTTTTTCCAATGTTAGAACGGTTAGGTTTTACCCCATTAAGATAAGAACCTCCTTATTGAGGAGTGCTTTTCTTGAATCTTAGATAGACAGGACCAACAATTAGAAAACACGACCAAACCTTAGATTTTGATCAGACAAATAAAACAATGCAGCTTACCTTAGGTAGGGCGTATTTGGGGTGCTAATACCTTCCCTTTACGCAACCAGTCTCCATACCCGATCTCTGAGACCAGTTAGGGTTCCTAGTGACCAAAATACTAGGTGGCGACTCCCATTCCATTTTTCCACCGCTAAGAGACAAGAACTCCTTGTCTCTCCATATTTTCCAGATACCACACACATGAGAGTGTGGAGGGCGATCGCCGCGACGCCGCACACGTGCAACAAGCTTCATGGGGCAACCATCTTCTCCAAGTTAGACCTGAGATCAGGTTTCCACCAAATCAGGGTGGTTGACGAAGACATCCCTAAAACTGCATTTAGGACCCATGACGGCCATTACGAATTCTTTGTTATGCCTTTCAGCCTCACAAACGCACCTTTAACCTTTCAAAGCCTTATGAATGAAATCTTTTGTCCATTTTTAAGACAATTTATTGGTCTTCGTCGACGATATCTTGGTTTACAACCATTCAAAGGAAGAGCATGTCGTTCATCTTTAAAAATGTTTGGAGATCCTTCACCTTCATAAACTGTATGCTGAGTTGTCTAAATGCTGCTTTGGGTGCTTTGAAATTGATTATTTAGGGCATGTGATTTTTGCTAACAGTGTTGTTGATCAAAAGAAGATTGAATCCATCCTTCAATGGCCTTTTCCATCATCGTTGAAATCTTTGTGTGGGTTCCTTGACCTCTATTACATAAAGTTTGTGCACAGTTATTGGCAGATTACAAGACCTCTTACAGACATGCTCAAGCAGGGGGCTTTTCGATGGACACTTATATCTGAATAAGCTTTCAAAGAACTTAAAATGGCTATGACTCAACCACCAGTTCTAGCACTTCCAGATTTCACAAAAAAGTTTGTGATCGAGTGTGATGCTTTGGGAATTGGCAATGGTGCAGTCCTAATGGAATCATGACGTCTTTTGGCTTATTTTAGCCAAGCCTTGCATGGTAAAAATCTCCAACTATCTACTTATAAAAAAGAACTGCTTGCACTAACCCTTGTTGTTCAGCGATGACATCCGTATTTGCTTGGCAACTGTTTTGTAGTTCGAACTGATCACCATAGCCTAAAATATTTGCTTGAGCAAAGAGTGGGAACTCCTTCTCAACAATGTTGGTTGTCCAAGCTTCTGGGATACAACTATATTGTCGAATATTGCAAGGGCTCACTAAATGTGGTAGCAGATGCACTCTCCAGGCGTGATCCAAATGTTGGTATCCATTCAATCTCTTAGTTGGAACCAATTTGGATTGTGGCAATTGATAATGACTCATACTGATCTAGATATCATTGACAAGCTACAATCTTATACAAATGGCCAACTTGATAAGTCTAAATATTCTATCCACAATGGCAAGGTGTTCCATAAGGGAAAATTATACATTGGGGCAGATTCATCACGCAACCTGATCTTAAAAGAGCTCCACTTCAGCCCAGTTGGGGGTCATTCTGGTTTCCTTTAGACCCTACAAAGAATTCGACAAAACTTCTACTAGCCTAACATGCACTCATTTATTAAAAAATATATCCAGGAGTGTGAAACTTGTCAATGCAACAAGTTAGAAAATGTTTATCCAGCAGGTCTTTTGCAGTCACTTCCGATTCCACGCCAGATTTAGGAAGATATATCGATGGGTTACCCAAATCTAGTGGAAAGAATGTCATTTTCGTTGTCGTGGACCGATTGTCCAAATATGCTCACTTCATCGCAATGTCTCATCCATATACAACCTCATCTGTTGCACAAGCCTTCTTTGATAACGTATTCAAATTCCATGGCATGCCCAAAACCATCGTAAGTGATCGTGATCGTGTTTTTCTTGGTGACTTTTGGCAGCAGTTATTCAAGTTAAGGGACAAGTCTCCATTTTAGCTCTTCCTATCACCCTCAAACGGACGGCCAGACGGAAGTAATCAATAGGTGCCTTGAGACTTACCTTCGGTGTTTTGTTATCCTTCAGCCTAAAGATTGGATGCAATTCCTCATATTGGCAGAGTATTGGCATAATACTAACGTGAACTCCTCTACTGACTATTCTCCATTTGAAGCAGTTTATAGATGCAAGCCTCCAAAGTTGGTTCCTTACATTGATAAGTCATCTTCTTTACCTCAGCTGGATGAACTACTAAGAACTCATTTATCTATTCTTTGATTGTTGCGACAAAATCTACGTGAAGCCCAAAACTGCATGAAGACTTTTGCTGATAGGAAGCGCACTGAACATGACTTCGATGTTGGTGATTATGTCTTTAGCCTACAGCCGTATCGCCAATGCTCAGTTGTAGTACGGAAATCTCTCAAGCTTTCGCCACGATATTATGGTCCATTTCAGATCGAAGAAAAGATTGGGGCAGTGGCTTACAAGCTAAATTTGTCTTCATCTGCAAAAATCCACAATGTTTTCCATTTATCCCAACTAAAGAGGAAATTAGGAACTGAAGACGTATCGCCAATTTTCCTTCCAGATATTTCAGATGAGGGAATCCTAGAGCCCAAACCTGCTCATATGCTGGACGGTCGCGTAGTTCGTAGAGGTCTACGCAATGTTACTGAGATCCTAGTTCAATGGGAGGGAACTTCTCGGGCTTCTACAACCTGGGAGTGATTATTAGATATGAAAAGGCGCTTTCCTGAACTTAACCTTGGGGACAAGGTTAGTCTTGAGGCATTGTTACGACCAAAGTCTACTATCAACATACTATTGGGAAGTTTGATTGAAGATATTATTTACTTGGTTTTTTGTTTGAAGAAGTCAAATAATATTGTTGTTGCTAACCCATTAGAAGCAGAGTCAAATAAGTAGTTTTTTAAGTAACAAACTCTGAGTACAAGTAGGAGTAGATTGAGGAAACAACTCCTCTGATTTTATGTATTTAAGTCCTTGTTTTAAATGAAATCAATCATGAATTTAATCAATCAAGTAAAGACCATTGTCTTTTGGAGGCCGAGATACCCTCGAAGTAGCTTATATTCCCTTATACATCTTCTTTTTTCCTTGTTTTCTCTGTTTAGTTTCAGGCTCAAGCTAAGGAACCTAAGAGTTCTCTCCCTTTCTGTCTCTCTCCTCTGCTCTCTGTTTCTTGTCTGTCCTTTATGTTTTTCTGGTGCTTTGAGACGGAGACGATGGTGAAGGTGTACTGGTTGGCCAAAGCTACTTTCTTCCCTGTACTTCTGTATTTCATGCGCTTCTCTTCTGGTCTTACTTCTTTTAATTCTCTCTCGGTTCTCTCCCTTTCTACCACTCTCCTCTGCTCTCTGTTTCTTGTTTTTCCTCTGTGTTTTTCTTCTTCGTCCTCTATTGTCTTTCTTTCTGTCTTTGTTTTCGTTTCTAAGTCTCTGTTTGTGTTTTCTGTCTTCCTCGTTTCTTTGTTTGAAGATGGCATCATCCATCATGGGGGCGAGGTCGGCAGCTGGTAGTAGACATGACCCAAATGGTTTTGTTGCAGTTTCTGCTGAGTCAGTGGAATGAAGAAGGTGAATGAACAGTTTGCTTTGAAACAACGCTGTTTTCAACTGAAATGGCTATTTTCAATTTGCTCCCATGAAGTTCTGACATTTAGCAATTGAGCCCTTATTCATGAAAAATCTCCTCTTTTGTTTTTTAATTTTGCCCCTAGATCAATTGTAATTGAACCCCTGTATTTTGGTGCCATTTACAAAACACTCATTGGTTTCCAATTTAATCAATTCAATCCTCAATTGGCTTTTTCAACTTTTAATTCTTTAAAAATTACCCCTGGAAAAATTAATTAACCCCCCTATGGTATCATCATCTATTCACTTTGGTCCTTAGACCCTAATTTCTTACAATTTCAACCCAAATCAACCCTAAACTTTAATACTTCTTCAATTAAACCTCTGATTTTATTAATTAAACTAATTTTAAAATTAATTAAGTTTTCAAACTTATCAATTCTCTGACCAAATTGATTTTTAAATTTATAATTTCATTCTTACTAATCCTTAAACTTTTAATTTGTATTGTTTTGATCCAATTCTCAAATTATTTTTCATTCATTTATTTTTTATTATTTTTTTTAAAATCCAAAAATTCGGTTACCAAAGTTTCCAATTAACTTGTGACTATGATTTTTGTTCATGATTTGATTTCCAATTAGAACCTACTTTACTTTATCAAGATATTAACTTTTTTAAGATATCAACTTTTTTAACGAGAGAGATATATAGCATATAAATACCCCTAGTAGAGAAGGAACCAATTTTTTACACAGCCAAACATAGGCTAAATCCAGAGATATTGCACGCAACATACCTTTACATTTCTTTTTCTATTTATTTTTTTTTTCTTCTCTATAAATAGTAACTTAATATTGAAAAGTTTCTTATTTCAGGATAAATTTATTTTTTAATGATATATATATATATATATATATATATATATATATATATATATATATATATATATATATAGACACACACTTAGATTGTGCACTGAGCATTTTCGATTCGGTTTTTACTAAAAATTTCTAGGATTTCAAACCGAAACCGAACCGAAAACAATTTAAATTAATTATTTCCAGTTCAGTTTGGTTATTTAAGGTTCAAAACTGGAAAAAACTGATAAATGAATGTGCTTCTACAAAGAGACGAAGGGTTCAACAATGGGGGTAGCTTTACCGGCCTTTATTTCTCTTCCAGATGCAACTACAAATAAATGGTCATCCCTGAAATAATATAGTAAAACAAATAAATTAAAGAAAAAAAAAGTCATTTAAAAAATGTAAAAGAAACTAACAAGAGAAGGCGGCTAGGAAGTCACCAGAGAGTTCAACGATTCAAGTTTTTATGATGATGTACGGTACATTGCACACATAACTTAATGTTTCTCAGGCCACCTTAGCACTCCCTACAAAAGGATGAAAAGAGAAGACCAGTAAAAAAGGATGAAGAAAGAGGACCAGTAAACCTGAGTCCGAGAGACTGAGAGATTGATTGAACCAAAAGGCAGAGAGCTTGGAGGAGCAGCTTTGATTTAGAGAAGAGAGATTGAAAGACAAAGATATTAATTTAGATTTAGAGACTGAGAACGGGACTCTGATTGTGGAGGCTGGCGGCTTGTTGCTAATTTTTAGGGTTAGAATGCAATTCTTTTTATTTATGGTATCCTGGTTTTTTAGTAATTTTTAGACTAGTTTGGTCTGGTCCGGTTAGTTCGGTTTTAGTCATTGAAAACCAAAACTGAACCGAACTGAATTTTTTTAAAGATTTTTTAATTAGTTTAATTAGTTTTTTTTTATATTTTGATTTTTTTAATTATTTTAATTTAATTAATTTTTCAGTTTTTTTCTCGACCCTGCTAGTGATGTCTGACTGCTGTCAAATTTTCGCAGCATCTCATTACTCGTATAAATGATGTGTAAATCCACTACACTTGCCCAATAAGAAAAAACCATCTGTATATGCATGCTTCATTTTATTGGTGTGTAAAAACTAAATGAAACTTGACTAGACAATATGAGAGGTCATAATTAGTTGTTCTGTGAGAGAGGTGAGGCAGAAATCCGTGATGAGTCTGTCCTCTTCTGTGAGTTTTTAATTATAGTCTAAATGAGGGATTTATTAACTATAAACTAAAGGACGGGGTATTACTATACCCTTTTAAAAAGCAATATTATTTTGTTTTTGTTTTTGTTTTGTTTTGTTTTTTGTTTTTTTCTTTATTTTTTGGTTTTTAATTAATTTTTTTGTTTAATTTAATTATTTATTATTATCATTATTTATTGAGTTATCACTCTCTTATGACACGGATTCCAGATTTAATGAGTTAACTTGTTTTGACGGGTTAACCTAGTTGACTCAGTTTTTTTCTTAGTTAATTTATTTTCTTTCAATTTCATCCTTTAAAATTGATTTGATTGATAATAAAACTTCATGATTTGTTTTGTTTCTTTTTCATTAGATTATTTTGATATTATAATACGAGAATAATGCTTAACGGATTAACCCAAGTTAGCTTGGGTTATTTTTTGTGTTTTTTATTTAATTAATTGTTTTTTTCAATTTTATCATTCAACAATGGGTAGGTTGAGAATTGAGTTTCATAATCTATTTTTATTTGTTTTTTATAAGAATATCTTGGTCTTAAGATCAAGACCATGAGTTTTAACATTTTAACCCTAGTTAAATCAGGTTGTTTTTTTATTATTATTTCTAAGAGGTTATATTGGTCTCATTATCATTCAACATTGGGTTAGTTGAGAATTGAGCTTCATAATCTATTTTGATTTGCTTTTTATAAGAATATATTGGTCTTAAGATCAAGGTCATGGGTTTTGACATTTTAACCCTGGTTAAATTAAGTCCTTTATTTTATTTTATTTCTAAGAGATTATATTGGTCTCATTATCATTCAACATTGGGTTGGTTGAGAATGAAGTTTCATAATCTATTTTGATATGTTTTTTATGAGAATATATTGGTCTTAAGATTAAGGTCACAAGTTTTGATATTTTAACCCTGGTTAAATCAGATTATTTTTTTTTCTAAGAGGTTATATTGGTCGTATTACCTAGGTCACAAGTCCTTCAACATTGGACTTGCTTTTTATTAGGTTGCCCTTGTCTCATGACCCAGGTCGCGGGTTAACTCAATTGACTTATTTTTTATGTCATTTTTTTAATTGATCTTTCCCTCAATTTTATCAATTAATATTGTGTTTAGTTGGAAATTAGGCTTCATGATTTGTTTTGGTTTGTTTTTTTATTAGGTTATCATGGTCTCATGACTCGATAATAGTGCTTAGCAGTTAACTCGGGTTAACTTGACTTATTCTTTTATGTCATTTTTTTAATTAAGATTTTTATAATTTTCATCATTCAACATTAGGTTCGACAAGGACAATTGAGAATAGAGCTTTATAATTTGTTTTGACTTTCTCTCTATGGGGTTATATTAATCTCAAGATCAAAATCGTGGATTTGATAGATTAACCCGAGTTAAATCAGGTTATTTTTTAATGTTTTTCTATCAGGTTATCTCAGTCTGATGACCCAAGTCATGAGTTTTGTGGATTGACTTAGATTATTTTTTATATTTTTTTAATTGATTTTTTTTAATCTCATCCTTCAATATTGGGCTCATTAGGGATTGAAATTTGTAATTTATTTTGATTTGCTTTTCATGGGATTATCTCGGTCTTATAACCCAGATTGTAAGTTTGACATGTTAACCCGGGTCTTTTTTTAGATCCTTTTTTAATTTTTTTTTTCAATTTCATCCTTCAATATTGGGTTGATTGGGAATTAGGCTTAATAATTTATTTTGATTTGTTTTCTATAGGATTATCATAGTCTCATAACCTGGGTCATGAATTTGACATGTTAACTCGAGTTGTCTAAGGTCAATCTAATATGTTGTTATTTTAATATTAAGAAAAGATATAATCTTGAAATTTTGTTTAGTCAAAATTTGTTTTCACGATTTATATGAGTTGTTTTTGGACCAGTAAAGTTAACCGGGTTATATCAGGTAAACCCTCACACAATTTAATTTTTTTTTCCACTAGGAAAAAAAATATTAGCAATATTTGAATATTTTTTTTTATATTTAATAAAAATTTGACTTGACAAGCAGTGTAGTGCGGGTCAATCATCTAGTAAGAAACACTAAACCGTGTGGTTTTTTTTACTATAAGTGGGTATTGTTCATACATTCACAAAACACTATGGATTTATTATTTTTTTTAATAATAATTCATTTTGATCCTTAAATTTTTATTTTGTATGATTTAATCGTAATTGAATGCTAATTACTTATGATTTCTTAGTCAAGAGTGAAATTGAAAAGATGCGGATTGAAATAAAAAAAGACACCAAACATGGGTGGCACACTAGAGACTTCAAGGAAAATATACTTAGGTCCTTGATCTTTAAAAATAACGTCATTCATACAATTTAGATCTCTTGAAATTTTAAGAAATCAGTTTTGGTGCACAAGTTTATTTGTGTTATTTTTCAGTCTAAGGTTATAGAGAGGAGAGAGATAATTGTTGCCAGATTCTAACAATGAGAGAGAAAGTCATTGTTCACTCCATTTTGGACCACCAAAATGAGTTTTATTGGTGTCCACGGGTTCCTAGATATGAGAGGGGCTTCATGGTAGTTGTTTAAAGCCTCAATGTTGCATAAAAATCCAGATTTCAGTCGAGAAAACCAAAATTAACTCGATTTAATTTTGGATTTTTGGGCTATTTTTTGGGAATTTGGAGTTGATGGAATGATTTTTGGGTGTTATAAGAGTGTTGGTGAGGTGTTTTGGGGTTGCAATGGCTTAAAAATCAAGTTTTCTGACCAAAAGAGACGCTGCCCTGATTTTTCGGTCACCATTATTGAGGGCGGAATTTAGGCTTGTAGACGACATGTCATTTGTTTATTTTTTTTCAAATAAAAAAATAGTACCAAGCCCAAGCACACGAGGTTAGGCTTGAAGGCCCACCCACGCGCTTGGGCTTTTCCTTACAATGGCCCAAGCGTGCTGGGACATTGGCCTGAGAGCCTGGGCTGTTTTTGGCCTTTTTTTTCTAATCTTGATTTTTTTAATTGATATGTTCTTTGAATGTCTAAGTTCTTAAATAATTTTTAAATTTATGATTCAATTAATATTCCTCTTCTGTGATTTTTTCTTATTTAACCTTTTTTGGAAAGAGGATTGTTTTTAATGGTGTTGTGTGTATTTAGTTTTTGGAAAGATTATTGTATTTATCTATATTTTTTTTAATGTTTTATATAGATGACCTTTATTTTTTAAAATAAAAAATACTTATTTTTAGAAAATATTTATAACATGTGTAGCATTGCATAATATTTTTTTTCTTTTATTTTATTCAATCAGTTTAATATGCGTGTCTATTTCTATTATCATTTGATTGAATAACAAATTAATTTTAATAAACAAATTCAGCAAATAGAATCAGGCTAATATCTCGTATATAGTTTAAATGTATTGATCTATTCTTGTTTACTTCATTTTTCCAATTTTTTTAGTTATTGTTAATGATGTTTTTCCCATTTATTAACACATATAGTTCTCAATTTATTTGTTTACATGTATGAAAGAACTTCTCAATTTACATATATTTTTAATGTATAAAAACACGTCAAAAAAGTTAGGATAAATAAATGTTTTTGTAGAAAAAAGATATTTTACCCGTGTCATAACCCATTTCTAGGTTATTCCCCAAACTCATTTTTTTCCCAAACAAAAATAAAAAAATAAACTAAAGACTGATGTTTTAGCAAAAATAAACTAAAGCTGAGAAGGATTCCAAATATACAAAAAAATCAAACTACAATTTTGGATGAAATTGAAAGCTTAATTGTACCCCCATTTTATTCAAAATTGGAAAGACAACGTAAATTTAAAGTTGAATTAAGTCATTAGTGAATGAATCTGCATAAAAATCAAGCGTAAGGACATAATTAGATTTCTAATATGCCAATTTGATTTAATCATAGGCCAAACTAAAGTTCAACTATGTTAAAAGTTAATTTGGTTTCAATTGAAGGATTTAATTAGGTGCAAGGACTTAATTATACTTTAAATGGGTCAAATTAATTTTATTAGGGACTTAAATGGTGAAAAAATAAGTTTAGGATCCCAATTTAGGCTTAATTAAGAATATTAGAATTTTAGAAGACCAAATTTAATTTTTACTTGATTAATTGATTGAAATTAGGGGTAAAATTACAATAAAATCAAAGTTTTATGTTCAATTAAGGGTTAAATTGAAGAAATTTGCAGCTAATGACCAATATGCAAAAGGCTAAACAATGGGGACCTAATTGATTGAAATCAGAGGTGAAATTGAAGATAATTGAAAGTTTAATGGTCAATTAATGGTTAAAATGAAAACAAATCTGATACTAAAGATCAAAATGAAAAATGCATTGAAATTCGGGTCTTAAATTGAAGTTCATTAGGGATACAATTGCATAAAATTGAATGTTTGAAGCCAGTTAGGGGTGTAATTAAGAAATGAATCAATTTCTCAATCTGGGTTTTGAATATCTCCTTTTTTATTTGAAATCAAGCCATTTTATTAATTTTGTCAAGTTTTTCATCTATTATAACAGATTATGCATATGAATCGCATGTAACTACTTAAAAAAAACATATATTTTTCAATAAAAAAAACAAAAAGTAAGTACAAATGAACAAACAAAAAATACAATTAATTAAAATTTAAAGAATCCGAGAATTTTGAAAATATAAATACAATAAAAAATGGATAAAAATTAAATAAAATCAAATGAAATAATTAAGCAGCTTATTTACCCAACAAGAAAAACACCAAAATCAATACTTAAACCCCAATTCTTTTTAAACAAACAATTAGAAAGAAAATTAAAGTTGAAAAATTAAATAGAAACTTAACATAATCTTACAAAGCAATTAAGGAGAGTAGCAACAAACAATAATATATTGGATTACTTTAGAATGAAATGATGTAAAATTAATCGTATATAAAATTAAGTCTTAGTCTTCTTTTGGGGGATAATTGGGCTAATGTAAAGCAAGCGCGGTTTAATTTCAACCAAATTAGTTTTTGTTACCTGCTAATTATATATAATATATACAGTAACAAAAAGGATTTGATTGCAAAAAAGCTAGTTGTAGAAACAAAAACAATGGCTCGGAAGTTGATATATGATATATGATATATGTTAAAAAGCTAAAAATGATGGATTATTGGTTTTTTTAAAATAGTATTAGAGTTACTGAACAAGCAGTTATAAATTCAAATATTATTATTTATATTTTAATTAATAAAAATTAAATACAAAATAACATAAATGAAGTACAAAAAATTTTCACTTCAAAAAATATACTAGAAAATAATATAAAATTATTTTTAAAATCTCTTTAACATCATAAATTTTTAGAACAATTATCTACCATATTTTACCCAAAATATATATTTTTGCAGAAAGAGCGCGTAAAATCCCTTAAAGATGTTGGCAATGGACCGATTGGCTGGGGTCCCTTTGTTTTGAAACGAGAGGAAGAGAAAAACAACGAGGAGAGAAACAATGAGGAGAGAAACGAAGGGGTAGATGATGCTTTGAGTAAGGCAAGAGAGTCTCATCTAGTTGTTGCAGCGCTGATAGCAACGGTAACATTTGCAGCAGCATTCACCCTCCCTGGCGGTTACAAGAGCGACCAAGGTCCAAATAAAGGCACTGCAATTCTAGCTAAAAAAGCTGCTTTTATAGTATTTGTCATCTCAGATGCAATGTCAATGGTGCTCTCCATTTTAACTGTCTTTATCCACTTTTTGATGGCGTTTATTCAAGGTTTTGGATTGGACAAGAATGAAAAGATAGATGAGGAAACCACAATAAGCTTATTTATGTTGGCCACGTTGTTAACCATTATTGGCATGGGGACAATGATTATCGCATTCATCACAAACACATACGCAGTTCTAGAACCTTCCTTGGAACTTGCCATCAGCACTTGTTTCATTAGTCTGAGCTTCTTCTTCCTTGTGTATTTAGTGTTTAGGATCATTTACAAGGATTTAAAAGATACGATATGTCAATGAAACAATCAATTCTAAATTTTCTATCAAATAAAACTCCGATGTATTTTTTAAAATCAATTCTAAATTTTTCGACAAACATTTGTGATGTCATATGGTCAGAAATCATGTGGTTGGTTGCCAAATCAGTTTTTCTTTTTCTTTTTTTTTATTGTAATTGATGCGCATCAGACGTCAAGTAGTCGACAAAAACTCTGGTACTATTTTTTATTTATTTATTTTTTTTATTCGTGTCTAAAATTTAGTGACACAACTACTAGTTGGGACAACTAAATTTATTTTCCAAATACAATTTGCTTTGATGGTTTGTTTATTAACCAAGATTGTACTTGCAAAGTGTTTATTTTTGTGTTTAAAAAGTACTATTGGATTTTTTTTATTTTTAAATTTTAAATTAATTTTTTTATAATTTTAAATTGTTTAATATGTTAATATTAAAAATAAATTCTTAAAAATAAAAATAAATAAATTATGTTAATACATTTTTAAATAAAAAAATATTTTAAAAAATACTGTTACCATAAACTCAAAAGATTGTAAGAAAACTAATATGAAAAGTTGGAATATGCCAAGTTTCATTCTTCATTGGCTGCTGTGCCAGCTAGCTAGCTTGTTGCATGAAGTGCATGAATGGTTGGAATAATCTCATCGACTCCATTGGATAACATGTCAGATATAAAGAGGCTAGATCATGAACTAGTTAGGGATATCACACTTCATTATGGGTAACATTCCAAACTAAGTTGTAATGTAAGGGAAAAAAAAAAGGCTATGATGTTGTAGACATGTGTTTTTGTAGCATAAAATTTCAAGATTGAAAGTTTAAAAGATGATGTTTGTACAAATTATTTTTTCTTATTTGGCAAATATAGGGAGACAACGAATTCTTGTCTTTTATCAGTGGAATGCATGAATGAGAGTCGCCACCTAGTATTTTAATCACTAGAAACCCTAATTGATCTCAGAGATCGGGTACGGGGACTGGTTGCGTAAATGTAAGGTATTAGCACCCCAAATACGTCTTACCTAAGGTAAGCTGCATTGTTTAATTGCCTGATAAAAATCTAAGGTGTTATTGTATTTCTAATTGTTGGTCTGTCTATGGTTTAAGAAAAGTCCTCCTCAATAAGGAGGTCCTTATCTTATCAGGTAAAAAACCTAACCGTTCTAACGTCAATAAAAAAAACTTCCTTTTTAATATCGGGAATATGTTTTACGTGTAAATTCATAATCCAGATACAAAAAGAAAAAATATATATTTTTTGGGTATTTTATTTTTTGAAATATTGGCCTAGTTCTCATGGCTCTAATAAACTGGTTATTAAAGCCAAAATGCATGCTAAAACATATATATATATATTGTATGAAAATATGATGTGATTATTTTTTCTTATCTTTAAGAGACTTGGCTGTATGCATGAAAATAATTTTTTTTTGTTTTATAATTTTTTTTGCAATGTTTTGACGAAAACCAAGTATTTTAATACCGAATTTGTATCTTTACGATATAAAAATACAAACCAATATTACGCAAAATAAATATAAAAATACACAAGAAAATCACCAAATTTTTCAAAAGGATTTTTGAAATTTTTTTTTGATTAGTTTAAAGAAAAAATAATATAATATAATATAAAATACTGGTTTTGGGCTAAATGAGTCTAGGTCGGGACTAGCCCAAAAAGGGTCTGGGCCGAGACTGACCTCGAAAGGGGTTAGGATTGGGCCGAGGCCAGCCCAAAGGTGTTGGGCTGGTTCGGCCCAACGAGATGCTTTTGGATTGGGTCGGACCCGGTTCGACCCATGAACAGTGGAGCAACTCTCCGCTGTTCACATGCAGCGTGAACAGTGGAGACGAGGGAAAATGAAAGTAGAAGAAGAAGGAGAAGGGAGGCTGGCCTGCTGACGGCATTGACAGTGCTGGTGGCCCTCTGTGGCAATGTGGTCGCGGCGGAGTGAAGGTGGTTGCTGCGGTGGCTCTTCCTCTTCTCTTCTGTTTCTGCGTTGCTTTTTTTCTCTGTTTCTGTCACCTTGCTTCTCTATTTCTTCTTCCAAGCGGTGGTTCTAAGAGGAACATAGACGGTGGTGTTGCTGCTATTATTAACAGAGGGAGATAAACCGTTTATTTTTCTTTTCCCCTGTTTTTCGTTCTTCTGCGTTTCGTTTTCTTTCCCTTCTTACGATCTATGTTTTCCTTTCTCTTTTGTTTCCCCTGTTTCACTGTCCTTTCTTTTCTTCCATTTCCCTCCTTCTCTATGTTCTTTCTACGTTATCCTCTCTATACTCTCCCCGTCCCGTGTTTCTTTCTCTCTTTTTTTTCTATTCTTATTTCTTCCCCTCTTCATCTGTGTTCCTTTTGGGTGGCATTTATAGGAGCAAAGGGGAGCAGGATCGACCCTATCCCTACCTTATCGTTGCGTATGGGGAGTGGGGCCTTCTTGCACTGTTACGACGTCGGGCGAGGTGGCCAATGGGCATCGCTTGCAGGGCACGACCCCCTGGTTTCTCATCATGAGGGGGCATGGGTGGCGTCGGGCTTTGGGTTTTGACAGAGCACACGGGGAGAGAGAGAGAGAGAGAGAGAGAGAGAGAGAGAGAGAGAGAGAGAGAGAGAGAGAGAGAGAGAGAGAGACAGGAAGAAAAAAAGAAAAAAAACAAAAAAATTATCTTCCCCTGTTGCACGTCTAGGGGAAGAAGAAAAAGGAACAGTGTCGTTTAAAACATGCAACAGTATCATTTTAGACAAAACACACCGTTTCATTTAAATAAAAAGGGCACCAAAACACGTCAACTTCCAAATTAGTCCTCAATTCATCATTTGTTCATTTAAGTCCTCAAATGCAATTTTGATTTTAAGAATCAATTCGATTGCATCCCTTCCAACTTCAATCGTCGGCCCTAAAGTTGGCTGTTTTTTTCACTTTAGTCCTTGGTTTTGAATTTGTGCATTTTGACCATCAATTAATCAATAAACTTCAAATTTCTTTAATTTGGTCCCTGATTCGGTCAATTTCAGTCCCTTTATCTACGCGTCTTTTCCAGTTTGGTCATTGGTTTTTGATTTATTTAATGAAGTCCCTAATTGCCCATCAAACTTCAATATTCATGCAATTAAGCCCCTGATTTGACCAAATCAACTCTTAAAAATTGTAATTTAACCCCTGAACTTTAATTCCTTCCAATTAAAGCCTAAATTGACTTAAAAATCAATTTTTCTTGCAATCAAACCCTCTATAAATGCAATTAAACCTTCAATAAAATCCAATTGAGTCTTTAAAGATCTGATTTTGGACTTTTCTCCTCAAATTGAATTTTCTTTTTCAACAGGGCTCTCATCAGTCAATTATATACTGTCAAATTTTAATCTTTGTATTTTTTAACCTCCTCAATCAATTTCTGACCATTTTCTGGCCGCTCCAGCAACCTATTTACTGCTATTATTTTTTTTTAGATTTCTTCTGACTATATATATATATATATATATATATATATATATATATATATATATATATATATATTATTTTTTTTTTGTATGGGGACCCAAAAATGGGTTACAATAGATGTCCCCTCTTTACGATACTTATGGAGCAGAGACTTTACGTAGTAAGTTTTGTAAAGATAAACAAAGCTGAACTTCCGAAACTGATCTTGTCGAAGTTTGGTTGATCTGAAATTCTGTCTTTACAGCAATCCCTTTCTGTGATGTTTTTGAAATAAATGAGTATGAAAAGGCAACAAAGCCCTTAGAGGCTTAAAGAGTGGGTATAAATGAATGAGTGGTAGTATGGTAATTGAATAAACATAATAAGTATAAATAGAAAAAAAAAAGAGAGAGAGATCTGAAATTAAGAGTGAAAAATTGACGGGAGAAGAGAAGAAAAGGGAAAGAAGAAGAAGAGAAAAGAGGGAAAGATAAGGGAAGGAGAAGAGAGTTGAAGAAAATAAGTTTAAAGGTAAGATTTAGGTTTTTAAATGTATAAATGTGTGTTCTTTGAGCTTTAAATTTCTGTTTTGATAAATCTTAGGGTTTTGAAGATTGTGTTTTGGGTTTATTGATGAATTGATTTGAATGTTATGAGTTGACTATTATAGGTAATGAGTTATTTAGTTGATTTTGAAAGATTTTAGGTAAAGATGATGATTTTGAGTTATGATTTGTGTGAATGGTGAATTTTATAGAAATCAGGAGATAAGAGTAGGTTTTCTATGAAAATTCTGGGTTTGAGGTTGAAGATGATGAAATTTCAATTTGGTCCCTCAATTTATGAAAATTACAGTTTAGTAACTTTAGAAAAATTATAGATTGGTCCCTAGAACATAATCTGAGATTCTGGATAGAATTAAAGATGAATTATGGATAGAATTCCACTATAGTCATGAATTTATGATATTTTTAGTTTGGTCCTTCAATTTGACAAAGTTACAATTTGACCCTTAAAAATATGATAAATTCCAGATTGGTCCCTAGCTATAATATTAGCTTTTGCAGATTGGTTTGATGAATAATTGAGGGTTATTTAGTGAATTATTATCAAGTCTTATTATTTGTTTTATTATGAATTAGATTTCGGGAAAACCGTTTAATTTTTGGGTTTTTGAGAAAAATGACTAGTTAGTTTAAAAACATATAGGGTTATAGAATATACCCATAGTTAGGTGTATTAAATAAGTTGTATGTTCTTTCAAGTCGTTTTTGAATATGTCTCCTTTGTATTTAGATAATTCTAATATTCTAACGGTAGGACATCAGTAGGATTTCCTTCGGTATTTGCTTTTGAGTGCTGTTTGCTTTTGAGTCAGGTAAGTGGATAATTTTTCATATGCATGAGAAATATTATAAATATTTGATTTGTTAATATGAATTGGATCATGCTTCTTGATAATATATATATATATATTGATTATTATCCTTGTTATGATAAAGAATGATCAATTGTTGAATCTGAATTCTTGATATGAACCAGTATATATATTTTGAATTGACTTCTGAATTGATAGCTCCTCATTTGATTGATGTCATGAGTTGAGCCTTGAGATATGAATATGTCTGTTTGATTATAATTATAAACCTATGGTATGCCAGTCAGAATACCCATGCTAACAAGGCAGTGTTAATCCTTTTGCACATCGTATCTGAAGCCTAGTTGGTTGGGGGAGTCACCAACCTGTGTGAACTGATCATCCCACAGAACGGAGCCTCATGCTCATTGTATTTTGATTTTCTGATGAGCTTTACCTTATGATATTCTTGTTATGATCTATTTGAGAAACCTTCTTATAAGGACCTAAGCCATAATTGTATATATATATTCCTCATTGTTGTATTATCTCGTGTGTGTATATTGAATGTTATCTACTCACTGAGTTGTTGAACTCATCCTCTCATTATTTATCTTTCCAGGTCTGAACCTGCTTTTTGATTGTAATCTGTACCTTTCTTTTATGTCTAGTTCGTGCCCCAAAACTATGAGTTTGTATTAACTCTTGTATTAAGACAATCGAATTATATTATGAAGTTAATTTTGTTATCAGTGTTGCGTTGAACTCGAATTGAGTTGTTTAAAGGATAAGTTTGTATGTAAGTTTGAGTTCGTATAGGTATGGAACCTTGGAGGGGAACCTTGCCTTTGTACCGGTCATGGATCCAGGATTCGGGTCGTGACACCATCAACCCGAAACTAACGATCAAAACTATGTGCAACTTAGTCATCTTGAAATCCTGATATGGCAATCCTCTGAATTCTAACTTCAGTTAGATTAACCTGGAATTCCATCTGAGATCCCTTCTGGCGACCTCCTTTAACCAAATCTATGTTTGTAGCTCGGTCAACCTAAAATCTCATCTGACGATTCCCTTTAACCAAAGTTGAAATCAATGTTGCGGTTGGGTTAACTTGAGATCCCTTCTGGCGATCCCCTTTAACCCAAGCTGAAATCGGTGTTCCGGTTGGCTTTAAATTCTTATTGTTTTTGAAAAGATAAGACATCCCAGTGAAACAATCAATTCTAAATTTTCTATCAAATAAAACTCCAGTGTATTTAAATTCTTTTTGTTTTTGGAAAAAACAATTATGATATCATATGTTCAGAAATCATGTGTTTGATTATCAAATTATTTGTTAATTTTTTATATTTTATTTTGTAATTGATGTGCATCACAAGTGAAATAGTCAAAAACTCTGACACTATTTTTTGTTTGTTTATTTATTTTCCTTTTCTTATTCGTGACTAAAATTTAGTGATACAACTAATAGTTGGGACAACTAAATTTATTTTCCAAGTACAATTTGCTTTGATGGTTTGTTTATTAATCAAGACTGTACTTGCAAAGTATTTGTTTTTGTGTTTAAAAAGTATTATTGAATTTTTTTTTATTTTTTAAATTTTAAATTGTTCTAATATGTTATATAATATTAAAAATAAATTTTTTAAAATATAAATAAATAAATTATTTTAATATATTTTTAAATAAAAAAAATATTTTAAAAAACATTTTACCATAGTTTCAAAATATTGTAAGAAAACTACTATGAAATGTGGGATATGACAAGACCATGTTTGTTTGATGAAAAATGATTTTCTTCCAATCATTTTTCAAACTTTAGTATGTTTGTTTATCATTAGAAAAGTTACTCAACGGAAAATATTTTTCAATCAAAGAAAAATTTGGTTTGGTTTCAGAAAGGTGCTTTCCTTTTATTTTGGGTAGAAAACACTTTCTAAAAGTTGTAAAAAAATTAGAAATGTCATATTATTTGCTGATTATATCAAATGTGATCCTCAAACTTTTGATTGCTATATAAATTTTGTTTTGAATATTTTTTTTTAATTTCATCTTTTAGAATTTAATTTTTATATTAACTTTAGTTCTCATTTTTATGATTGTTATTTTCTTTTCTCTTATTATTTTTTTAATTGAAATTTTTTATCTATCAAATTTGGTCCTCATTCTTTTGATTGTTACTTATTTTATTTGAAATAATTTATGAAATTATAATAATAATAATTATTTTAATTTCATCATCTTTTGATTTTTTTTATCTCTTAAATTTGATCTCTATTATTTTAATTATTATTTATTTTATTTGAGATAATTTAAGAAATTTTTTTTTCAATTTTATTCTCATTCAACTTTTTAATTTGTAAGATTTGTTCCTTATTATATTAATACACTTGAAAAAAAATATTAATAAGTTATTTTTCAGCTTATTTTCCATTGCATAACCAAATATTGAAAAGTATTTTTCAATTTATTTTTTATAATGCTATCAAACTTTGAAAAATAATTTATTTTTATAAGAATTTATTTTTAAAAAAATTATTTTTTTTAAAAAAACTGCTTTTTAGTGATAAACAGGGTGCAAGTTTCATTCTTTCGTTGGCTGCTGTGCCAGCTAGGTAGCTTGTTGCATGAAGTGCATGAATGGTTGGAATAATCTCATCGACTCCATTGGATAACATGTCAGATACAAAGAGGGGGGAAATTGCTCAATTAGATCAATTAGATAGATATGAACTAGTTAGGGATATCACACTACATTATGGGTAACATTCCAAACTAATGTAAGAAAAAAAAAACTAAGGCTATATATGATGTTGTGGACATGTGTTTTTGTAGCATAAAAATTCAAAATTTAAAATTTAAAAGATGATGTTTGTACAAATTAAAAAATATATAAAAAATAAATCACATAAAGAACTGTTAATACTAATTAAATTCTAAATAGAGAGTTTTTTTTTTTGGTAAAAAACAAAAAATAAATGCGCAAGTGTACATATTTGAGCTAATAATGTGGTCATTTTTTGATTTTTTTTATTTAATTGTGTGGCAATAAAAATGAATATTTGTAAAACAATAATGACTTGAATTCTCATGAAAAAAAAATATTTAGTCAATATTAATTTCAATTTTAAATTGAAAATTGAAACAATGATGTTTGTATTTTTTTTAAAACGAATTAAAAATATTTGAATTAATAAATCACATAAAGAATGGTTAATGCTAATTAAAGGCTAAAACAGTAGGGTTTTTTTTTGTAAAAAAGCAAAAAATAAATGAATATTCGTAATAAAGATAGTTATTTGAATTCTTGGGAAAAAAAATAAAGAAAACTAAAATAGAAATTAGAAAAAACGAGTTGGCATGCTTGTGCGCTGCCGCGGGCTTATAAAACAAATGTACTTGATAGTGTTATAATTGTAAACCAGCGCTAGATAAGTAATAAAAATTAAAGGTATGATAAAACCAATATTTCATGATGGGAAAAAAAGTTGTGTTGGTGATCAAAAATTTAGAGACTGAACAAAATGATTGTTTTCGCCATATTTTTTAACATTTCTGTTAATAAAAAAATTACAAAGCTAAATTCTCTACCAACTTAATATATAAAAAAACCAACAAAGATAATATTTGAAGGAAAAAAAACCTATGAGGAAAAACGTTGTAGCAATTAATAATGTTTTGTGAGGAAAACTACAGTGTTTTCTCCAATAAAATCAACAAAGATAATTTTAGAAAAAATCATAAAAAAACCATTTAGAGAAATACTGTAGCAATTCATAGTGTTTCGTGAGAAAAGCTACAATGCTTTCCCCATATAATTTAGCTTTATTGTAATTATAATTCTTAACCAACTCAATATTAAAAAAAAATCAACAAAGATAATTTTAAAAAAAATCATAAAAAAATCATATGGGAAAACACTGCAACAATTCACAGTGTTTTAAAGAAGAAAAATTACAAAGCTAAATTCTCAATAAGCTCAATATTAAAAAAATAAAATCGACAGATACAATTTTAGAAAAAAAATAACAAAAACAAAACAGGAAAAAAAAACCATGTTGGAAACATTGTAGCAATTCACAATGTTTTGTGATAAAATCTACAGTGCTTTCCCACATGATTTAGCCTTATTTGTAATGACTTGTAATTGTAATTCTCAACCAGCTCAATATTAAAAATATAAAATTGACAAAGATAATTTTGAAAAAATCATAAGAAAAAAAAAACCATGTTGAGAGACACTCTAGCAATCCATATTGTTTTGTGAGGAAAGTTACAATGCTTTCTCCACATGATTAAGCTTTATTACAAAGTTAAATTCTAACCGGCTCAATATTAAAAAAATAAAATTGACGAAGATAATTTTAGAAAAAAATATTACAAAAAAAGAAAACACAAAAGAAACTGGAAAAAAAACCATGTGGGAAATAACACTATAGCAATTCACAGTAATTTACGAGGAAAGTTACAGTGTTTTTTTCACATATTGTAACTGTAATTTTTAACCAGCTTAATATTAAAAAATAAAATCAAAAAAGTTAATTTCAGAGAAAATTATCAAAAAACAAAACAACAAAATACCATGCGGAGAAACATTGTAAGCAATCAACAATATTTTAAAGAAAAAAATTACAAAACTAAATTCTCAATCAACTCAATATTAAAAAAATAAAATCAACAAATATAATTATGAAAAATCAAAAAATAAAATAGAAAAACCATGTGGGAAAACGTCATAGCAATTCACAGTATTTTAAACAAAAAAATTTACAAAACAAAATTTTTAACCAACTCAATATTAAAAAAGTAAAATCGACAAAGATAATTTTGAAAAAAAAATAAACAAAAAAAAAGGAAAGTTGGAAAAGAAAGAAAATTCATTTTGGAAAAAAAAAAGAAAAAAGGGGAAATTTAGAAAAAAAAAGATGAAAAAAAAATGAAAAAGTAAAAAAAAAAAGAAAAGAAGAAAAGAAGAATGCACTGTGGATTACTATTATATTGTAATCCACAGTGCATTGGGTGTGGGTGAACAGTGAATTCCCCACACCCTTTAACTTATTACTTAATTGTAATTCCTAACCAGCTTAATATCAAAAAAATAAAATTGACAAAGATAATTTTAGAAAAAAAAACTATATGGGAAAAAACATTGTAGCAATCCACAGTAATTTGCGAGGAAAGCTACAGTGCTTCCCTCACATATTGTAATTGTAATTTTTAACCAGCTCAATATTAAAAAATAAAATTAAAAAAGATAATTTTGGAGAAAATCATAAAAAACAAAAAAAAAACCATGTGGAGAAAAACTGTAGCAATCAACAATATTTTAAAGAAAAAAATTACAAAACTAAATTCTCAATCAGCTTAATATTGAAAAAATAAAATCGACAAATATAATTTTAAAAAATAAAAGAATAAAATAGAAAACCCATGTGAAAAAACACCGAAGCAATTCACAGTATTTTAAAGAAAAAAATTACAAAGCAAAATTTTTAACCAGCTTAATATTAAAAAGCTAAAATTGACAAAGATAATTTAGGGGGGGAAAAGGGAAAAAAAGTAAAAACAAAAAACAAAAAAGTGAAAAAAAATGAAAAAAGAGAAAAAAGTGGAAAAGTGGAAAAAAAAAATCAGTGTTAGTAATCCACAGTGATTTAAGTATGTGAGAACAGTGATTCCCCCACACCATTTAGAATATTGAATAATTGTATTGATTTGAAATAAAGAGTGAACAATGTATCTAATCAAAACTACCTTATTATTATTATTATTAATGTGCTCCTTTCTTTTTTTGTTACAAAAACATGTTTTAATATTTTAAAATTTCTTACTTTGAAGATTTTAATAAAATAGAAGAAACACATTAAATAAAGTTTTTTTAATCCCTATGATAAATAATTTTGCCATCAGATCCCAACATGAATTTTAATCAACGTTGTCATAACTTAATTTTTGACCTTTTATTTTAATTATTTTATTTACTGAAAAAATGATGAAAAACAAGTAAAAATAAAATAATTGAAGAATGAATTAAAATTTGGGTTAAGGGCAACATGATTGGAAGTTTAAAGATTTAATTAAACTCTTGACTAGTTTAATTAATCAAGTTAAGGGTTTAATTGGAGAATTGATAAGTTTTGAAACTTGAATAAACTTGAAATTGATTTAATTAATCCAATCAAGGGTTTGATTGGATAATTGATAAAGTTTTGAGACTTAACTAAGCTTGAAACTAATTTAATTAATCCAACCAAGGGTTTAATTGAAGAATTGATAAGTTTTGAGACTTAATTGAGATTGGTATTAATTTAATTAATGAAATCAGGGGCTTAATTGAAAAATTATCAAAGTATAGGGCTGATTCTGGTCAAATGTGCAAGAAATTAAAACCCAAGGACCAATGTGTAAATGGCGCTGAGATGCAGGGGTTCAATTACAATTTACCCAAGGACTGGACTGCCAAAATTCAAAATGTCAAGGATCAAAATGCAATTAGCCATGTCCATCAACACTGTTCATCTTCTTCTTCACTCGACCGAACAAAAACGGATGCATCACCATTACTCCTGCAATAACAGTCGATTTATTACCTGGTAACGGTGGCATTCTGTGGCTATAAAGCCAGCGAAAACAAAGAATGCAGGGGAGAAAAGAAAAAAGGAAGAAAAACCAGAGACAGAACCAAGGGGAAAAAGGGAAGAGAAAGAAAGAACAAAAGAAAAAACTGGGAGGGATTTGGACTGGATTAGGGGGAGAAGACGCAGGAGACCAAAAAAAACAGGGCAGAACCGAGGAGCAAAGGAGACGCAAACTCAACCCATCGGACGAAAGCGCAGAGACGAGAACCGGCGTTGACCATCGTCTTCACAGTCTTCAGCAACCAGCCTCCAGAACCAGAGGCAGCAGAACAAAGAATCACAAAAGAAAGGGGACGACACCGAGAACGTGGTAGAACCAGAGACAGAGGACGGAAGACGAAGAAGAAGAAGCAGAGGACCGAAACCTGCAAAGAGAGTCAATAGAACAGAGAAGATAAACAGAGAGGATAAGCTAACGAGAAACAGAAGCTGGGAACATTGGCCAATCATCATCTTCGCCGCAGCACCTAAACCCGGACTAAAGAGAGGAAGAGAGAACCAGGGAAAACAGAGCATAAAAGGAAGGAGGAGACAAGTAGAAGGAAAGAACAACAGAAGCGTTGTCCAGGCACGCCATTACCATCGTCTTCGACTTCATCTCCCCGCATCAGGTAAGTGCTTTCTCATTCCCCGCTTTCCTTTGCCTTATAATTCATTTGCTTTGCTACAGTAGCTGTGAATTATAATTCACTTGCTGCTGTAGCAGTGAATTATAATTCAGTCATTTGTTCTCGTAGCAGGCGAGCGCTTTCATGCACGCCTGCTACTTAGACCGGGCCAGGCCACTGGCTGGGCCTAGCCCAGCCCCCATGAGCTGAGCTGGGCCCAACCCAAAAATAATAGAAAGTGTAGAAATAAAAATTTGCATCTCTTAGAAAAAATATATTTTTGTTAATTTATTCACTGATATCAAGATCAGGAATAAAAAAAAATATGCTGATTTTTTTGTAGCTATAAATTTTTACCAACACTAGAGTTGGAATTATTCGGGATCGAATGTTCACTGGCGCCAGAGTCAGGAATATTATAAACAAATCATCATAGTATAAGCGAATAAATGTTTAGCAATTTAAGACAAAACCAGCAATGCAGTCTGCCTAAGGCAGAACGTTTAAGGGGTGATAATGTCTTCCCTTTTACGTAACCAATCTTGTACCATAGAATCTCTGTTGACCAGTTAGGGTTCCTAGTGACCATAATACTAGGTGGCGACTCCTTAAACAAGATATTTTTCCTAAAAGAACAAGATGCCAGAAATCTGTCCTTTTTCCATAATTCAAGATTATTTTTAAGGCCGTCACGATGTTGGGTGCGACAAACATTCTGCCATTAGTTACGACGAGATGTTGTTTATAATTTCTGGGAAAGTATCAAACTTGGACTAGTTAATAATTTATAAGCAGAAAGGGTATATTAATTGTTCCTTGGCAACTCACAAAAGAGAGTATGTGAAGGAGGAGTGCATCAGGTAAATTGCTAATCCTATCGCACATAGATTCCTTCTTTTGACGCTTTGCATACATGTTTGCAAACATGGGTTTTGGAGATTAGTGTTCAGTTTGCAAGTGAAAGCGAAAAAGACAACAATTTTGATTAAACAAAAAAATAAATTTGAATGATTCTTCTACTTATGCTGCATAATATGAGGCAGTCATTACCCCCACCACTTCAAGAATTTGACAAGCGAATTTTGATTTGCGAAATGTATTGCAGATTTTAACTCTAAATTTGTGGTTTTATTCTCTGAAAAATAAGTATATATTAAGTGTCTCCTTAAGATGTTTAAATAAACTAGAAAACCCAATCTCTATAAGAAAACAATTTAGAATTTAAAGGCATAAAAAAATTAACATAATATCTGAAATAAAATAATAAACCAAAAACATCTAGAAAAAAATAACAAAATTTGTCTAAATAGAAACTTTTGGGCCTAATTTTGAAAGATCTAGCAGTCCAACGAATGACAATATGGCTTCCCACAAGAAAACAACTTGTAGAATCTCTTGTAAAAATTTGATCTTAACCAACCATCGAATCTCTTGTTATCTCCATTTTAAACCAGTACTCTAGTATAGCATGATTATACATTCTCTTAGACCTAGTCTTATCTCACTACTAGTTTATAAAAGCACTACTGGTCATTCACATAGTTTATTTGTGACAGGTCCCCATGTAGATGACACGAACCTTTAGTTTTCAAAAACTCGACTATATCAGTTAGTAAATGAGTGTCTGAATTGATAACTATATAAAACTTGATTAGATTAGATTTTGGTATTCAAAATTTACACTTATTAAGGTCTCATTTATTTGCAGGAAAGTAGTTTCCTTTTGGAAAGTGGTTTTCTTGCAAAGTGAATTCCGGAAAAGTAAATTATTTTTCGATGTTTGGTATTGTCATGGAAAATAAGTTGGAAAATAATTTCCAATGTTTTATTATGTTATGGAAAATGAGCTGGAAAATAGCTTATTATTTTTTTTCAAGTTTATTGAAATAATAAGGAACAAATCTTACAAATTAAAAAGTTGAAAGAGAATGGAATTGAAAAAAATCTAATTTTATAAATTATCTCAAATAAAATAAATAATAATCAAAATAATAGAGATCAAATCTAACAGATAAAAAAATTGAAAGATGATGAAATTAAAATAATTATAATTATAATTTCATAAATTATTTTAAATAAAATAAGTAACAATCAAAAGAATGAGGATCAAATTTGATAGATAAAAAATTTCAATTAAAAAATGATAAGAGAAAAGTAAATAATAATCATAAAAATAAGGACCAAAATTAATATAAAAATCAAATTAAATCAAATTTTAAGGGATGAAATTGAAAAAAAAAGATTCAAACAAAATATATAGCAATCAAAAGTTTGAGGATTAAATTTGACATAATCAACAAATAATATTATATTTCTAAATTTTTCACAACTTCTGGAAAGTTCTTTCCTTCCAAAATAAAAAGAAAACACTTTTCTGGAAATCAAGCTAAATTTTTCTTTGACAGAAAAGTATTTTCCGTTAACCAACTTTTCTAATGGCAAACAAATACAGGAAAGTTTAGAAAGTGGTTTCCAGTGAAAAACAAACACACCATAAATTTTGAGTCGGATATTGATAATATTTTAGGTTTGAATTGAAGTATAGATAATACCAAAACCTACCCTGTGAATTCCTATCATCATCCGTTTACAAGATTAAATGACCGAATGAAATAATTTGGAAACTTCTTAGCTACTAAAATGTTTGAAAAGCTTAAAGAAACTTGAAAAATAATTTTTTTTTAAATATATTTTTTCATTATATTAAGGAAATAAAAAATTGAAAACTAAAAGTCACAAAAATTCTTAGAATACTTAGGAAATAAAAAAAAAAACAGTTGGGTATTAATTGGGCGAACCACACTCTCATTTGCATGCTAAAAAATAAAAGCGAGTTAAGTTAATTAAATCCATACTAGGTTGAATCCTAGTGAAACTGGGTTAAAACTCATCTCAATCAGATGGGAGGATTCTCTGTTGAGTGGTTACGTTTTCATCCCTAATTTTTATGGGGTTCTTGGGTAATATAATCTTAGTCCCCTATCTCTAATTCTTTTCCAAATTTGGTCCGCTATAACTTTCAACGAACTGGTCCCAAGAATTATCAATTGGATTTGTCAATCAAAAATTTGTTTAAGAATTTTCTCAACTAAGTCCACACTTAAAGATGACTACAACGTATATTTGAGGATGAAAGGATCGATCAGATTGATAATTCCTAGATACTTTCTGGACCTAATTGCTTAAATATATAGTTTAGGGACACAAATGAGAAAGGGTAATAGCAAATGAGTTAGGTGCGCATATGAGAATATTATCCCCTTTCTAAAACATTCCAAGGCATCTCTTCTTTGGAAAAGATTTATTAGAGTTTGTGGAGGAGTACATCCTAATCCTTTCCGAATGATATTAATGTAGATCAAAATTTTAATTGCAATCGGTGGCGATTTAGTTTAGTAAAAAGAAAAGATCAACGGAGCTTGGTTTTCTCAATAGACAGTACCATGCCTAGGGCACAAATCAGAATAAAACAATTTATAAGTTGCAAAATGATAAGGAAAAAAAGGCATTTCTTGTCTATATTTTATAGCTTCATGAGAACAAGGTTTAACAAAACATAAAGTGAAAAGGAAATTAGTGCATGAAAAACAAAGCAGTATAAGTACATATACAGTAAGAATAATATATACTACGTTGTTCACATTATAGAACAACCATGAGGGTTTTCATCGCTGAAAACTGCTCCTGTCTGGTGGTTAAAGATAGAGGAATGAACAGGATGATGATAATAACCATGTCATTGCTATCGTATCCATGCTTGTAGTAATTGTAAAAAGAGGAAGGCTGAGGAGCATGGTAAGTAAGTGGACCGTTAACTTGGTATTGGTTGTAGTAATGGTCAGAATAACTATGATGCTGTGGATTGTAAGGTAATTGCCAGAGCTCAGCCCTTCTTCCTGTCTTACGAGCTGTCTTCAGAACCTTCTTTTGGTCAGCTCATCCTGTGACCGTCACCTTTTGCAACCCCATATCTATATCTATGTCATGAACGCCTTTGTGTGTTTACGAATAAATACAAAAGTTTAAGATATAGTCCAAGAAAATATGTCCAAAGAAAACCTTAAAAAGAGAGGAACAGAGAAAATAATTCTTGAAAAAAAAAGGGATGATTAAGACGAAAATTGTCGCTTGCATAAAGTTTTTAGTGGAGGTGATTCCTTACCTTTGACTTTTTCCAGAGCATTTTTCACCTTGCTCTCGCATCCAGCAATCCATATGCACTCTCATTTCTATGATCGACTGAGTAAAATACAACGAAAATTTTCAATACAACTGTGCCATTCCTTCCTTTCAGTTGTAATATGATACGAGAAAATATTAATTAATAGAAGACTCTTATTAATTAACCTACGGTTATATAATTTCATCCACAACATCTATACACGCTTACCGCCATTGTAACTTTTGCTGCTGAAGCCTGAATTTGATTGTAGAGAAGAACGATTGAGTTGAATTGTATGATAGTATGAATATATATGTCAAACAAGGTGCTATATGCTCTCTATAAATAGAACATGTAATTTGATAAAATAATGGATATGATTGGACTTGTAACTTATTATATAATTTAATATTGGACCGACTTTCTTTTCATATAATTACTTTGCAAATGGGATGCTGGATCTTGAAGGAAAGACCAACGAGAATTAATTAATTATCAAAGAA
>Ga0325414_1000060_pt1 | contig 55961 bp, 32 predicted proteins | sample PopdelMetagenome_8_FD_206183 | JGI IMG/M metagenome (GOLD analysis project Ga0325414, IMG submission 206183) | Populus deltoides microbial communities from Bellville, Georgia, United States - Leaf-PdKOR-R3 | ecosystem: Host-associated > Plants > Phyllosphere > Phylloplane/Leaf | place: USA... | reverse complement strand
AACAGGTACTCTGGTCTAGAGCGACGAGACGTCCGCCTCTCCTAGTAGCGATTCAACATCTACTCCAAGGAAAACAACGTCCGGAAACTCCTGTAAAAATTTGAGGGCGATCCAATGGTCGGATCTAAAGTTATGGCCCTTTCGAACCGATATTCTGGGCTGGAGCGATGAGACCTCTGCCTTAACGAGTAGCGATTCCATATCTACTCCATGAAAAATAGAGTCCGAAAACTTCTGTAAAAATTTAATGGCGGTCAAACGGTCGGATCAAAAGTTATGACGCTTTCGAACCGATACTGTGGTATGGTGCGACGAGACCTTCGCCTAACCTAGTAGTGATTCCACATCTACTCCAAGGAAAACATCATCTTGAAATTTCTGTAAAAATTTGAGGGAGATCCAACGGTCGGATCAAAAGTTTTGGCCGTTTAGAACCGGTACTCTAGTCTGGAGCGACGAGAATTCCAGGTCACCGAATAGCAATTCCACATCTATTCCAAGGAAAACGGCGTCCGGAAACTCCTATAAAAATTTTAAGGCGATCAAACGATCGGATCAAAAGTTATTCCCCTTTCGAACCAGTACTACGGTCTGGAGCGACGAGGCCTCCGCCTCACTGAGTAGCGATTCCACATCTACTCCAAGGAAAACGGCGTCCGTAAACTCCAGTAAAACTTTAGGGGTGATCCAGCGATCGGATCAAAAGTTATAGCCCTTTCGAAATGGTACTCTGTTCTGGCGCGTCGTGACCTCCTCCTCATCGATTTGCGATTCCACATTTACTCCAAGAAAAACAGTGTCCGAAAACTCCTGTAAAAATTTAAGGGAGATCCAACTGTCAAATCAAAAGTCATGTCCCTTTCGAACCGGTACTCTAGTTTGGAGCGACGAGACCTCCGCCGCATCTAATACCGCTTCGACATCTACTCCAAGGAAAACAACGTCCGGAAACTCTTATAAAATTTTGAGGGCGATTCAACGGTCGGTTCTAAAGTTATGGCCCTTTCGAACTGGTACTCTAGTCTGGAGCAAAGAGACCACCGTCTCAGCGAGTAGCGATTCCACATCTACTCCAAGGAAAACAGTGTCCGAAAACTCCTGTAAAAATTTAAGGGAGATCCAACTGTCAAATCAAAAGTCATGTCCCTTTCGAACCGGTACTCTAGTCTGGAGCGACGAGACCTCCGCCGCATCTAATACCGCTTCGACATCTACTCCAAGGAAAACAACGTCCGGAAACTCTTATAAAATTTTGAGGGCGATTCAACGGTCGGTTCTAAAGTTATGGCCCTTTTGAACTGGTACTCTGGTCTGGAGCAACGAGACCACCGTCTCACCGAGTAGCGATTCCACATCTATTCCAAGAAAAACAGAGTCCGGAAACTCTTGTAAAAATTTGGTGGCAATCCAGCTATCAGATCAAAAGTTATAGCCCTTTCGAACTGGTACTCTATTCTGGAGCGACAAGACCTTTGCCTCACCGAGTAGCAATTCCACATCTACTCCAATGAAAACAGTTTCGAAAACTCCTGTAAAAAATTATGGGAGATCCAACAATCGAATCAAAAGTTATGCCCCTTTCGAACCGGTACTGTGATCTAGAGCGACGAGACCTCCGCCTCACCGAGTAGCGATTCAACATCTACCCTAAGGAAAACAACGTCTGAAAACTCTTATAAAATTTTAAGGGCGATCCAACGGTCGGATCTAAAGTTATAGCCCTTCTGAACTGATATTCTGGTCTGTAGCGACGAGACTTCCGCCTCACCGAGTAGCAATTCCATGTCTACTCCAAGTTAAACAACGTCTTGAAACTCCTGTACAAATTTGAGGGAGATCCAACGGTTGGATCAAAAGTTATGGCCCTTTCGAATCGCTACCATGGTCTCGAGCGACGAAACCTCCACCTCAGCGAGTAGCGATTCCACATCTACTCCGAGAAAAACAACGTTCGAAAACTCCTGTAAAAATGTGAGGTCTCCAACGATCAGATCAAAAGTTATGCCCTTTTCGAACCGGTACTACGGTCTGGAGCGACGAGGCCTCCGCCTCACCGAGTAGCGATTCCACATCTACTCCAAGGAAAACTGCGTCCGAAAACTCTTCTAAAAATTTAGGGGTGATCCAGCGGTCGGATCAAAAGTTATACCCCTTTTGAACCAGTACTCTGGTCTGGAACGGCAAGACCTCCGCCTCACCGAATAGCGATTCAACATCTACCCCAAAGAAAACAGCGTTCGAAAACTCTTCTAAAATTTTATGGGCGATCTAATGGTCAGATCAAGAGTTATGGTCTTTCGAACCGATACCCTGGTCTGGAGCGACGAGACCCACGCCTCATCGATTAGCAATTCCACATCTACTCCAAGGAAAACAACGTTCAGAAACTCTTGTAAAAATTTGATGGAGATCCAACGGTCAGATTTTTAACTATATCTGGAGTTATAAAACTCCGATTCAAATGAGATTAGTGTCGTTTGAAAGTTAAGACATGAGGCTACAAGTTCTATGCTTCAAGAAGAACCCAGTTCTACCTCTAAGATAGTCAAAATCGCTCATCAACAAACACTTGGACTGTTACTGTCTCGTTTTCGAACTGTTACTGTCTGACCTCTCCTCAGATTTTTAACTATATCTGGAGTTATAGAACTCCGATTCAAGCGATATTAGTTTCGTTGGAAAACTAAGACATGAGGCTACAAATTCTATGATTAAGGAGAACCCAGTTCTGCCTCTAAGATAGTCAAAATCGCTCATCAACAAACACTTGGACTATCACTATCCAACTGTTACTGTCTCGTTTTTGAACTGTTACTGTCTGACCTCTCCTCAGATTTTTAACTATATCTGGAGTTATATAACTTCGATTCAAGCAAAATTAGTGTCGTTGGAAAGCTAAGAGATGAGGCTACAAATTCTATGATTTATAATTTATATCTTCATCTATCTCAATTAATTATCATATATAATACTCGCATTCTCATAAGCCAATAGGAGTTCAAAAAGATCAAACATAGATTTTTTTTATTTTTTATTTTTTTGAAAAATAACAAAGAAAACCAAAATTCTCTTAATAACCCCACACTTAAAACACAAAATTTTCCTCAATGTTTTATGTCATTGGCTCAACATTTGGCATGCTCATTCATCATAGATCGGTTCAGCTAACTCCACAGAAGCAGTGAATTCTGTTGTCCAACCTTCATAGAAAGGTTTCAAGCGATGCCCATTGACCTTAACCACTTTGTTTGTTTCTAAATTTGTAATTTCAACTGCACCATAAGAAAAAAATATTAGAAACGACAAAGGGTCCAATCCAACGAGAGCACAACTTTCCAGGAAAAAGTTTCAAACATGAATGATAAAGAAGGACTTTGTCTCCAACATTAAACTCTTTTCTTGTAATCATTCGATCATGAAGACTCCTGGTCTTTTCATTGTAAATCCTTGCATTCTCATAAGCATCATTTTGTATTTCTTCCAACGTAATTCCAATCTTTTTAGGCACCAAAAGGATAGGCGCCACCCATTCACCGTCCGTGACGGGGTGAAGGACTCCTGCATCATGGAGGACAATTTGCAAAGCTTGCAAATCCAATGTTGATTCATGCACGTTTTGAGGAACATATATATGCCTCTCCATCTCTTCTATCTAGGTAAAATCATAACCATTGCTCAAAGCTACGCTTAATCCATCCTCACAATCAAAATCACAAACTTGTTGCACACACTTATCAACTTGGTCATAGCATGTGATAGAATAAACATTGCTATAAGGATATGTCATTGCATCATGAAAATTAAATTCAATTTTTTCATCTCCTACCTCCATAGACAAAGTATTCTTACCACAATTAATCTTAGTGTTGGCAGTTTTCAAGAATGGTCTCCCAAACAATATAGGAGTGTTGTTTGATGAATCACAAGAATCATGTTCCATATCAAGAATATAAAAGTCGCATGGAATAACCAAACTATCAATCTTGACTAGGACATCTTCTATCACACCAAGTGGATAAATAAAACTACGATCCGCAAGTTTTATTACAATATTAGTTTTATTCAAAGGCTCTAGACTAAGAGAATCATAAACATGTTTAGGCATAACACTAATGGATGCACCTCAATCGCATAAAGCCCCTTTTAAAACTAGCATTACCAATAACACATGGGATAGTAAACGCACATGGGTCTTTTTGCTTTAAAGGCATATTTTTTTGAACAACAACAAATACAACTTCACCCATACTTACCATTTCATGACCTTTAAGTTTGAAAGCTCTCTTTGTAGTACACAACTCCTTCAAGATTTTGACATACTTGGGAATTTGCTTGATAGATTCAAGCAAAGGAATGTTGAGTTCTACTTTCTTGAAAACCTCTATTTTTCTTTGTCCTCTTTCTTTGACCTAGAAGAACTCACAGGAAAGGGTGGAATTGTTTTAAAACTGGAATTCATTGAGTTAGGACTTACCTTGGGAGTAATGGTTGTGGTTTTAATTTGTGAAGGAGGAGGATGTTTATTCTTTATATTCAATTTGGTTTCTATCTCCTCTTCTTCCTCCATCTCAATTTGTTTCGACCTTTGTTCTTCAAGTTCTTTCCCACTTCGCAACATGATCGCACTAACATTCTCTTTTGGATTCAATGCTTGGGAGGGCAATTTTCCATTCATTTGTGCTTCCAATTCCCCCACACTTTTGAAGCTACTTGCCCCATTTGCTTCTTCAAGTTGTGAATACTTGACCTTGTTTCCTGTTGAAAAGACATGACATTTTGTTGCAAGGACACAGTGTTAGAAGCCAAAGTTTTCATCATCTCACGAAGATCATCACTGGATGACAACCCCATAACATTGGAGTTTGTGAATGGAGGTGGCTGTCTCACTTGAAAATTCTATTAGGATTGAAATCCATAAGGATGCAATTGTCGACCTTGATTTCTTTATTGAGGTGGGTTCCCGTAGCGTAAGTTGGGATGATCTCTCTATCCGGGATTGTACGTGTTGGAAAAGGGATCGTATTTACGTTGGGGTTGTCTGTTGAATCCTCCATCAACTGCATGAACCTGTTCAATGTAATCTTTTTGCATTATTGGGCAAATATCTAAGGTATGTTCTTGTAAGGAACATATGCTACAAACTTTCACCTGTTGTACATTTCCACAAGCCAAAGAACGTACAAGAAAAGTAAAATCATTAACTTTATTTTCAAGGTTAGAAATACTTACCTCATTTACTTGTTTATTTGAGAAGTCTCCACGGGTGCCAAACTGTTTCGAGTTGGCTGCCATGTTTGAGATCAATTGGCGTGCAGCCTCGAGTGTCTTATCTACCAATGCCTCTCCACTTCCCGCTTCAATGATACTATGATCAGTAGGCATCAGTCCTTTATAGAAATATTGAATAAGCAATTGATCAGGTATCTGATAGTGAGGGCATTAAATGCACAGTTGCTCAAATCTTTCCCAATACTCAGAAAGTGTCTCTCCATGAGATTATTGAATCCCACATATTTCTTTCCCTATGTTGACAACTCGAGATGCTGGGAAATACTTTTCAAGAAAAATCTTCTTCATAGCATTCCGAGTTCCAATGGAACCTGGGAGAATAGAGAAAAATCACGCATTTGCTACCCCTTTTAAGGAGAAAGGGAAAGCTTTCAACTTAACCTATTCTTCATCAACTCTGTTCGGTTTCATGCCAACGCAAACCATATAGAACTCCTTGAGATGAGTTTGAGGATCTTCTTCTGCAAGACCATTGAATGTTGGTGGCAAACGTATAAAACTAGATTTGAGCTCGAAGTTTATATTATTGTCAATGTTTATGCACAATGGTTGATTTTCCACATTAGGAGCAACAAGCTCCTTGAGTGTTCATTGTCGTTCAAGCTTCTTTTTGTAACCTGCGTAAAGTGTTTTCTATTTCGAGATCTACCTGCACTTGACTTTGGTTAGTAGAATGGGTTACAGGTATAAATCATCAAGGAAACTCAAAAGAAACCAACCACATAAGAGATAAAAAACAACGCAAATTGTATGAAAATCCTACGCTAGAAAACTAAAACTGCATAAAAAACCTAGAAAACAGCAGAATTTAGCCATGATAGGGTGGGGATAGTGGTTTACCACTTGCCCTGTTCAGAACGTTGTTTTCCTTTAGGAAACAAAAGGCCAATACCTAATTCCACCAAAAAAATCTATTTTAAACAGTACCGCTGTCGTAAATTAACAGTACTGCAGCAAGCAAAAACTATGTATCTCTTTTTTTCAGAAAAATAAATAACAATCACAGTAAATAAAAATAATATCATAAGAATCAACTAAAATTACTTCCCTGGCAATGACACCAAAATTTGTTGCGATGTCGCGGTCGCACAAATTAATTACCCTAACTTAAAACACAACACACAAGATAGTATAGAGCAAGCAACAGAAGATAGTATAGAGCAAGCAAGGGGTCGATCCCACGAGGAAGGTTCAAGTCAGATTTTCATGCTAGATGATATGCAATTTGGGGGGGTTGGACGTTATCTAAGATAAAGAAAAAGAAAATATAAAACTATCAAACAAAATTTAATAAAATCAGAGAATTATCAAGAGAACAAACCTTGGTCGCAAGCACACATCCACCTAGGGAAATCAGAACTGGTCATGGAAACGAAACATCAATTTATATTTTGAATATTTATCTCTTCTTAACATGAGTTAGTTAACGGATCCGCTATATAACTAACCATAACCATCAAACAACCATAGTGTCCGCACTAGTAATTTAATTCAATGGCAGCCTTAAGAACTAGATAAGTTGATTAATCAAGAAAACATAATTGTCTGCAGTCTATGTTTGATTTGATTGAATGTTCTCCCTTAGATTAATAACGTAGATCCGCCACAATTATTAAACTCAGTTGCTTCACAAGTTCATATACCACAACTCCGGTTTTGATATTAAACTTAACAATAGATTGTTTACAATAATAACTTAGAGTCCACTCTAGCAATTAAAATAAATAATCATAGGAAAAATAAGCATAGGAGAACAAACATATTCATCATATAAATTGAAAAGAAGGAGGAATGCATGATTTCGGGTTTGTGGAGGAGAAGGGGGTATTTTTCTCTTCTTGGCTGGATGCCCCTCTTCTCTTCTCTCATTCTTTTTATATCCTACAAAACTCTAGTCTCTATTTTACAAAATAGTCCTCCTTTAAGTAGACAGTTTACATTTAAATACTTCAATAACTATTTTTCTAAAAAAAAAAGAAATAGCCTCGCATGAAATCTTCAAGATTTGACTTAGAGGAACTAAATTTCTGAAATAAAAACTTGGATATCGGTTTAGATGTTTCAAAACGTAATTTGGACTCGCTTCTTCACGAAATCTGTTTGCTGGCAGAATTTAGTTGTCATCTTTGAAAACTCATCTCCCTCATATGATATCATTTGTTTCTGCAATTGTGAGCGTTGATATAACTTTGAGTCAGAAATCCAAAACAATTGAGATTGCATCAATTGGAGTTCTATAGCTCCAGATATTCAAGTCAGAATGGCCAAAGGTCAACACTAGCATATTATGAGATTTGACTTTGAAGGCTGCGATTTCTATGCTCTTCCTTATTTTATTTTCTTGCCTTAGATGTACAAAAAGGTATGGATGTTAGCTTTTTAATGCCATTGGAATCACTTCATTTTGATCTCTAAAGCTCATGTTCTACACAAAACATCGACTAAAGGTCAAATCTGTCATTTACCTTCAATTTACTCCAGTTTGCATCTTTCATCCAAAAGTGCCTTCAAAACATAAAACAAAGAATATCAAGGCATTTTATATATAAAACATAGGCAAAACACTAATTAAATGTGGGTGAAACTATCAAATAATATGGTTGCATCAATAATTAAATATTATGACCTATGTATATATGTACATAAGTATTCGCAACATCCTTTATCAAACAATTATTCTTAAATGAACCCTTAACTTCATAATTCAATATCGTTAATACCAATTCTTTCGGACATGCCATAAATCATTACTAGTTTAAGATGTTTATTCTATCACTAAACAATCTAGATTCTCTAATTGTCCATTAACCATAGCACTACTCCCATTACATAGGGATTTAGTTTCTCTAATTGTCCATCAACCATGGCATTAATCTCATTAACCAGGGTATTAGTTTCTATAATTTTCCATTCACCAGGGCAACAATCCCATTAACCAGGGAATTCATTTCTCAAATCTCTCATTAACTAGGGTATTAGTTTATTTATCTGCTCAATAATCAGGGCATTAATCCAATTAACTTGGGATTAGTTTCTCAATCCGCCGAGTAATGAAGGCACTTAACCAGGGATTAGTTTCTACAATCTACCTTTCATGCTTCTTAGTTTAAATCAAGATACAATTAAAGAAATTTTCAACTATTATTTAAATAATTAATTAGTTTCCTTAAAGGTGTTAGGCACTGACCTAACATTTATGCACGTGAAATAGTCCCCTACTGCTGATTGGGTCTTATGGCCTCTCCTGTATCAAAATAATCAATAAATCACTTATCATTCATCTACCATAAGGATCAATCTCATTTTCCATATAGATTTGAATTTCTCACTTTATTCATATTGAAACTTCCACATTCTTGTCATATATAATGTTTATTTCTTTTTATTTCTTTTTTGCATTCAATTCCATTTTTAATCGCCACAACCTGATTTGCGTACTACTTAATCAACCAAGTTCAATATTCTTACATATGCTTGGCCGAATTCCTTATCTATAAAAGGAATAAAATCCCATTTTCGATTCCTTATGATTATTCTACTCTGAAACCTCTAGAACAACTCAACAAATTTTTTTAAACATAACCCCCTATATTAATAAGATCAAAATTAAACGCTTCCCTTCAAAGTGGGCTTTGGCCAAACCTATGGAAAAGAAGAATGTGAGGATTTTTCTCCTTTCTTTTGAAAAATTTCCATCTTTTCCATGTATTAACATTTATAAACATATAATTTCACACAATTCTAATCAATTGTATCAAAATCTCCAATTTTCCTCTTTGGCTGAAACCACCAAGTGATGAGGGAGGAATTTTTGTTTTTTCCATTCTTGAAATTAACTCATTACCCAACCATATTTCATGATTAAAAACATTATTCAATCATAATTGCATCATTTCAATAATCAACACCACAAATCTTAATTTTCACATAATCTTAAAAATTGAAATTCTTCAACAAAATACAAAAATCATTGCAATTAATCTCTTTGGATAAGTCTCTTACCTTAATTGGATAATGTCTCAAAAGATGAATGTAAGAAAATCTAAGTTTCCCCCTCTCTTCTTTTCCAAATCCTAACCTTGGAATTTTTCTTCAAAACAACCAACAAAACACTTAATCTCCTTTTTTGATTACCTAATTATGTTTTAATCACTCTAATTAAACCTATTTTTGATGGATTTAGCAAGAAATAAGAAGAAAATCAAACAAGCATTCACCTTCTATTTTAGGAAGTAAATTGTCAGCCATAAGAGAAGAAATTAGGTATTTATAATCTAATTTTTTCTATTATTTGCACATTGACCCCTATTATTTCATATTTTCCTTTTCCCCCACTAACATTCCTTCTTAAATAATATGTACCATAACATTTTTTTTCTTTATTTAATTTCTTCCCTCTCATATTATCTAAAACTTTTTTATTTAATCTAACTTGTGTTTTATTTCTAGATTAAATAAAAATTTCTTAATTTCGCTCGGGATGGGTTTTAAGCTGGTTTTTACATTCAGACTCACACAACATATACAAATATCTTTCATGCACAAAAGTATCATACACAAAATCAAACATATAAATAACAAAAATATTCATTATAAGGTTTGAAATCGACCTTGTGAGTAAAAATCCTTCAAAGGATGCTAGAAAATCTTATAGAGCCTGCTAATCAATTGGACTTGCTGGAATGAGACGTGTGTGCTCATCACATGCCAACTAAATTAACCTATAAACATGTGAGAAACAAAACAGAAATTTAGTTGCTTTGAGTTTTTTTTTTCTGATGGCTAGTGTTGGGGTGAACTAAACTTCTAATTAAAGTTGATTTTAGTGAGGAAGAGGGTTGGGATTATGGTGGGTCATGGCTATGTTTTTGTGGCAAGATTAAGACTATTTATGGGCTGGACAATGGCTTAAACTGAAGAGATTGTAGGAGATAGGTGGTTATGATTTCATGATTATAAGTTTAAGATCAGTGAAGAGAAACCTGTGGTGGTGATTGTTTGTTGATAAGGGTGGGTTGAATGGGTTTTGGTCTACTATGGTCAAGAGTTTTTGGTTAATGGATTTTTAGGTGTTGTTGGTTATTTTAACTAGGAAAAAAAGGAAAAACTATGGTTGTTAGGGTCTTTTGGTGAGAAGGATGATTGGGTAGTGTGGTACAGGGATGCTGTGAAAGGTGGAAAATATGGATCTATAGGACTGGTTGGGGTAGTACTGTGGTGGCTAAGATTTTATTTTATAAAAAAATCAGTGAGCGATGGTGGGATGAGGTTGGTGAGTCTTGAAAAGGGTGATTGACACGATCAAAGAGTTGATGTCTTATCCCAAGTGCAGGAGTGTCAAAATAATAAATAACCCGGCAAGACCGGGGTCAAACCACAGAGAGGTGAATTATATAAATTACAAATAATAAAATGATATTGATGTTGAAGAGAGCTTTGAGATGTAATATTGGTGTAAAGATTAAACAATGATAAAAAAGATGTCAAGGTTAAAGGATTCACTAATGGTATTTCAAATAAATGTAATATAAATTCTTTTTATTACTCAACTGGAAACCACACTCAAATGAGGTTCCAATCGGATAATTTATCATTATTAGCTCATTATAAATTATTAACATGATCATATTAATCATCTTATCTAAGAAACACCATACTTATAAATATCATCAGGCATTCATGTTGCTAGCTTATGTTAACAACAAATCAAATTTCTATCATAATAACGATGTCGGCCGAAGACTAAAGGATCGAGCATTTGATGTACCAAGTGTTATACAACACAAATCTAGATTAACCATTTAACAAGCAAGGTATTAAGAATTAGTAAGATAAAAAGATAAAACATGTTAATAACAATCTTTCTTGGATATAAACATTAAAGTCCATGTTGAGTTTATATTATACATATTCTAACACCATTAGAGAAACCTTTTCACCTTGACATAATTAACTTAGCTAAACATAATGAAAAAGAAGAACATAAATAAACTAGATAAGAACATAGTTATGATGAAAAGCATAAACAAGAGATTAATGAAAGCAAAACTTAAGCATTACAAAAATATAAAGAAAGAAAGCAAGAACATGATCTTGATCTGAAAACCAAGATGACTAAATACATGGCAAATGCCTCCTTTTATAGGCTAAGATTCAAAACTATTGATTGGTAGGCAACCATTGATTTGGTGGCTGGTTTTTGACATTGTTGGCTGCTGGTTCTTGATATTGTTGGCAGATTTTTGATATATTGGCTGCTGGTTCTTGATATTGTTGGCAGATTTTTGATATTGTTGGCTGGCCAAAATATCATTGCTAACATCAGAATTTGAGCCCTTTGTTCCATGAAAGCTGTGGGTAATTGTCTCGGCTTTCCAACAAAAAAAAACCAGAGCTCATTTGGACTTCTAGAACTCAAGATATGAGCTGAAAACCGAACAGTGTTTGAGCTGTAGGACAGGTTCCGACTTCTCCGTTGTTGCTAAGATTTGAACTTGAAAATGGCAGAATTGAGTCTTGAACTCTCATGAAAGTTTTAGGTCTATGTCTTATCTTTCCATCCATATAAAGTGGACCTAAATCCGAGATCTACAACTCTAGTTATGATCAAATAACCGAATGGTGTTCCAGTTTGGAATTGAACCAGCATCTCTTCTCTTAGCCTAGTCCTCTTTTTGTCTCTTCACTTTCAATAGTTAATCACATCAATCAACCTTTGAATTGTGAGATATACTTGTATTCAAAACAAGCATTTACCATAAATTAAAGATATATTATATTATCAGACTTGTTATTATAAAAGATGCTTTAGTTAGAGAATTTAATGATACTTTAGTGTAATATGATGATATAAAGCTTTAATGAGAATGCACTTTTAAGTACTAATCAGTGACCTATAGTCTTGAGTGAGTTTTTGAATGGAGGAAAAACCGACTAGGATTATAAGGAAAATGGTATTGGTGTTTTGGGTTGCAGTTGGGTTTGGTTTGATTTTAATTTTAATTTTAATTTTAATGGAGAATTGAGGTTAAGGATGAGGGGCAAATGCATAACTATGGTGGTTTATGTGGTTATGGAAGGTGACAATAAAGGTGGATGTTGTTGAGATTGAAGGAAAGGGAAGATGATGGAGTGTTGTAATGGAGGCTATGTTGTTTGAGTGAAGTGAAGGTTACTAGGTTTAGGTTGGAGAAAATGAAGTTGAGTTTTGTTTCATGGATAGTGTGGCATGTGATTTCAAAATGCTTGGATGGTGACTAAGGTTATTTGTTAAAAAATAGTTTTTTTAAAAAAGTAATTTTCATGAAAAATAAATTTTTGAAAAGTGAATTATTTTTTTATATTTGACAGTATCATGAAAAATAAGTTGAAAAACATTTTCTAGTTTTAAATTTTTTTAAAATTTATTAAAAGAATGGGGATTAAATCTAATACATGAAAAAGTTAAAGGATGATGAAGTTGAAAAAAAAATCTAAATTTATAATTATTTCAAATAAAATAAATAACAATCAAAATAATAGAGATCAAAATCAAAAAATAAAAAGTTAAAGAATAATGAAATTGAAAAAAAAATCTTATTTTATAACTTATTTCATATAAAACAAGTAGTATTGAAAAGAATATGGACTAAATCTATCAAAAAAAAAGTTCAAAGATAATGAAATTAAAAAATAATAATTTAACAAATTATTTCAAATAAAATAAATAGAAATCAAAATAACATGAACCAAATTTGATAGATAAAAAAATTCAATTAAGAAAAGAATGAGATAAAAACAAATAACAAGAAAAAAAAAGAATTAAAATTGATATAAAAATTAAATTAAATTAAATTTTAAATAAAAAATAAAATAAAATAAAATATATATAATAATAAAAGATTGAAGACATGGCTGCTCATGATTCATCATGTGATTTTGGTGGGGATAAAGCTGAAAAACTTGCTCTAGCAAAATTCCGTCAAGTGCCTAGGCAGGGAAGAGTTTGGATTGCTGATAGCAGCTTTGGGCTTCAGCAATAGCACCCGTTAGTATTGTACCTTCTCACTCGAAAATTGGGAAGTTTGACATTGCATTTCAAGATTATTCCTTATTTGTTTGTTTGAAAATAAAATTTTTTTAAAATCAATTTAAAAAAATACATTATTTTTTTATATTTGATGGTATAATAAAAAATATTTTAAAAAATATTTTTTAATATTTGGTTATATCATGGAAAATAAGTTGGAAAATAACTTATTAATGTTTTATTTTAAAAAAATTTATTAAAATAATAAGGAACAAATCTTACAAATTAAAAAGTTAAATAAGAATGAAATTGAGAAATAAAATTTCATAAATTATCTCAAATAAAATAAATAATAATTAAAATAATAGAAATCAAATCTAACAAATAAAAAAATTGAAAGATAAAGATATTAAAATAATAATAATTACTATTTCATAAATTATTTCAAATAAAATAAGTAACAATCAAAAGAATGAGTATAAAATTTGATAAATAAAAAATTTCAATTAAAAAATAATAAGGAAAAAAAACAAATAACAATTATAAAAATAAAAACAAAAAAATTATTATCATTTAACCATGATAGGCATAAATTTGGATTTTATGTTGTGGGGCAGTATGAGTTTTGTAGACCATATGATGACATGTTACTTCTACTCATAGAGCTTGCCTAAACTTGAAGACCACAAGAGCAAACATGGTGATGTCTATCTGTTTGTGGCTTGTGCATACTAATTATGTTTAGATGTGAATTAATTTCAGATTTTGTTTGAGCTTATGATGAAGGAGAGCATCCGGTCATCATATTTTAAGAGAAATGGTTGGTGGTTTCAATTTAGCCAACCGATATGTTGTTCCATGCAATTTCAGTCGATAAATATGAAAAGCCAGAGTGGGAATTCAGCAAATTAGGATCCATAATTAATACACATACCAGGCGGCCATTTGAATGAATTGTTTAGTCATTTTGGTAAAGAGATGACCTCTGTGGTACACGGTACATTTAAATATGGTGGCACCGTCCACCATCCTCTCCATTTTGTTTTTAAGTTTGACTTCTAAAAATTTTTAAGAGACTGTCTCTCATTCATTCATCAATGAGTTGACTCTTTTAACTTTTGTATCACTCCCTTATTTTTGTAAAAAATAATAATAATAATAATAATAATAAACAAAATGTAATATATTTTTCTGAAATAAGTACACGTGTTCCTCATGGAAAAAAATATTTTTGAAAACTCTTTTAAGTTTTAAATTTCTTCTTTTCTTAAAAAATAAAAAAGCATTCATTTCATTTTGTTTATTTTTTCCTTGTTTTTTAAAAAGTTTATTAATTCATGAAATTTACAACTTTTATAAAAATAAGTGACACGTGAGTGATTCGCAGTTATTAAACACAAACCGGCTCGGCAGGTTGACCCGGGACCCAGTCAACCCGGTGGCTGGACTGGTTCGGGTTTGTTAAAAGACCGGCCGGTGCAACGACCCGGCAAAACCCGGTCGACCCATGACTCGGGCGAACCCGAATGAGACCCGACATTTTGAAGTTGGATCCGCTTAAGATGATTGTAATTGCAAGTCGATCTGGGTTTGAAGATCTTGAGGCCTTTCCTTGCTTTGCTTCAAAACAGGGTCGAATACGTCCCTTTGTGGTGGATCGACCCTCTTTTTTTTTTGTTTGTTTGAAGACAAGCATTATTATTGTCTTCCAAAACAAAACCAACGAGCCTTTGCCGGATGTTTATTCACCCACTCCTTCATAGAGCGATGACTAAGAGCGGGGAATCAGGTACTAAAAGCTTTCTTCTTCCCAGTGGTAGTAGCCCTCCGTCGTGATTCTCATCCTCTTCTTTTTTTTTTTATCCAGATTGGAACTGGATTTGAACATCTTTGGATCCTAAGTCGACTCCACTTTCTGGAATCCATGTTTAGCATCTAGCAGACTTTATTAACACTGAGAGAGAGAGAGGCAACATGTAGCACTGTAACAGTACCAGCACCACATGCTTTATTACTATCAACGAGTCTTTAACTTTGTGAGGGGAAAGATGTAAAAGAGAGAGAGTAGATGAACCACGGGAATTTGCAAGGGAAAGATGTAAAAGAGAGAGGGTTTGTGTGATGTTTTTAAATTTTAAAGCATGGGAAAGTGAAGCAACAGAGAGGGTAGATGAACTTTGTGAGGTGATGGTGATAAGATTAAATGTCCTTTTTCTCTCTGCACAAAACAACCACAACACATCATGTTCATCCTTCTCCCACGCCCTTCACATCGGGTTCCACAAAATAACCCGGGTTTTATGGGTTGACTCATAAAACCCGGAACCCAACCCTTTAACCGAGTCAATTTCCAAACCGGGTTTAATAACTATGGAGTGATTGACAAGCACCCTAAACTCGTAAAAAAAAAAAAACCAGAGGAATGAACAGTGCAACCAAACCACAAATTTGTGTGTGATTACTTAGGTATAGCGACTAAAAACAAGAGATAATATTTGTTTACTTCAAGAGACTGTGATTGCTTGAGATCATTGGTCAGCAAGCACGATACACAAAATCCAATTCCCTAACATATCCATCCATTGTGAAGATGATATTTTAGAAAAGTTGAATTTAAGTTCTTTAATTTAACAAAAACATCAAGCGAAAATCCATGGTAAACAGATTCCACGTAGACCCTATTCCCTTTTTCTTTCTCCATTTTTCAGCGGTTGCTCTGAATCTCCTGATTAGCCCGCAAGTTTCAATTTGATAATTAATTATTTACACATACAAGCTAGTACACTTGGCTGCATGGCGCCAGCTTTAAAAACACAGCTGCCGCGTTCTTGCATAAATTTAATGGTTAAGAGGCACATTCCACACCTAGCATTTGATCATCATCTTCGTACTACTCACTTTGTGAGGTGCTAGGAATTGTCCTGGCTGTCCTTTTTATCCTTGCCAGGAGGAGCTCCTCCATTTCGGCAGGCAGCCAATTCCTTCGATTCTAAAGGGAAAGGAGATGGATCCATTTCTTCCTCAATTGGAAGAGTTCGTTTTGAGCCCTCCAGAGCAACACCGAGAACAAGGTTCTCCACCAAAGAAGGCCTGGTCACTGATGGTGATGCAACAGATCTCTCAATATCTTGCTTGGCCTGTGAAATGACAGGACTCTCAGTTCTTTCAATTCCAGATTCTGGGTCAGCAGCAACTGAAGACCTCTCAGGTGTTGCTCCCTTGGAGGTTGTGCCTTCAGAATTTTGACCCATTGTCTCCTTCCATCCATCTCCCATGCTTCCATTAGACTGCTGTACTCCAGAATTGTTTTGAACTGAATTATCAGGCATTGAACTGATAAGTTGAGGATCGGATGCCAAGACAGCTGAGACTTTAGAATTTGTGCTGGAGTTGGAAGTAGATTTTGTGATCACCTTCTCTCTTTTCGAGTCAACAATTGGCGTTGATCCTGCCTTGGTATCTGCTTTGAATTCAGATACCAGAGCTGCTTCAACCTTTGCATCTTTTTCCTCATTAGCATGAAGTGGACGATGTGAAGCTTTAACTTTATCTTCGCCATTAATTTTATAAAAGGGCTCAATTAACAATAATGGACGGCTAGCGGTAGCTCCAGAACGTGTGAAAATAGAGTCGGAAAATGGCACATTCTCCAAATCAGCCTCGCCATATATTTTCTGTATTGTACGAATGGGTGTGGCAAGCCGAGCACGATGATGGCTAATTACTCTAAGAAGATCCAAGAGTACTGCTTCCTGTATCAATCCATTTACAATAACAAGTCAGTTTTGCTTCAAGTGTTAAGATTGAGCAGATCACCAGTCTAAACACCCTATCCAACGAGGTTAATCATTCATCCATAAAAAATAATAAAATAATCTAAGTCGTTGCAAATGTTATTACGTCAAGAAGAAGATGGCCAATAACTGATGGCTACTAGGAATTGAGTGGCTCTGCCATTATTTTACTATTTATGGTCTCTCAACATTCCAAACAATGAGCTTGTTGGTGTGCTTCTTTCTGAGCAACAGTAAAATTCTGAGAGTTTGTTTCGAATTTTTGTCATCTATCCTTCGGTAATAGACATACAATCACAGAGCAGCAAGGCTCTAATAGTGACAACTCAGATACAATGGGGTAAATATTAACAATAGCAACGGAAATAAATAAATCTTCTGTCATCATATCCTTTTATATCTGATCAATCACATTAAGTATTTATCAAAAATTAGTCTTACCTTTACGCATAGGTACTCTTCAAAATGTGAGGTTTTCACAAAGCATGATACCAAAATCTGCAACAGAAAAACATTATAATGTGGAAGAAAAGCTAATATTGTACTTGCTGTAAAAAAAAGTTACACATTCAACAAAGCACACGGTTGAGATACCCAAAAGAAAACATCAGACTTCTGGAAGATATGGCGAACCAGATGCCTTTAAAAATGTAACTTACAATGGTGTGCATCCAGAAAAATCAAATCCTAGATGTAAGAGATCTAAAGGATTGATGCATACTGATAAAGTCCAAAAACTCAAGTCACCACACTTCATGAGCTTGACACACTATAAACTGTATATACATGACAAATGGAGAAATTTCCCTAGCAAAGAAAAATTAATCAAATAGAGAGCCAAGGAAATGAGTTCTAGTTTCTTGTAAGACTTTCATAAAAGCAGGTGCAAGAATCTCAATTCTAAAAAAGTATAATGGCAATTAAAGCCGTACCATAAGAGCCTGATTCTCTGGATTGATATTATCCAGGAAAACTCTTCTGTGCAACCTTTGCTGCTCAATTTGTGGATTTTTTGCCAAAACTTTACGCATATCAGCTACAATATTCTGCATTTAGAAAACGCAGGGCCTAACATGTATCCTCCTTTCAGGTGAAAGAAGCAACAAAAAGCACTGGACGGTAACTACTATTTACAAGCAAGTGAACTAGTTTGCTCCTCACATTAATTTTAATGACATCCAAGTGACTGATGGCAAAGTGGGTCTTGATGCGCCAATGAGTCTTCTGGCTAAGATTTCTCACAACACTCACATTGAACTTGTGGTTTGGAATGTGAACAGCTTCGCGATCATCACCTCTTATAATTGTTGGAGACCACCAGCCCACATGCTGGAACAACATGAGAGATTAACTAGATATAGAACCATAAATGGTTAAAGAGCCAATAATTCGGTTTCTTCTCTTTTACAGAAAGGAACCAGATTATTGATTCCTATTCAGCTCATATGAAGCTAACTGAAGAAGGGAATACATGATATGTTCTGGCTGGTTTCTCGTTTTACAATGAGAGGAAGGAAAAAAGACAAACCTCAACAGTACCAGAAACTTCATAGCCTTCAATTTTTGTCTGAATCCATTCATTCAAAACAAATGGCCGTGTTGCATGGATCATTACACTTGAAAGGAAATTTGTAAATATCTGAATGCACGAACCAACCAGGTAAATGAAGATCCGCTTAGCATGATGTATGTTCAACATTAGAAACCACAATGAATGATTTTAAAACTGCAGCAAGTTGTCACAATGATATGACTAGTAAGCCATAATTTACCTCTCGGCCAGCAAGGGTGAGCAACACTGTACCAAGGCCTCCAGCTGTTAGCCACTTTTGAGTAGAGAAGCCTAGCAATTCCATGAACAGTGACACAGCAGCAATCCAGACTGCAGAATAAACAGCTTTTCCAGCAAAACTAAAGCCCATCTGCCAAAACAAAAGGAACTGCTTTATTCACACTTAAATCCCAAGCGACCTCAAAATAGCTAGATTTATAATCACACCTAGAGCAAAAACTTTGGACAAAACAAATGAATCAAACATAACACAGATGCTTCCTAAAAACAATCCAAACATGATGTGCTTTAAAACGCCACTGCTTTCAAGAGATTGGCAAGGCATTCCAACATTTGGAAATTATGGCATAATCAGTATCATAACTTTGAATGAAATATAAGAAGCTTCAGCTGGTTATTATGGGAACTCAGTAAAAGGAGAGCTTATGTTCTCGCTTGAGATACATTGCCATCTGGCAACAAATTGGATCTCACTGATTCCTAAAATTAAATACTAGATCAATTCAAGAAAGGAAATGATAGAGCACAAGAAGTCCCTAGCATTCTGAGCAGTCTCTGTGTTGGTCACCACATTTAATCAATTCTTTTCCAAGAGTTCCACAATGAAAATATTCACTTCTCCACTAAAGTTCCAGAGAACCACAGCACTAGTAAAGATGTTAAATATAGTAGCAAACTTTAAAAATCATGATTAACATACATTTCTAGCATCACTGGAGTCATTTGTCTCTGTGAAGAATTTTTGTGCCTGTTGAATCAAGCTGTAAAAGAAAAAATTGGTCATAACTTGAAAACATAATTCCATGTCCTCATATGAGATTGAAAAACAAAATACTAGGACAATCAACAACCTACAACTAGTGAAAGAACGATAGCATACCATCAAAACCTGATGAAAGCCAACAGCACTTCAAGCTTGAAAGTAAATAACATGAACAATGTGTTCACCAAAAAAAAAAAAACAGAGACCAATATGTGTAACCAGAAACTAAAATAAAAAATAGGTTGTGAAGTGAATGATGGAAGTAAAGAACTAGCAGTGAACCCATCAACCAATGGTCAAGTATTTGACAAATTCTAGTCAAACTATGAATGTATGTAAGTGATAAAGACGGGTATGGGAACCAACTAAACATACCTTGACAAACAATAAGCAAATGCCATAACAGTTGATAACGAATGTACAAAATTTAGAAGTCGTAGTTTCACAGCTTGGCTTGCTTCTGATGGTAGAACTACTACATCTAGAGCTCTGAAATATACAGGCTACAGTTAATGCTAACTGAATGGTAGGAACCGTGTTTGGCAAAGAATTAACACAGCTTCTTCCGAATACCTGCAGATGAGCATTGCTCCAGTCCAGAGCAGCAAAGGTTGAAGATAAGAAGTCATGACCAAATACGTTCTACTCTTCTTCCAACTACTATCAGATTTCTGCAGGAAATTGCCAGAAAGGAGAGTCTGGATTTATATGTTTGGAACAGCGACGCTGGATTAAGGGGTCATTAGACCCCCAGTTAAAGGAAAAGGCATGTAGTATAGTAATAGAATAAATACATGGAGAAACACAGCCCTCCCCAAACACATTAGAGGGTCAAGAACCCATGCAGCAAAAGCAATGATACAAACTGCCGGGATCAATTTAAGCACCAGAGTAGTTCCACAAAGAGCATCATAGGACCTGGATGATGCACCAAAAGCGTGTTAAAAAGAATTCTTTCAAAATAACATGTTCTATAAGAGGAGGTTGGGGGTGGGGGTGGGATGAAGTATTGCACAAAAGTGGCATGAAAATTATCATTAAAGATGTGAATGTTTGTTTGTGTTAATTAGGTTGATTGCAGTTCATTTGATATTCATATTCATTTGTGAATTCAAATATCAAATGCAAAACACAAATTTAAGCTATTACCACTAAAAAGGGGATAAAATTTAGAGCATAATGATTGATCAAGAAAAAGGATAAGATAGTCATACAATTAAAGTTTCTATGACATTATGAAAAATTATATGCACCCAATAAGTACTCTACAAATTAGTATCAGTGATTTACAAAATAAGAAACTCGTAGTTTTTATCTAAAAATCAAAATAAGTTTCATAGTGAAATATCACCATCGACACTATAAGCTTGGATAACCCTATATTCAAACAGCAATAGTTCAATAAAGACATCAAGAAGCCTGCAGACAAGGCATAATATTATTTGTCTACAAAGATCCATGAGAGGACTCAGGACTTGCAGAGGAACTGGAATTAGTCCAGTCAGGCTGGGAACCTTGATTGAACAACTAGTTGTTCAACCAGGTCAAGATTAACCACATCAGCACACTCTTCTCATAAGAAAACATCATATCTTGCTAAAGTAGCTGATTGGGAAACTTTTGCAGCTGCTATTGAAAATAAATCCTAGGAGTTATTCTCACAAACTTGCATCCAATGGAAATATTGCAAATTGATCATTAAATTCCTCACTCATTGCAGGCAGTATGAGATTACTCTGGATTAATTTTAACACAGCACTTACATTAACATGTGAATATGTGAATATGGGTAACGGAATTTCAGTCAACCTATTTGAACTAATGTTCTGCATATAAAGGAAGATTGTATGAATTAGAATCAAGCTTCACCAGAGCACATCTAGCCTAAAATCATGTTGTATATTCTGTTATTATCTTGCAATCTGTAAATACTACACAATATCCATCCAAGTAGTTGTCCTCTATTGTTATAGCACAGGATTAGCCTAAACAATTGTATTCTACCTATATTAGAATTCTAGAAGCTGTGCATATAAACTCGATTTCATATCAATAGAGAGTGGAAAACTATTCATTGAAGTCCCAGCAGTGACTATTATCTTATATGGTATCGAAGCCACAAATTTCTCACAAGCCAACAATCCCATTTCTAACTATGTCTTCGCCTTCAGATCAAAGTCAAACCCTTAGTCTTAACACCCAACCTTTTTCAAATACTGATAAACTCCTTATTGCTCTTAATATCACTGTCCAAATCAAAGAAAAATTGACTCCATCCACCTTCCCTTAATGGTATGCTCAATTTAAAGCACTTCTCTTTGGTACGATTTACTTGACTACGTAAATGGTGCTACTTTGTATCCCTCACACGATGATACCTTAATTGTCAATCTTAATAAAACCCATTGGGTTAGAAAGACAAACTTATTTTGAGTGTCATCCTATCCTCTACATCTCCCACAATTGCTCCTCTTATAGCCACAACAAAAACTTTTCATCAAGCTTGGAAAAAACTCAACACCTTATATGCTAGTTGCTCAAGAACACAGGTTATGCAATTAAACGAGGAGCTTACCTTGATTCAGCGTGGGAATAGATTGATTACAGATTATTTTATTTGCATGTTGTGAAGCATTGGCTAATGAAATCACTATTATTTTATTTGCATGTTGTGAAGCATTGGCTAATGAAATCGCTATTATTGACCATTCAATTTCAGATGATGACCAAACCCTCTCTATTCTGAATGAATTAGGGCATGGTTTCAAGGAAATAACTGCACCAATCCATGGACAAGAAACATCATTGGCATCATGAGACCTACCTATGGTGTTTGGAGGCTTCAACACAGCAATTGGGCAATTGGTTGTAACTGCCAACTACTCAAACTAAATGAAACAAGGTTCCTATAGAGGCAATTTTGCAAAGAAGTTTCATAGATCTAATGGACCACAGTGTCCTGACATGCTCAACTCAACCTAATCTCAGAATAATTTACAGCAAGATGGTCGTTGGTTTCACAATAGTTCAAACAAGCCCGACAAATTCAACCGGTGCTATCAACCCAAATGTCAAATTTGTGACCAGTTGGGCCATATAGCTAGCTAATAGTTGTAATGTTGTAACTATTAATTGTGCTCAGACATCTATTGAAAAGGAAAAAACTTGGCTTCTTGATTCGGGTGCTTCACACAATATCATGAGTGATGTAGCAAATTTGTCTACTCGCTTGGAATATGATAGCACAAATGAAGTAATTCTAGGTAATGGTTTAGGTTTGGATTGCTGACACACTGGTAGTTCACTGGCCTTACATTAACCTAAACAAACCTTTATACTACATGATACTCTACATCCAAATCTTTGCAAAAATTTGGTCTTTGTTCATCATCTAACTAAACAAAATAATATTTTTGTTGAGATAAGCATCTTGGACATCCATCACTCAAAATAGTCCACGATCTTGTTAAGAATTTTTCCCTTTCAATCACATCACAAAAATTGTTCTCATTATATAGCTCATGCTCCATCGACAAAGCACATCAACAACATTTCCGTGCAACTAGTCTCCAAAGTCATGATCCACTTGAACTAATTTATATTGATGTTTAGGGACCAACTACTTATACTGGAATTGATGGATCCTGGTATTATCTTCTTTTTTGTTGATCATTATACTAAATATATGTGGTTTTATCCAATACTTAATAAATTTAGTGTTTCTAGTATTTTTCCACATTTCAAAAAATTTATTGAAACACGGTTTCAAACAGAAATCAAAGCACTTTATTCTAACAATGGGACCTATCATTACACCACTACCCCTTACACCTCACAACAAAATGGTGTCTTTGAATGTAGACATCGACATCTTGTTGAAACAACCCTTACACTTCTTCATGATGCTTCTCTTGATCCTTTATATTGGCCACGTGCATTTTAAACAGCCTTATATCTTATAAACATCTTATAAACAGACAACTCACACAACTTCTTCAAAACAAATCACCTTATGAGAACCTGTATGGCCAAAAGCCCAATTACCTCAAATTAAAAAAAATTGGATGCCTTTGTTATTCACTCACACAAGCTATAACTCTCATAAAAAACAGCCCAAGTCCAAACCATGTATTTTCCTTGGAGATTCACAAACCTAAAATGCATGTGTCTAGAACCCATGCTCAAAAAATGTATTATCTCATGTCATGTCTTGTTTGATGAAATTCACAAATCAAATCCACTTGTCTTCTTTGCACAATCAGTCCAAACCAACAACTCAAACATCTTCCTCTATTTTTTAGATATCCATGAGCCACCAGCACCATCATCTCTTGTCTCATTGTTGTCACCAGAGCCTTAGGAAGGTGTCCTTGCCATTGCTACGTCCTCTTCAAGTAACCTCGGTAACTTTAATTCTTTACAATCTTTTCATTTCCCAAATAACCTAGGTCAAGATTCTCAAGAATCAAATCTTGATTCTAATGCATCTAAAAATTTCAATGTTTCTCACTCTGTGATGCCTTTGATTTCACATGAATCATCTATTGAAAAGAATCTAGGCCAGCCTATCCAAACCTAAAGAGTTCATCAAATGAAAACCAAATCCATGAACCAAATTTTCATACCCAAACAACTCAATTTTGTGTCCAAACCCCTTTTCCTGAGACCATTGAACCAACCAGTACGAGTCGGGTCTAGGGGTGAGCAAAAAAACTAAAAAATCGATTAAACCAGAAAAAAAAATAACAGAAAAACCAAATTGTAAAAAAACCGATAAAACCGATTAGAATATTTAAAAAAACCAACCGGTTCGGTTCGATTTCATAAGCCTGAAACCAAATCGAACCGAATTGAAATTAATAAAAAAAACCAAACAAAAAAAAATTGAGCTAAATCAAAACCAAACCCATTAGAAATTACAAAAAAAAAACCCAAAAAACAATATAGTTTTGGGTTTTTAATATAAAATAACCGAACCAAAACCGAATCGAACCGAAATCAGTCGGTTGGGTTTCGGTTTTTGTTCTAAAATAACCAAAACGAAACCAGTCGGTTTGAACCGATTTTGGTTTTTTTAAAAAAAAATCGGTTTGGTTATTTTTTAGGTAAAAACCGAACCGAACCGAAAATGATCACCCCTAGTCGGGTCATATCTCACCCTCAGTGGCGTGAGGCCATATCCAGTGAGCTCACTGAACTCATAAGACATGGTGCTTGGGACTTAGTTCCCTGCACGCCAATGCACTGGGTGTTTAGAATAAAGAGAAAAGTTGATGGGTTAGTAGAGTAGATAGGTTCAAAGCACAACTTGTCGCAAAAGGCTACAATCAAAGACCTAGTTTGGATTACAAGGAAACATTTAGCCCACTATTAATAAAGAGAAAAGTTGATGGGTTAGTAGAGTAGATAGGTTCAAAGCACAACTTGTCGCAAAAGGCTACAATCAAAGACCTAGTTTGGATTATAAGGAAACATTTAGCCCACTATTATGGTTATTATTGTTATGAATGGATAGAAGTTGAGGCAAATGGATGTTCATAATGTTTTTTAAATGGGGAATTAAGTGAAACAGTTTATATGGTGCACCCCTGAGGTTTAAAAATTTGTCAAAACTTAACAATGTCTATAAATTGTGAAAAACCATCTATGGGCTTAAACAAGCTCCACGGGCTTAGTATATAGCTCTCAAAAATGCCTTTCTTCAGCTTAGTTTTCACAATTCCAAAGCAGACTCCTCATTGTTTATCTAAAATCAAGACTTTATCACTTGCTATTTCCTGGTTTACGTTGATGATCTTGTGATGCAGGCAATGATTCTACTTTTGTGACCTTTATTATCAAGCAACTAAGTGCCAGTGACCCTCATTTTTTCTTTGGTGTTGAAGTCATACCTACTCGAGCAAGCTATTCTTATCAACATAAATATGTTTGTGATCTCTTTTCCAATACTAATATGGATGGTGCGAAAGATATCTCTACTCCGCTGTCAACAAGTCAATCTCTTAAATTGGTTGCTGGCACTGCTTCTATGGACAGTTCAGAATTTCATCAAATTATTGGAAGTCTTCAATATCTTTCCTCGACGCATCCAGATATCTTTTTTATAATGAACAAGCTCTCTCAATTTATGCACAAGCCAACACAAATTCACTAAGAAGCAACCAAAAAGCTTCTTCATTATTTGAAACAAATTGTTTTTCATGATATACAGATTACAAAAGTTGGTGCACCTATTTTAAAAACCTTCTCTGATGCTGACGAGGCTAGCAACAGTGATGATCAGAATTTCATTTCTACATGCATTTGCTTTCTAGGATCAACTTTAATATCCTGGAGTTCAAAGAAACAAAGAGTTGTTGCACAATCTTTCACGGAGGTTGAATACCGAGTACTTGCAAATGCAACCTTCGAAACCATGTGGCTTCTCAATCTCTTCACTGAACTTGGCTTAATACTCAAAACAACACCACAGCTTTTGTGACAATCTTGGTGCTACACATCTAAGCTTCAATCTAGTGAATCATTCTTGTATGAAACATATTCAAATTGATCTTTATTTGGTACAAGATTTAGTACACAAGTCCGCCATGTTCATACACAAGATCAATTGGTTGACCTGCTGACTAAGCCATTGTCTAGAGAGCATACAAAAATATTACGTAACAAGAGTGGTCTTGCTGATGAAAGTGCAATCTTGCAGGGGCATATAAAGGAAGATTGTATGGTTCAGAATCAAACTTCAACAAAGCACATCTAGCCTGTGCCTAAAATCATGTTGTATCTTCTGTTATTATCTTGCAATCTATAATGCTACATAATATCCATCCAAGTAGTTGTCCTATGTTACTATAGCATAGATTTAGCCTAAACAACCATACCCTACCTAAATTAGGATTCTAGAATTTGTGTATATAAACTTGATTTCCTATCAATAAAGAGTGCAAAATTATTCATTGAAATCCCAGCAGTGACTATTATCTTATATTGCAGGGACACACAAAAAAGGTGAATGACATGTGAATATACCTTGTCAAGGCCATGGCTGCAGATTTCAGAACAGGAATCCCATTTCCTTCACCTGGTGTTAGAACAGATCGGCAAAGGAACACAATACATCTGGAAGGTACAGGACTCAGTGACCTATGTATGCAGTTTTGAAGATGGAGACTCCAAGGATCCTGTCGCTAAACATGCAAATCACACAAATTCGATGGTATCAGACTCTGCTTTCACAATAAATAAAACTCATCATAAATGAAAATGCGATGCATAGTGACTTAGTGAGAAAAAAATGGTAGCACCAATAATCTTCATGGGCAGAACGAGATCACAAATGTAAGAAGAAGAAAAAAACACCATGCACAAAGACTAGTAATTGTGAGGCATTGCTTCTACGAACGTGATAAGTATAACAGATAAACTTTTCAAATCCATATGAGCACATACCAGAAATTGAGAAGAAAGATTTACATTAATCAACTGTACTCTGTTCCTTCTGATTGCACTCTGTGAAAAACAGGGAAATATAAAATGGAAAACAGACCGTGTAAAGTTCAGTTTTGCATTTGCTTATTTGACTTCATATTGAAATGTTTAAAAAAATAATAATAATGATAATTACTTACAGTGTCTTGATTACTGCATCCATGACTATTGTGAACCCTTAACTCATGAGAAAATTGTATAGAACTAACACGAATCATACTCAAATTCAAAGTTGAAGTTGCCACAGCAAGTTGCTCAGTATTTTCAAACTCTTTTACCTTAGAAACCCTAACCTAGACTGTGTTTAACAGTTGTGTACAGAGATCAAATAGGTATCACTGTACAAAACAAACAATTATTGACACCTGCCAGGATCAAAACAAGCTCAAACTTTCAGTGCATGAACAAAACAGAAGCTATCTCAGAAATTACAAACATGAAAATTGGATCTAACAGATTTAGTTGCTAAACAATTGAAATATAACTCAACTTTAAACCTAATGTAACAGGAATTGAATTACTGCTTATTATTTTAAGAGAGGCTTCAATTTTCCTTCTTTCCACTACTTTCTCTGCAGCCAAGCACAAAAAGAAAAGCATAAAAAAATCTACAACCTAATCAAAATCCAACCTACAACTTTGTGTTCTTTTACCAGGAAACAAACAATAACATTTTCCGGGAGAATTTAGTAGAAAAGTAAGGAGAAGGGTAGAGGAATTGGAAACCTTATTGAAGCAACCAGTTATTAAGTTTCTCTGCACTTTCTGTGAGAAGAAAAGGATGAACTGAAACTACTTCTATGTGAGGGAGATTTTTGGAGTTTGCTAAAATGGTTGGAATTCCGCTAACGTGCCGACGTGGTCCAATGGTGTTGTCCGTTTCTGGATTTTGTGGAATTCTTTATTGGGGACTCTAATTTTTTAATCTTTTACAGTTTACTACGCAGATTTATGTGGCGCTTTGCCGCCGGCCTCATCCTTTGCTAACGCGCGCGACATGCGTGTTGTGTTTCGCTGGGCGACGACTCAACTGCTGTAATACGCGCCTAATTGGGGATGAGTAGACACTATAACGAAGTCTTTGCAACGGCAAGCATTTTATGTCCCGTTACTTAAAACTACATGTTTGACTGATGCAGTTAATTAAGTAAAAATTTTCTTCAATATAAAAAAATTATTTAAATATTATTAATGCTTTTTTCCCTAGAAAAAAAAAATCATATAAAAAATTTACTCAGTGTAATTTAGTTGATTTTACTAATTCAAAACTCATACAATTCATGAAAACAATACTTGACTAAATAAAATTTCAAAATGATTTTTTTTTTAATATTAAAATAATAATATATTGAATTGACTTTGAATAACATGAGTTAACATGTCAAATTCATGACCCGAGTTCTAAGACTATAATAACCCTATAGAAAACAAATGAAGATAAATTATGAAGTCTAATTCTCAATCAACTCAATATTAAGTAATGAAATTAAAAAAGAATCTAAAAACCAACCCTATTTAATATGTCAAACTTGCAACCCGGGTCATAAGACCGAGATAACCCCATGAAAAACAAATCAAAACAAATTATTAATTTCAATCTTCAATTAGCTCAATATTAAAAAATGAGATTAAAAAAATTAATTAAAAAAATAATATAAAAAACAATATAAATTAATCCATCAAACTCATGACCCGGGTCATCAAATCGAGATAACATTATAGAAAAAATAAAAAAAATAACCTAATTTTACCCGCGTTAACCTGTCAAATATGTAACTTTGGTTTTAAGACTGAAATAACCTCATAGAGAGAAAGTCAAAACAAATTATAAAGCTCAATTCGCAATTTTCCCTATTAGACCAAATGTTGAACAATGAAATTTGTAAAAATTTTAATTAAAAAATAACATAAAAAATAAGTCAAGTCAACCCGAGTTAACTTTTAAGCACTACTGAGTCATGAAACCAGGATAACCTAATGAAAAACAAATTGAAACAAATTATCAAACCTAATTTTCAATCAAACATAATATTAATTAATAAAATTAAAAAAAATCAATTAAAAAAGAGAGAAAAAATGAGTCAATTTGATTAACCTGTTAAACTCTCGACTCGATTTATCAGACGGGGACAACTCAATAAAAAACAAGTTCAATGTTGAAAGACTTGTAATCTAGGTGATGAGACCAATATAACCTTTTTAAAAAAAATGACATGGTTTAACAATGATTAAAATGCCAAAACTCTTGACTATAATCTTAAGACTAAGATATTTTCATAAAAAGCAAATCAAAACAGATTATAAAACTCAATTCCCAACCAACCCAATGTTGAATGATAAAATTAAAAAAAAAACTAATTAAATAAAAGACATAGAAAACAAACCGAGGTAACTCAGAATAACTTGTTAAACACTATTTTCAAATCATAAGATCAAGATAACCTAATGAAAAGTAAACAAAATAAATTATAAAATTTAATTCTCAATCAAATCAATATTAAAAGAAGAAATTGAAAAAAAAATTAAAAACAAATGAGCTAACCAGGTTAACCTATCAAATCAGGTTAACCTGTCAAATTTAGGATCCGTGTCATAAGAGTGTGATAATTAAATAAAAAAAATCTAATATTAAAAGATGAAATTAAATTAAAAAAATTAATTAAAAAAATTCAAAGAAAAAAAATAGTAAAGCAAATCACTATTCTAATAAATAGTAATTTATGAGATGAAATACAGTAAAACTCCCTTCATTTTCAGTTTACAGTTAATTTATGGGATCATATTATTACATTACAGGACTAGCTAATTGCAATTCCCGTGCACCTATCCTTCCCAAAACTTTATGATTTTTAAAATATTCACTTCAGTTGCTCTTATGAATTTCAGGGCTGTACTTTTATTCTTATAATATAAAATTTAGTATTCATGAATTATATTTATACTAGATATTTAACTTGTGTTTTGTTATGGGTAAAATTACTTTTTTATAAAAAAAAAATTACATATATAATTTATATATATATATATATATTTTTGTGGTTAAAAATATTCTAAGTTATAATAAAAAAAAGTTTATGCATATATATATAATCAAATAAATTGAGAACTATTTATGTTAATAAATAAAAAAATTATAAATAATAACTAGAAATAAAACTAGAAAAATCGGGAGATAAGTATTTGCTAAATGTAAAACCTCTAGGCGAAAAATTATAAATTGAATAGTTTTATGTAAAACAAAAGGAAAAAAATATGTAACTCTCGATCAGGTTATCTGAAAATTTGCGTGGAGCCTTCTAATATGATTTCTTAACTTGGGTTAAAATTTCAGATTTTTTAGAGAAATTCGGCAATTTGATGAAAAATCACAATTTGATTAGTTTTACGTTATTGGACGTAATTTTAAATCCGACCATCAGATTGAGCTGAAATTTTATGAGGAACCTTAAAATATATTAAATAAAATCTAATTAAAATTTTATGATGAACGGAGCTCGGTAGTGCTATCAAAGAATAAGGACTATTAAATGGAAGCAAAAAGACTCATTAAGGGTAAAAGGGTAATTTGCCATTAAAAATAAAACAAGGCAGTCCCTTTTCTGTTATGAACTGCCGACTGGGCAGTAACAAATGTGGAAAGAAAAAAAGAAAGAAAATAAGAGAAGAACCTGAGAAGTTAAGAGAAAAACAAGAAAAAGTGAGAGAGAGCTTGAAAACTTGTAAGATTAAAAGACTTGGAACATTAAATTAAAGAAGAACAAAGTGAAGGAAGATATAAGAAAGGTGAGGAGGGCTAGCCACACTAGGAGAAGAAGAAAAGTTGGGAGAACTTAGATTGATAAGCATGAAAAGTTTAGATTCTTACTTGAATGAAGTGTTTTTGGGTTTATTTAAGTTGTCAAACAATGACAATTAAATTTGATTTAATTTCTCATAATCTTGATTTTTTTAAATTAGGGTTCTTATGAGAATTTGGGGATTTTGAGAAAAATAGTAAGCATGATGGAATTAAGGTAGAATAGTATAGAAATAGTGAATGTAAGTAGTAATTAAGAAAGAAATTGAATAATTTTGAAGAAAAGAACTTGTAATTAAGGATGAGGAAATATAAGAATGAGGTTTTGATTGTTTTATGTTTAAGAAATGATGTTCTTTATCTTATTTGAAATATTCAAAATATGAACAAGTGAAGAAACATCATAAGAATGTGAAAAAAAGGAATAAATAAATGGTAGGAAAAGTTCATGGGAGAATTCTTTAAGTGAGTTAAAAGAAGAAGGTTGACTAAAACTACGTGTTGAAAATGAGGTGACAAATGAATGAAAATTTTGGTGTAAACCCCAATTAAATAAAAGATATTGCGTGCTTCAAATTTAGGCACGTGGGAGAAATGATAATGGATTAATAATGTAATGCAATCTGATTGGTTCAGGAGTTGTACCAGGAGCAGGGCATCAGGCAGGAGGAGTCGGGCCATCACGAGCAGACGGTAAGTGATTCATCACTTTCTTTTAAAATTCAAAGTTTCATTATTAATTATGAGTTGTTTATGACATGTTGATATGGAAGAAGTAGATGAAGAAATTGTTGGTATTATTAGTATGAATTACCGGTTTGTATGAAATTATCGGTTGGTTAGTAGGAATTACCGGTTAGTTGGTATGAATTACCGGTTAGTATGAATTATCGATTAGTATAGAATTACCGATTAGTATGAATTGCCAGTTGGTATGGAATTACCGGTTGGTTAGTATAGAATTACCGGTTGGTTAGTATAGAATTACCGGTTGGTATGCAAATTACCGGTTGGTTAGTAGGAATTACCGGTTAGTATAGAATTACCGGTTGATATGGAATTACCGGTTGGTTAGTGTAGAATTACCGGTTGTATTGGCTATTTATAGAGAATAACCGGATGTTGAGTAATTCGTATGGAATTACCGGTTATATTGGCTATAGAGAATAACCGGATGTTGGGTAATTCATATGGGATTACCGGTTGTATTGGCTACTGATAGAGAATAGTCGGATGTTGGCTATATAAGAGGGTTAGCCGGGTTTGAGATAAAATTTGTGAATTACCAAATTAAAATTAAGCAATAAGTGTTGGTTACAGAGGTCCTATAAATATATGATTAATAAATTATTAATGGGTTATTAATTTTGATATATAGTAAGTTGGTGATGAAAGATAATTTAATATATTTTGAAGACTTGTGAACATAATAGCTTTATTATCTTTAATGTGTTATCTTCCTTATTTCTTATTAATGTTATGTATACATGTTTTTCACGAGGTAATATAGAGGGTTAAATATGGGCTTTGTGTTTTAATCTGTTTATTTTGTGAGATGTAATATATTTGCTTTATATGTAATTTGTATTATATCTAAATTGTAATATATGTATCATGAAGATGTTTTGCTTTTGGTACTTATACATTTAAAATGTACGAGTAAGGAATTAATATTATTAAACTATTCAAAAAGAATATTTAGTAATTATAATCATGCATGTTTAAAAGATGAATGCATGTTAATGTAATAATTAGTTTAACATGAATCTTTTGAGTTTATAATTGTTTGTAGTTAATGTGTTATTTGTTAATGATGTAAGGTTGAGAAAATACAATGAAGTATAGTTATGTGAAATATTATTTGATGAGATGGGATATGATCCAGGATGGTTGGATCAAAGTGGAAGATTTGAGTATTTGTGATTGAATGAAGTTTAGTCGATAACTTGGTAGCATCACAAAACAAAGGAAACTCGGCCGAAATTTCAAAAAACAAATATTATAATCTTAGACATACTATTCAATACTTGACATTAGTAAAGAAATGTTTGAGATTTCATGACATTATAATTTGAGGGTGTTACACTAAATTTGTTTATTAAAATAATTTTTTAATCAATCAAACAATAATAAAAATAAACATACACAATAAATTGATTGAATAAAATAAAAGGAAAAAATTATTATACAAGGATGCACATATTATAAATATTATTTGGAAATAAAAATTTTATTTTGATATATAAAGTTCATCTATATAAAATATTAAAAAAAATATATACATGAATTAGAAAAATCCCTTCAAAAATTAAATACTTACAAAATAATTAAAAAAATAATTTTCATTTAAAAGAGGCTATATAAACAAAATAAAAGAGAGAATGGGTATTAATTTAAATATAAATAAAAATTTTTGAAAAAAATATAAGAAAATGCATCAATTTGTTTTTTAAAAAAAGGTCAGGCAATTATCGGGCCTATACATGGCCTCAGAAAACCTAAAAAATTATCTCAAAACTCAAAATCAACCTAAAACCAAGGTTGTCAATCCCATTATGTTCTGTCTGGAATGATCAATATATCTTGTTCTAGTTAAAAAAAAAAACCAAAATAGATTTCATCTCTCTCAAAATCTCAGCCCATTCCAAAAGTTCTATCCAAGTTCTGACCGGAATGTTCTGATTCCATTCTAACCAAATAAGGTTTTTTTAATCTTTTAAAAAAATCTATGTTTTTCTCTAATTCCATCCTCCAACACTTGGTATATTGGATATTGAACTTCATAATTATTATGATTTGATTTTTTATAGTTATCTAAGTCTCATGATGCATGTCGCAAGTTTTACGGATTAACGTAGTTGACTTGAGTTTTTTTTCTATTTTTTTTATTTTTTTCATCTCACCATTCAACATCTTCAACATTTGGATTATTATGAATTAATCCTTGTCATTTTTTTGGTTTTTTTCTATGAAATTATATTATTCTCATAACCTAAATCACGAGTTTTGCAAGTTAACCCGAAATGACCTAGGCCATTTTATTGTGTCTTTTTTTTGTATTGATTTTTTTTTAATTTCATCATTCAATAATGGATTTATTAGGAATTGAGTTTCATAATTTATCTTGATTTGTTTTATTTTGAGTTATCATGATTTCATGACCTAGGTTGCAGATTTGGAAGGTAACCCAGGTTGACCCATGTCGATCCAATATGTTGTCAACTCAATATTTTTTTAAAAAAATGTGATCTTGAATTTATTTTTAGTCAAATTATATTTTTATCAGTTGTCTAGGTTGTTTTTGGACTCGTCATGTCGATCAGGTCATATCGGTTCAACTCCTACTTTTTTGCTTGTGTTTTAAATTTGAATTGCATAATTTCAAGTTAATTTATCTTTGGGTTTGAATTAAAATTATGATCGTTGAATTAATATTTTGAACTATATATATATATATAGTACAACCTCAAAACAACACGCTGAAATGTTCTGAAACCAAAACATATTGTTTCAATTGAAAAAACATAATGCCAACCTGAACAAAATTGACAACCTTTCTCAAAACCAAAAATATTCAAATCTATTTTTTAGGCACTTTCAAGGTTAAAAAAAAAATAAAAAGCATCTATTATGAACTCTTTTCATCAAATGGAATCATTTGACACAAAAATCGATCGTTTTTATGGTTGAAATTGGTGTCAAAGATATTTTCCTCTCTCTATTGCTGGAATCTAACGATCTCTCTCTCCCTTTTCCCAGAAAATGAACTAGAAAATAACAAAAATGAACTTTTGCACCCAAATTAAATTGAAAAAATATTGAGGGACCATATATGTATAATTTTTAAAGTGTGAGGACAAAATTAAATTTTTTGTGTGAACTTTAAAACCATCATCCATGTATGCCGTCTTTTCTATTTTAACCCTCTGTCATTTAATTTTATTCTTTGTGAATAAATTTAATTTAATTGCCCTTGAATTTGGTTAAAAAAGAATGCAATTACGCAAAAAAAAAACTTAAGAACCAATTTGAAAAAAATGCAAAATTTTGAACAATAGATCCACCATAAAATGAGAGAGGATCAATAGAGATGTGTATCTTTGGATTTGAATTGAAATTATATTTATTAAATTAATACTTTGAAGTTTATATATATATATATAGTACAACCTCGAAACAACACAATGAAATGCTCTGAAACTAAACATACTGTTTCAATTGAAAAACCAGAATGCCAACCTGAACAAAATTGATAAGTTTTCCTAAAACCAAAAATATTTATGAGTTCAAATCTATTTTTTATGCATTTTCAAGATGAAAAACAAAAAAATACCTAATATAAATTCTCTTCATCAAATGAAATCATTTGACACAAAGATCGATTGTTTTGGTGGTTGAAATTGGTGTCAATGACATCTTTTTTTCTCTATCGCTGGAATCTAATGACCTCTCTCTCCCATCTTCCAAATAAGGACTAGAAAATAACAAAAATAAACTTTTGTAACCAAATTAAATTGAAAAAAATATTGAGGGATCAAAAATGTATAATTTTTAAAGTGTGAGGACAAAATTAATTTTTTTGTATGAACTTTGAAACCATCATTCATGGATGCCACCTTTCTTACTTTGGTCCCCTGTCATTTAATTTTATCATTTGTGAAAAAATTTGATTTAATTGCCCTTGAATTTGGTCCAAAAAAATGCAATTGCACAAAAAAAAAGTTTAAGAACCAATTTGAAAAAAAAAGCAAAATTTTGAACAATAGATCCACCATAAAATGTGAGAGGATTAACAGTGATATGTGCACAATGAAATACCCACACACTTTAGTGTTTTGCTATCTATTTAACTCGCACTCTGCCATAGGTCAGATTTTTAAAAAATAAATATGCAAGCTTTTTAAACGTGTTATTTTATATAAAAAAACAAAAGTGAAAATCGAGAAACTCATGTATACATCTAATAAAACAAATTGAGAACCATGCGTGTTAATAATAAATAAATAAAAAGTCAGTGATGATAAATAAAGAAGAAAATTTTTTAAAAAATAAGACTTAGATATAAACCAAGATATTCGAATTCGCAACTTGAATCTTTGACTTGCTTCTTTAATGACTTTGCTCACAAAGATTGATTTTTTATTTAATTAAATGATAGTACAAATAAACATACATGAAATTGACTAATAAAACAAAGGGCAAAAAAAAAAATATTATGTAAGATTACACATATTAAAAATATTATCCAAAAATAAATATTTTTAATTTTTTAAAATAAATTTCATTTATGTAAAATATAAAAAATATAGATAAATTAGAACATTCTCTCAAAATATTAAATGCATACAAAATAGCTATAGAACAATCGATATTTAAAAGAGTCTAGATAAACCAAATAAAAGAAAGAAGGATATTAAATTACAGATAAATTTAAAAATTATTTTTTAAAAATACACATTAAAAAGTAATTAATAAAACAAAGGAAAAGATCAAGCACTGCTAGGCTTGACAAACCAAGCCAACGTGCTCGATCCATAAAAAGAATTTTTTTTATGGGGTAGATGACATGTTGTTCATCCTAATTTTTTTTTTTTAAATAAGTCAAAAAACGCGTCGTCTAGCATTATCTAGTTTTTGACCACATTTTAATAAACTCATTCATAGCCTAAAGAAACACAAAAGAACCATCGTAAAATTAAAATCAACCTGAAATCAAAAATCTTATCGAGCTCAAATATGTCTTTTTAGGCATTTTCAAGATTAAAAAAAAAACATTGAATGTGACTCTCTTCATCAAACGAAATAATTTGACACCAATATCAATCGTGTTTGTGACCAAAATTGATGCAAACATAAATATTCTGTCTCTAACACTGGATTTTGGTGACTTTCTCTCATCTCTTTCAAATCAGGGGCTAAAAAATAAGGAAAATGAAGTTTGAGGCTAAAATTGATTTTGCCTTTAAATTTTGGAAATTGAAGGGACCTAATATTTATAATTTGGAAAGTATGAGAACTAAAATAAAAATTTCATCCAAAATTTTTAAAGCCACCTATTCCTTCTATGTTTTTTTAGTTTGGTCCCCCATCTTTCAATTATACAATTCCACAACAAATTGGCTTATAATTTGGTCCAATAGGGGCCAAGTTAAAAAAACAAGGAAACAAAAGGCATTATAAACAGTCCGTCCATAATACCATGTTAGGGGATCTATAATACATTTTGCACAGTTAATTCTCCAAGCGTTTTAGATTTACTAGTTATTTGACCCACACTTTATAGCGAGTCAAATTTATTTTTCATAAAATATGAATATACAGGTTTTTTCAACGCTTTTTTTTAATAAAAAAAATAAAAAAACTTACATATATATATATATATAATATAATAAATTAAGAACTATATTTGTTAATAAATAAATAAAAAGTCATTAACAATAAATGAATATGAAAGTTAAAAAAAATAAGAGTTAGATATAGATCAAGATATTCGGTCTCATAATTCATATGTTTGAGATGGTTGTGTGTTAATGACTTTGTTCATTAAAATTATTTTTTTTATTTAATTAAATGATAATAAAAATAGAAACACTTGAAATTGATTAAATAAAATAAAAGTAAAAAAAAATATTATTTAAGGTTACACATATTAAAAATATTACCCAAAAGAGTCTAGATAAACAAAATAAAAGAGAGAATAAATATTAATTTACATATAGATTTTAACATAAATTTGAAAGTATAAATATAAAAAAGGCATTAATTAAAAAAAAAGTCAGTCACTGCTAGGCTTGGTAAGCTAGGCCAACGCATCTGACTCATCTAGTAAGGGCCCACATGTGGGCTTGCAAGAGTAGGCTCACATTCTTAGGACATTAATGTTTTTTTTTTATCATTTTTATGGAATAGACAGCATGTCGTCTTACCTAGTTTTTTTGCCACCATAATGGCTGGATAAACGGGGCATATGTTTTTTCAACCCAAAAACCAAATTTTCAACTTATGTTTGACCCAAAACACCTAGAAAACATAATAGAAAACCTGATATGCCCATTCATGGCCTTAAAAAACCATCCTAAAACTCGAAATCAACTTGGAACAAAAATTCTTACTGAGCTCAGATATGTTTTTCTAAGTTTTAAGGTAAAAAAAAATTTAATGCGATCTTCCCTTATCAAATTAAACAATTTGACACTAAAATTGATTGTTTTTGTGGCTTTTTCCCTCATCTCTCAAACCAGTAGCCTAAAAAAAAATAAAGTTTAAGACCAAAATTAATTTTGTCCTTAAATTTTGGAAACTGAAGGGACTAATATTTATAATTTAAAATGTATGGGGACTATAATAAACATTTAACCCAAAATTTATTAAAGTCATTTATTTTCTTCGTGGTTTTTACTTTGATCCCTTTCTTTCAATTTCAATGTTCCCCAACAAATTGACCTATAAATTAGTATAATGAAAGTCAAATTAAAATAAATGAATAAAAAAGCATTATGAACAGTTTGTTCATAGTGCTCTATGAGAGATTCACATTGCATTTTGCATAATAAATTTAAATTCTCTTTGGATTTTAGATTTATAGTTGATATAAATATAATTGGAGAGAAGTATTTTAAATTTTATAATATTCATTATTTATCTATGATATCTATGACGTGCATGTAAAGCTACAAACCATCATGCATAGCATAACTATTGCAAAAACTTTTCATCAGGTATTATTATAATTTATTTTTTGAGAATCTTAATTTGGATTGATTGATTAGAAGAACCATGATACTATGAAGACATAAAAGATTTTTTTAAAAAGTTGGGTAAACTTAAGGGGGGAAAAAAGCAATAGTTAATTTTTTGTTGTTTTGTGAACATGATGTGTAGCATTAGTCATCCTGAAATTTTATGGAACAAATTTGGACAATAGATGGCAACCCGCACTTATCCACTGACCATAGCCTTGAAGGAAAAACAGACTTGGGCAAAAACACGTGTGTGGAACACTTCGATGGCTTTTATCAGATGGACAACTGCTGTCATCACATGAAGAAGATGACTCCACTCTTCGTGTGGGGCTTCTCTCATTAACGATCAAATACTTCCAATCTTAAAGAAGAAAGCCACATCATATTCACTCGGAGACTATGAACTTGTTTAGCTACGCGGCTGCAGCTGTGGCTGCGTTTTAATTAAAACGCAGTTTGCAGCCGTTTGATAAAAGAAAATATACACTTTACTGTACATGGGGCCTACATATTTTAGCGTTTGATAGAAGAAAAAGCAGCAAAATGCTGTTTCTTCCTTACTGTACATGCTAATTGCACTGTTCTGAACAGTGCAATTAGCATGCACAGTATATATTGAACACTGTTAATGAAAACAGTGCAAGAGAATTGCAATGTTCACTTAAAAAGTAATGAACAGTGCAATTCTCTTTGCACTGTTCACGTGCGAATTGTACTATTCACGTTCACGTGACTTCTTTTTTTTTTTAGTGTGTTAATTTTTTTAACTGTTTTTTTTATAAAAAAATATTATAAAGTGAATTAAATTCATTCGCACTGTAATATCAATTTTATACTTGATAATATTTTATCTACGCTCAAAAAATTATGGAAACTGTAGTTTTTGTCGGATGTATTTCGTACGTAATAGAATTATAAATGGTTTCATGGAATAATAAAAAATATTTTATATAAAATATTTTTTATTTCATGATGTAATAGCAATAGTTAAATCCACAATATTTAAATTTAAAACTATCAATATTAATATATATATTTTTAAATTATTTTATAACCTCAATTTCAAAAGCATTCTTAACCAAACACATTAAATTATTTTTTCTTCAACCTCAATTTCAACCACAGTTTTAACCAAACACCTATTTTTTCAAACCAACCTCAACTAAAAGTACTTTTTATAAAACAATTTTTTTCAAACCACAATCACAACAGCTACCGCAATACCAAACACACTCTATAACATGTAATTATTTGTTTATAGATATGACATAGGTTGGGAGGGTGGTGATACTGGTTTATAAAAACAAAGTTATTGCAGTACAAGAATCATAAAAATATATATTTTTTTATTTTTAAAAAATTATTTTTGACATCAGCGCATTAAAATAATTAAAAAACACTAAAAATATTAATTTAAAATAAAAAAATTTAAAATTTTTAATTTTTTTCAAAAGCACTTTTGATACACAAAAACAAACAGAGGAGCTGCATGTCTTGTAAGTTTTGAATTTTAGAATTTTTCATTATTTATTTGATACCCAAAAAATGAAACAATTCATCATAAAGCTATTTGATATAATAACCATGTAACAAAATAAAAGATAATTTTTGTTTTAACCCATTTTCCTCGTAAAACAAACTTTATTATCATTGAAAACAAAATTTAACTAAATATTTTTCTCATACTACACATGTCATAGTTATTAAAATCCAGGTTATCCTAGCAGGTTAACCCAAAACTTAATTTAGGTTATTAACTATTTCAGATATTGACCTAACCAAATTATATGACAAGAGGAGTTGGTCTATAATCTGCTTGACTTAATCGAACATGATTGAGACCTGAACTAGCCAACTCTAAAGAATAAAAAAAACTAAAATGATGTTGTTTTGAATAAATAATTGTTCTAAGTTAACTCGAGTTTTAAACGAGTTAAACCCTAGATTGAATCTAATAACTATGATTTTATATCTATTAAAATTCAAAATATATTTTGATATTTCCAAAATTTTGATTTTTTTCATGTATTTTATTAATTTAATTTATTCAAAAAATCACGTTACATTTTTTCTTGTTCTAGATTTTTTTAAGTGTTTCCAAATATTATTCTCCAATTTAATTAAGTATTTAAAAAGATTAAATGAAAAATCAAATGAAATTCTAGACTTCTAAATATATATTGTTTTTTATTTGAATTTGAATTTTAAAAATTAAAAAATAATATTTCAATAAAATAAGATTTGTTTGAAAAAAACTTCATAGTTATAATAAAGATAAAATGTAATGTAGTCATTTAAAAACATTTGTAATAAATTAATATAAGATGTGATTAATAAATTATGAAGAATACCACCCTTCACATTATTAGATGCTTTTCTTAAAAGTATTTGTGTTGATATTTATAAATAAAAATTTAAATTTTAGTAGTGATAAAATTATTAAAATCATGATTTCACTAGTAAAATTTCACACATACATGCACGCGCAAGATTTTAACAATCTTATAACCACTAAGATTTGGATTTAATATTGGATTATTTTCTTAAAAGTATATGTGTTGATATTTATGGATAAAAATTGAAATCTTAGTGGTGATAAAATTATTAAAATCATGATTTAACTAGTATATAAAATGATATTGAAAACATAAATTTGGTACTAAAATTAGTAAAATTATAATTTTAGCATTAAGTTTACGTTTTCATTTGAAATATAAATATTGTAGTGGATTCGTAGCCTCTTTTAATCTCTTTCTTTCCGCCATTCCACAACCAACCACCACCCTTCTCTTTACCAAAATCCGAAATTGATCTTCTCCTAGACCACCAAACATAGTAGTATGAAACACACCTAGAAACAACCAATTGTTTTCATTTGTGACATGCTGGTAAGTTCAAAGGATGCCCTCAAGATCATTAGTTGTTTTTATTGGATTGAATTATTTTGAGATAACAATATGTTGACGAAATTCTTTCGGCTGGGAGAAGCTATTAGCTTCATGCAAATAGCTTCTTCGTGGTTTCCTAAGAAGAACAAGAAGCAGTTGTCCATCGATTATCCTTGCTTATTAATTAATTGACTCAGTCGTGCCCTAACTTATCGATTCAAGTGATTATTGTCCTTACCTTTTCAATTATTGCTTTACCTTTTCAATTGGCTTGCTTCTGTTATTTTAGCCACTAAGATAGTTCTCAAACTGGATCTTTTTTTTTAATTGTGATCTTTTTGATGATTTTTGGTTAAATTTACTTTGTAAAGGGATGGGTTGCTTTCTGTTGTTGGAAGTTAGTCTTTGTGAACTTGGGGGTTGGTTTATTTTTGGTTTGATTTGAAGCCTGTATTGGTGGAATCTTATTTTCTTAGAATGATTTGAAGCCTCCACAAGCATGTAGATAATTCTTCATTTCCTTGCATTTTCATTTCTTGATGAAAAAAAACATAGATTTCATTATTATAAATAAAAAGTTTGCCTCCCTTTTCTTTTGAATTAAGCATCTATTTCTCTTTCCCTACTTTTTTTCTTCTCCTTCAACTGATCTTATCTCCATTTCACATTTTTCTTATTAGTTTTTGTTTAAGCCGAGATCGTTAAAAAGAGTGGATGGAGAGCTTTTTGTGGCCTGCAATGAGTGGGCACTTCCTTATTTGTAGAACTTGTTACAAGTATGAGCGTAGAGAAGGAAATCAAGTTTGCCCTCAATACAAGACTAGATTCAAGTGTCTCAAAAGATGTGTGAGAATGTGTGAGAGTCCATGGGATAAAAAAGAATATGACATTAATGATTTGGAAAATGAGTTCAATTTTGACGAAAAGAAAATGAACATACCATCAAAAGAAATACCTACACATTTAATGCCAGGAATTCTTTGCCTATTTATTCTTTCCTTTATTGGGATATACTTGATTAGTACTTAAAAGTGCATTTTTATTAATGTTTTATATCATCATTTTGCACTTGAAGTATCAATAACTCCTTAACTAGAGCATGTTTTATAATAACAAGTCTGATAATATAAGATACCTTTAATTTATGGTAAATATTCATTTTAAATACAGGCCTATCACATAAATCAAAGGATTGATTGATGAGTTTAACTACTGAAATTGAGAAGACCTGGGCTAAGCTTAGAAAAGAGATGCTAGTTGAATTCAAATTGAAATACCATTTGGTTATTGGATCATAACCGGAGCTGTAAAACTTGGATTTAGGTCTGGTTTATATGGATAGAAAAATAAGACATAGGCCTAAAACTTTCATGGGAGTCCAAGATTCAAAAGGACCGTTTTCAAGTTCAAATTGTAGCAACAATAGAGAAGTCAGAATATGTCCTGCAGCTCAGACACTATTCAGTGGTTAGCCCATATCTCGAGTTCTAAAAGTCCAAATGACCTCATTCTTGTTTTGTTGGAAAGATGAGACAATTTCTCAGAACTTTCATGATCTATTCAAATTCTGATGTTAGCAATGATATTTTCTACAGACAAGAAGATAAGGATTGTTACTAAGTCAAGAGGTGGCCACGCACTAAACAATTAGTCATCAAATCAATAGTTTCGAATTTCAGCCTATAAAAGGAGGCATTTACCATGCATTTAGGCATCTTGGTGTTCAGATTAAGATCACTCTCTTTCTTTATATTTTGTAATGTTCAAGTTTTATTCCATGTTATATTTTCCTTAATCTCCTGTTTATACTTTTCATTTCCTTTACTATACTTGTATAATTATGTTCTTATCTTGTTTATTTATGTTTCTCTTATTCATAATGTTCAACTAAGTTTATTATGTCAAGGTGAAAAGGCTACACTAATGGTGTAAGAATAAATATAGTATAAACTCAACATGGACTTTAATGTTTGATACTGACATGTTTTGTATTTATTATCTTACTCACTCTTAATACCTTACTTGTTAAATGGTTAATTTAGATTTGTGTTGAACAACCCTTGGTATAACAAATACTTGACACTTTCATAGCTCAACTGTATGGTATAACCGACACCTTTGCTATGAAAGAAACTTGATTTGTTGTTAACAAAAGTTATTACCTTGAATACCTGACAACATTTACAAGTATTGGCATTACTCAAATAAGATAATTGATTTAATAATGTTAATAAATTATAATCTGATTGGAACCTCCTTTATGTGTAGTTTCCAGTTGAATAATAAAAAGAGTTTATATTATACTTATTTGAAATACCATTTGTGGATCCTCTAATCTTGACAATTGTTTTTATCATTGTTTAATCCTCACATTAATCTTTTTATCATTATCATATCTTAAAGATCTCTTTACCTCTTTGTTAAATTATATATATTATTTATAATTTATATAGTTCACCTCCCTGTGGTTCGACCTCGGTCTTGCCGGGTTATTTATTACTTTGACACTCTTGCACTTGGGATAAGACATCAATCTTTTGATCATGTCAATACTTGCTGTAGGTTAGCTATTTTTAAGGGCTAAAGACCAGCCTGGATTATTTCCTGTATCAGCCTGTATAATTTCCTGATGTATTCTTTCCTTTCTTAGCTTGTAAATTCTACCTATATAATAGGCAATTCTCAATGAAAAGACACACAATTTTATTCAAAAGACTCTAAACTATCATGATATCAGAGCTACAACTCTGAATTATTATTTGTTATCAAGTTTCTTAGTCTCGGTTATTCTTGATCAAAGTTCTTTTGACCTCATGTCTTCAGATAAGTCTAATGTTTCTATGATTCATTTCAATGGAAAGAACTACTCTGCTTGGGCATTTCATTTTAGGATTTTTGTCAAAGGTAAGGAGCTATGGGGTGTGTTGATAGAAGTAACCCAGCTCCTGACAAAATCAAAGACATAAACCAGCACACCAAGTGGGAAGTCAAGGACGCTCAAGTTATGGCTTGGATCTTAGGATCTATCGAACCTAACATCATCTTGAATCTTTGATCCTCTCAGACTGCAGCTCAGATGTGGACTTACTTGAAGAAAATCTACAGCCAACAAAACACTACTCGTCAGTTTCAGCTTGAACATGAATTGGGCACTCTTCAACAAGATAGTCTTTCTATCTCTGATTTTTACTCTAGATTCACTAATCTTTGGACTAAATACACTGATATAATTTATCTTGGCTTACCATTCGAAGGTCTTATCTCTGTTTAATTTGTTCATGAAACTACTCAACGGGATCAGTTTCTAATGAAACTGAGACCTGAATTTGAAGGCACCAGATCCAACTTGATGAACCGAGAATTTGTTCCTCCTTGGATACATGCCTCGGTGACCTCCTTCACAAAGAACAATGACGATCTACATCTATTATTGTGCCTATGCAGCACATGGTAAGCCAAGAGGCAAGGATATGAGCACTATTCAATGCTTTTGTTGTAAGGGATTTGGCTATTATGCTGCAAAATGTCCCCGAAAAGTCTGCAACTACTGTAAAAAAATGGCCATATCATCAAAGAATGCCCTACTCGACCTCCCAAGAAAACAGAGACAACATATACTGTCTCAATTGGCTCTTCACCTCTGACACAAGGTGCTCCTACTCCTGTCCAATCCGTGACTCCTGCCATGATTCAACAAATGATCATTTCTTCATTTTTAGCTTGGGGACTCTCAGGTAAAAAATTTTCTACATCATCTCCTTGGTATTTTGATTTCGCTACTTCCAATCATATGACAAACAATGTTGCTTCTCTTACCAATGTCAATGAATATTTTGGAAATCTCAAAATTCATACTGCTGATGGCAGTCATTTACCTATCACGGCCACTAGTGATGTTTCTTCCTCTCTCACTGATGTTTTTGTATCACTTGGTCTTACCACCAATCTTGTGTCTGTCGGTCAGTTGGTTGAAAATGATTGTAAACTGAAATTTTTCAAATCTGATCGTGTTGTGCAGGATCAATAGTCAGGGAGGATGATCGCGAAGGGGCCTAAAGTGGGATGTCTTTTCCCTCTTCAATTTCCTTTGTCTCCTTTTTCTTTGCCCTATGTCACTTGTAATTCTGCTCATGTTGATTGCCGAGTGTGGCATAAATGTCTCGGACATCCAAACTCTAATGTTCTTCATGATTTATTGAAATCTGGCTTTCTTGGAAATAAAGATTCACCATCTCTTAGTGTTGTTCAGTTTAATTGCAATTCTTGTAGTCTTGGCAAAAGTAAAACTCTGCCCTTTCCTATGAATACACACTACACGTAGTCCAACCTTTTGATTTGATATATAGTGATGTGTGGGGTATGACACCAATCACTTCTCATGCTAATTACAAATACTTTGTACTTTTATTAACGACTATATTCGTTTCACATGGATTTATTTCCTTCATTCTAAAGATGAAGTATTTCCTGTTTTTAAGATTTTTCATGTACATATCCAGACCCAATTTCAGCCCAAATCAAAATCCTTCGTTCTGACAATGAGGGTGAGTATATATCTCATTTGTTTTAGGACTTCTTACAGCATCATGACATCATTTCTCAATGGTTTTGCCCTTCAACACCTTAATAAAATAGGATGGCTGAAAGAAAGAATCATCATCTTCTTGATGTTGTTCGTACTTTCTTGTTAGAGTCGTCTACACCTTCTCGTTTTTTGTGTGAAGCTCTCTCCACTACTGTCCACCTCATCAATAGATTGTCTTCCCCTACATTGAACCATGACACTCTTTTCATCAGGTTGTTTGGTCATCCTCCACCTTATTCCAACCTCCGAGCCTTTGGTTGTATCTGTTATGTTCATCTTCCTGCATATGAACGCATAAAACTCACGGCTCAGTCAATTCAATGTGCTTTCCTAGGATATTCAATACATCAAAAGGGTTTTCTTTGCTATGACCCAAATCTGTGTCGCATTTGAATTTCTAGAAATGTGATCTTTCTAAAAAACTAATATTTCTTTTTCATGCATCAGGATCATGTTCCTCCTTTATTTTCTGTTTTGCCTATGTTTACTAACTCTTCTGCAGCTCCAGTCCTTTTTAAGCCTCTCTTAGTATATCAAAGACGCTCATCTGCTACTTCGCACCAGCCTTCAGACCCTCCCAAGCCCCCTTAAGTTCCTTCCCCGACTGTTGCTCTTGTTCCAGCAACTGCAACTCCCTCTCATCGACAAAGTACTCGGGTTCGTAGACCCTCCGATATGTATCGTTACTCTCCTCCCTCATCCTTTATAACCATCTTGTCTTCTACTTTTCTTCCTTTATCTTATAAACAGGCAATGAAGCATAAGTGTTAGCGAAAAACTATTGAAACTAAACTTCTCGCACTTGAAGAAAACCAAACTTGGGATGTTATTCCATGTCCCTCATCTGTGAATCTCTTTGGCAGTAAATTTGTGTTTTTTATCAAGCATCGTTCTGATGGGTTCATAAGGCTTGGTTAGTGGCACTTGGCAACAAATAGAAATATGGTCTCAACTATGATGAGACCTTTGCACCAGTCGCCAAAATGATCACTGTCTGAACTATACTCGCCCTTGCTGCATCTCAATCCTGACCCTTACATCAAATGGATGTCAAGAACGCCTTCTTTCATGGTGATCTCAAGGAAGATGTTTACCTGAAACTTCCTTATAGTATATCCATTTCCCCATCTAATGATGTTTGCAAACTGAAACGTTCTTTGTATGGTTTGAAGCAAGCATCGAGAGTATGGTTTGACAAGTTTCGATCCACGTTGTTGGGTTTCTCCTTCACTCAAAGTCAATATGATTCCTTTCTCTTTCTACAAAAAACATCCATGGGTATCGTTGTCCTCCTTGTTTATGTGGACGATATCGTCATCACTGGCTCTGACTTGGAGGCAATCTCTGCGATTCAGACTTTGTTGCATTCTACATTCCACATGAAAGACTTTGGCCAGCTCACCTATTTCTTGGGCTTAGAAGTGCATCATTAGCCTCACGGTCTCTTCCCACATCAACACAAGTATAGTCAGGAACTAGTTCAGTTAGCCGGCCTCACCAACACTACTTCGATTGACACTCTCATGGAACTTAATGTGAAATATCATCGTGCATTGAATGCGTCAATGAGTAAGCTGCTTTACAATGTTTAAGCAACATGAGCAACGACTTATGACGACCATAAATGACCTTTCTTGGTGTTTTTTTCGATTTGTTATGGTAAGGCCTACCTCTCTAAATAGCATCAGTGGTGTAATTCCCTCCGGTTTGACATTGGTTTTCTTTTCTCTCTCCTCCTAAGTTCCAGTGGCTGACTTCCCAAACTTCATTACAACCCTTTCTTCAAATTTGGTTCATGTTCTTTTAATTGATATTTTTATTTAAATTATTTTATAAAATTAAGATTCTTTGGATTTCATCATTTTTTAATATGCAGATTTGGTCTTTTTTTATTACTATTTATTTTACTTAAGATCATTTTTAAAATTGATTTTTTTAATGATTTCACCTCTTTCATTTTTTATTAATATTTTTTTACTTTGATTTTTTTAAAAATTTATATTTTTTTTTCTGATTGCATCATTCAACATTGAATGAAACTTCTTGATAGAGCTCGGGTCTATGATTTAATGGGTTGTAAATTTGAGAGATTAACCCTGGTTTAAGAGATTTGTTCGGTTTCATTTATTATTTTTTCTTTTTTTTAAGATCAATTTTTTATAATTTCATCATTCTACATTTGATTTAATTGAAGGTTGTGGTTCATTAGTTTTTTTTATTTGCTTTCTATATGATTTTTTTACTAATTTTAAAAATGACCAGGGTTATGTCGAGTCTTTTTATTTGTTGTTCTTTATTAACTTTAGCTTTTTTAAAAAAGAAATTTTGGTTTTGATTTAAATTAAACCTATTGCTTAAATATAAGCATTTAATTCTTACTTCATTATATTTTTATTTACTTAAATATAGCTTTTTTGGGTCTTTTTAATTATATATATTTTCTACCTTCAATATTTGGTTGATAAGAAATAGACTCCATATTTTGATTTGATTTAGGTTCTATATGGTTATCACGGTCCCATGATTGGTTCAGGTTGAACCAATATGTTATTGTCTCGATAGTTTTTTTTTTTTATAAAAACATATATTGTCTAATATATACTATTTTAATAACTTAAAAGTGTTGTATTCAATATGCATCGAATTTTTACTTTTTAATATTTTTATAAATTTTTTAAGGTTAGAAAAAAAAAGATTTGACTTGCATAGTAAAATGGAACAATAATCTAGTCATCTATCTATACAATGTTGATTTCATGACTAAAAAACATGATAATAGCAAAACATTAAGATACTTATTTGACTTGATGAATAAAAAGTGTGTTATACTGTATGCAAATTAGTTATTCTCTCATTCTTTTAAAAAGAAAGTTATTCTTAGTTGTACTTTTTAATTTTGAGTTGATATTGATGTGTATGTTTTTTAAAACAAGGATGCTTTTTTTATAGAAAAATATTAGCTTCGATTTATACTGGAGCGATTTATACAAGTGATCCTAAGAGAGAAAAAAAAAGAAGAAGTTAAAAACGAGAAAATCACAAAGCAGAAATAACCCACGAATACCCCACCCCCCCCACCCCCCCCCCCCCAAACTAATCCATTATTTAGCACCCAATTAGGGAGGGATCAGGCTGTCCGGATCAGATGCTTTGAAATCCAAGTCGAAAGACCGCATTGTACCGTTGTCACTCACCACATCTCCCTCACGTGACTGACCCCACCAAACATTTGAATTCGGACTTGAAGCGCCTTTCCCTTAATTCTCCACTTCAATAATTTTAATCAATTCCGTTCCCCAACACCATTTCAAACCCCCCCCGCGTCTCCCGTCCTTCCTCCCATGTCTCTCTCTCTAATTATCTAAGCCTCAACAACCCCAAACAAATTCAAAATCACTGTGTCCTTTCTCAGAAAAATCAAATTTAAAAAATTCATCTCCCCCAGGCAGCTCACAGATCTCAGATCCCTGTTTCATCAATTAATGCGTTACCGGAAACGTTAGCGTTGATTTAAATCTGTCTCTCACTTTCTCTTATTTTAGTATTTTAATCTGATTTTGGTTTTCAAATTTGGATCTATTTTAGGTTTTTCTACCTGGATCGATTTTGAAAAAAAAAACAAGGGATGGAGAGTTCGGAGTGCGTGAGAGTTGCCGTTAATATTCGGCCGTTGATCACACCAGAGCTTCTAATTGGTTGTACAGACATCATCACCGTTGTTCCTGGAGAGCCGCAGGTATTGAATCAGCCTATCTCTCTTTCATTTTTAATTTCTTTACATTTAGATTTCATTTATAAATATAAATATAAATAAAAATTGACAAGAAAAAGGTTATTAAATTATTTTGTCAAATTCATTGTTCGGATGATGATGATGATGAATCAGGTTCAAATCGGCTCGCATTCGTTCACTTATGATTATGTATACGGGAGTACCGCGTCACCTTCTTCAGAGATTTTCAATGATTGCGTTGCTCCACTGGTCGAGGCACTTTTAAATGGCTACAATGCCACCGTCCTTGCCTATGGCCAGGTTTAACTTCGATGTATTTCTTCTTGTTTGTTACAGTCTGTGTATTATGTGTATGATTCTTAACATGTTTGTTAAAAATTAGACTGGTTCGGGGAAAACATATACAATGGGGACCAATTACTCTGGAGAAGGAAGTAATAGTGGAATTATACCAAAAGTAATGGATAGTATATTTAAGAGAGTGGAGGCTGCTAATGAATCGTCAGAGTTTTTGATACGGGTTTCATTCATCGAGGTAAAATTATATACTTCAATGCGATAATTCTTTGAATACTTGTTGTAGAACCATGTGCTTATTTTCTGATGCTAAATGAACAGATATTTAAGGAAGAGGTGTTCGATTTGCTCGACCCCAATTCGGCAGCTTTCTCTAAAGGTGAATGGGTGAATGCGGCAAAGCCTGCAGTGCCTTCTAGAGTTCCAATTCAGATCAGAGAAACAGCAAATGGAGGGATCACACTTGCTGGTGTTACTGAAGCAGAAGTTAGAAATAAAGAGGAGATGGCATCTTATTTGTCGCGAGGGTCTTTATCTCGTGCAACTGGCAGTACTAACATGAACAGTCAATCTAGGTGTGGATTTCACCATGTCACTTACTCTAACTTAGTTTTTGTGTTTGTTCTGACATAATTTTGGTTTCAAAGAACTCATGGTTTGAAATTGGTTGATGAATAAGCATTTGCTGACTCTCTCTCTTTTTTCACTTGAATATTTCATTTTGTCCAATCCAACTAAACAACTGAACATTTTTAATGCAATTGTTAGCTAAATTTCCCTTTTCTTTATGAATTTTCTCATCTAAAATTCACAGTGTAAAACACGTGTTTCATTATTTCCCAGTCGCTCGCATGCTATATTTACAATTACCATGGAGCGAAAGAAAATTTCTTCCTGTCCAATTGGAGTAAATAATGATGATATCGGTGATGACATATTATGTGCAAAACTTCATTTGGTTGACCTTGCTGGATCAGAACGTGCGAAAAGAACAGGTGCAGATGGCATGCGTTTCAAAGAAGGTAGTTCCAATGTTTTTCGTTTTAATGCGAGAGCCTTTAAATTTAATAATTCCTGATATGATTCGATGGGCATGATTCGTGCTATTGTAGCTTGCAATGTTTGTTTTATTTTGTTTATCCTGTTACAATTTTACGAGTTTTCCATGTTTTAGGCATCCATATTAATAAGGGTTTGCTGGCCCTTGGAAATGTGATAAGTGCACTGGGGGATGAGAAAAAAAAGAAAGAAGGGGGCCATGTTCCTTATCGCGATAGCAAGTTGACACGCTTGTTACAGGTGCCTTCCTTTCCTTTGCCATCTTGTTAGTTTTAATTAAGCCTCTAATCCTTACACAAAAACTTGTAACTATTTCATGATCCAAATGATTTCTGAATTATGTGGATGAATCATTTATTTCTGAAAAAGCACATAAACATAAACATAAACAAAAGTGGTATATGATGGATGGCTTTCAATTTTTCAAGAGGGATATTTCATTGATTGTGGTGAATGGATGCTCTGCATTGTGATTACTTTTAGTTTAAAGTATGACATCTATTCTTGATAGAAGCTTTCTTATTACTGTCATTGGAATTTGAATTTCTAGGATTCTTTGGGAGGAAACAGCAAAACAGTGATGATTGGTATGTCATTTATCACCTTTATGTATCACAATGCTTAGAGTTTATTTTTGCATTTTAGATTTCTGCCTTCAACAGTTTGTCGTATTTATTATAGCATGTGTTAGCCCTGCTGACACAAATGCGGAGGAGACCTTGAATACATTGAAGTATGCAAATCGTGCTCGTAATATTCAGAACAAAGCAGTGGTAAGTTTTCCTTCTTCACTTGTTTGTTGTGCTTTGTTTTGTCATGGCTATCTTTTCATGCTCAGCATTTTTCTACCTTGTTCTTAGGTCAATCGTGATCCAATGGCTGCTCAAATGCAGCAAATGAGAGGCCAAATTGAGCAATTACAGGCTGAACTATTATTTTATCGTGGTGATGCAACCATTCCATTTGACGAGCTTCAGGTACAGTTTTGATAAATACCACCATCTGCTCCTTATCTTTTAAATTCCGTTATTTAATGATATGTGTTTTCTTAGATTCTCAAACACAAAGTGTCATTGCTTGAAGTGAGTAATGCTGAATTACAACGGGAACTTCAAGAGAGACGACTCACCTGTGAACATTTGAATCAACGTGCTGTTGATGCTCAGGTTATTAAGTTTTCGTGTTTCTGTAATTATTATGCTCTTTGTGATTTTTTTTCTTTGATTACAATTGAGTCAATAATTCAGGTTGAAAAGGACAAATTGATAATGCAAATTGAATCAGCTCGAAATGGTAAATCCTGGGATGAGATTGACTCCAGTATAAATCAGGTTTGGGTGAATTGATTGTTGCAGATTATTGTCACTTTTGACATATAAAAATCTTTCCCTGACACAGTTTTAAAAGCACTCTCAGGATTATGAATTGGTCAAAATGTATGTGTCAAAAATTCAAGAGTTAGAAGGAGAGTTGTTGCTTTTGAAAAACTTGTCATCCTCAAAGCGTAATCAATTTGTTGATTATCTTGACTCGGATGATGAGAGGTTCCGCTCAAAAGATGCTTTACTCCAATCTCTAAATGAGCTTTCATCCAATTCTGACACAAAAGCAGCTGACATTTCAGGTAACGTATAAGAAACTTTAACTCATTTTGTAGTGCATTTGTTAGTTTTCTTATTTTATATTCTTGAAAAAGCCTTTTCTCCATTTTCCTGCTTCATGAAATTTAGACATTCCCTTCGAATAACTTGGTAAAATTGTTGTTTGGTTGATGAATGTCTGATTTTAAATGTTGATAATGCTGGTCTCATTTGAGCCAAAACCATGCCCTTTTTTGTCTGGCAGCTTTATGGGTAGGTCACACAACATCATTGATCAGTGAATTTATGCCTTTGATAACTGTTGATGCTCAACATCCTTTTATTTGTCGTTTCTGGTTTTGGCAGTCAACTTTGCATTTTATTTCACGTATGAGATGTAGCTATATATCTAATTGTTGAAAATATTTTCTTTTGATTCAAATGCAGATGAAGTTGAAGACGAGGAAAAAGAGCAAGAGCATTCTTCTCTGCAAGAAAAATTGGACAGGGAGCTGAAAGAATTGGACAGAAAACTAGAACAAAAGGAGGTAAAACCAGCCAGCTCAACTCCTAATTTTTAGTATAACCGTTCCTTTTCATTCTTGTGTTGTCATTAGATGTACAGCTAAATATTTTTTTGGCTACTGCTGTTTTCTGCTCAATAAAGGAGCTGTCAATTCATGAGATGGAAAAAGATTTTGGACCACAAAAGTGTCGTTAATGATCAACCTCATAGAAACGTTAAACCCATGCTAGTTCTGGCTTAAATTAAATGTAGGAACAGTAGTGCATGTGATGTTTTGACTGTCTAGGAGCAGCAGTTTCTTATTTTTATTATAAAATTTGTTGGCATTTTGACCACTGTCCTTCATTTTTTTCTTCTTTAAATTTTTGAAGGCTGAAATGAAGCGTTTTACAAGTGTGGATACTTCAGTTCTTAAGCAGCATTATGATAAAAAAGTTCAGGACTTGGAACAAGAAAAGAGGCTTTTTCAGGTCAGTGCTTATATGTTCACATGCTATGTTTTAAGTGTTTAAGGGTCATGCTTGTATACCTATCTCCATCTTTGTTGTCAATGCACAGAAAGAGATTGAGGAATTGAGATACAATCTTGCCAATATATCATCTACTTCTGATGACGGTGCTAAAAAATTAAAGGAAGACTATCTTCAAAAGTTGACAGTCCTTGAGGCACAGGTGAGTTTGCACAGACATATACCTGTCAATTGCAATTATTCTTGGTTTCATATTCTGCTTTGCTTTGCAGGTTGCGGAGTTGAAGAAGAAACAAGATGCTCAAGCTCAATTATTGAGACAAAAACAAAAGAGTGATGAGGCTGCAAGACGACTAAATGAGGAGATTCAGAGAATTAAGACTCAAAAGGTGCGACTGTGATAGACAGAAGGTTTGTTTTTAGTTTATGTTAAGTCAGCTCTTTGAGTTACAATATCCATGCACCTATTTGTTTCCAGGTTCAACTTCAACATAAGATCAAACAAGAGTCTGAGCAATTCAGGTTATGGAAGGCATCAAGGGAAAAGGAAGTTCTTCAGGTACAATAAAGAAAGATATTGTCTGTCCTATAAATGTTTAATGTATGATCTTAAAAAAGCTTTAGATAAAATCATTTTCTTATAAAAGGGGATTGTATTTATCGAAGGTGTAAAAAGGCAACTATACAAAAAGATTTTCCTTTATAACGATTAGACATCCTTTTATTTTCTTTTCCTAGGAAATGTTATTGTTAAAGGAAATTGTATTTATATAGATCTTTGATGATTGCTTGCATGCCTACGTAGATTATTGATGTTGTGAAAACTGATTCTCTTTGGAATGCATTTTTTATTCATTTCCAGCTTAAGAAAGAGGGTAGGAGAAATGAGTACGAGATGCACAAGTTGTTAGCTTTGAATCAGAGGCAGAAAATGGTAATTGCTGTGCACTCAGAAAGCTATATCTAATTTACACAAGTGTTATACTCAGTTTTGGTATTTCAAAACAGGTCCTACAAAGAAAGACAGAAGAAGCTGCCATGGCTACAAAAAGGCTAAAAGAGCTTTTAGAATCAAGAAAGATGTCACGTGAAACTTTCGGTTGGTAGATTTACCACATCCTGCCTTCTTTTTTGTTTTCTATATATAATATTTTGTTGAAAATTTTCTATCCTATACAGGTGTTGGAAATGGCAATGGCCCTGGAGTTCAGGTACTACTGTTAGTCTTGAGATAAAGAATTATGCTTTTGAATGTGCATAAATAAATACGCTTTGGTTAGTTGTTTAGTTGTTTTTCTAAGATTTGGTTCTAACATAATCTATATGCAATGCGAAGGCCCTAATGCAGGCAATTGAGCATGAACTTGAAGTCACATTACGGGTACATGAAGTACGTTCTGAGTACGAGCATCAAATGCAAGTGTGAGTAGTGATTTTGCATCTTGACTTCATGCATATTTTGTAAAAATCTTCAAATGCTGTTCCATTTATTTATTTTCTGTGAAAAATATCTGTATCTTCATCAGCATGTAGTGAGAGGATGTACTTGATTTGTTACCTTGATTATTTTTCTATGCATTATCCAAATGAAAGGCATCTTTGAGGCTGTCTTTTAATGCCGTTTCGACAATAGCTAATTCAAGTAATCTTCTTGTTATTTCAGGAGAGCTAGAATGGCCAATGAAATGGCGAAGTTAAAGGAAGAAGGAGAGATACTAAAACAAACTAATTCAAGGTGATTCCTTTTTTTCCTTCTTGACTTTCCTTAATGGCCCCTTATGACCTTGTGTTAATATAATCATTTTCAGGCAGCTAACAATTAGATTCTTTGCTTTAATAATGCAGTACTTGCCCCCCAACAATGTCTCCTGGAGCTAGAAATTCGAGGATTTTTGCTCTTGAAAACATGCTTGCTGCTTCTTCTAGCACCTTGGTTTCCATGGCATCACAATTGTCTGAAGCAGAAGAGCGTGAACGGGGCTTTAGTGGAAGGGGACGTTGGAATCATGTTCGGTCACTTGCTGATGCAAAAAATGTGATGAATTATCTGTTCAATATAGCATCCTCCACTAGGTAAATTTTTTTTACCAGAGAAGTCCATTATTTGGACTGGCTAGTTTCTTTTCACCTTGGTGTTACATGTTGTCTGCAATA
>Ga0325414_1000057_pt1 | contig 56504 bp, 20 predicted proteins | sample PopdelMetagenome_8_FD_206183 | JGI IMG/M metagenome (GOLD analysis project Ga0325414, IMG submission 206183) | Populus deltoides microbial communities from Bellville, Georgia, United States - Leaf-PdKOR-R3 | ecosystem: Host-associated > Plants > Phyllosphere > Phylloplane/Leaf | place: USA... | reverse complement strand
CCATCTCTTTGTCCTTTCAATTTCAGTACTTCAACTCATCAATTAATTCTTTCATTTATGTGATAGGCCTGCATTTAAGATGAACATTTACCATAAATTAAAGGTATCTTATATTATTAGATATGTTAGTATAAAACATGCTTTAGTTAAGGAGTTATTGATACTTCAAGTGCAAAATGATGATATAAAACCTTGATAAAAATGCACTTTTAAGTACTAATCACCAAGCAAACTTGAGTAAGCTAATATATTGAGTATCATAATATTAGCAAAGATGAAATCAGTTAATTTTAATCATCAATGAGGGAATTGAACATCAAAATGAAGGCCTATATTTCTCACATAGAAGCATCTGATTTCTTTTTATGTATAGTTTTTACAACATTTTAGCTAATTTGAGTTGTGCAAGGCTCCTACAACTTTCATTTTTTGTCAAGTTGATATCATGCTTTGATTAAACTTGTAGTTTAATAGTTAGGTCTGTTGTTCAATAATTTTAAAACGACTTAACATCTAAAAAGAGGGTGAATTAGTTATATCACTAAATTTTACACTTAAGACAAGTTACTTCAAGTAAATGCAATAACAAATAATATAATTAAAATACTTGAAGTAAAGAGTTAAGGAAGAGAATTCACAAACTCATTTTAATGTGGTTCAACAACTATACATCCATACCTTAAGTATCAAATTGTATTTAAGTATTGTATTATTTCACTAGTCCAAGATCAAGAGTATAATCACTTGATGAATCCATACCAAGCTTTTTACACCACTTGAAGAAAACTCTTCTTCGAGATTTTTTTTACTTGAAGATATACCCTTTTTTAGATTTTTTTTGCTTTGGTAAAATTCTCTCACCAATACCAAGAGTTTTTCCCTAACTCTTAAAGGTTTACAATGGTAATTTTGTTTTCACAACAAACTCTCTCAATAAGTGGATATTACAATTTGAAGTTCTAATATCCTTAGATAACACTTATAAGATATGAAAGTGTTTAAGTGCAGTGACAATTAGATGAATACTCTTTATGCTAGAATATGAAAGTTTAATAGCATAAACTAGAGTATGATCAAGGATTTATGATTTTGATGTTGTTTTACTTTTAGAATAACTTGTATATCATAGATGTTTGGATTCCCTTTTTAATTTTGCTATTAGACAAGTTATATATATATATATATATATATATATATATATATATGTTTCTAAGAAAAACTAGTCATTTATAGCTGTTATAGTCCCACTAACAGCTAAAACAATTGACTAGTTTAGATTTGTCAAGCCAATTAGTCAAACAGTTCCTATAGAATTTCAGATTTAACAATTTAACCTAGGTGAATTCTTAGAATCGTCTAACTTAGATTTTATCTTATTATTATCAACCCTTTAATGCATGTAGAGTGAAGTGTTTGAGTTTATTGTAATTGTGCTATCAAGTAAGATATAAAGATTTACATTTAAGCATTAAAATGAACACTTATTCTAAGTCTTCACTTTGCTCCCTTCTTGGACTTCCAAATTTAGTTTTTCACGTAATTTTTCATGCTTGTTGATATGTTCTTTATATATAACTTGTTCAAAGCTTATTCTCAACCAAGCATATTATTATTCCATTTCCCATTTTATTATTGTTGTTACCTATTTTTTACCCTATAAAAAAAGAAAAAGAAAATTCAAAAATACAAGAGGATACATATAAAGAAATCCCAAAAGATTGCCCAAGTTGGGGTAAAGGACCAAAATGACAAATGAAAAAGTTGAAGGACTAGAATTTACAAGATTGAAAAAAATCAGTGACTCAATTTTAATTGAAGAAAGACCCATTTAGTGAAAATATTTTTATTTGGGTTAATTAGGGATGAAATTGCATGAAATTAAGAGTTTAGGAGGCAATTAAAGATGCATTTAAAAGCAATTGGAAGAACAAGGACTCAAATGAAATATGTCAAATCCTTAATTAAAAACTCTAATTTATAAGGATTTAACCCAGACGATGATTCGTTCAACCTCTGTTCATCTTATTCCTTGGCAGTTCACGATGATTAGGTTGGCACCTTCCAAGAGCTCGTTATAGAGTTCTAGACCACCAAATGGCTACGGTTTTTTGTAAATGGAAGAGGAACATCCCCTCTGTAACCTCATTTCCATGAAATTGGATGCTTATATTCCAATTCTTCCATATAACTCTCCAACATCTTATCCCTAATCAGTCATCACTCGTTTCTAGACCACCAAATGGTATTTGTTTCTTTTTTTGTTATAGGTTTTTTTATTCTATAGTTTAATGTTGTTCTATAAAGCATTTTAGAATATGTTTGTTTTTCTATGTAATAAAAGCCTTTTGGTTAAGTTAGTTTTTGATAAAATAGTGTTTTTGTTTTCTTAGTTTTGTTAATGCATTGATAAGCTATGTTATTAATCTTGGGTTTATAAGGCTTCGGTCATAACCAAAATATGTTTTAAAAATCATTTTTGAATTCAAATTGCATGGATAAGCTTGCTATTTTTATTTGCTAATTTGGAAAAATAGGATTTCATGCATGTTTTTTATGATTTGTTGTTTTTTATTTGTTGTGGTTCAAATGTATATGACTATGACATTGTGGTTTATATGAATCAAAAAGATTTGGTTTTGAGGCTTTGTATGCATTTCTGGGTTTGGCAGTAAGGTGATGCATTTTTGGGTAAAATTTGGGTTGGTACTCTTCATGTTCTTCCCAAGAACATCGCTTTAGCTACGAGTTTTTGACCTGTTTTATTTCATTTCTTTGCATCTTTGCAATCACTTAACATCATTAGACAATAATCTAGGGTTTTCATACACCAATAACATATTTTTAAGTGTTTTAATATCAGGGTTTGATTTCGGACCGAAATCCTCTTTCGACAAAATCATGTTGATTTAATAATGATCAAAGCAAATAGACCCTTGAACCATTCTTGATTGCGAACAAAATCTTGTCTTTTATTGCTTGAAATCTGGTATGGTTTTATTTTCAAGTTGCTAGTTTTGAATTTGAATGTTCTTTATTTTTTTTATGTTTGATTTGTTTTCATACAAAATTTTTATGATTTTCATCTTTTTGTAGTTTTGATTTTATTTTGGTTTAAATCTCTGTTTTGGTTTAGTTTTGGGTATAACCTTGGTTTTTGGTTCAACCCATGATTGAATCAATGTTTTCAGGTCAATCTAGTCAGGTCAAAATCAGGTCACTTGACAGGGACCTGTTTGGTTTGCTAGTATTTTTGTGAAAGGGTTTTTGGCCTAAGGGATTATTTGGCAAACACACCTTTAGACTTATTTTGACTGCTTTTTTTTTCTTCAGAAAAACAGGTTTTGCCAAACATACCCCAAAAAATTCCAAAAAAAAATTTAAACCAATCTAAAATTATTTATGAGTCTTTCACACTTTTTTCCAACATTTTCATTTAATATCATGACTATATACTTATACAATAAGATATGGGCCTGATATTAAAATATCAGCTTACCACAAAAAATTGGTGTGCATGTAGTCAAGTCTCTACAAAAAAACCATATTTAAAAAAAATAGTGATTTTTAGCCTTTATACACACACACACACACAAATATCTTTGCTTATGCTTTTGGATTTAATAATCAGTTTATTAAATTAATGAGAATTTGGCCAATATTTCAATAACTCCATTAAAAATTTTAATTCATGAGAATTAATGGTCAACATTCTAGTATAAATATTGGATCTACAAGTGGACTGGTATTTAAATACCAGAAGTTGGTTAGAAAATTGTCAGAATTATTCTGAATATTCATTAATTCTAATTGGGAGTATTTTTTTTACCACAGCACATGAGTTGTGGAAAACCTTTCGCCTTCCATGATAGTTGAACTATGGCAGAGCATCTACATGGACCCTTCTTATAAGAATTTATCTGACATATAAGCCTATAATAAATTAAAAATGTCAGATTTATTCATAAGAGTAATTTTTATCCTGAGTCATAAACTAACCATCGGTTAGAAACCCATCAAAATCGTTAAATCATATAAAGACCACACAATTCAGCTTACCAGGGGTGTTAATATCTTCTTTAGCCACAACTAGTCCCTTACTCTAGAATTCTTAACAAGACCAGTACACTCAAGTCTCCTAATGACCTTGAACCAAACAACTAGGTAACGACTCCTTGATCCTTAGTGCCGCTAGCCCACATGCCACAATTGTTATCATCAAAATATATAAAAACATGAATGTGTGGCTCTTAAAGTTAACAATGTTGGCTTGTCTCTTAGTTCTTAGGGTCTGACGTAGGCCTAGTATGTCATGTTAACCTTAAAACAAGTTCGATAGTAAATTGATGATTGTTTTGTCAAGTTGATGTAATGCTTTGATTAAACCTTTTTCAACTATCAGGTTAATAAGTCTCCTAATAGTAGGGATCAACGTAGACTTTACATGTTTTTTTAACCTCAGAACGAGTTTGATAATAGATTGATGAGCTTTCATCAAGTTATCTTCAGGTTTAAGCTTATTTTTAATGGTTGGGTTGGCGTGTCTCCTAGTTTTAGGGATCAACGTAGACGTAACATATTGTTTTTAACTTCAAAATTATTAAGTGTCAATGAGTTTTTCATCAAGTCAACGATATGGTTTGATTAAATTAGGATTTTAACGGATAGACCAATGAGTTTTTTTATGGTTCTTCATTGTTATATAACCAATATTTTTTTTTTTAAATTTCATCCTTAATTTTTTTTCTTTTTTGATTTGTTCTTTTAAAAGTCTAATTCTATAAGATAAAATTCTCAATTGCATTAGAAAGATAAAGTTTAAAGTAAGAGGACCACCATGTAAAATATGAAGAAAAAAAATCATGGCCAATCTTAAAGCTTTTAGGATTATTTTTTTTTTGTCCAAAAGAGTTATTTTATTTATTTTTTAATCCCCAAATTAAAAAGAGAAGAGAGAAACTCATTGTAAATTAATGAAGTTATCATTTTATCATAATGTAGCAAAAAAAAATCTTTATATTTATGGGTTTCTCTTCTTGAGATAAGTTTGATGGAAGTGGTTTTTTCCTCTAAACATAGCGCAAGAAAATAGACCTGGTTTGGTTTTTGTTTTTTTATTTGGTTGATTTTTTTTTTGAGTGATTTTAGAGTATTTTTGGGTTGTTGGGTGATTTATATAGATTTTTATAGTGTTTTGAGGCTCTTTTTTAGTAAAACTTTGTAAAAAATGGATTTTCATGGCAAAACTTGCCCTCAATTTTTTGGCCACTATAGTGATGACCAGATTTTGAGCAGCAGCCCATTAAGTGATTTATCACCTGCTTAATAAAAATGGAAGTTGATAGCTTGAAAAAAAAAAAGGGATGTGGGCTTAGCCTGTTTTTCTTATTTCTTTAATTAAAATTTTTTAAGATTAATTTATTTTTCTTAAATTAATTAATAATATTTTTTAAATATTATTTTATTCAATGTCATTCAATATTTACTTTATTTTTGAATAAGAGTATAGTAGTCTTTTTATAATATTAGTAAAACAATTTACAATCCATCATTGTTTTTTTTTTAATTTGATCATATTGCTTTTCTGATAGCATATATTTTTATTGATATATAATTAAATAAAAACTTCTTCATAAGAATTATGTTGTTATTAAGTCCAATCGGGTTCATAATCTGAATTGCGAGTTTGACATATTAGCTTAAATTGATTTAAGTCGATTGAAGACATTGTTGTCTTGATATTTGAAATATAATTTTACTTTATATATATTAAATTTTGAGTTACTAGTGAAAATCTTAAATACTGATATTTGAAAAAGAATTTTACTTTATATATATTAAATTTTGAGTTAATAATGAAAATCTTAAATACTTTAGCAACTCCTCGTATTACTTTTACATTTAATATTACCTACTAATTACAAAAACATATTGAGTCTAAGGTTTAGAAAACAAAGCAATTCCCTCGTTAATATATATATATATATATATATATATATATATATATATATATATATATATATATATATGAACTAGTGGCATTGAATTAAAGTGTTAACTATCTCATTTTTATTAAGGAAAAAAGAAGTATCAAAATAAAGAAAAAAAATGATAAATATTCAAAACTTATTAAAATATATGAGATTTAATGGACGCAGGGGTTAGGATTAGAAAGGCCTTGAGAAGAAATGAACGTCCGGAGCTGTCCCAAAGATCTGTTATTCCCATTTAGCCCATATCACGGGGACCTACCTCCAACTATTTCGACATTAATAGTCCCAAAACACCGGGCCAGTCTCGTCATTTACGCGGTAGACCTCACAGCCCACGTTTCGCGGGCTAAACGGGAAATATTGGCGCCAAATAAAAAACCAAAAGAATTTGAATGTGGTACGCGTTTTCGGCTTCCCGCCAAGACTGTCACGGGCAGCCCGGGGAAACCGCGTGAGGAAAAAAAAGAAAAGAAGAAGAAGCAAGAGTCAAAATGGGGACAGGCAAGGGAACGGAAGTCGATGATTGATTCTGTACAAGACAAGTCCTTCTTGATGATGTTATTTGTCAGCCTGAGTACAAGTCAGTCCTCAAACAAAACTAAAACTCCCAATCAGATCACTATCTATATAACATTATCCAACCAGGCCTCAAAAACGAGATATTTTAGATCCAACGGATTCAGATTGAAAATTGCGTGATGGTTAGAGGATAAGAACGTCTGTTTGCTCAGGTTTCATGACGCTATCTATTCTCCTTCAACTCTTAGAATCTTCTTTCTTCACTTTGGATTCCCTCGAAAGCCCATGTGTACGTGTCCAACACCGTCTCCTCTCCTCTCCTCTCCTCTCCCTCATAGGATTCCCCCTTCTTCTCGCTCGCCCTTTCTCCATTAATTGCCGAATCCCCCGATTATATTCCCTGCCACGGCACCACTTATTTGTGCCTTGTTCAGAGTGTAATCTATTAAAAGAAGTCTCAGGTTCTGAGCATAAATAAATTTGCCCACCGTAGCTGTGAGCTTCCATGTGAGTTAATGAGACTTTTGGGAGCATAAATCATCAAGACTTTAGAAAACTGTGAATTGCTTACTTTCCAGCATCTGTTTTTGTGTTTGAAAACTGTGAGCTTAGAGGGAGAGAAAGAGATCTAATAAGAGTCTGCGAGTTCAATTTAATTTCTTTAGAAAACTAAATGAATTGCTTAAAAATAAATTTTATTTCAAAAACATACAAATATCACTTATTAACTATATAATTTAACTAAGATTCATATAAACTGAGATCTAATATATTTAAAATAAAATAACTGAGGTTAGGTAATTTTAAAATATATAAATTTATTAACTATATAATTAAATATTAATTAATTACTACGCGTAGAACGAGAGTAATTGTAGTTAGTTAATTTACAATTATTTAAGGTAAGTTTTATCTCTTATATTATTTGAGAAAGGGACTTGATTTTGATTGACGCACAAACTAATTTCCCTCATGATCGGAAAGGAAAAAAAAAAAAAAAAACTCTTTAAAGTTCACATTACTTATTTTAACTCTCACGTTTATAGGAAACAATAAAACAAAATTATAATTCAATTAAAAAAACTGTTTTTGGTCGTAAAGTTACAATTGTAATTCAATATTGCTTTCATTACGTGAATCATGTGAAAGACCAATGCTATGACATCACCTGACTTTCTTCGTGCACAAGTTAATTAATTTTTTTTTACTTGTTTTAATCCACACATCACCTTTTGAAATCAAGTTATATGTTGAATTAAATTAAATTTATAAATAAATTTGAATTTACTTTATAATATATTATAATTTTTAAGTTTGGAATATATTATTAAACCGCATAATTGAATTCAATTATACTATTTAGAATACATGTAGAAATGAATTGAATTAGTAATCTTAACTGATTTTTCCTTAATTTAGAAATATTTTTTTGTTACAAAAGTCATTTCTTGATAACATACCAAATAACTAAAAATAAAAAGAAAATAAAAGATAACATATTAGATCGACCCGAGTTAACCTGGATTAATCCATCAAATGTGCAACTATGATCATAAAACTATGATACCCCCAACAACACACACGCACAAAAAGTATATTAAAATAAATTATAAAGTCTAATTTTTAATTAATTTAATGTTGAATAATAAAATTAAAAAAAGATAAAAAAAAAAAACAATTCGAATCAACTCAAGTTAACATGTCAAACCCACAACTCAGGTCATGAGACTAAAATAATCTCATTAAAAGCAAGTTGAAACAAATTATGAAATCTAATTCAAAATTAACCTAATATCAAATAATGATTTTTTTAAAAAAAATCAATTAAAGAAAAAGGATACAAAAAATGACCCTAGTCAACCCAAATTTATAACATGCCAAAATCATGACCTAAGTTATGAAACTTGGATAATCTTATATAAAGCAAATCAAAGAATGACTCAAGTCAATTTGGGCTAATCTATGAAACTAGAGACTCGAGTCATGAAGATAAGATAACTCCATAGAAAGCAAATCAAAACATAATATGAATCGCAATTTTCAATCAATCCAATGTTAAAGGATAAAAATAAAAATAAAAATCAAAGTAAAAATAGGACAAAAAAATAACTCGAGTTAACTCATCAAATCCTTAACTTGAGTCATGAAACTGAAATAACCTCTTAGAAAACAAACTAAAATAAATCACAAAGTCTAATTTTCAACCAATAAAATGTGAGCCGATGAAATCGGGGAAAAAAATTCAATCAAAAAAGGAAAAAAACGAGTTAACATGATTAACCCGTCAAACTTGCGACTTAAGTGATGAGGTTCAAATAATCCCATAAAATCAAATCAAAACAAACTATAAAGTCCAATTCCAAACAAATAAAGTTTTGAGAAATGAAATTGAAATCTTTTTAAAATATATAGATTAAGAAAAAACATGGCACATTATTAAAATGAATAGTGTTTTGCGAGGTGTTGCAAGCTTCTTTTTTTTTTTTAGGATTTTATTAATTATGTTTTGCTTTGGGTTAGAAATTCGAGAGTATAAAATATATTAGCACACATATCAAAATTAGAATTAAATGGAAATGTATACGGCGTGTTAAATTTACTATGCAATCCACTGTGCACTAAAACTTGTATCAATGTTAAAAAAAAATAAAACACAAAGGAGAGAATGTTACATGAATCTTAAAAGAAATGTTTTTTAAAAAATACATTTGCCTCTATGATTTTATTCATTTTTTTGTGAATTTGTTTTTATAATCCTATAATTAGTTTAAAAAAAAGATTCTGAAAAGTTTTCTATTGTAGGATGCAAGGGATATATCATTCTTTTATTTTTTAATATATTCGCGTCATATATATATATATATATAGTAGTTATTTTGGTGAAGCTAAATACAAAAAATAAGAGCATTAGTTAGATAACTAGGTTTTAACTAAATGAAAACTTTTTTTTTATCCTTTTTTCAGATTATCTTAGATTTTGTTTTTGTTGATTCTCATTTCTTATGATTTGTATCAAATTAATAATCCATGAAACAAAAATAATTGGAAAAACCTATGTTAATATGAAAAGCTGAAGGAATCATGCTAGAAATGTTTTTTTTTTTTTTTTGTCAATAGAGTGGAAATAATTACTTTTCTTACAAGACACAATATTATTGTTATACAATTAAATAAATAAATTTTGAAAAGCTCCTTGCATGATTGTAATCAAATATTTTAATATTCATCTTTATTTTAATTTATCAGTTCAACCTTTAGTTAGTATCATAAACTCTCTCTCTCTTTTTTCACATTTGTTAGCATTATCTTTTTGATTTGTAATTAAAAATTTTCTTGTAGTGTAAAAGGCATTACTGATGCCTACATTTTTCTTTTACGTCAACAAAAAAATTTGAGTTCAATCCATAATAAATACAAGCATTTGACTAGTTAATAAAAATACTAAAGGTGGAGAGAGTTTTATATCCTTCTCTTCGGATAACACTATTAATTAGAAAAATATATTTTTTAACTTTGTTTTTTCTTTAATTTATATTTTTTTTCATTTTAATTTCTTCCTTTATTATTAGGTTTATTATGATTGAGATTTATAATTGTTTTTAATTTACTTTTTATAAGGTTATTCTAGAATCATAACTCAAACTAATAGTTTGATGGGTTAATATAGTTGACTTGAGTTTTTTTTAATTGAATTTTTTTCTTAATTTAATCCTTGAATATTTGATTAATTGAGAATTAAGTTTTGTGATATATTTCTGTCTGTTTTTATGAAGTTATTTCTATCTTATGAATTGAGTCATAAGTTTGGCGAGTCATTATTTTATGTTTTTTTTAATCTATTTTTAATTATATTTTTCAACACTAGATTGATTAAAAATTAAATTTCATAATTTGTTTTAATTTGTTTTATATTGAGTTATCTTAGTCTCATGATCTAGATCGTGGGATTAGAAGTTAACTTAGGTTGATTAGGGTTATATTTTTTGTTTATTTTTTCAAATATTTTTTTTCAATTTTATATGTCAATATTGAGTTTATTGAAAATTAAGTTTAATAATTTATTTTGATTTATTTTTTATAAGACTATTATAATCTCATGATTTCATACATGGATTGTCTTGTTAACTCAGATTAACCTAAATTAATATAATATATTGATGTTTTAATATTTATTAAAAAATAATTATCTAAAATATTTATTTTAAATCAGATTATGATTTTAAGCGAGTTATCTCTGTATGTGTATTGGGTGATAGATTGATATCAAATCAATTCTTACGTATTAACCTGGGGATGCACTAGAGTGGAAAGAAAGAGTCAAAGTGTCTGTTGATCTGCCGGGAGACACCACTGCGGCGTCAGGGGAGATAGAGGACAAGAATGCTGATGACTATGCCTTCGTCTCTGAGTCTGAAAAGGAAACAGATCAGGCATTGGGACCTGCCACCTCTGAGCAGATTGAGTCCAATGTCAAAGTAAATAGGAGTGATGAAGATAGTCTCACTGCTCAAAGACATGAAGTCACCAAGATGGAGATTGAGGAGAGAGATGCTAAAGAAAGGCATTTGAATTATCGTGCCTCAATCCTTGAAAATAAGATGGAAGTCAGAAAGGAGGGATCCCCTGAAGTTCAGGATCACGATGGTGGTGATCCACAAAATCTGCCGATCTCTGTCAGGAAGTCTTAATTGAGTGAGGACATATATCAGTCCGATAATCTTTCTGTAGATGACAACGAGCTGGGAAAAGCACAGGGTCCTGAAGTTCCTCCGGATGTCAAAAGTAGTGCTGCTGCTGCTCTTTGGAGCAGATTCGAGTTGCGCACAACAAGGCTGTCCCGAGAATTGGCTGAACAGTGACGACTTGTTTTTGGAACCTTTAGACCTGCTAGGGTGATTAATACGGTACTTTTTATTAAAAAATTATTTTAATATCAAAATACTTTTTATATTAAAAAAATTCATTTTATCCCTAATATAGCTGCTATTAATTATCTAGTAGTAACTAAGCATATTAATTATCTAATTTTAAATCTAAATAAAAACAAAACAAAAATAAATTAAATGCACTTCTCAATGAATTGATGTACGAACTAGCCATATATACAAGACCCTTAAATATAAAAGCTTTTAACCAAAACTTTGAATCAAAACACCTTTCATATATATATATATATATATATATATATATGTTATTTTTTTTAATTAAAACAATTGAAAGCTTATAACATAAGTTTTAATTTGATATGTATATTGCATATATATTTATTATTAACATGGTGAGATAATAAGAACTAAATAAGTTATTAATTTTAAATCAACTCCACCATAGGTACATTAATTTATTTCCAAACTTTTTGATGACATAAGAGATAAGTGATATGTTAGTTTAAATATATTACATAGAGGTTACCACATTTCCTTTTGTGAATATATGTTAATTTTAAATCAACTCCACCATAGGTTCATTGAGTTATTAAAATTATTAAATTTTCCTTAAAAACTATTTTCATTTAATTAGCACTAAGGGACATTTTTAATTTTTTACTTTATTTTAAAATCTGGATTAACTAAATTGCCCCTAGAATCAAATTTTCTAAGCATTGTGGCAGGGGGAGTTTATGTCATTTCCTATGTTTTTTGTTATTATTAAATTGAGTTAGGGGCAATCCAGTCTTTTTTATTTTAAAAATTATTGAAAAAATGTATTGGTATGTGTGCGCGGGGCAGCTCCGTGCTCTTCGAGTGGCGTGAGCCATTGTCTAGTAGAGGAACACCAACTTCCACTACGGTGTTGGAAGCTACGCAATTTCCACATGGGCCAGAGTGTATGATGGTTACATTGACAGTTTGTCGCCGATCATCCCTTCCTTTTCTTTTCTTTTTCTCTCTCTCCTCTCCCTTGAATTTTTTGTTGGACATTAAAAAAAAAAGGTTTATCCTCTTATTTTATGACATTTCAGGTTTGACCTCAATATTTTAATTTTTGATTTTGATTCTTAGCCCTTTTATAAAAAAATTAATTGGTTTTCATTTTAATCATTAGATCCATAATCTTGATTTTTATTTTTGTTTTGTATTCTTTTGTGAATTTGATTTTTCTTTTTAATTTTATCTTTCAATTCAAAGTTTGATGATATTTAAAATTTGACCCTCATTGTTTTGATTTCTAATTTTGATTTTTAGCCCTATCATTGAATTTTTTTTCTCAATTTCATCATTAGATCCATAATCTTGATTTTTTATTTTTTGTTTTGGATTCTTTTGTTAATTTGATTTTTTTAATTTTTCCCTTTATTTCAAAGTCTAAGGCTGTCCTCTCATTTTGTTTTCAAATTAGGTCTTTATTTTCTGAATAGTTATTTTTTAATTTTTTAATTTTATCATTCGACATTTGATTTATTAGGAGCTGATCTTTGTGGTGTTTCCCATAATTTTTAGATCTGACACAGGAGTCAACCCAGGACAAGTATCAGGTCACGAGACAGAAAGGTTGATCCAAGTTAACCGAATTCAATCAAATATTTTTATTTTATAAAAAAGTTAAAATAAAATCATTTTGAAAAAACAAAAGGAAAATAGTCAACGAGTTTTGACCCGATGTTGACTGGGTTTGCCCCAGGTTACATCCTTTGAAGTTGTTCATTTTAAAAAATGAACTTCATTATTTTCTTTGATTTCCTTTTAATTATGTTATCCATGTATCATGATCGAGGTAGTAGGTTTGGGCGTGTGACCCATGTATTTTTAAGGTTGCAATTTTAAATCTTGTCGTTTAATATTTATTTATTTTTAAATTAAGCTTCATCTTTTTTCATGTTTCCCTCCTATTGAGTTTCTCGTCCGCATGATCTCACTGGCGAGTTTTGACGATCTCACCCTTGTTTGCTGGTTCTTTGTATTTTTAGATTTTTTTTATTTCATCCTTCTATGTTTGGATTCTCAAGGATTAATAATTGTTATTTTTTTCAAATTTTTTATGATTTCAAGTCGTGGATTTTTCTTCGTTCTTGAAAATCATTGACAATGCTTCAACATCACTTTTTAACATTACAAACAAATTGGTCATATGACTAGTGATATTCTATTAGATCTACCGAATACAAGATATGTGTAGGCAATTATGACACCTTTGCATGATCATGGATCAAGTAATCTTGACGATTAAGGACTTGATCAAGTTATATTTTCAGTGCAATTGCTGGTAAAGAGGCTAGCTAGCTATATTTTATGGTTTTTGTATAGTCCCCAAATAAGAAATTGAGGGTCAATACTTAAATAATAAATATATGATTGTTATGTGTAAGATAAATATATTATAGCAGCTAAATGGCGCTATTGATTTAAACCATGCTAGAAAACAAATGCAAACTTTGAATGACTAGTTTAATTAGCAATATTCTATCATTAATTGAGTAATTCTTAATCTAAAAATGGATAATATATTCATTTGTTTGAATCCATATTCATATAAATGGAATGATCAGAGGTATTATAATTAACATGTAGCTTTCATATTGTCTGTCGATTTGACGATCTCCTTCTGGTCCCCACAAACAACCCAATCTATCAAGCTCATTAAAAAGTGCCCTGTAACCATTCGATCTAGCATGCAGGTTACTGGTCAAAACATGTCTTAAAGCTCATTGAATGCTTGATCTCCTGTTCAATCGTGAGTGTGTTCCTCGTGCACGTTTACAATAAAAGAGAGTTTGTTCTAGCTTATATATTAATCACCATGCATGGCTATATATGTGATTAATTAGATTACCAAGTATTTATAACTAATTTTTGGTAAATATGAATGGGATATGATCATTATATATAGATATATATATATAGTCGAATATGGATGCACTAAATAAAATCCCAATCTTTCCTTGATATCGTAGACCCAAATACACTCGATTCTCTGAAGAATCAGCAGAAATATTGGTGGCACATGAAATTCGGCTTGCAGTATCCATTGCTTCCTCGACGGCAACAATGGAAGAGCTCGAAATAAATATAAAAACAAGCAACGAAAACAGCCTATCACACTGTATTGTAGCATCAACAGCACCATTATAGGGGGTAAAACAGATAAGAACTAAACCAGTCAAAGTTAGACCTTGATTTTTAGTACAGGCTTTACTGTGTGCTTTCATAAAGTATCCTAATCCCCAGAAACTTTGGCTTGTTATAATATCCAAACATTTGCCATAGCGTTGAATTAGGTAAACCCCCCCTCGTCACCTTTTAAGCAAATCCCTTGATGATCATGCGGCACTACAATATTTCTTTATCTACTCCATTACGAATTGGCTGTCCTGTAAATGATAAACATGCCTGCAATCTTATCCGCAAACACACTAATTTACCATATAAAACACCAAAGTTGTACAAAATGTCCTTGTCATCAAGTGCTTCGAAGTGGAATCAAACAAAGAACCCATCAGCCCCACATAGGATTCTAACCTATCACCACATTATATGCCTTAATTTGTCATTTTATATTCAGAGAGGAACATGGCTTCGAGGTAGGATGGGTCACATAGGTGTGGGGTAGTATATAGGAAGATTAAGGAAGGGATTGGCAGAGCGTAAAGAGGTACTTGAGGCTCTACGCTCATGGGGTCATAGTCAAATGAATTGAGCGAAGCATCCGTGCAGCATCTCAGCCATGAAAAAGATTTTCTTTCTTTTATACATTTCTTTGGCAGCTTTTGGCTTCACAGCTGAAGTACCTTGAAATTCTCTCAAGGCATGGTAGCTTATCTGAAATACACACGTGTGCATTTGCCTGGAGAGAGAGAGAGAGTAGTTGCCACTTGCAAGGTAGCCTTGGAGGTGAATGAAGGTAGAGCACAGTACAAAGCTAATTATTTAGACAATTAGAGAGATTAGTAAAGGGTTGGTTAGCAAAGCAGAGCATGGGCAGAGCAAACATGGAAGTGCTGTCTTTTTACTAAATACGACTGAATTTACCAGTACAAAAAATCGAACATCCTGTGCCTGAAATCTTCAAACGTGCTTTCACAACAAAACCACCATTACAGCAGAGCAAAACTTCGAGTCTCAAATAAATACTTAGAACAGCAATTGCAATCCATTCCGGTTCCAGTACAAGCACTCTTGAGCATAAAAATAGTTCCTAAATCAACTAGCTTAGAAAAAAGAGACACCATACTTGCCATTAACGAAAAATCAATAATAAATAATAAAAAAAAGAAAATAAAAGGGAACTAACCATTTCATAAATACCATAACTTTTGTACATCTTCAACTCCTAATCACTACCCAAGTACAAGGAAAATAAGAGCAACTAATACACCAAAAAACAAACCCATTAAATAGAGCATAACACTACAAAATCCCTAATTCTTGAAGTCGACCTCTCAATTCGCTTTCTCAACATAGCATTTAAACACTGTTTCCAAATCAGGAGGAGTAAAGAACTCCCTAACACCACTGTAGTTACACCTTGAAGACGGCCGCCGCTTCCTTGGAGCAGGCGGGCATGGCAATCTCTCCGGTATTCTTGCCTCCTTGGCTGTTGGCGTAGTAGAAAACTCCTCTTCGTCACCATCGCAATCTTTCACTCTTGATTTCGTGTTTACCGGCTTCAGTGAAGTCCTTATTGCTATTCCGGCGATCACCCATTTCTTCCCTTCAGAGTCCAAACCTGAATCCACCTGTGTCTTCTTTGAAAAACCCATGTCTGATTAGAACCAAAACCAACAAAGGGAGAGATGGTAAGTAGAAGAGGAATAAGAGAAAAGGGTCTTTGGATGCTACTATTTTTTTAGAGAGAGAGGGAGAGAGAGAAATGAAGAGAAAATTGGCTTTGAAAGAAAGAGGGAAAAAGAGATTTTTCGGGGAAAATTAATACTAAGAAAGAGAAAAGGAGTGATTTTATATACTTCACTTGACTAGCCCAAAATAAAGCGAGGAGAAAGGGCGGCTGCCCGGAATTATTACGGGCAGATAAAACCGAGTGAAATTGATTTTGGCGCCAAATTTTCGTGCTTTGATTATCAACGGCTCCTTTTCCCGCTCTCCGTTTTTCTTTCCTTTTCCTGTCTTCCGGTTTTGACCTTTTGACATTTCTATAATATCTTTTTTGGGAGTGCTGTTGAATCAGGGCACAATCCCCGCACGCGTTGAAGAACGTCGTCGCTCTTATTACGTTCTATACTGCAAGGTAGGTTATGTCTATTCAATTAGAAGGGTATATATTGGTAATGTATATATAATTTAAAATATTAATTTAAAAAAATAATTTAAATTTAAATTTAAATTTAAATTTAAAGATAAACTAATTTAAAATTATATAATTCAAATTTCAAATACAAATAAAAAAATTAGAGCTGAACCAATATGATTTGATCGACTCAATGAGTCCAAAGATAACTTGTATGACAGGTAAAAATATAGTTGGACTAAAAAAATTCAAGATAATATATATTTTTTTTAAAAAATATTGAAATAACAACATATTAAATCAACTTGGGTCAACTTGGGTAAACCTTCAAAATTCATGATCCAAGTCATTAGATCATAATAACCCCAAATAAAGCAAATCAAAACATATATTTCAATCTAAAGATAAAATAATTTGAAATTATTCAATTCAAATTTCAAACACAAGTAAAAAAGTGGGAGTTGAACTGATATGACCCGACCGACTCGATGAGTCCAAAAACAACCTGGAAGATTGCTAAAAATATATTTTGACTAAAGAAAGTTCAAGATGACATATTTTCTAAAAATAATATTAAGACAATAACATATTGCATGGACTCGGGTTAATATGTGTTAGCTTTTCAAATTCTTGACTCGAGTTATGAGATCATAAGAATCCTCAAATAAAGTAAATCAAAATAAATTATGAAACTTAATTCTCAATAAATCTATTGTTGAATTATTAAATTGGAAAAAATTCAATGAAAAAAAGAACACAAAAATAACATTTTTAAACAAAATTATGAATTTGAAAAAAATTTAAAAAATGTCATATGTAGTCTCGCAAGGCCTTTTTAAACTCCGATTGCTCTAAAATTTTAACCTAAGATATAACAATATATTAGGAGACTTCTCGTAAACTTTCCGCCTAATCCAATGGTCGGATTAAGAGATATGATCAATACCGTAAAACTAGAGAATATTTAAAAAAAAGAGCAAAAAAACATTATTTGGCTGAAACGGAACTGGAATGTCTTGACCGGAATTAAGGCAGAATCTATGGAACATGTCATGATTCTGAGTGATATGAAATTTTTTCTGGTTTGTTTTCTTTTTTAAACTGGAACAAGACATACCGGCCATTCCAGATGAAACGAAATGGAATTGACAACCTTGACTAAAAGAATTGAAGATTATGGAACACTGAAGCGCTGCTTTATCTATTTTTTAATCTTTTTTTTAATTCAGCCTCTATTTTTTTCTATTTTATCTCTTATTTATTTCAAATTTTATCCTCAATTTCATTCTCAGATATTTTTAAAGTCATTTAAATTACATTTGGATCGGCCAAGTCAATTGAATCATGTTAAAATAACTCTCACGTAGTTTCATTTTAAACCTGGGTTAAATAAGGAGTCTAGTAGATGAGTTTTTTTCTTGTCAATTTCACCATTTTCTTCTCAATTTCATCCTCATATTTTTGTTTTATTGGTCAATCAAGTTACCTTTATCCAGGCTAAGTCAACTAGATCATAGCAAGGTAACTCCCACACAATTTACTATTAAACCCAAGCTAGGAAAAGAAGTTGGGTCAATAGGTTTTATGTTATTTTCGTCATTTTATCTCAATTTCATCCTTATAATCTTTTCTATCAATTAGTTGAGATGTCTTTGAACTGGCTAAGTCGAATGGGTCAAATCGGGGTAATTTTCACACGGTTTAATTTTAAACCCAAGTTAGACGAGTGGTTGGATCAGAAGGTTTCAAGGTTAACCCATTTGGTCAAGTTTAATAAAAATGTATGAAACTGAAGCTTATTATTATTATTATTATTATTATTATTATTAATTCAACCTCTATTTTTTTTTCATTTCATCTCCTTTTTATTTCATTTTTTTTTTCAATTCCATTGTCAAAAAATTTTCTTATAATCATTTGAGTTGTTTTTGGATTGACCAAGTCGACTAGATCACATTGAGTTAATTCTCATACAATTTAATTTTAAATCTGATTTCAACAAGGAGTAGGGTCAAGGAGGTTATTTTTTCTTGTCAATCTCATCATTTTCTTCTCAATTTCATCCTCAGACCTTTTTTTACTGGTCAGCTATATTACCTTTAGATTGACCAAGTTGATTGGGTCATGATAGAGTAACTTCTACATGGTTTACTTTTAAACTCGGGCTAGGCAAATGAGTTAGTTAGAGTTTTTGTGTTATTTTCATTTTTTTTTCTCAATTTTATCCTTAATGTATAGACATACTTATTCTCTCAATTATAATCATGTAATCATGTGTTTGCGGTTAATAATAGACTGGCAATCAATAATAAGGTCCAGGAGTAAGACACTTACCTCAAGTCTGTTGGCAAACAATAGTCCCTACTGTTTGAACCAAGTTTTCATGTTATCAAACATCACATTTTTTTTCCCTTTTTAATTCCAAATGATAGTTCAATTATCATCACACAATTATTAAATCTCGCTCATTAAATATTTTCTAACGCTATCATGACATCAAAGCAATCTCTCTAGTTTCAAGTCTTGATTAAAAGTATTGTTATGAAAGAAAACATATTTTCTCTTAATTCTGTTGAAACTAATCTATTTCTTACCTATCTAAAGGTTATTCCAATATAAATTCACATCCTTTATATGTCAATTAATCTAATAATTCTAATTTATATTTTTTTTCTCTTGGCCGAAACTACCAAGTATAGAGGATGAATTTTCTCCTCAATTCTTTCAATTGGAACGTTACCCAATCTTTTCCGATGACACTATCCATTTTCTTATAGTCAAACAACATAACAACAATAAATTTATCATAATTTCACATTCAAATCAACACTAACACATTTAATAATTCAAATAACTTAAAATCATCCAATCTAATTATGCAAATTGGGTTTCTTACCTCTAATGGGAACAAGAACAAAAGAAGGATGCAAGAAAAGTCAAAGTTCTTTTCATTTTTTCCTCTCTCTTTTCTCTCCTCACTCTAAACTCCCTCTAAGCCCCTTTCAATCTTTAATATTTTTTTAATGATCTCCAAGGAAGTGATTTAAAGAGAAGAAAACTCTAATTTCTCCTTTTTCCAAGCCTCTTCCCTTAGTTTCATTGCCCAATTAAGGTATTTACAACCAATTTGGCTATTTAAAATTTGACCCATCATTTATTCAGGATGAACTGGTCGATTATTTGAAGTTATTAAATGAACTGGTTGACCGTTTCCTCATTTAGTCTCCATTTAATTTTTAATTTAATTATTATTTTTTTGCTAGGTTTACACTGATTCTAGCATTTCACTAGTTGCAAACTTAGGAGATTAACTCAGCTTTAAGAGATTTTCCCGAGTTTGATTTGATTTTGTTTTTTAATCCTTTTAAGCTCATGTTCTTTCAACAATAGACACACACACAAACACACTTTTTACATCATTTTTTTCATCCTTTCTTTCTTTGCTTAATCGAGTTATCTCGAGTTTTTTTATTTGTCATTCTTTATTAAATTAAATAGAATTAATTGATTGAACGTAGAAATGAGATATTCATTTCATAATGGTCCACTTTCTAGGTCATTGCCCTAGCAACACATGCAAATTCTTTCGATGTTGTCATGCAACCTTTACTAGAGGTGTTTGAATTGTCTTGGCGAACTCTTCATGTGTTGGAGCAGTGACTATGGAGGAACAACAAAGAGTCTCTAATGGGTTTTTTTCTTTCTTCCACTCCCATAAATGATATTGGCCAATCATTTCTTATAGTTAATTATTTCCAAATGTTTTTCATTTGATTCATCTACTGTTATTACCTTTTTTTTAATCATATCATTAGATTATCCGACTTTATTGGATCCAATCAAGTTAATGATCTGAGTCTTTGATTTTTCAAGCTTTTTTAAAACACTAACATCACTTGAGCTTTCTTTGTTTTACGTTAAAAAATAATTGACCAGCACACAACATAATGCATGCCACCAATCTAGTGTACTCTTATATGCAGATGCTAGCATAGAAAATGTAATAGACCATAGTACAACATATAACCGGTGGTAATGCTCCATGAAATTGAAACTTGTTGTTATAATACCTTATATCCCACGTCTGAGAATAATTACGAGATTGAATAAGATAATAAAAATGATTAATTGACCTATGTGCAATAAGAAATATTTTTTAGATAGAAAGGAAAGTAGTCTCCCCAACTTAGTGTTGTACTTGGTGCCCCAAAAGCTATTTAGTAGTGCATCAAGCCCATCCCTTAAGCTTGGAGCATTATAAATGATATTTGAGCCGACCTTAACCAAGTATTAAGAAAAAAACTAAAGGGTGTAGGGGATTCACTATTCACTCACACCCATTACAATATGGATAATAATAGTAATTCATAATGTTTTGTTATTTTTTTGTGCATTTTATTTTTTTCTTTAATTATTGATTTTCTTTATTTTTAGTTTAATTCTTGGTTTGCATGTCTGTTGGGATTTTGAGTTGATATTTATTTTAATTGGCCTTCTATATAGTTATCATGATACTAAAAAATTTTCCCAACAATGAATTGAGGCTCAATTTCATTAAAAAAAGTTTTCATTGTTTCTACAACATCTAAAACCAAGAAGCCAAAATTGAAAAAGAAATAAAAGAGTACCCCTTTTTTTTCATGTTTTAACAAAAGGTTATTTCAAGCCTTGTCCTTCATCTTTTATGTTTTCTTTAGTCATCAAATTTTGTTCATTTCAATTTTATCTTTTTATGTTGTGTTTATTAAGATTTTTTGTTGATATGCTTTTATGTACTAACCGTTGTATTAAGTAATTGTCTTGATATCGGGTTGGTAATTGATTTTGCAAAAATATTATAAGGATTTTTCATTTTTCTAAAGATTAAGAGTAAAGGGATTGAAATTGAAGCATAGGAAAACATTGAAACCTAAAGGGAAGAATAACATAGTTTGTCATGAAAACCAATGCAAAGAGAGAGAAAATGAGAAAAAGAGAAAGAAAGGAGAATGGGTTGCCAGAGCCACACCAGACTTCCTAATGTAACATGCACCTATGTACAAAAAAGATACCACGATGGTTCCGACAATATCAAAACATGACATTGATCGAAGCTTGGTCTACTTCTCATGTGTTGCCCAAAGCCTACAGACTTCCTCACACTCTAGCGAGTGCAAAACACGCACTAGGTACTTTTCCTTTTTTGTTTTAGTTTAGTCCCTTGATTTTTAAAACCTCTTCAATTCAATCCCAAAAATATTTAATTGTTTTTTTTAGATTTTTTTTATTTTATCCTTTAATATTGTGTTGATTGGGAATTGTGTTTTATAATTTATTTTCTTTTGCTTTCTATAGGGTTATCATAGTGTCAAAAAAAATATCCTGACATTAGGTTGTAGTTCAATTTTTTTTATTATCTATTTTTTTAACATATAGTTAAATAGAAAATGGTTTCAGAAAAAAACCAAGTTAATAAACTTTATGGAGTCCATGAGCCATTTTGCGGATTTGATGGGGAAACCTGGGTTGCCCTGGTTCATAAGTTTAATGAGGTAACTATTTGTTTTTATTAGACTTGATTTTTTTTATTGTCTATCTTTTTATCATATCTAAAAAAATAGTTTCGGATAAAAAAACATGTTATTAAAATTTATGGAGTCCATTAAATGTTTATAGGTTTAGTATATTAACTTGAGTTGACCCGATTCAAGGGTTTGGGAGATTAAACTTTTATTTTTTTAGTTATTCTTTTATTTTTTTATTTCATCTATCATTACGCTTATTTTTTTTCATTCTAAAGGGTTATCATGACCTAAAAAAATCCTTATATTGAGTTGGTGCTTGATTTTGTGATTACTCATTTTTGTTATAATATATTTAAATAAATTTTATTTTAGAAAAAAAAACCAAGTTATTAATCTTAGTGGAATTCATGAACTGGTTCGCGAGTTTGACAAGTTGACTAGGGTGACTCAATTCACGGGTTTACCAACCAAAATCGATGTGCCTTTATTTTTTTTTGGTTTTTCATCCTTTATTTTTTTAATTAATTTTTTTTATTTTTTCTTTCAATATTGGGTTCATTAGAAACTAGGCTTTAATATTTATTTTGGTAAGCATTCTATAGGGTTATCACAGTCTCAAACAAAATACTAGGTTGGTGCTCAATTTTGAAAACATATTATTTTTTATCATATAATTAATTTCAATAGATTTCATGATCCGAGTTATGGAGTGACTGGGGTCAATTTAATATGTTATCATTTTAATAATTTTTTAAAAATAACTCATCAAACAAACATTTCAATACTAGGTTGGTGCTTAATTTTGAAAACATATTATTTTTTATCATATAATTAATTTCAATAGAGTTCATGATCCGAGTTATGGAGTGACTGGGGTCAATTTAATATGTTATCATTTTAATATTTTTAAAAAATAACTCATCTTAAAATTTTCTTAAAAGTTGAGCTATATTTTTACTGGTCATCTGAGTTGCATTTGGAACCATGTAATCAACTGATTCACTTTGGGGTAACTTCCACGAAGTTTAATTTAAAACACGAGCTAAGTAAGGAGTTGGATGGGAAAGTTTCACTAAATATACTATATATAAGGATTAAAAAGATACCATATAAGATAAAATTACAAAAAAAAAAAAACTAAATGGTCTATGTTTTTTTCTATACAATGCATTGTGCATGTGAGTACGAACACTATAAACTTCAACACTATCATCCTTTTTTTTTTATTAATTTTTTTTTGATTTCATCCATTCATGTTATGTTAGTTAGGGTCGGTCTTGATAATTTGTATAGACTTGCTTTTTATCAAGTTATTGTAGTGAAATAAAACCCTTTGAGATTTGTTTGATGCTAGATTTTTGAAAAACAAATTCAATTTTATTCTTTTCACAAAATTAAAAATAAATGGACCAAAACTGAAAATGGGTGGGAAATGAAATATTTTTTTTTTGCACAACACTGTTTATTCAACGCTTTTGGGGGAGAATTACCCTTAGAGTTTTTTAATTTCTATTTTGGTATCTTTAGTTTTATAATTACATGTTTTGGTCCAACAATTTTTGTTATTCATGTTAGGTCCCTGGATTTAAGATAGGAGAGATAAAATCATTGGTTGTCCATATTTCAATGACAAAATAACTCGTTCTTTATGTCAAGGAGTTCCATTAAGCAAGAAGAGTTACATACATGTATTTTTTACCCTTCATCTTGCTAAATAAAGTAAATCAAGGTTGAGAAAAAAATATTTCGCTTGATTCTGTGTTTTTGAACTAATTTAGGGGTAGCTAGGTTGATATATTGGTATATAGGTATTTTTAGATAAAAATAGGTTGAAAATGAGTTTTTAGGTAAAAAATATCCTTGCTTTGACTTTCTAACAATTGATAGTAACTGGAATCTACACTAGTAGATGACACTTTTTCTGTATTTTTCTCAAATATAAAAGAACAATTAAAATAAAAATAGGCTTGGTATACAGGCCTAACCTTTTTTTATGGACCAAGCGTGTAAACCCACTTTTCTAGCCTATTTTGTTCTTTTCCCTCTATATTTTTAATTAGTCGATTAAAATAGATTGGTTAAAAATTCAATTGATAGTTTTTTTTTATTAAATACCAAATGATTTTTTTTACTATGATCATAACTTTTTTTTTTATTATTACTTTAGCAAATGCTTTTCTCATGATATTTTTTCTTTTAATTTTATTTGATAGCTATTTTTTTTATATTGTTTATTTTTTTTTATTTTCAAAAAAGGTAAAAATATTTTTTTATAACATTAGAAAAAACTTTTTTTCCGGCCTTTAATGATGATTGTTTTCTTAGATTTTCTTAGGTTGTTTTCATTTGCATGCCAGTTTTTTTTGTTGTATAGTTAAATAAAAAATATCCGAAAAAATAAGTTATTAAACCCACTTAAACTCATAACTTAGGTCATGAGTTTGACAGGTTAACTTAAGTAGATTCAAAACATCGTCGTCTTAGTATATAAAAAGAAAGGTTAAAACAATATTTTCTTAAAGTTTTTTTCTTTAAATTAAACTAGGTTCTAATCGAGTCCCAATGAGATAACTCCACTAGGTTCAATTTGAAACCTGAGAGAGGCAATGACCCAGGTTACGGGATGGTCTCTAGGTTAAACCATTAAGCCGAGTTGGGTTTGGTGACACTGTAACAAAATTGCTCATGTCAATATGTACGTGGAGACATATTGTTATATTTTTTATGCATCCACATCAAAATAAGTAGAATTTCTCTAAAAACATATATTCTGGGAAAAAAAAAAGCCAAGTAAAAAATGGAGCACATTGATGAGTTCAAAGAGTTTTGATTCGAGAGATGCCTTTCGTACCTTTATTTAAAGTCATCCAATTATTTTTATGTCTATTTTAATGGCTTTTTGAATTTTTTTTTAAATGAGTAACATTGAACAAAAGAGATATGTTTCTTTGTAGAAAACGAATTAGGAAATGATGAATTATATAAGCAAATCATTTTATTTTATTATTACTCTTCTTACAAAAGATAATTTAATTTCCATAAAATTAAAAAGAATTTGAGGGTTTTTTCATATCAAATATCTTAATTTATATTTATTTCTAAACTTCTTGGCTTATTCTTTAATTATTTAATTATTATTAATAACTTTTTTTTAATATTTATTGACTTTTTTTAATCCATGATCTATTTTATTAAACAGATATATAAAACTTTTAGTTCACTATAAAACAATTTTCTGCTGGAAAAAAATATGCAACTATTACTTTTCTGTTTTTGTTATTTTTTTTTTTATCTAACTCCTAGCAAGGTGCATGCCAATTGACTAATAAATATTTAATAGACCTATATGTAACAAGAATATTCTCAATAGATAATGAGGATAAGATATTAAAGTTAATATTACAATTGTAAACCCATAAGATATTCAACTACCCAATAGGTCCCTCAAGGTTACATTTACAAACCATTTAGGTAGCCTTTAAAACACATTAAAGTAGTTTCATAAATTATTGTTTCTTATTGCTAATTAATTAATTAATAAAAATAATGAAGCTATTTATTTTTTTATCAAAATATTCAAACACTTCATATAACTTGTGGCGATGCCATTCTAACTATTCAATTAACCCAAACTCTAAGCCAAAATAAATGGATTTTAGTTTTTTCTACCGGTGATATTCATAACTCTAAAGCTTCTTATTCTTGGATTACTAGGGATGCTATCATGTGGATTCAGGTGCGTATAAATGGATTTGAAAGCATCATGTGTTTGAAAACATGTAAAGTTTTTATTGTTAATGTTTATACCTTTTCGCTAATCAGTTGGTTATATGCGACATTGACTTTAGTTTTGTAAACATATTTAAATTTTAATAATGATTTATTTATCTTTAATATTCATCAAATATTTAATTAATGAATATAGTATTTGACTAATGAATTTAGAGTAAAGATAAAGTCATCATGATAAAAATGATTTGCAAAAGAAATTATAAAGTTCTTATAATTATGAGATTTCTATTGTATCAAAACTTTATTCCTAAATGTTCCTGGTCAATTCTCTATTAATACTGAACATTAATAGTTCTAAAGTTGTTGAGACTAATACATATTAAGTTTTTTTCTTTATGAATAAAGCAATTGTTCTCATAAGCTAAGGCGTGAGGGGTACCTAGAATTAATATGTAAGTGCTTGTTAGATGACATGTAACTGAACTGACCTGCATGATAATTTTATATGGAGAGATCTCATGTGTCTATGGAAAGGCTCACGTGACGGTTGTGCAAGTAATCCATGGACTTGAGATCACTAAGTTATCTTATATAGAGAATGTTATATTTTGATCTACTACATGTTGTCCTAATCAAGGGTAACAAACAGAAAAATATTGAGTATAATATGAACTATATAAAGGTATTTGAGTAATCAAGAAAGAACCCATCACTCTAAGTGAATTAGAAAAATGTCTCATTTGTTCTCAAATAATATTAACTATAAATCGTTGCATAAGGTGGAATGAGATTTGAAAAGACTTTCAAATCTTAATCAAAGAATCAATGACTATGTTATTGAGAATAAACATGATTTGATAAAGTAGACCCACTTCATGCTATAATGTCAAATCACAATATTTTTTTATAAAGAAATAATAATTACATTAAAAAACTAATTACTAAAAGGTTAAGTCAAACCACTAATGACTTTCCTAATATTTGAGTGATTATGACAGGTTACTAGACATTGTACTTGATCTTGAAATATAAATTAATCAATTATTAAATTGATAATAAATTATTTTTTAATTTTTAATCATATTTTATTTAGGATTGTGATTTATATTTGAACTAACTTATTAGGGAACCTAATGAGTCATACACATAAGAACCATTGGTTAGAAATTAAAATAGGATGATAACTCAAGTATGACTTGATTGTAAATAAATTTTATAAATTGAGGATTAGAATGTAATTTATACAAGGAATTACAATTCTAAACCTAGAAAAATATTAAGAAGAGACTTGATTGAATAAATTTTTAAAATTACCATGAAATAATATATATGATATTATTCGGGGGGGTAAATTTATATTTTACCTTTCATAGAGTTTTCATGTTTCTTTATAAATAGAATGCTATGCTTCTTATTTTTTGTATAGTTGAACAAAGAGAAAAACTAGTATAGAGAACATCTTATCTTTGGATAATTTTTGTATAAACTCTAAACAACTCTATATTTGTCTATGAGATTCTTGGAACTTACAAAATCATTTTAAATTTATTATTTCCATTATGTATATGTGTTTCAGGAATCAAGATTTACATGGTTACCTTGCCAAAATTGTATTTTGTGTAATAAAAATTTCCCCATGCTATTTGCAAGAGCTGGCCAGCAGGTGTGGTAATGGAGTAGAATCTTTGTTAAGCTTCTTAGAGATTGTGCTGACTACTGAAGCTAGAAAGGTTTGGGATTCTTTTCTCCCTCCACGAGATGTTGATTTCCTTTAATTCACTCTTCCACTTTAAGATTGCTGGTGACTTGTCAGCAGGTCATTTTGTCAGTTTTTGTTATAGTTGATGGGCCATTTGGGAATGATGAAACAATTGGTGGGAAAAAGAAGACCTATTACCAGGAATTCCAATTTATCCATTGTCGTCTTCTGTAAGATTGCAAGGCTCCTTTTAAGAAGTCTAATTGTCATTCTTGTAGCCTCCCTAGACTTGTTACTTAGAGCCCCTCACGAGGATGTGATAAAATCGAATGTAGATGGAAGCTCTACCAGTAATCCTAGTCCTTTAGGGTTTTGATTTGTTGTTTAATTAGAAATCATCTGTGTGATTGGTTCTTAGGCTTCTCTTGCTATGTTGGAATTACTTCTAACATAACAATAGAGATTATGACTATCAGAAATATTGGTTTGGCTCATGCTTAATTGGAAGTTGAGTTTTAGGTCGAATCTGATTCATTGGAAGCTCTTAAATTTGATTATAAAGAACGGTGGCAGATTCACTATCATTGGCCTCTAATTTGTGATGGTTTCAGGATTTTCTCTCGAGAGAATGGCAAGTTGTTTGAATCCTATTCTGAGGGAGGGGAAACAGCATGCAGATTTCTTTGCTAAATTTAGTAGTTGTAGGCAAATTAAAGATTCTATTATTTATCAAGAACCACCACTGGGTTGGGAAATGTCATCATTGTTAGGGAGTGGGTTCTAGAGAAGAAGCCCATCTTTTTTCAATGAACCTAGTTCAAGGATCGAGTGCTTAGTTTCTATTTCAACAACATAAAAAAAAATGAAAAATAAGAAACTGCTCGCTCCTTGTAATTGTTTCAAGAGAATGTCTCCATTTACTATAAAATAAACATGCATGTGTCGAACATTAAGAATACTAACTATTCATCATGAAGCATAAAAAAATTAAAATTGATCATGAATTAAAAAATATCAACTAAGCAAAAAGAGTCTTTGATCAATCAAAAATATTAAAGGAGTAGCTGATTAAGCAACTAGAAATCATAATAGACCAAAAAAAATGAACGACTAATATAGTTTGAACACGCACATAACTAAAGAGATAAAATCTCATTTAGAGTAAGAGTTCTCAGTAGAATAACAAATCAAAAAGTAAAAGATTAGACTAGGGATATATGAGTATTTAGTTTGTTTTAGTATTTAATAAACCTTTTTATCTAATACTAATATCTATATAGAATTATAATTACTTATGTAAATAAGATTCAAACTTTGTAATAATATAAATAGAGCCAAATACTATTGTAAATGATGGTCCAACCTTGTATATTCAATTACAACGATTTATTTCCCTTTTCATCTCTCTAATAGGATTTTATTTATAACTTTTTCTTTATTGTTTTCTTATAATATTTTTCACTTTAGTTTTTTTTTTTTTTTTGCATTTTGTTTTCTTACAAACCTATTATCATCCCTTGAGACTTTCTTGTTTTGTTAATGTAGTGGTGCTTTTAGAACATGTTACACTTATTAAGGATTCAAGACTTGAAGTCCTTACCTTTTCTCATTAGAGATAATTGTTGTCTCATTGCAGGATCAACCTTAGGAATATTTAATTGAAAATAAATAGATTAACATGCTTAGTGAGACCAAGATTAAATATCTATCCCAAAAGCTATAAAAAACATTCCTTCCAAAAAAAAAGAAGAAGTAAACTCACCACTACTGCATTAAACAAACAATCAATACAAAAAATGGATATAAGCTAGCTTCTTGGCCATGAAGACCCTAAAAACCCATAATCTTCCTAGATTTTAATGCATCAACTAGTGGTAGAAGGGTCTAGAAATAGGTCCTTATTGTCTAACTCACTGTTATAACACAAAATTATATTTGGACACATTCCAAGTGCCCTCATGCTGTCCTTTATATTTATATCGACTTTAACAGGGTCATCACTACCAAGCATAGACAAGTATATTGGTGTATCAATACCTCATACATAACCATATGTGTGTCTATTACATTGATCAAATGACATTGTACGATGGTCATACTAATTGTTGCAAATTCTAGCCAGTCAACTTTGATGCCTTTTGAACAAACATATTATTATCAATATTTAAATCTCTTTAATGTTGATATAAGGGATTTATAGATGAAGATGAAGAACATAACACAACAATATTGTTGTGGTAAATTGAATCATGCATGCCATATTTGATAAGGATATACAATTTATATTTACACATTAGTAAGTTTTCCAACACTTTTAATAATACATGTGGATATCTTGACTACAAATTTCTTCTTAGCCATTACAAGGACCTATCAATCAAGGAGACTAAATAACTTACTAACCATTGAGAAGTGTTTATACCTTCTGTCGCACGTGTGTGGCGTCGCGACAATCATCCACTCTATTAGGTTTATCCAAGTAATTGAAAAAATAGGGAAGACAAGGAATTCTTGTCTTTTATTAGTGTAAAACGGGAATGGGAGTCGCCACCTAATATTTTGTCACTAAGAACCTTAACTGGTATTAGAGATCGAGTATGGGGATTGATTGCGAAAAGGAAAGATATTAGCACCCCAAATACGCCATATCTAAGATAAGCTGCATTGTTTAATTGACTGATATATGCTAAGGTGTTATTATATTTCTAATTGTTGATCTGTCTATAGTTTAAGAAAAGTTCTCATCGGTAAGAAGATCCTTATCTTATCGGGTAAAACCTAACCTTTCTAACATCAACAAAAAAATTTAATATCCGGAATACGTTTTACGTATACGGTCGTAACCCTAGATAATAAAAGAAAACAAAATATTTTTTTTTATTTTTGAAATATTGGTCTAGTTTTCATGACTTTAATAAACTAGTTAAAGCCAAAATGAATGCTAATACAAATTTTTGAATTTTTTTGTTGTATGAAAATACGATATAATTTTTTTTTTAATCTTTGAGAGACTTGACCATATGCATGAAAACAAGACATCTTTTTTTTTATAAATTTTTTTGCAATGTTTCGATGAAAATCAGGTATTTTAATACCGAATTTGTATCTTTACGGTATAAAAATACAACCAATATTAAGCAAAATTAATAGAAAAATACGCGAGAAAATCACATTTTTTTTAAACGCTTTTTTTGAAATTTTCTTAATTGGATAGGACTAAGCCCAATGCATTTTGGTCTGGGCCGGAGGTGATCCGACCCAGGAACAGTGGCTCTCCACTATTCACATGCTACATGAACAGTGAAGAATGAATTATAATTCACTCTCCACTGTTCATTAGCAGAATAGTGAAGCTGCCGGGGGGGTGAAGTGAAGCAAAAGAAGAAGAAAATAAAATGAGGAGGAAATGAGAGGTGCAGCTGACCGAGTGGTGGTTCGCAATGGCGCTGGCGGCAGTGGCTTGCGGAGGACATTGCTGGTTGTCCTTCCTTTTTCTCTATATTTTCCTTTAGCCTTTCTTCTGTTATCTCTTCTCCTTCCCTGTGTTTTTCTCTTATTCTCCTTTTGTTCTCCAGTGGTAGCGATGTTGTTGTTGATGATGGGTTAAGAGGAGGACTGACGGTGGTTTGCGGAGGTGGTGGTGCCGCTGTTAGTAATAGAGAGAGTGACTATGTTTCTTCTCTTTACCCTTGTTTTTCGTTTCCTTTTTTTCTTTTCTTTCTCCCTTCTGTGCTTTCCTTTCTCTTCTGTTTCACCTTCCCTTTCCATTCTTCCTTTCTACCTCTGTTTTTTTTTTCTTTTTTTTATCGTCCCCTCTGTTTGTCTCTGCTTCTTTCCCCTAAAATTTCTCTGCCTCTCATTCGTTCCCTCCTTTGTTTTTCAACTCTCAAAATAATCGTTCTTTTTTGTTTTCTGCCCCCTTTTTTATTCTTTTCGTTGCCCTCCTATTTATAGGCAGGAGGAGAGTGAGTCCCCCCTGCCTTGTCCCATCATGGCATAAGGGGGAATGAGGCTATCTTACCCCTATCCATGTGCAGGGTAAGGTGGTCGGTCGTCTGCATGGCATGACTTGCCATTCTTTCTTATTATGGTGGCAGGGTAAGGTGGTCGGTCGTCTGCAGGGCATGGCTTGCCTTTCTTTCTCATTATGGTGGCAGGGTAAGGTGGTCGGCCGTTCGTAGGGCATGACTTGCCTTTCTTTCTGATTATGGTGGTAGGGTAAAGGGGTATCACTTGTGTCAAGGAAGAGAAAGAGAAAGCGGGAACCTTCTTCTTCCTACCTCTACGCACGCAGGGGAAGAAGAAGAACAATGTTGTTCAAAATGACACTATTTCGGGTTTTTTTATTTTGGAAGAAAAGGAAATGAATTTGAAAATAACTCAAAAATGGGTTATGACAGTTGCCCTCTCTTTACAACACTTACGGAGCAAAGACTTTGCGCAGTAAGTTTTGTAAAGATAAACAAAACTGAACTTCCGATACTGATTTTCTCAAAACTTGGTTAATCTGAAGCTCTGTCTTTTCAATAATGCTCTTCAACCAGGAACTAACAATCAAAATTGTGTATAACTTGGTCATTCTAAGATCCTGATCTAGCGATCCTCTAAATTCTATCTTTGGTTGGGTTAACCTAAAATCCCATCTAATGATTCCTTTTAACCAAAACCTAAAACTATTCCTCCTGATGACGGGGTTTGAACTTTCTTTTTTTTTTTATTTCTTTTGAGAATTTTCTAATGGTAGGATTTTTCTCATTTTTCTTCCAATGTTAAGAAAATGTTAATGGTTTGGTCAACCTGAAATCCCATCTGGCGATCTCCTTTAACCAGGACCAAAATTTTGTATGTAGCTTAGTCAACTTGAGATCCAATCTAGCGACTCCTTTAACCAAAGGTAAAATTTTATGTGTGGTTGGGTTAACTTGAGATCCCGTCTGGGGACTTTCTTTAACTAGAACCAAAGTTTCCCAAAATCTGTTTGTGTATAGCTTGGTCAATAGTTGCGATGTCGTGGTCGCAAAAATTAATTACCCTAGCTTAAAACACAACACACAAGATAGTATAGAGTAAACAAGGGGTCCATCTCACGAGGAAGGTTCAAGTCAGATTTTTATGCTATATGATATGCAATTTGGGGGGGGTTCGGAAGTTATCTAGGCTAAAGCAAAAGAAAATAGAAAACTATCAAGCAGAAGTAAATAAAATTAGAAAATTATCAAGAGAACAAACATTGGTCGCAAGCAAACATCCACCTACGGAAATCAGAACTGATCATAGAAATGAGACATCAATTTATACTCTGAATATCTGTCTTTTCTTATGTTGAATAGTTAACAGATCCTCTGTATAACTAATCCTAACCATCAAATAACCACAATGTCTGCACTATTAATTTAATTTAATTGCAGTCTTAAGAACTAGATGAGTTGATTCATCTAAACAACATAATTGTCCACAATCTATGTTTGATTAAATCTATTGAATGTTCTCCCTAATATTACTAATTTGGATCCACCACAATTATTAATCTCAGTTGTTTCACAAGTTTATATACCACAACTCCGGTTTTGATAGCAAACTTAGCAACAGATTGTTCACAATAATAACTTAGAGTCCGCTCTAGCAATTAAAATAAAAAATCATATGAAATAAAAATAGGAGAACAAACATATTTATTCATCATATAAACTAAAAAGAAAAGGTAAAATAGATCTTATAGTTCTTGAAATCCGAAGGTTTCTGTGTCCTTACAACCAAGAAAAAGAGTTTAGTCTTACTTGTCTATTGAACAACTAATAAAAAAGAAAGAAGAATGCATGAACTCGGGTTTGTGGGAAAAAGGGTTTGTGTTCCTCTCTTCTAGCTGTCTCCCCCTCTTTTTCTCTTTTCCTTCTCTCTTTCTTTTTATACCCTAGGAAACCCTAGTCTCTATTTTACAAAATAGTCCTCCCTTAAGTAGACAGTTTATATTTAAGTACTTCAATAACTATTTTCCTAAAAATTAAGAAATAGCCTTGCATAAAATCTTCAAGCTTTGACTTAGAGGACCTAAATTGCTAAAATAAAAACTTGGATGTTAGTTTGGATGCTTCGGGACGTAATTTGAACTCGTTTCTTCATAAAACCTGTTTGTTTTCAAAATTCATTTGTCATCTTAGAAAAATCATATCTCCCTCATATGAGATATTTTTTGGCTGAAATGTGGTACATTAATAGTTCTTTGAGTTAGGAATCCAAAAATATTTAGTGTGCATAAAATGGAGTTCTGTAGCTCAAGATATTCAAGTCCAAATGGCCGAAGGTCAACACTGGCGATTGTGAGATTTGACTTTGAAAGCTGTGATTTCCATGCTCTTTTTTTTCATTTTTCTTGAATTAGATTTCCAGAAAGGTATGGATGTTAACTTTTTAATGCTACTATAATCACTTCATTTCGACCTCTAGAACTTATGCTCTGCACAAAACATCGACTGAAGGTCAAATCTGCTAATTACCTCCAATTTACTCCTTTTTGCATCTTTCATCCAAAAATGCCTTCAAAACATAAAACAAAGAATATCAAGGCATTATGTATATAAAACATAGGCAAAACACTAGTTAAATATGGGTGAAACTATTGAATAATATGGTTGCATCATCAATCTGAAATTCCATCTGGCGACTTCTTTTAACAAAAACTAAATTCTATGTGTAGTTGGATTAACCTGAGATCCCATCTGGTGATCTCTTTTAACCAAAATCAAGGAAAACAACTGTGTGGTCTCATTGTAATGGGTGATCTACCCAAGTGAAAAGAATGTGAAAGGTGGTCTCATTGTTATGGGTGACCTAGACAGACGGAAGAAAAATGATCTCATTGTAATGGGTGACCTACCCAAGTGGAAAGAATATAAAGAAAGGTCTCATTGTAATTGGTGACCTACCCAAGATAAAAAATACAATAAATGGTTTCATTATAATGGGTGACCTGCCCAGATGGAAAATAAAAGGCGGTGATATGATAGGGCTCGAAGGGAGATGAGGGCTCAACGATGCATTTGAAGGGAGGTAGGGTTAGGAAATGCACTACCTGAAAGAATAAGGGCTCAAAGGCGCACTCGAAATGAGATAAGGATAGAAAACGCATTACCTGAGCGATGAGGCTCAAAGGTGCACTCGAAAAGAGGTAGAGTTAGAAAAAGCACTACCCAAGAGGTGAGAACTCAAAGGCGCACTCGAAAAGAGATAATGGTGAAACATCAATTTGTCAAGAATGAAAGCAAAGCGTTATGATCAATATGCATGTATAACCTGAGAAATATAGGTCCCCTTTTCTTCATGGAGTCTTCTTTTTCTCAAAAGTTTGAGTCTTGTAAACTTCAATGGCATTTTCTCTTTTGCTTACTTGAGTCATATCTTGTGATCTTGACCTCTCGAAAGAGCTTGATATCATCATACTTCTTTGTCCTCTAACCTTTATCTTAAGGGTTGTCAGCTCTACCCTATATTTTGTTTTCTTACAAAGGGATGGAGCCAACCCTATTATGTATTTTTGGATTGCCACAGCTTAATCATGCCTCCTAAGTGTTCGATTTGGGTTTTTTTTTTGGATGAGGTTATGTGATTGAAGGTTTGGTTATTTACAAGGAATTATTTTCATGCAGAAATTTTGGAATTCAAAACTATTCCAAACATAGAAATCATTTTGACATCGGTTTAAAGCAAACTCGTTCTGAAGAAATTCAAGTGATTCCTATTGACAGATTTTCGGAAGTGATGAAAGAATCTTTGTTTTGCTTTTGCTTAAAATACATAGTGATGTTTTATTGGTAAAAAAATGGTTTAAGATTCAATCTGAGGGCTTCAAAGAAACAGTCTTCAAAGCATTAATTTTACTTATATGAAAAATGACTTGATTCATATAAGAAAGCACTGCCTACCGATCCAGATTGCTTGCCTTTGATTAGAAAGGGATTGATTGGGCACATAATATAGGTTTGGGCTCTTGGTTATGAAGAAAAATGATATTTATAAGTTTAAAATGTGTTTTAAGGATTTCAAGACTAAGGATCATTAGTGCTTATTTCTTGACCTTCTTTTTTTGTTTATAGATTTTTTGGACCTTGGAACTTATTTGCAAAATGGTCCATGGTGCCCCCCAATGTCAGGCTTGGGGTTTTTCTCTTTGTTTTTTTTTCATTTTTTTCATTTGGTTTGGAGCATTGTTATGATATCGCGATCGCACAAATGAATTACCCTAGCTTAAATAAACAAGATAGTATAAAGCAAGTAAGGACTCGATCCCACGAGAAAGTTTTAGTTCAGATTTCTATGCTAGATATTACACAATTTGGGAGGGTTTTGAGATTATCTAGACTATAACAGAATTAAACAATCAAGCAAAATTAAATAAATCAAAAAACTATCAAGAGAACAAACCTTAGTTTCAAGTAAACATCTACTTACGAAAATCAGAATCGATCATTGAAACAAAACATTAATTTATATTTTAAATCCTTCTTTTCTTAACATTGGTTAGTTAACATACCCGTTGTATAACTAACCCTAACCATCAAACAATCATAGTGTCCGCACTAGTAATTAAAATTCAATGGTAGCCTTTAGAACTAGATAAGTTGATTAATCTAGACAACATAATTGTCTGCGGTTCATGTTTGATTTGATTAAATGTTTTTCCTAAGATTAATAACATAGATCCGCTACGATTATTAAACTTAGTTGCTTCAAAAGTTTATATATCACAACTCCAGTTTTGATAGCAAACTTAGCAATAGATTGTTCACAATAATAACTTAGAGTCCGCTCTGGCAATTAAAATAAACAATCCTAAGAAATAGACATAGGAAAACAAACATATTCATTCATCATATAAACTGAAAAGAAAAGGTAAAATAAATCTTACAATTCTTGAAATTCAAAGGTTTTCGTGTCCTTGCAACCAAGAAAAAGATTTGTCTTGCATGTCTATTGAACAACTAATCAAAAAGAAAGAAGAATGCATGATTTTGGGTTTTTTTAGAGGAAGGTGTGTTCTTTTCTCTTGGCTGGCCTCCCCCTCATCCTTTCTCTCTTTATTTTTATTTGATAGGTGACACGACCAAAAGATTGATGTCTTCTCCCAAGTGTAGGAGTGTCGAAGTAATAAATAACCCGGCAAGACTAAGGTCGAACCACAGGGAGGTTAACTATATAAATTATAAATAACAATAATACAACAACAACAACGATAATAATAATAATAATAATAATAATAATAATAATAATAATAAAACTAGTAATAGTAATACTAGTAGTAGTAGTAGTAGTAGTAATAGTAATAATAATAATAATAAAGAGAGCTTTGAGATGTGATATTGATATAAGGATTAAAAATGATAAAAATAATTGTCAAGGTTAGAGGATCCACTAATGGTATTTCAAACAAGTATAGTATAAACTCTTTTTATTACTCAACTGGAAACCACACACAAATGAGGTTCCAATCAGATTATAAATTGTTAACATGATTACATTAGTTAACTCATTCGAATAATACTAATACTTGTAAATGTTGCCAGGCATTCATGATTATAACTTATGTTAACAACAAATCAAGTTCCTTTCATAGCACAGATGTCGGTTATATTATACGGTTTGGGCTATGAAAGTGCCAAGTATTTATTGTACCAAGGGTTAAACAACATAAATCTAGATTAATCATTTAACAAGCAAAGTATTAAAAGTAAACAAGATAACAAATATAAAATATGTTAGTATTGAACATTAAAGTCCATGTTGTGTTTACACTATACTTATTCTTACACCATTAGTGTAACCTTTTCACCTTGACATAATATACTTAGCTAAACATAATGAAGAAGAGAAACATAAATACACAAGATAAAAACATAAATAAGATATAAGTTAACTAAGTAAAGGAAAGGAAATAAAAAGCATAAACAAGAAATTAATATAAACAAAACTTCAGCATTACAAAAATATAAAGAGAGAGAGTAAGAACATGATCTTGATCTGAAAACCAAGATGCCTAAATGCATGGCAAATGCCTTCTTTTATAGTCCAATGGAACTATTGATTTGATGACTAATTATTGAGTGGGTGGCCACATCTTGACTTGGTGACAATCCTTATCTTCTTGTCTGACCAAAACGTCATTGATAACGTCAGAATTTGAATAGATTTTTGTCATGAAAGTTCTAGGAAATTGTCTCAGCTTTCCAACAAAAAAAGAATAAGGTGTATTTGGACTTTTAGAACTCGAGATATGGGCTGAACACTGAACAGTGTTTGGGCTGCAGGACAGATTCTGACTTCTCCGTTGTTGCAAAGATTTGGACTTCCAAACAGCAGAATTGAGTCTTGTATTCCTTATAAATGTTTTGGGCCTATGTCTTAGCTTTCTAGCCATATAAACTTGAAATCCAAGATCTATAGCTCCAGATATGACCCAATGATTAAATAGTGTTCCAGTTTGGATTGAACCAGCATCTCTTTTCTAAGCTTAACCCTCTCTTTGTCTTCTCAATTCCAGTAATTAAACTCGTCAATCAATTCTTTGATTTATGTGATAGGCTTGCATTTAAGATGAGTATTTACCATAAATTAAAGGTATCTTATAGTATCATACTTGTTATTATAAAACATGTTGTAGTTAAGGAGTTATTGATACTTCAAGTGCAAAATGATGATATAAAACCTTGATAAAAATATACTTTTATGTACTAATCAATAAGAAACCCTAATATCTCTTTCCTACAAAATAGTCCTTACCTAAATAGATAATTTGCATTTAAGTAGTTTAATAATTATTTTTCTAAAAAAGGAGAAATAGCCTTGTATAAAATTCTCAAACTTTGACTTTGGACTTATAAGAGTTAAATTGCCGTAATAAAGACATGAATGTCGGTTTAGATGCTTTGGGAAGTAATTTGAACTTGTTTCTTCACAAAACAAGTCTGTTGGCAGAATTCATATGGCATCTTAGAAAACTCATATCTCTCTTATATAAGCTCCTTTTCTACTGAACTTCGGTATGATAATAGGTCTTTGAATCAGGAATCCAAAAAAATTAAGTTTGCATCCAATGGACTTTTGTAGCTCAAGATATTCAATTCGGAATGATCGAAGGTCAACACTGGTAAAATATAAGATTTATCTTTAAAGGCTGCGATTTCCATTCTCTTTCTCTTTTTATTTTTCTTGTCATATATGTATAGAACAGTATGGATGTTAGCTCTCTAATGCCACCAGAATCACTTCGTTTTGACCTCTAGAGCTTAAGCTTTGTATAAAACATTGATTGGAGGTCAAATCTGTCAATTATCTCCAATTTACTTCTTTTTGAATCCTATATCCAAAAGTGCCTTCAAAACATTAAAAAAAAAAGAGAATATCAAGGTATTTTATATATAAAACATAGGCAAAATGCTAGGTAAATGTGGGTAAAACTATTGAATAATATGGTTGCATCAAACATCATCATATCAGTTGGTTTTGTGGAAAGCTCAAATCTTTTGGATCCTTTGAATTTTTCTTCATGCCCCTCAACTTTGTTTGGACACCTTTGATCATTGAGAAATTTCTTTCATGCCCCCTAGTGTTGTTTGAGGCACTTTTATTTATTGAGGATTTTTATATATCCCTCGCACTTGCCCTTAAGTGTAGTGTGTGATCCTAGCCAAGCTTATTTCCAAAAAAGCTACTGGGCTCAAAAGGGGACTGCAAATGATATATTTTAGCATTGTGAAAGGATTATCAAAGATGATCTTTCCTCATGTCAAACGCATGCACTTAGGATCTTTGATTGTCATCACTACACAAAACATAAAAAGTTAAAGCTTGTTGTCATTGAGTTTACAGATTATGCACTAATATATAGGATCAACTTGTTTTGAGCATGAGGAGGAATTGTGAAACGCCTATTGAGTCATGGAATGACATGAAGGCTATAATGAGAAAATAATTTGTTCCTAACTTTTATTGCAAAGAGCTCTTTTAGAAATTGTAGAATTTACATCAAGGTTCAAAAAGTACGAAAGATTACTACAAAGAGATAGAGATTGTAATGATCAGGGTTAATGTGATTGAAGATAGGAAAGCTACTATGGTTAGGTTTCTTAATAGGTTGAATAGAGAGATAACTAATGTTGTTAAGTTATAACACTATATAAACGTAGAAGACATGGTTCATACGGCTACGAAAATGGAGAGACAACTCAGAAGGAAAGGACATGTTCGACCAACATTCAATTCGGGTTCTTCATCATTTTGAAAGCTAAATTTAAGGAGAGAGGGGGCAATTCAACCAAAACTTTTTTTCCCTACCAAAGTTGAATAACCTAAAGCTAAGGTTGGAACCTTTATAATTTTCAAAGGTAAATCTGAAGCTCAACCTAAATGTACTCGTGATGTTAAATATTTCAAGTGTTGGGGGCTTGTATGTTATGCTTTAAAGTGTCCAAATAAGAGGATAATGGTGATGAAAGGCAATGGTGACGTGGAATCTAAGAGTGACAAATCAGATTGTGAAGACATGCCACCATTGGAAGATTGTTCTAAGGATGAATTGGCATTACTTGTTGAGGAGTCCTTGGTTACAAGGCACACACTTTAGGTTTAGGTAAAGAAAAATGACAGTGACCAGCAAAGGGAAAACATATGTTATGTACAAAACAAGGTGTATAGTTTAATTATAGATAGTGGTAGTTATACTAATATGGCTACCACTATCCTTTTTAGTAAACTAAATTTATGTATTGTTAAGCATATTAGACCTTATAGATAATGGTGAAGTGAAAATGACTAAACAGGTTGTGGTTCTGTTTTCGATTGGGAAGTATATTGATAAAGTTTTGTGTGATGTGGTACAAATACAAAAGAGTCATATCTTATTAGGGAAGACCATGGCAGTATGATATGGAGGCAATTCATGATGGGGTTAAAAATAGTAAAACAATCATTATTGTACCTCTTACACCTAAACAGGTGTATAAAGATCAAATAAAGCTAAAAGGTGAGCATGAGGCTATGGGGAGAGAAAATCAAGGTGAGGAGTAGGGGGGGAGAAGACAATTAGAGTTGGCTAGAATCCAGAACACTACTGCAACCTATTCAGTCACCCATTCAAACACAAACAAACATTCGACCAACACCCCCAACAAATCATACCATTCATCCACTACCTAAAAATACCTAAATCTATCCGAGAGTGGAGGTAAGACAAGAGGAGTAAAGAAACATAATAAATATGATGAGATTTGTGTGGAAAAACAAAAGAAACAACCTAATTTTTATGTTAGAGAGGGTGAGGTCAGATCTGTATTTTTCACTAATAAGCCAATGATTATACTTGTGTACAATGAGGCTTACTTTAATACTAATGATCTTTCATGTTATGCCTAGTGTTGTTGTTCTTTGTTGCAAGAGTTTGAAGATATATTTCATGAAGATATTCCTAACGAATTACCACGCTTAAGAAAAATAGAACATTAGATTGATCTTGTACATGGAGCTATAATTCCTAATCAACCCGTCTATAGATGCAATCCCTAGGAGAGAAAGGAGCCTCAAGTTAATGAACTGATGGAGAAGAGATGCATTCATAAAAGTATGAGTCTGTGTGTTATGCCACTGTTACTTGTGCCTAAAAAGGATGAAATATGAAGGATGAGTGTTGATTATTGAGCCATCAATAATATAACGATAAAGTATAGACATCTTATTCTTAGGCTTGATGACATGCTAGATGAGTTACATGGATCATGCATTTTCTCTAATATTGATATGAAAAGTGGATATCATTAGATTAGGTTGAAGAAGATGATGAGTGGAAAATTGCATTTAAGATTAAGTATGGTTTGTATGAATGGTTTGTCTTTTTGTTTGGATTTAGAAATGCACCTAGTATATTTATACATTTAAAGAATCATGTATTGCGTGTGTTTATAAATAAGCTTGTAGTTATGTATTTTGATGACATTCTAATCTGTAACAAGAGTTTAAATAAGCATCTTGATCATTTGCATAATATACTTAGTGTATTGCGTGGTGAGAAATTGTTTGCTAATCTTAAAAAGTATACTTTCTAAATGGAGAAAATTGTGTTTCTACGTTATATTGTAACTGTATAGGGTATCAAGATAGATGAGAAGAAAGCTAAGGCCATCTGAGATTGGCCTACACCAAAATTAGTAAATGAGGTAATGAGTTTTCAAAAGTTAGCTAGTTTTTGTAGGCATTTTATGAAAGATTTTAGTACATTAGCTACACCCTTTAATGAAGTTGTTAAAAAGTCAGTTGGGTTTAAATAAGGGGAGAAATAAGAATTGGTTTTTTTTTATCTTTTGAAAGAAAAGTTATGTTCTGCACCTGTTTTAGTTTGACATGACTATATGAAAGCATTTGAAATTTAATGTGATGCATCTGGAATAGGAGCTGTGTCAATACAGGATCGAAGACTCATTGCTTATTTTAGTGAGAAGTTAAGTTGAGTGACTTTGAACTATCTCACTTATGACAGAATTATATGCTTTGGTAAAAACAACTTGAGATATGGCAGCATTATTTGTGGCCAAAAGAGTTAGTAATCCATTCAGATAATGAGTCCTTGAAACATCTGAAATGACAAGGTAAGTTGAATAAAAGACATGTAAAATGGGTTGAATTCATTGAGACTTTTCCTTACGTAATTAAGTATAAGTAAGGCAAAGAGAATATAATGGCTGATGTACTTTCATGCAAGTATGTTCTTCTAAACACTATGAGTATTAGATTGCTAAGCTTTAAATATTTAAAGGTATTGTATGCTAATGATTCTAACTTTGCTGAAATATATAATGCATGTGGACATTTGACTTTTGAAAGTTTAATTTGATGGATGGTTACTTGTTCAAAGAGAATCGATTGTGTGTTTCTATTAGTTCTTTGCATAAATTGCTTGTTTATGAAGCACATGGGGTGGTTTAATGGGTCGTTTTAGGGTTGTAAAAACTTTGGATGTATTGCATGAACATTTCTATTAGCCAAAGATGAAAAGGGACATGCAACGAATCTGTAAACACTACATTGCATGTAGAAAGAAAAAATCTAGAGTGCAACCATATGGATTGTATATTGAACCTTGGGTATATATCTTTATGGACTTTGTTTTAGGTTTATATAGGTAAAAAAAAGTTAGAGACTCCATTTTTGTTGTGGTTAATAGGTTTTCTAAGATCGCACATTTCATTTCATGTTATAAGATTGTTGATGCATCTCATATTGCAGATTTGTTCTTTAGAGAGATTGTATGTTTGCATAGCATTCCTAGGAGTATAGTTTTAGATCGTGATGTTAAGTTCCTTATCTACTTTTGGAAGACTTTATGGGGAAAGTTGCAACTAAACTCTTATTTTTGACAACTTGTCATCCTTAAATAGATGGACAAACTAAGGTAGTAAATAGAACTTTATCACAACTTTTATGTGTTGTCATTCAAAAGAATCTAAAAAGATGGGAATAATGTTTTTCTTTTGTTGAGTTTGCATATAATAGAACTGTGTATTCAACCACTGACTTTTATTCTTTTGAAATTATTTAAGGGTTTAATCCATTAACTCGTATGGACTTAATTCATTTGCCTTTGGAAGAAAAAGCAAGTTTTGATGGTGAAAAAAAAGACAAAGATGGTGAGACAACTTCATGAAGAGTTCAACTGCAAATAGAGAAAATAAACAGGCTGTACACTTTAAAAGAAAATAAGGGGTGTTGACAGGTTGTTTTTCAACCTAGTGATTAGGTTTGGGTGCACATGCGTAAGGAACAGTTTCTTAATCATAGGAAATCAAAGTTACAGCCTCGTGGTGATGGTTTATTCCAAGCTTTAGAGAGGATCAATGACAATGCCTACAAAGTTGATCTTCCAGGTGAGTATGATGTTAGTGCTACCTTTAATGTTTTGATCTTACTTTATTTGACACTGTCATAACCTATTTTTGGATTCCCAAAAAACAAATTTACCATTTTCCCTTTAAAAATAAAGAAAATCAAAGTTTAGAGTTAATTAAGGGTTAAATTAAAGAAATTCACAACCAATAACCTTTTTTAAAAAGACGCTAAACTTTAAGGACTCAATTTGGTTGAAAACAAGGGTGGAATTGAAAGTTAAATGGTTAATTGAGAATCAATTTGTATAAATCCAAAACAAAGGATCAAAATAAAAGGACGCTGAACTTCAGGGTTGATATTTGAGTTTGGTAAGGGTAAATAGCATAAAATTAAAAGTTTGAAGTCAATTAGGGATGCAATTAAAAGAAATCAAAAGACATAACTAAATTAAATTTTAGTTAAATCCCTAATTAAAACCCTAAGGGTGTCTAAACGACATCATTTCTCTTAAATAAAACGATGCGTTTTGAGTAAAATAGTTTGTTTTGATACAAAATGATGCCATTTTGACCAACAAAAAAAAAAGGAAGCCAGACAACTTGTCGTCTAACCACATTTCATCATAGAACAAACAAGACATCATTCTCATGGCCTAACACCGTACTGTACCCTAGAGTAATTCTTGTTAGATGGTTGCATTTGTAGCCAATGCCGTGATGCCCCAAAAAGGTCAACCTGATTAGCCTTTGTAACCAAATTTTATAGCTTATGATAATGATTTTTGATCAACAATTTGGGATTCTTCTTGTTTGAATAAGGGTCAAGATTTATCTTCAATAAATACCAGATCTCTCTCTTTCATCCACTATTTATAGGGGTGAATTTCATGGATTAGAGAAAGAGAAATTGGAAAGTAAGCCAAAAAAATCAGCCTCAACACACCATAATTTTCAGTAGCCAGCTTCTTCCAGCAACTCCAGCCTCCTCTCAAGAGCAGACCAGCAACTGACAGCAACGAAGAGAAACAGCAGCTCAACCTTCATCATCAACCAACAGCTCCTTATTCTCCAGGTTTGGTGGTGCCACCGTGAGCGACGCCACCCTGCTCACCAGCACTGCGTCTTCAACAAGTCCAGCACCGCAAGCTTCCCTCTAGCAATTTCAACCCCTTGCCATCGTGAACTCCAGCAGCTTTAGCCTCTACACCGTGACCAACAACAGCCCAGAACCCCTGCAACTTCATCTTTTGCTTCAGTGGAGAACACTATGCCAGCAGCTCCTTCCTTGGCTGAACCACCCACGTTGCCAGCAAGAAGGCTAGACCACCCAGTTCCAGCGGGATCTCGTCCAGCAGCTTCCTCCCTTCCCGGTAGCGACACTTCCTCAAGCCAGGTAATCTCCTTTCTTCTCGCTGGCACCATCCATTAGATGCATGCAAGATATGAATTAATGCATGTCTTGCTACTGTTGGCAAATGGCAGCAGTAAAATAAAGAGGGTTGTACCCTCAGCCCAGCACACACAGCTAGGTTGCGTCCACATCATTTAAAAAAAAGAATTTCTCGGGATTGGCCCTCGGGCTTAATTGAACTAGACTGGACTTGGAACTCAGGCCTAACCAATCCATTTATTAGACTAAGGGTGTGTTTGTCTAATACACCCTAATGTTTTTTTCTTAGTTTTTAATTTATTTTTGTTTTAATGTTTAGTCAAACAAGCCTAATAAAAAGCCAAAAATATCTAAAATATTTCAAACACCATTTTGAAATCATTTGTGGGTCCGTCGCATGTTTTTTCAATAATTTTACCCTATATCAGGTCGTAGACTTTCACTGTAAGATACAAACCCGATATTAAAATTATTTGATTTTTCTCTAAAGTTTTGAAAAAAATTAAAAAAAATACCTCATTTCTAAAACACAAAAAATATATATTTTATTTCCGTGCATACGGTCAAATCCTTAAGGTTTTTCATGTATATTCTCTAAAAAGGATAAAATAGCATTTTTATCATGTTTTAATAATGCAAAATAAATATCATAACTGGTTTATGACTATCCATTAGGGTTTGGCTAAAATACCAAAAATCTCATAGCAATTAATTTGTTATTCGAAGTGTTAGGATTTAGCTATAGACTTTAATATTTTAGGGGTAAAAAATTATATCATAAAGTATACCCTTAGGTATTGAAGATACAAAATAGAAATAAATGTGATGTTAAATCTAGGCCTTAGAATGGTTAGAATTTATCCCAATAAGGTATAGACTTCCTCACAATGAGAGATTTGTCTTGAACCTTAGATGAGACCAACGGATAAAAACATAATCTAGAAAAATAATCAATCAACAATGTAGCTTACCTTAGGTAAGGAATATTGAGGGTAATGCGTTTTCCCCTTACACAACTACTCCCCTTACCCAGACTCTCGCAGACCATTAAGTTTCCTGATAACCATAATACTAGATGGCGATTCCTGAAACTTATAATCATAATTTCATGATTAAACCTAAAATTCCCCTTTAATTAAAGGAGGTAGCTTCACCATATGATGTCATGCACGTCATGAAAAACACAGGTTTTGATTTGAGTCGAATTCTTTTAAGGAGAGCAGGGATGATGTGGATCGGCCCACAAACACCAAGGACGCATTACACATTCCAAATGAACTCATCATAAGGTCTAAAACAAAGGCATTGAAAGAAGTATTGATTGAGCTAGTTGTGCAAGTTTCGGTTAAGATTGAACTTAGGGATCCTTTGGACCATCAAGAGGAGGCCTTAGTGCATTTAAACCATGTGCACGAAGGGCTTAATGCACCCTTATTTAGGTCATGTAGTTTCGACAACAAGATTGTCAATTTTGTATCAGTTTTGGCTAGCCTTGTTATGTGATGTTTTCATGTGTTTTGTGGATTCATAACTAGGTTATGATTTCCTATTATGTGTTGGAACATTAATTATTTTATTTAAATATTAGGATTTATTTTTTTTTATTTCCTTATTGGGTGAAAAGAAAACACAATAAAGGAAACAAAGGAATCCAATCTGACTTAGAAAACACATGTGACTTAATTAATAATTTGTTTTCAACTAGGATTCAAAACTTATTTGGTTCAGGGTTTGGGCATACTAGTAAATATTTTGGATTAGTTTTTTTAAGTGGGTGATTCAGCTTATTAGGGTAAATTCATTAGGGTTAATTTTTCAGAACTATTTAAACATATGTTAAAATCTATATACTCTTAAAGAATATATACAAATTAAAGCTAAATATGTATAGAAATAAAATGTATATATATGTGCAAAAAGAAGCTATCTTATAAAAGTTGTTCCATAGGATATAAGTGAGGCACCACAAATAGTAGGCAAAACATATACAAAAACATAACGATAGAAACTTCAATATAAAAAATAAATAAACTAAATGTATTTTTTTTATCATACGATCAGTTGCCAATGTACCTGAATAGTAAGAAAATATGAAATACTTAACTCAAGAGCTTTCTTCATTGCTCATTTGTCAAAAAACAATAAATTAGGTGCTTAGAAAAATGTTAAAGAGGATGGCCATGTCCTTGTTATTATATAAAGCCATCCATTTGCTACCTCAGACGACCATAAGTTATATAAAGGAGTGATATGACATTATGCAAGTGCTCTGATATATAAGTCCATGCATTCAAATACGAGGGAAACAAATTATATGCAGGTGTGTATTGTGAGAAAAATTTATAAATTTGTTGCTTTTTTTGCTTGGGTGATCTTTGAATATTTTGTGCATTCTTTAATTCATATGATTTAACCGTATACACGAGCTTCATAGTTATCAAATCCAATCAAGAAGTTAACCCAGTCAAGGGGTTGACCTAGTCAAAGATCTAGGTCCGAGGGTACACAGGTTGACCCAGGTCAACCTGAAAAAATAAAAAAAATATTTGAAATTTTAATATTCCATATGAAAAAATTAAGAAACAATCCATGTAAATATAAGTTATACATGTTGTAAATAATGAAGTTTAAAATATTTTTTCAAAAGATTTTTTATCTCACATTAAAAAAATATAACTTTTTTTCTTGTGAAGATAGAGTATATATACTAAAAGGCTTTAAATCCCACATTAAAAAAAATATTTTTTTTCTTGTGAACATAAAACATATATATTAAAAGGTTTCAAATCCCACATTGAAAAAATATAACATTCTTCTAGTATTTATATAGTGAACTATGAAAAAAGTTCATAACTAATTAAAAAAATATAAAAAAAGGAGTCTCTAGTTAAGAGAAAAAATACATTTTAAAAAAAATAGGTCTCTACCGGGTTTTGCCAAGTCGCTCGGATTACTGATCGACCTCGCGGGTCGACTGGGTTTTGCCAGGTTTTTGCTTAATCCAGTGTTTTATCTTACCCAGATCGGTTCAGCCACTAGGTCCTTGATCCACCCGTCAGGCTGGTCCGGGTTTAAGAACTATGATATGGTCCGGGTTTACGGATCAACCTGGCGGGTCGACCAGGTTTGACTGTTTGTTTGCTCTTACTGGTGTCTCACCTTATCCAAATCAGTTCAGTCACCGGGTCAACACATCGAGCTGGTCCATATTTAATAACTATGGTGGGTGTGTATTGTGAGAAAAACTAGTAATTATTAGTTTGATGGTAAAATAATAATATTAATATTATAAGGGTATTTTAATAATTGTTTAGAATATAATGGTAATCATATAAATATTTACAACATGAAAACTAAAAATAGAAAAAAAAAATCGATTGTTCATACCCTAGAATTTTCCTTAAAAGTGAAAACTAATTTTGAAATCTTTTGAAAACTTCTTTTTCTTCGGTTCTCAAAACTTTTGGAGACCGAATCCTCATTTTTATTTCTTCTTTTTTCAAAACAAAACAAAAAAACTTAACCGAAGAAGCTTATGCATTTTGGTGGAAACAAAAACAAAAAATGAAGACGGAAAAGAAGCTCCTCTCATCTTTTCTTTTCTTTTTTTATTTCCCCCCAATTTTTAAATGTCATTCCCATATTTTTTTTATTTATTTAATCCTTGGTACTACCTAATTTTATGAGATAAAATTTTAAATTATAGTGAAAACACAAGATTAAAAGAAAGAGGACTACAATGTAAAACATGGAGAAAATACAGGGAATCTTAAAGTTTTTAGAAATTTGATTTTGATCAAAAAATTTATTTTATTTATTTTTTAGTTTTTGATTTTGATCAAAAAGTTCATTGAAGAAGACCACATTCTAGACATGAAAAAAAAACAATTTGTATATCAATAGATTTCTTTTATTGAGAAGAGTTTCAATAGAGATGGTATCTCTTTTTAAACTTAATGGAAAAAATTATATTGGGATCTGTTTATTTTTTTTTATTTGTTAGAGTGATTTTGAGGTGTCTTGAATTGCTTGTGTTTTGGAGGTGTTTTTAGAAAAAAAACTAAAAATTGAGTTTTTTGTTTTAAAATATTTAGATTTTAATTTTCCATTCATTAAAAAATTTAGATGATGACAAATCACCTATCACCCTCTAAAATAAAATAAAATAAAATAAAACCATCAGGCATGACCTTTGTTATTAAAGCCAGGGCATGGGCTTCGAGCCCGTTTGGCTACGCGTTACCGTTTGCGTTTCTTCAAAAATACACTAAGTAAACGTTTGGTTAAAAAGAAAAAGTTGCTTACTGTGCATGGGTCCCACAACAAATTGTGTGCGAAACGCTGGGAGATGGAAAGCAGCAAATTGCTGCTTTCTTGCGCGGCTAAGAAATTCAACCATGCTACACTGTGAACAGTGGAGGCATGTGTCCACTATTTGGTGAACAGGGGAGACATGATCCACTGTTCACTGAACAATGGAACATAGCTCCACTGTTCTGGCCGGATCGGGTTCGGTCCAACACGCAAAATGCATTGAACTGGGTCTGATCTAGTAAAATAAAAAATATATTTGTTTTATTTTTTAATTGTGTTTTATTCGCTTGATGACGTAGTATTTGTAAAATTTGATCACAATTCTAATTTGTTCTTGATTATATTTTACAAGTTATGTTGTTGCGTGTTAAAGAAACCAAGAAAATTGTCGGATGTATTTCAAACGTGATGGAATTGTAGATAGTTCAATGGAATAATAAAAAAAATATTTTATATAAGTATTATTTATTTCATGATGTAATAACAATAATTAAATCTACAATATTTAAATTAAAAACCATTAACATTAATATATATATATATATATATATATATTAAAATTATTTTATAACCTCAATTTAAAAAGCATTCTTAACCAAACACATTAAACTACTTTTCATTCAATCTCAATTTCAACCACAGTTTTAACCAAAGATATATTTTTCCAAACCAACCTCAACTAAAAGTACTTTTTATAAAATAATTTTTTTCAAACCACAACCACAATAGCAATCGCAATACCAAACACACTCTTCATCCATTAATGGTTAACCTTTTTTTTCTTTCTATTAATTACATTTTACATGAACTAAAGAATTTATAATTCACCTACTCGCTAAGCAATTCAATGAAACAGTGCCTTTCTTTTATTTTTTTAATTTTTAATTTTATTCTTCAATTATTTTTTTTAATTTTTTATGTTGTAACGTTATCTTTTAACATTGAGTTAGTTAAAAATTGAATTTTGTATTTTTTTTCAATTTATTTTCTATAAGGTTATTTGACCTTATGACCCGAGTAGTAAGTTTAGAAAGTTAACTTGGGTTGACTCAGATAGATTAATTGAGAATTAAATTTTATAATTTAATTTAATAATCCGAGTCATATTTTTGACAGGCTAACATAGATTGACCTAATTAATTCAATATATAGTTGTTTTAATATTTTTTTAAAAAAATATTATTGAATATACATGTTTTGAGTTTATGAAAATACTTTCCTCAAGCTCATGTGATTATTTTTTTCTAGAAAACATATTAATACCTTAACTTTTTTTTCATTTAAAAAAATTTAATACAATATATTATCATCTTAATATTTTTTAAAAAAATTCATTTAATATGTTAATAATATTAAAAAAAAAATTATGTTAAATGGCCCGCAACTTGTAGCATGCCAATAATCAGCTTAACACGAGACAATGATCAAGTGAATACCTAGCAAACCTGCCGTTTCACATTTTCTTCTCATGATAAACTTATCGTGGGTTAATGGGCAGGCTCCATTCTACTTGGAGCTATTCTATTTTGCACTCTGTAGCATCTTCAACTTCAGCCCTTTTTATGAAATCAACGTTTAGGTTACAATTTAAAATAAGAAAAGAAGGGGGGGAGGGGGAAGAAGGGTCTGATGATAGCACACTCACCATTAAAACCAAAATTAATAATTTTACATGTACATAGAGTTGGAGTTCGAGCTTTCTTCATAACCCATTTGAAAACGTAGTCGACCATCAAACTGGCCAATTTGGCTCACAGAAAGTGCCCTTCAGATTGCTCTGCACCACACATTTGTCTTGTCTACCCAACCTCTTAGACGCAATTCACAAGTATAAACAAAATGCAGGTATTTTGCATGCAACCACGGCACCTTGAACTTGTGTCTTAATCATCTTAGCAGACCATAAACTTTAAAGAAGCCAGTGAGCAAGGGAATCTATAACCAGCTATATATCCCACTTTCTTAAAACAGCATCTCCAGCTTTGGCTAATGGTTTGCATGCCAATTCCCAAGTTGAAGTTTCAAAATCACTAGCAGGAGTCCAACTCTCTACCCAGACGGTGTCCGCCTTGTGATTTTGGGGGAGATGAGCACTGGCTCATTACTTGTAGCTTTCATTGCAGCAATCTCCTCCAAGCGTTTCCACGTAGCTTCACGTTTCGACTTAATCTCATTCTCTCGTGATTCCTCTTTCTGAAACTTGAGTAAACACTCCTCAAAGAGTTCTGGGTCGATATCAGAAAAGATCTTGCGAACATTCAGTGTCAAGCTTTGTACTGCTTGATTCCAGTGCTGTCTTGCATTTCTCTCCAATGCTGGGAAGATGATTGGCAGTATGACTCTGCGATTCTGTTTGATTAGGTTCTCAATGTGATCATTGTTCCACAAGAACAGAGCCCTCTCTGCCACCTACAAATAAAGGAGTTACATGATTGAATGCGTACAGCATGGGATAAACAACATACCAATAACCATACTATACTTTAGCACTAAACTGCATGTAAGCTTGTAACAAATTGAATGTGCAAGACAAAGGCGAGACAGAGACCAGTGCACTGATTATAATGCCACACAGCGTATATACTACTAAGTCTAAAACAGAAATGTTGAATGTAGAAACAGAATGAAAGAAAACTCTAAACAGAAATCCAAGTTCATCTCAACAATGATATGATGTCAAAGAAAGAACAATATTTTGGAGTTCTTCCGACTAAAAGCCTCTATCCAAGAACACAGTGGCATGACCCCTTTCTATACAAATCCTGAAATTAGTTCCATTGTGTGCTTGTGAGGGTGGGCATGTTGGATTGTGGGCTTTGTAAAGTCTCACATGAATGTATGTGGTTCTAGTTTAAATTTCAAGTTTTATTGCAATCACTGTAAAACATCTAAATTATACAAGAGCATCTGCCTTGCACGCAGCATTTTAAGGAAACAAGGACCCCAAATTAATTAGAACTTTTATCTAGTCTATAGCTTGCAGGGACAGGGATAGATTTGGATAATGGTGTGGGGACAGGAATTGTATGATCCATCCTGAACCTGCCCCACTATGATTGCTAATAAGTTACAAACTGCTCCCGTTTAAGACAGTTTCCAGGTATGAAGAAAGCACAGTTGAGCTAAGAGGACAATTCCCCTAAATAAAACTTAACTTCTATATGCCTTGATACCAAGTATATGTGATGGAACTTCATCAGCAACTCCTCCCCTCAAAAGCAAAACTCTGCCCAGGGTACACTACGATATCATTTTCCATAATTCTGATCCACATAACTTCTTTTTAGTGCCTTCTAATTGTAGCAAGTCACTCTTTCATGAATCATCTTTAATCAATTCTCCATCATTTTCTCTGTGACTGGTGCAATCCACCCTCTACATATGTTTCTAACAATATGATCGGGTCTGATCATATATAAAGATTCACCTGAAGTGAATCAGCCTATCACTTAGGATCTAAATCAAAATTCCCACAAATTAAAGACAACAAAGAAAATCCTTTTGATTTCAGTTAAATCCTTTTATCACTGCATATATGCTGCCAAATCATTCCCTCCCACCACAGCCATCAGGCCCGTATGCATTACACGATTCCTTACCATACAGAACAAGCTAAAATAAAGCAACCTCTATCAGGGGGCGTACATATGTGGTCCATGTATGATATAATTACTAAAGAAAAACAGTCATTGTGCACACACTAAACTGCATATATTAAAGCTGCTTCATGGGGATTGTAGATGGTACCGTAACCAAGTGACTGCCATCAACAAGTATCATTGAAGTGAATTATTAATAGCAAACAAAAACCATGGTCCATCACTCCATCATAACCCATATTTCATCCATATACAGAGTGATTGTTTCAAGCTGGTGTGATGATGGATTGGTATCAGAAACATTAACCAAGTGATGACAGGAACAAGTCCGCTCATCCACAAGATATTCATATTAAATGCATTCTGAAAACTCCATTACGGAAGGTTGCAGCTATAGCAATGTACAGATAAACTTATAAAACATAATTAATCAGATAGCAAGCAACTACAAAAGTGGCACAACCCTCCTTTCCAAATCACTTATGTCAGGGTCCTGAATAATCAACAATTAAACATGAATCTGGGACTTGTATTGCAGTTTCTTGATGGTTCAGATTCTCAACAGAAATTACAAAAATCTTTATTTACAACTTTGAATATGCATTTTTGCTCACCATTACAGCATGCATTTGGCCTTAAAAATACTGTAAATAATGATTTATGTCTCAACTAGTTTCTCTGATACAACAGTTCTGGCTAGAAGACCAATCAAGTAATTCAAATCATCTAAAGCTCATTAAAGTTTGCCATTTCCTTAAGAATTTTCATGAGGAGCAAAAAGGAGAACCAGTAACAAGTAAAAATTGACGAAATTAATAAACTACGAACCTGAAAATGCAAACTACACAAGCAACAGCGAATATGGCAGAACAAGGGCACCATACAGCGCTGGAAATCTGCTGGTTGTGTTGCTTCTAAAACTTCCTCCAACTCATTTAAGAACATAACCTCTTTCGAACTATTTGTGATTGGCCAATACTTCAGCATCCCCCGTATAATAGTATCAGCAAGCTTGCAGTCTTTCTCCACAAATTGAGTAATGCAGTATGATAATTGCTGGTGATACATTGGCAAGCATTTTGGTTTGTGAAGTGGAATGAGAGCTCGAACAAGGAAAAGCTTGTGCTCTTCTTTCAGAGGCAGAGCAAACCCATTGATTATACTTCCCAGAATCTCTAATAGCTCTGCAATCCCATTATGCTTCTCAGTTTCAAAAATAAAGCGATAGAAGATGTTATTAATTGCTTTCCTGATGAATGGCCGATGCACCATGAATTTCCCATATATACGATGCAAAACTGTTTTCAGATACTCCCTCTCTCTGGGATCCTCTGAATCAAAAAGATCTAACAACCTGAGAACAAATGAGTGATCAACATACCTCTTCGCTAACTTTGCATCAGTTTCAGTCGACGCCACAAACCTCAAAAGAAATTCATAAACAACTTGTAAATGAGGCCATGCAGGGTCCATCAAAGGTTCGTCTTCCTCCAAATCAAAAGCTTCTAAAACTTTATTCTCACGAGGAGGAGAAGTGAGCGTTCTAAACAAATTTACAGACAACATCTTAACAATCTCTTGCATTACAGTTTCTGAGAACCTCCCATTGGCTGAAGAAACATAATCCACAAGCTCTGTCAAAGTTTGTCGCTTGATATCTTTTTCTTTAAGGTTCTTTGCAGGGTTATTGAAGTCAAACACAATGCAACATAAGTTTAGCTTTCTGATAAACAAGTTCGGCTTCTCAGAATTGGGAACATCTCTGAAACTAGGCAAGGCCTCATAAGGAACGGGTTGGTTCCCATTCAGCTTTGAATTCACAGCTTGTGAAAGCTTATTGCCATAACCTGATCCTAAATTTGGACCTGAATTAAAATCTGGCAGAGATACAGCACTCAAGCTTCCATATCGGTTACTGACTAGATCACTGTTTCTTGAGCTTGTAGAAGCATTTGATGAGGAGGTAGATGTTCCACTTCCATCACGACTATCGGCTGACTTAGACGACTTCTTTGGGAGCCTATTGAGTATCTGTTTAATCATAACTTATAAGGCAACACGGCCTCCTTTTGCAGGACTTTTTGAACCCAATGCTAGTCGACAGGTCCTCCAAAGCAGAAGCAGCAATAGTGAAAGACAACAGGCAGAATTCGATGAGATGGAGCAGACAGAAAGGCTAGTGAAAGACAACAGGCAGAATTCGATGAGATGGAGCAGACAGAAAGGCGGCAGAGTAATTTCAGGACAGAACAAGTGATCTATGAATGAGATAATCCATCCTTATGTGTCCAATCTTCGCCACTGTCACAGAACAACATTCAATTCCAAAAAATGTTTCAATCCAACTGGGAAAATCCCTTCCTGATCTCAAAACAAAGATTGAACTAACTTGAGCGTGCAAAAAATTTGGAACATTAAAAAGCCATTCCTAGATAGAGATACTATTACTTAGGTCAAATCAAATGAGCGCCTTCTTTTTTTATCTCAAGCAATTAATAGTGCATTTTCCACTTCTAAACCCAAAAGAAAAAAGAAGATATAAACAACCTTTTGAGTTCTAGTAAGAAACCCAGATGCATTTTAACAAAAGCAACAATTAGTTGGATTTTGATCAAATTCCATAGCAGTTGACTTATATAAAAAAATAAAAAAGTAAGAGATAATCCTATTCACCCCTCTCTCTCAAACAGACACAAAACCACTCCCTCTGTTTACTTCAGCTCCTCCATGATAGACTAAGAATTCAGCTAGGTCAGAAGCTAACAAGATCTGGGTTTGGTCTATAAAAGCAAAACAAACACTCTCAAGCAAGACAGCATACATAAAACACACAAAAAGAAAACAAATTAAACATTAAACTAACATTAAAAACCAGCAGATACAGCAAACATGGCAAAAGGGGGGGAGTAGCGAATCAAAGTAGACAAAAAAGGAATGGTGATTTTCTTCTATACTTACAGATAAAGTTACACACAATTTGGTCTTTCTTGTGTTTTCTTTGTGTATGTATCCATGTAAAAGAGGGCGGGGGAGAGATAGATGGGAATCAATCAAAGCAGAAAAGAAGCAGCAATCACTGGTGGTTGTTTTTGCTGCTGCTGCTAACTGTTGTTGTGTTTTGTTAGCTCAATTTTACTGTTATTGTTTCTGATTTTGCTTTTTTGCAAAGTTTCTTTCCCAGCATTTTCAACCTTAAAATCAAAAAACATTAATCTTCTATTTTTATGTACTTAGTTTGTGGTTATATTCTTGTCTTCATTGTAATTTTCTCCACCCAACTGTTTGACCAAAATATACTTTACTTTTTAATATATTTTCATTTTCATCAACTGTGGTGACAAAGAAGGTCAAGGTTGAAATGGGAATTAGGTTTCAAAACCTCGATAAATCTTTACTGGACACGCCCCAGTGTCTGCGGTTGGGTCTTCCTTAACTTCGGGAAGCATGTTGCATGGTTGTTTGTCTTCAAGAGTTGGGCCTCGAACTCCACTGTCCAGATCCAGAGTGTATCAGCCCAGGGATTAACTCGGATAAGTCATAAAAAAAAAAAAAAAAAAAAACGGCTTCATCCATTGGGAAATTGCACATAAATTATTTTTTTTGTGTACCAGCTTTCCAATTTTTTTTAATTGAGTATATTCCAATGTGAGAATTTTCAATTTTTTCTAACCATTAGATTGATCTCACTTCATTAATTAATTTTTATTTTTGT
>Ga0325414_1000055_pt1 | contig 57198 bp, 27 predicted proteins | sample PopdelMetagenome_8_FD_206183 | JGI IMG/M metagenome (GOLD analysis project Ga0325414, IMG submission 206183) | Populus deltoides microbial communities from Bellville, Georgia, United States - Leaf-PdKOR-R3 | ecosystem: Host-associated > Plants > Phyllosphere > Phylloplane/Leaf | place: USA... | reverse complement strand
TTTAATTTAAACTTGATGTTGTCTTCAAAAATATTCTATGGATAAAGAAGGATACTTTTTTATTTTGATTTCATATCATCTAAAGTTTTTTTTAATTATTAAGCTTTTTAATTTGATTTATCATCATCTAAAGTTTTTTTTCTAAAACAATTATTACACAAAATTGTTTTTTATAAAAAAAATTGAAGGAATAGGTATTTATTTTGATTGTTTTTTATTTTTATTTTAAAAAAGAGGGATTGTACTAACATGTTATTTTATCTTAATAAAATATAAATTATTATTTTTGTTAAAAATATTAACATCTATTCAAATAAGAAAAAAATAAAATATTAACTTCTAGCTCTGGTTTTCTCAATTTAGTTTTTAACTATTATTAACAATATTTTTTAAGATTTATTGTAGCATGCAATCATCAATTTATTTTATTAAAAATATACATTTAATTATCATTTTATAATTAAAATATTTCTTGCTGTTAAAAAAATTAACAGCACCGGTGTATTTTGTTTTTAAAATTCTAGCAGTTAAATTTTAATACGAACCCGCGGCGGGTAAGTTGACCAGGAAGACTAAAAACAGAAAACAACAAGAACAAAACCCCTGCATAGCATTACAAAGAGGAGAGCAAGCGAAAGAAAGAAGATCCGTAGTTGATTTTTCCTTTTTCTTTTTCCAAAAGAAAGCGAATTCTAAAATAAAACAAAACAAAACACAAAAAAACCTCTCTCTATCTATCACGATAGTGATGATGGTGGAGATGAGAGTATTAGAAATATAATTGGGAGTTTCATTCTCGTCTCCCGGCTTGCATTCAACAGACAGGTAAAGATATTCTCCTTTTATTTGATGATCTATCTTAGGGTTTTCTCTTTATCTTTTATTCTTTAACATAATCCAGCTGCTGCTGCTGCTGCTGCTCAATTCGTCAAATGTTTGCTTTTTTAGGGTTTCCAATTTAGACTATCAAGGCCTAAACTTCCTCCATCTCTGGTCTCTGTTTTTGGAGTTTTGACTATTTTGATCCACTGCCTTTTTTTCTTTCCTTTTTAAGCTCAAATGATTAATTCTGCGCTTCTATGCCATCTTCACTTTGTATTAATTTGAAACGCTTTTAGGATGCCAAAGCTTTTAGTAAATAAAAAAAAATTAGCAACTCCGATTCGGGAAAGTTTTTGTTAGTGTTATAATTGAGGACTGAATGGACGGGGAGTGTTAGCAAAGCTTCAATCTGGGCTTAAAGTTATGCTTGTGGAAGCTTGAAATGCAGGAGGTGTGTTTTATTTATCGGAAAAGGGGGGTTTTAGCTGTTATTGTCTTCGAATGGTTAAGTTAGAAGGTGGGGTTGAATTGAGTATTACCTATGTTATTCGATTTTAAGTGTACTAAAAGGTTTTGATATTTTGAAGCATTCTAATCAAATCGGGTCTAACTTCCCCATTTGGTTGATTGATGGGTGCAAGCTAGGCTTCTTATGCTACCTTGATATTATGAATTCTAGTGATTTGAATTTCATTTCTTTTCTCCCATAAAATTCCCATGCATTATGTTTTTTGTTCCTTCCTTGGGCTCATATGTCTCAGTAATTTCAACCTATGAACATTTGGTTTCTTTTTGGGTTTTGAAAACAGCATGTTTAAATTTCAGTTGAGATTGGGGTTGCGCGAATCAATACAGATCCTATTTGAGGGGAAGAGGAGTGAATGCAAGTAATTACTTGGGAAACCTTTCAGAGAGAGAGAATTTTAAATTAAGTGAGAAATTTCCTTTTTCATGATAGGTGACAAAATATACTAACTGTCATGCATGTTTGAAGCCATATGAAAGTTCTTATCCTTAATATCATCAATATACACACTGTATGTTCAGAAATGATCCATCTAGAAAAGGGTGATTGTGGTAGACACAAGTTTAAAACTGGCAATGAAAGGGGAAAAAAAAACGGCTTTATTTGCGTGTGTTATCATTGATGAAACAGATCAGTTGAATTCCTGGAAACTTTGTGTGAAAGAGTTCTAAGCAAGAAAATATGATATTTGAAAGAGACAAAAAGGAAACGACCAAATTATGGTCCTGCTGAATTGTGATCTTGTGAAGTAACCTAGAAAGTCCTTCATTTTGATAATTTTGTATAAAATGGTTGCTCTCAAGTCTCTAACTAGCAGTTGGATTATATCATTGCCCTAGACCAGTGATCCTTGCTGAATTTGAGTGCAGGAATCAATTTATACCGTTCATCTTCCACTCACAAAAATATTGGCACTCACAAAAATATTGGCATTTATTACTTGCTGTAAGGATGAAGACATGGTCACCTTGGCTAGGAAGCCATGATTATTGAGAATTTTTTTTTCCTTCCCTGTGCGTGTTCAATTTCTTCTCCAAACTTTAAATATCAGAATTTTTTCAGACCATGACTTTATTTGGTTTTTACAGGGGTTTCCTTAGTTGAGAGCACAATTTTGAAGAATTTCATAAGATTATCATGGATGTCAAAATAATGAGATATTATTTGAGTAGTTGAAGTGACAAGCTTGTGGGGAAAAAAAAGGTACAGTTGCTTATTGTTTCATTTATGTGTTTATCTTTTTCTGTGAATAGGATTAATAAGGGAGAACTGCGTTAGAAGCCTAAGACTTCTTAATTTTGTTATCTGTGCCCGAATCCGTTAATTTTTAACAATTAAATGTGATTTTATCAATGTAATCTTAAATGCAATGTCTGTTAACTCCTAGCTGATGTGGCAATTAATTGCTTATGCCATGATTGGTATGGCATGCGGATAGGCTAAATGTAGAGACACATAATCACTTTCACATTCATAGGGACTGAGACTAAGATATAAAATCAAAACTAAATGATTCTTGCACGTCTGTGCAAATCCTGAAACCTGAAAGTTTCCACCTTTCTTCAATGCCTCTACCATCCTGGCAAGGGTTCCAATGGAAGAACCATGCTCTTGATAAACATCCATAGCCCCCTTTCTTATCCTCTGACTTTTCTTTTATTTCCTTTCCATGGTACAAGTCCATCAACTCTCATATTCATCCTTGATCTCAGTCCCATGACAAACCATCCTCCTTTGGAACCATTGCTATTGTTTTTAACACTGAGTGCCACCATAGTCCTATCTTTGACTATCTTCGAGAAACTTTAGGGAAACACTGCAATCTAAATCAAATTTACTCACACCGCATACCAGAGCCTCTGAACTGGAAGCAATGAAGCAAAGATAATCAAACTTTCTGTCGATCATAAGGGCCAAGATCATTTTTTAATTGCAGGGTTACAATTAGATTTTTGTGATTGTTTTTATCTTATTTGGATTTGGTTTAGTACAGTTAATTGCTACGATGTTAATCTCAGGATCAACATTTGGTTGGTTCTTAGAAATTGTAGTTGACAATGCCATGAGATACACATTGCCAGTATGTTTGACAGGTGTATGGTTTCTTTAGAAGCTTCAGTTGGAGGTTGGAATTTAAAATTAGGTTGGGTTTTAGGCTTTTAATTGGGACATGGACAGATGGTGATACTTGGGTTGTGATTGGGAAGCATTCTGGGGCATTTAGAATGAGAGATGCAATTCCAGTTCTTTTTTTGATTTTTATTTTTCGAGATCAGATGACAGATGATGCAGTGCCATTAGCTGACTTTGTGTTTAAAAACATTTAGCTTATTTGCATGCCAGATCAGTGATGACATTGATAATTTTGCAGTCGGGTCAATTTGGAGTTACAAGACATCCCATTTAGGAAATACATTGATACAAAATTGGTAATTGTGACATTCAATTGTTACAAAATAAAGTATTAGGACTCAAGTAGAAAAGCTCGAAAAGCTGTAGGACTTATAATGCTGTCGTCCTACAATGATAAACATTAGTAAGTTTGTCTCCATCTTGTGTTTGGCTCCAAGAAGCACCTCAATGGAAGTGGCAAGAGAAGTGTTGAGTATTAAAGATTTGATGGAGACATTGCTCTTGATATTGCCAACTAATTAATGTACAAGGAATCATGTAAACATACCTTTGTCATTTGGCTGAATGCTTCATTGAGCAATGATTCTGTCAAGTTTTGTGTTGGCATCAATTCTCTCTTTGTTGGGATTGAAATGACTTGTCGCATAATTACTTCATAAATTGAATACCATTTGTACAGAAATAGCTTTTATAACCCTTGCTTTGTGTCACTCTATTTGCATTATCATTGTTTATCTTGGTTAGTTTGGTATGCTATTTTCCTTTTATTCTTTGATACAATCTCTGTTTTGCTTATTGACATTCCTTAGTTGTAGACTTGCAGTAGGGAGTCACTCTCCAATCCGACATCTTTTCTTTCATTTTTATGATCGAGTAAACTACCTCTAAATATTTAGAAACTAAGAAAGAGTTTCCTAATAGCCAGTTGATTTATGATGAGACAGGTGGATACTGCTTTCTTCATTACTACCACTCAAGTGATAACCTGCTTCAAAGATTGTGGCAGATTTTTTTCTCTTGCTCTGTTCGTGGGTTTTTTTGGATAAGTTTCCTTGTTTACTGTATCTAGCTATGACTTTGCTAGACCTCGGAGTGCAAAGACCTTGCATGGGGTTTATAAGATTTAGATCCTTTGCTCCATCTTAAAGAATTTTGTTAGCCATCTCTACTTTGTTTGAATTCATTGCATCTTCAGATGTTTGGATTGACTTCCTAATGTAATGATTCTTGATCTGTGATCACATGCTGAGAATGAATCATTAGTTAACATGCTTTTTTATGGTGAATTGAGTTACACCTCCCTGGACTTCAGTCTTTTGCTTTGTCCCTATAAAACATAATGCTTGAACATGAAAGGTTAACCTTTCAGGCACATCCCCCATTTTGTGAGACATTGAATGGTGCACTTCATCCACTGTGTCTCGCTTCATCTTTTTCTAAAGAGCTTTTATTGTTGCCTTCCTCCATTAGAACTCTAAAATTTCTCTTAACAAACAAGTACCAGTACAATGAGGTGTCATTTTCTAAACAACCACTAGGGGTGTTTAAAAAAACCGATAAACCGAGTAAACCGACAAAAAATTAACCAAAAAAACCGAACTGAGAAAAAAAACTGATTAAACCGATTAAAATATTTAGAAAAAATCCCGGTTCGGTTCGGTTTGGTTTTCGGTTTTGTAATGCAGAAACCGGTTAACCCGGACTGAACCGAACCGGTTAAAAAAAAAGGTCCCTAACCACCACTGGTATAAATAGAAACTTTTGCCCCCCTCTCGCCTAACCTTAACAGATTACCAGAGGCTAAAAAAAAAGGTTCCTAATCAGAGCAGCCGCCCCAGTACTAGAGGCTCTCCCTCTCGCCTCTCCAAAATATTTTAGCCTAGAGGACAAGTTCTTGAGAGAACTCAGACAAGTTCTTTTGTTCAGTACGAGTACATCACAGAAGCATCAATGGGTAGGCATCAATTTCCTCTCCTCTCCTTTTGTTTTTGGGTGATGGGTTTTTGTTGATGAGGTGATGGAAACAAGGTTACTGATGAGATCTGTTGGTTTTTGTTTATGAGGTGATGGGTTTTTGTTTTTGGGTTATTTGGTTTTATCTCCAGTCGCTAGGGCCAGAATCCTGCTTTACATCTTCTATGAGATTTGTTGGGGTTAAACAATCCATGGACCGCACTGCAATTGAGTTAACAGGAAGTGAACAAGCAACCGTGATGCAAGTAACTGATGAGGAAACTGGGCATAAAAAATTTGCATATAGGTTTTTTTGGTTTTGGGCATCAAAAACTGACCCGAAACTGAACCGAAACAGGTCGGTTTGGACCGGTTTCGGTTTTTTTTTTTCTGGTTTGGTTGTTTTTTAAGGGTAAAAACCGAACCGAACCGAAAATGATCACCCCTGACAACCACTATGGCACCTTTTCACCTTTTCAGCACAACTTATCTAACACCATGCTTGTTATAGCCTGCTCTATGTTTGGAAGAGACAGTGCCTGACATCTCTACTCCTTACCTCCATGTCTTGTCATAGCCTGGAGCATGAAGTATAGAAGTTCATGGAGTTATGTTCTAGGTTTAATTGTTTCTATTGTTGGAGATCAACTTTGAATGCCCAGAACATTTGAGGGTGGAAAATATCACGACGACTTATAGTTTTATCCAGCACCATATTTCTTCCCTGATCATGTAGTGTCAGTAGGCAAGTGTGTCAAAATGCCAAGTTTAAATGACTGATACATAATGAATATACGGCAACTATTGATAATCTTTTCAACCTTTGCATATGTAGCACAATCTGTGCTTTTTGTTAGTTCTGATTGAACTCTATGTTTAGCTCTAAAGAGTCTCCACTGTAATGATTTGCTAGTTTAGTGATGGTTCTTTCCTTTTTCCGGTAATGCAGGTGTGATGGAGATATCATTGTTAGAAGTGCTTCTCAAAACCATCTCTACCTTCTTACATTTATCAAAGGATGATAACATCAGTTCTGATCCAGTTCAGAAGTACTACCAGAAGGCAGAAGAGATACTCAAGTTGTTGAAGCCAGTATTTGATGCCATTGTTGATTCTGAAGTAGCTTCTGATGAAGTGCTTAATAAGGATTTTCTAGAATTAGGTCGATCTGTTGATGAATTGAGGGAGATATTTGAGAGCTGGCAACCATTGTCAAGCAAAGTTTATTCTGTAAGTTTTCAACTATATTTTTGTGATTATAGATGGCATGTTTGTTCTACTCATGGATTTTCAGGGTGGTATCAAAGCTTGCCTTGGTTTAGCTTCTTCATGATTAGTTCCTGTTTGACCTTTTCATATGCTGTTAGCTTATGTAATGATATTGAATCCCTTTCTTTATATTTCTATTACCAACTTGCCGTTAGTCATTGTGACAAAAGGTGAGAATGTAGCACGGATGTTTGAGTTGAAGAACAGCAAAGGTGGAGGGTAGTCACGTTGATAAGAATTTTTGCTTTGGTTGTTGAAAACAAGGTGCTAGGTTGTTGATTTAACAATGACAGATGCAGTGCTGGTGGTGCCAGTCTAGTTCATCTGTTCACTGCATTTATTTCATTTCCTGTGATGGTAATTTCATTTATATATAAGATTTTTTTCTCTGGAACTGAAATGCAATAACTGCAAATGCTGGTAAATAAATGTGCTGGGGGCCAGGTTGGAGAAAGCTTAAATTTGCAAATAGTGGGAGCCAGCAGTGCCTTGGAACAGGCTTCACTTTGTTTTTAGATCTCTATACCTGTGAAATTCCTGGAAGCATCTATCTGTGGAACTTGATTAGTTGAAGCTTGGGAATTGTTGCCATTGCTGTCATTATCCTCATCTTCATTCTTGTTGTCATTTCTTCATACTTTGTTTCTTGAAGTTGAATGCAGGCATTTAATTTATGATATTCATTCATAGAACAATGAAAGTTGAAATCTTGAATTATATGCCTTCATTTAGTTTTCAGTATGAACTGTTATCTTCTTTATGTTTGTCATTACTTGTGCATAATGTATAGAGCTACTTACTGAAAATAGGAACAAAAAGATAATGCCAAATGTTCTACCCTTTTAAAATGGTCAGGTTTGTTTTGGCTAAGCTTCTCTTGTACATGGTGTCTAGGTTCTGCAAATTGAATCGTTGACATTGAAGATACGTAATCTGGGCCTGGATAGTTTTCAGCTATTGAAGGCTTCCCATCAACAACTCCCGGATGAATTAAGTTCATCTTCTATTGAGGTATTTGTCCACAAAATCTTGTTTTAAGCTTGTAGCAATAATGTTTATAGAAATAGCATACACCTCAGTAAGCTATGAACTAACAATTGAATGTCTGATTGCAGAACTGCATACAGAAAATTAAGCATTCTGTATATGAGCAAACATCATCCATCATTAAAGAAGCTATAAGTGACCAAGAGGAGGGTGGTGGACCCAGCTCAGAGATCCTGGTGAAAATTGCAGACAGCCTGTGCTTAAGGTCCAATCAGGAGGTTTTGATTGAAGCAGTGGCCCTAGAGAAGATTAAGGAGAATGCTGAGCAAGCTGAGAAAACTGCAGAAGCTGAGTTTATTGATCAAATGATTGCCCTAGTGACCCGCATACATGAACGCCTTGTTCTGATAAAGCAGTCACAGACATCTAGCCCGGTCCCAATACCTGCTGATTTTTGTTGTCCTCTCTCTCTTGAGTTGATGACGGATCCAGTAATTGTGGCATCAGGGCAAACTTATGAGAGGGCATTCATTAAAAACTGGATTGAACTTGGTCTCACTGTGTGTCCCAAGACACGGCAGACTCTGGCTCACACTAATCTCATACCTAATTACACTGTAAAGGCATTGATTGCAAATTGGTGTGAGTCAAACAATGTGAAGCTTCCTGATCCCATAAAGTCCATGAGCTTCAATCAGCCCTCACCACTTCTTGTGCATGTAGAGTCTATTGCATCCAGGGATTCACATGCTCTTCCTCATTTGTGGGAAAACCAACCATTGTCTCCTGAGTCAAATCGGTCTGCTGGTTCACCTGGTAGGAGCATGATCTCTTCCAGTGGAATCCATAGAGAGGGAAGTTCTCCACTGCATCCCCGTTCTACTTCTGAGGGTTCCTTGTCAGGTGCAGTTGGAAATGGCCAGGGTTTGGATATTGCAAGAATATCATTAATGAGTTCTGAAGAAAGGTCAGGTAACTCAGAAGAGAGGTATTTGAATTCAGTTTGCCACCAGTCTGCATCACCATCTAGAAATGAAGTTTCAACTGCTGTTAGAGCTGATGGTCTGCTATCTCAGAACCACAACAGAAGTGCATCAGCCTCCAGTGCACTTGCTCATGCAGCCTTTCCTCAAGGAGCATCAGGAGATGCCAATGAATCAACAGAGTTCTCAAACCATTTTACTTCCTACAGCAGTGATACTTCTGGGGAGGTGAAGCCAGAGCCACAGGCATCTTCTACCTTGAACACCCCGCACAGAGAACCTGAGTTCCCATCCTTTTTGGTTGATACACGGTCTCGAAGCCAAACAGCTTGGCGCCGGCCTTCTGATAGGCTTGTGCCAAGGATAGTTTCTTCTCCGGCTATTGAAACAAAAGCTGATCTTGCTGGCATTGAAATGGAAGTTCGGAAGCTGGTTGAGGACTTGAGGAGCACTTCAATTGATATTCAAAGAGACGCAACAGCTAAACTGAGGCTACTTGCTAAGCACAACATGGATAACCGGATTGTTATAGCAAATTGTGGGTCCATTGGCTTGTTGGTTAATTTGCTCCGCTCAACAGACAAAAAAATCCAGGAAAATGCTGTCACCGCACTTCTTAACTTATCAATAAATGATAACAACAAAACAGCAATTGCAAATGCAGATGCTATTGAGCCCCTGATTCATGTCCTTAAAACAGGAAGCCCCGAGGCTAAAGAGAACTCAGCTGCCACTCTCTTTAGCCTCTCTGTGATTGAGGATAACAAGGTCAGAATTGGGAGGTCTGGGGCAATTGGACCCCTGGTTGATTTACTGGGTAATGGGACTCCAAGGGGTAAGAAGGATGCAGCCACAGCTTTGTTTAATTTGTCAATATTTCATGAAAATAAGGCCCGAATTGTAGAAGCTGGTGCTGTTAAACATCTTGTGGACTTGATGGACCCGGCAGCTGGGATGGTTGATAAGGCAGTTGCTGTTTTGGCAAATCTTGCGACAATTCCTGAGGGAAGGAATGCCATTGGTCAGGAGGGTGGGATCCCTGTTCTGGTTGAGGTCGTTGAGTTGGGTTCTACAAGAGGGAAGGAAAATGCAGCCGCTGCTCTCTTGCAGCTTTGCACGAATAGTAGTAGGTTTTGCCACATGGTGCTCCAAGAAGGTGCTGTCCCACCATTAGTGGCACTGTCTCAATCTGGCACTCCAAGGGCTAAGGAAAAGGTACAAGGTTGAAGATGCTTTTCTACATTCATCTCTTTTCTGGAAGTTTATGACAATGAGTTTTTGGTTGCTTGCAGGCGCAGTCCCTTCTTAGCTACTTCAGAAACCAACGGCATGGTAATGCTGGAAGGGCTTGATATGAGACGGACAACCTGTCAATGCGATCCAAGGTTTTGATTCAAGTTCTATACATAATGTGTACATTTGATGTTGCAAATAATGCATATGAAGGTTTTGCGGTTTGGATTTTTTAAATGATTTGTAGAGAATTGATTTTATGGGAGGGCATGATTGAGGCCTCTTGTGAAAAACATTTTACATGTGAATGTGGAAAGAAAATATACCTGTGAATTGTCTTTGCAGAGAGCCTTAGCAATGCGATGATGGATGGTGATCCATGTTATTTCAGTGATGTCATGCCGAATTCATGTCTGCTTTCTATGCGAGTTATGTTTATGTAACTGTTGTCGAAGCACCAGATTGTTTGCATAAAAAATAGTGGGGGCACTCTCTCCACAATTTTCAATCTAGTTTTTAGAACCCACGATATTTGGCAGTGAATTTTCCAAGTATTTGGAATTTGACATTATTGCAGTTCAAATTGCCAATTGCCACGACGTTAAGGAGTCCAATGAAGCGAGATGTGCTTCGCTTGTCTTCTACCTGCATGAAGGTTGAGTCCTTAATTAATAGAATCAAGATCATGTACATTTTTGTTTAGGGTTTACTCATATCCCCGTGATGTTATTTATGGTCAGGTTGAAGGTTTTCTTGTCTGTGTATTATAGAACCAATGATGTGGTATTGGGGTAAAATAGTCTTCTCATAGATTTATTTATCATTCTAAAATTGTTTAGGGGTAACTTAGTCCTTTGATAATTTTTTATTAGTTAAATTACTTGGTTATCTCAAAAGCAAAAAAAATAAATAATAATTAATTTTGATTTAGAGTTTTTTTTATAAAAAAAATTACTACCCATGCAACCAAAAATTCTTAGGCTTGGCTTTATGAATATATTAGTCATTTCACATTGGTTATTTTTGCAATATCTATATGGTCATAGGGTGATTTACTAATTTAATTAATAAAATATATAAAAAAAGAAAAAGTTATTAGTGTAATTGTGGAACGCATCAATGAGTCACTATTTTATCTAAAAGCATCTCGTGCAGTGGCTCAGGGAAAAAAAAGAGAAAGGCTTTCTTAGTGTTTTTTGATTCATCACGATGAGCTTTACCTGAATTCTTTTTGGTTTTGTGGTGGTTGCCTTGTTTTTTTGCCCTCTTCTTCTCTCTTTCATCTTTCGTTTTCATGTCTAGTCTTGCAATATTTTACATCAATCCTTTAATTTGTTTTTTTTTAAGATTTGATCTATGCTTTTTAATTACTATTTTTTTTAATTAATTCATTGAATTGAAAAAAAAATTCTATCAATTTTTTTTTAATTTAGAATTTAGATTTGATCTTTATTCTATTGTTTGCTATTTATTTTATTTGGGATAGTTTTTTAGATTGATTTTTTTTTTTACGATTTCATCCTTTTTCATTATATTTATATATCAGATTTAATCGTTATTTTTTATTGTTATTTTATCTTAACAAGTTTTTTAAATTGATTTTTTTATTTTATCATTCAACATTAAACTGAGCTTCTTGATTAGAGTCTATGATTTAACGGATTATGATCTTAAGAGATTAACACAAGTTTAAGATATTTGTTTAGGTTTATTTGTTAATTTTTTAAACTCGTTTTTTTATTTTATTTTTTAACATTTGATTCAATTGGATATTGAGCTCCATAATTTTTGTTGTTGCTTTATGTAGGGTTTTTTTCATTAATTTTAAAAATTACTCAGGTTATCTTGAGTATTTTTATTTTTTATTTTTTATTAGATTTAGCTTCTTTTTAAAGTATCGGGTTGGTGATATTTGTAACGATATATTTGATAATTTAATAATAAAAATAATAAATATTAAATAAAAAATGTAAAGAACCAGCGCTGCGGAACGAGTAATTTACTGTAGTGACTCAATAGTTTAATACCATAAATATCGAGCTTTAAACTCCAAGACTGGCGAAAGGTCTTCCTTGGTAAAGAAATTTCACAAGGGTTCGTACATATCAGAGAATGCTAAATGCGGAATTCAAAACTTCTTGTTAGTGGTGTTAAAAAAAATCGATCAACCAATTAAATTGAAAAAACTAAGAAACAATTAACCAAAAAAACCAAACCGATAGAAAAAATTGAATAAACCGATTAAAAAATAAAAAATAGCACCTGGTCCAATTCGGTTCCGATTTAAAAAAGCTTAAACCGATTGAATCGGACCAAACCGAACCGGTTTAATTGAATTTTAAAAAAAATATAAAAAGAAACATCCTAACCCTAAATACCCTAACCCTTCCAGCCACCCTCTCCCTTTCCCCCTCCCTCCAGCCCCCCCACCCCTCCCTCCCTCCCTCCCTCCGGCTCCCACTCCTTTGTGCTCCTCTCTCTCATTCGTTCCTCCATTGGCATGAAGCCTGGGGTCGTGGAGATTGCTCTACAAGCAGTAACAATCGGTTGCTAAATGCAGGTGCGTGTCCCAGATTAAGGTATACATCAACTTATTTTGATTTTTTTCATCCTTGGATAACCTTCAAGAGCAATCTCTACGTCCTAGATTAAGGCATACAACGGTAGCAACAAAAACGTTTCTGTTTTTCTGGTTTTGAATGCTAAAAAACTGACCCCAACCAAACAAAACCGGTTCTCGATTCGGTTCGGTTATATTAATAAGGAATACTATTTTCCAGTTCGGTTGAATTTTTGGGTTAAAACTGGATTGAACCGGACTGTGAACACCCCTACTTCTTGGTTGCATGTGATGATGAGAATCATCATGTAGTTTCAAAGTTAATATAAACATTTTTTTTTCAATTCAATCATTTTTTTTACTGTTTTCTTTTCTTTTTTCTTTTCCTTTTATTTTATTTTTTTTCCAGTTTTATTCTTATAGTTTGTTTAACAACTATTAAAATTATTTTTGAATTTTCTGATTGAATCATTCCAAAATAATTTTTACAAGGTTTAATTTTAAACTTGACTTAAACAAACAGTCAGGTATAGAGAATTTTTTTGTTAATTTTAAAAAATATATCTAAAGTTATATTGATTTTACGATTAAAAAAATATAAAGGAAAAAAATATGATATATTTTATTCTAAAATAATTTTGATTTTAATTTCTTATATTTTGTAATATTCATAATTGACAACTCTTGAAAAAGTTTGAGAGAAAGTAAAACATGACAAAACGTTGGATCTCATGTTCTAATATTTATATTATTAAATTAAGATGCCTTCTCCTACCAGAACTATTATTATATTTCCCGTTAAAATATTTGTGAGTTATTATTGTTTTAAAAAATCATTTCTCAAAATAAAATTTATATATATAAAAGCATATAATGTGAACAAAATTTTTAATTATGTCCCAAAAAAAAAAACTTTTAACATGATGTTATTCGCATTATAGTTATTATTAATCATTTCATTTTAAAGATTATTATATGTGAGGTTAATATTAAAGATGGAAATACGAATAGAAATTTTATGTTCCCTTTTGAGCAAGGAATACAAAAATATCCAATAAAATCCATTTAATTTAAAGAAATAAAAAATAACATACGGAAAAATATCCAATAAAATCCATTTACAAGGAATTGTTATTGCTAAACACGTTCATGTAAAAAAAAACCTTTTTATCAATTAAACTAATTGTATAATCATAAATTATTTATCTCATCTTTATAATTTGATCTTTGATTATTCATAAATTTCTCCTTAAACATGTTTGTCTAACTCAATTTATAAATCTTAACCCATTAATACAATCCTTCAACATATATATATATATATATATATATATATATATATATATATATATATTTAAATTCATAATATACTTGTAATAAAATCAATTGAGATTTGATAATTTATTTAATCCAATTCTAATCATTATCAACACACCATCATATGTTAAATACATACAAAATTTAAACATTCATTTTAGTTCCATAATTTTATTTTTCTTCAATAACACCATCTAAACCCACCACCATCATCATTTAACATAAAAAACACATTACTTTACAAAATTTCAACAATTACATAAACCTTAGTTTCCTTACAATTTAGGAATTTCTATGCTCTACTACAAAAACATAATTAAACATAAAATTCTTGCATAAAAACAACTTACCTACATATTTTGAACCCAAATCAAGTGTCACAACGTTAACTAGTTTATAATTCATCTTCTTCCTCCTTGGATTCTTCACTTTCTCTCACTAAAACCTCATTTCTAGATTCTTTACTCTCTCGCTCTCTTATTTCCTTTGTTTCTTTAAGAATTTTTAGTTAGAATTTTTCAAAAGATAAAATGGTTTGTAAGTTTAGAAAAATAATTGATATGATTTATTTAAGGATTAAACAAGAAAATTCAAATATTTGTCTAAAATCATTTATTGACTAGTTTTACAGTATTAAACATAACTCTCGATTAAAATGTTAGATCAAACTGAAATTTTACGAGTAGACTCCTGACATATTTTTCTACTTTAAATTAAAATTTCAGAGTAGTTAGAGTTTGGTAGGACTATATAAGAGTAGAGGTAATCAAACAAAATAAAAAAAAAAATTATTATGTAGACTTACTAATGATAATTTCATAAATAATTGGAAAATGGGAAAAATTCAGTTCTTACTCTCATTATAACTAATGGGTCTGCTGGAAAAAAAATGAGAGGAAGAGAGTTTCAGCGAGGAGAGAAAATTCAAGGAAAAAAACATGGAAGTAGAAAGTGAATGGGTGATTTTTTTTTTTTAGTAGGCTTATTACCGTTTCATGGTAATATTATTGATTTTTTTTTCTTTTAACTAATATTTGTTCTGTCACTCTTGCCCTTTTTATTTATGTTATATTTTCTTATAACTTACCATTTATGAGCACACTAATGTCTTAGGATCATTTATTTATTTATTTATTTTTCTTTTATCCATCCAAACTCATTATTGATTTTGTTGACGTTATCAATTTTAAGCTAAAATTAAAAAAAAAATTATTTTTAACCTTAACAATGCTTCTTTATTTATTTATAGAGGTTATCACATCCATTATGCATGATAATTATCATCATCATCATCATTATCATTATTATTTATCTATTATTTATTTTTTCGAGTTTTCGTTAGTCGTTAATTTTTTATTATCTTGGTCGTACATTTAGGGGATTACATATTTTGTTTGTTGTTTTCTTGGATTTTGGATAAAACTTACTATAAACAAATTGATTAAAGTCAAATTTAAAATATTATTTACTTAAATATCATTTAATTTTGCTATAGTTTTCAAATAAAATCATATCTTTTCCTAAAAATATTATCAATCATTTTTTTAATTATTATAAATGAATCTAATATGCAATTTTTTTTAAATATGATAAAAAATATTTAATAATTCTTTTTATTTTTTATTATAATTTTTAAATAATTTGTTTGATTAATTATTTTTTTCTTCAATTGCATATAAAATATTAAGACATGAATTTTAAAATTTTTTTATTAAATTTTTTTTTATATCATGATAAGGTTTTTTTACTAAAAAACACCCCGTGTTAAAAATTATGTTTACATTGAAACAAAAAAAAGTGCATAAATAAATAAATGAAATTTATATGGAAGCGATACATTCTTACCTCCTTGTTTCAAATCATTGAATTTTTTTATAAAAACATATTTTAACTTCCTATCCTTTTTATTAAAAAAAAAAGTTTTAGTTAAACATAAAAAATTGCATGAATAAGAAAGAACTAATTTTTCCTTCAAAGTTTTTCTTGAAAATTTTTAAATTATAATTCTATTAATCAATATATATGTTTTTTAACATATGTCACATTATTTAATAAAATTAAAAATAAAATAAAAACAATAACAAAACATACAATGCAAAAATAGAATTCATTGAAAAAAAAGTTTTAGCGTGTTTGAAAGTGTGGTTGTGGTTGCTTTTTAAAGTATTTTTTATTATAAAATAAATTATAATAATATTTTTTATTTTTAAAAAATTATTTTTGATATCAACACATTAAAATAATAAAAAAAAATATTAATTTAAAATAAAAAAATAAAAAAATTTTAAATTTTTTAAAAAATATTTTTCAAATACAGATGCAGAACAAGACCGTATAAGGACGGCCAAAACGTGCTCTTAACCCGTACTTGCCTGTATTTCGTATCATATTCTTATGATCTTTTTTCTTCTTAAATACATTATAAATCTAAGTGGAGCCCACTTGTTTGATTCTCGTATAAGCTGTGACATATATCCGAGCTTCCTTATTTTCTCTCAGCTGCGGTATACTTTTTGGTCTCTTCCAATTATAAAAATATTAAAAAAAAAAATCCTTCTCCCGTTCTCACTTACTCACCGCCCGGTCACACCTACACCAGCGGCGAATCTTTCCTCGCCATAACCTGAGCCCCAAAAACCTTTCCTCAGGTAACTAATTGCCTGATTTATTCTCTAATCTAATTGTTAGGGTTTAGGGTTTTATTCAATTCCAATTCTAGGTTCAATAGCTTCAGTTTTCACTATTTTTTTCTTTCTTGGTATTATCTGTATTAGATATGTAAGTTTTGTGTAATTTCAGTGAATTCCCATAATTTCAGTGAATTCCCATAGTGAAATCCCTGTTTGGTTGCTAAAGTTGCGTTCTTTTCATTCTTATTTTATTATATTTTTCTTTTCTTAGATATTATTGTTATTATTAGAATCTGTTTCTGTAATTTGGAAATCTAAAATCATAAAAAAAATGATTTTTGTTCTCAAGGATATTTTACATGTTTTGAATAATGGGGTGACGATAATTGAACAGCTGAATAAGAGATTATTATTCTGTTGCAGCCATTGAGTTAAATCAACATGGGTCCTGACTTGGAGATAAAAAGCAAACAGATTGTTGCTGTGGAAGTTTCGGATAGTAAAGAGAATATAAGTGCGCGGCAAGATCCTGAAGATAATAAGGTCTTGCAATGTGCAAGTAATTGTCAGGACAAAAGCTTTCATGATGATCAAGATAAGGAAGCTGTTGGAAGTGCGGACGTGGAGGTTAATATAATTGACTGTACCAATGCCAGCGACAATGAGCAAATTGTAGCTAGATATGAGGATTCGACTGAGAGCATGAGTTCTTTTGGGGACTTGGAATCTGAGACTAAGAGTGTTTCTTCTGATACTGAAGTTGAGTCACAGTTATTTGTTGGAGGGGGATCGATCTCTATATTTGATGGAAATAGTGGAGCATTTCAAATGAGGTATTTATTAGTTTGATTGTTTTATTTTGTGCACGCATAATTTAGTGCTCAACTGTACGTACGGCAACATAAGAAATCAATTAATCTAATACTACCTCTTAGGTATTGCATCATGAAATAATAATTATGGACTAATAATCAATTATCAACTTTCCTTTCTCAGTGAAATTACATAGTTGAAATTTAGTAAGGGGCACACTTGTGCAAATCTCCGTTGTTGTCATCATTGTTGTCATTGATTAACTTTGCCATCTGTTATGTTAACCTGTATTTTGCAGTATGAATGGCCTTAAAACATAAATTTAGGTTAGGATTGTGAAAAAAATAAAATAAATTCAGATCCACGTAGCAACCCCTCCAGTGTATGGATTTTATTATCTTGTTTGCTGAAAGGTAGGTAATAGGCCTCCTCTCTTTGACATTGCAGTGAAAATCATAGTAATAGTAACTTACAGCTGTGTTTTCCTAAACTCGCATCAACAGTTTCATAGGAGCACCAATGTTATTATTACATTGCTGCTACCTGACCTCTCACTCTTTGAAAGGTTGTTGAAGGGTTGTTATGCTTGCCCTCTGTTAAAGTAAAAGTTTCTGTTCTCATTTCCAATTTACTCCTAATGAATAAGCAAGGGTGAACATATCCATAATCAAATCATTGTATGGCCTAAATCCTTGTATAAATTTTTATTTTTTTTATCTTGCTTCTCTATTAAAGTAAAACTTTATGTTCTCATTTCCTATGTACTCCTGATGTATGAGCATTGACAGACATATCCATAATCAAATCATTGTATGGCCTAAATCCTTGCTGTAACAATTTTAATCTTGCTTCAATGAGACTGATGTGGTTCCTTCTTTTTAGTATATATTTACTAGCTGCATATGTCACAGCCAAGTCCTCCTGAGTCTTGCATGTTTTCCTTTTTGTTTAGTATATGTAAGACAAAAGAAAAAAATCTTAAGATGTTTTCCTCAATTTTACTATGTTCGTGTGTTGTTTGCTTGATTTAGCTTTCAAATATTGTTTCCCATGCGCAACCTTTTTGGCTATTTTCAATTTTCCAGGAGGAAAAGATTGACAGATCATTGGAGGAGATTTATACGTCCTCTTATGTGGAGATGTAAGTGGGTAGAATTGCAAATTAAAGAATTTCAGTCCCAAGCACTTAAGTATGACAGAGAAATTGCAGAACATGAAGAGAGAAAACTATTTGATCATGAAACATATATGGCAGAAGGTTTTCCTGTGAAGTCACTGCCATTTTCTACTTGTATGGAAAGAAAGAAAGCAATGAAGAGAAAGAAAAGAAAGAGATTTGAAGAGACTGCGGATGTAGCATCATATATGTTACAACACAACCTCTTCTCATATTATGGTATTAAAGTTGCCAATCCTTGCCTTCTGTGTTGTTTATACTCCTATTCTTACAAATATTTTGCTGTAAATGAAAAACAATGAGCCTCAACTTCCTTTTCTTTTGATTCTGTATTGAGCAGAAAATAGGAAGTCTGCTATTGATGGTGCTTCTATCGATGATGGTTGCCTTAACCTTGGTAAGGAAAAATATTATTGACCATTACTTTTTGGGGAATGCATGTATTCCTGGCCAAGATCTATGAAATCCGTGCATACTCCTATAGATATTTTATGTGGAACTTCCCAATTGCTTGCCTTACCATATAAGCTTTAGAATATGGGCTAAAGTAAAAACATTCTAGTATGCCTAACTGACTTTGTTTGCTTCTATATTTTGAGCTTTTTGTTCAGTGAAGGACTCTCATTTCAATCTCTTTAGAGGGGGCATGTCAGGACTTTTGTGTGTATCAAAGATGTCTTGTTTGAAAGTAGCCTCATGCATGCTGTCTGTCAATGGTTTTGGTTGTTGACTTGATGCTTCTCTCCTCTGCATCATTTCATTTCATTTGTTTGTTTTTTAGAAAATGTCAAAGTACTAATCTAATTCCATGACTAGGAACATTGCAATTATTCAGGTTAATGAGAGCAGTAATTTGAAATGTTATAGGCGATCCATCTGCACTCACTCATATGTTCAAGACATGATTGTTCAAAAACATAAGACTATTATATGTTTCCTGATTATTGTTGTGGTTGAAAATTCTGCAAGGTTATTGGGTTCTTAATGTTCTTTTATAGGTGGTGATTTTTCAGCTAAGACAGTTAATGGCAATGATGAGTTTGGATTTCAAGATGGATTGGCGTCTCTTCAGTCTAGTGATAACATCAGTGAACATATTCTTAGACAAATAGAGGTGCTAAAATCGCAAGTACATAAGTTGAAGGCCCGGGTAGACAAAGTTGCTAGTGAAAATCCTGTGAAATTCTCTTCTGTCAATGCATTGAGCTTACTTGCACCATCGGATGCTTTGACCAGTTCTGATTGCAATCCAGCTTCAGTTGCCAAAAGGGGAGATAGTATGCCATCTAGATTGCCACATACTGTATCTAACATGGGAAATGTTATGCCTGAAACTGCAGTTTCAAGTCATAGAGAGGGCACCTCTCAATCTGATATGATTGGGAGCACAGGCCTACTGCATGTTGGGGCTTCATGTGGAAATGTACGTGTTTCTTCCACGATTTATAATTTACCTATTTTCACTCATCATTGCTTGAAACTACAGTTTTAAGTCATGGAGAGGCCACTTGCTAACAATTGTTAAGTCTTATGAAGCTGTTTATTTGTCATATCTTCAGGCTGAGAAAGGAATTCTGATACATGATGCTGCAGTGAAAGAGGAGATAGGAAACTCGAAAAAATCCAATAGTGGTGTAACAGAGAAGCCTTGGGAAGTGATGGAAAAGCAAACAACCCAAGCTTCAGAACCTGAGCTGCCAAAAGAGATGCTAGTGACTCGAGCGCGTTTCGGTGGGAAATCACTTCCTAAATCCAGGCTCAATGTTTCCAATAACAAGAGAAAGCGGGGGAGGAGAAAATAAGGCTTCCCAAAAGAAAAGTTGGCACCTACTGTGATTAGAATTGTACATGCTGCTTATTCTGACGTGTCTTCTCTCTATTCTCCCCTTTATACTGCAAAATCAAGTGCATAATTCTTATTCTGTAAATCTCTCTCCATCTGCTGCCACTTTGTGCACTGTTTCTAAGTTTGAATTCTATTGTTTTGTTGTGATTCGTTATACTTCCATAATACATTAGTTTTTATTCATAAAAAAGGGTTCATTAGCCATTACACATTCAAATTCTCACAAGTCTTTTTAGGCAAGCAGTGATGGTAATTAAAGAGTTGTTATAATTCAATCTGCACGAGGCTCTCATCTCCTTGCATCGAGACTTTTTGGTAAGAAGGGCATGCTAAAATAAAATGAAAGGTTGATGGCTTGCCTGGGTTGCTTTCATAGTAAAATAAAATGAAAGGCACGGGTTTTTTTTGTTTTGTTTTGTTTTTTCGGTCATGCTGGAGAACGAGCAGTAATTTTCTGCAGCTGCACCTTTTGGTATTGAAATTGAAAGTGGGAAGTGAAAGGGGAATTTACTTTATTTGAGGAAAGAAGTAAAGTGTAAAGAGCTTCAGAATGGAAAAGTTGGGCATTCAGGAGTTTTATCAGCAATCACACCATCTCTACTGGCTCCTCCTTGAAGCCAAAGACTCTTCCAAGCCAGGAATCAGATTTCATATTAAGAAAAGAGTTGTTAGATCAGATCATGTATTCTTTCCTTGCATCGACCTCCAAACTCAACAAAATATTCCCTTTCTTTTCATCTTTATCCTCCTATTCCATTGTATAATAACCTCTCCATCGATGGATCTACTCTTGTGTTCAAGTTCGCAAAATGGGGATGATCATGAGTTTCATGGGAAAAGGTTAGCCATAGTGTGATCTAATACTGTGTAATTTTGCTGATGCTTTCCTTTTACCCCCCTTTCTTCAATTTCCCTTCGATTCCAACCTAGTTTTATTCTTCCTTTTGTTTTCGTCTCTCAAATCTAAGTGAAAGTATGAACAAGCTTTTATGTGATTGTGTTTAAGATTGTGAATAATCATGAGCCGACTGTTTGCTGACAGGGCTGCCCATTCCTTCAACACAGATGCCGAGTTATGTGATGGGATCACTCTATACGCAATTTGTGGACAAAAATATCAAGACATTCGATGAATTCCATGTTGCTGTTCTTGAAATCTTCAAGTAAGATTACAATTGCCGCTTTTTTTTTTTTTTTTCATAAAATGTTATAAGAACACAAGTAAGAAAAAAATATAGAATGAAAGTTCTCATGCATTGTCGTCTTTTTTTTTTTTAAATATTTTAAAAAAATTTAAATGTTTTTTTTATTTTTTTGTTTTAAATTACTATTTTTTTATGTTTTCAGATTATTTTGATGTGTTAAAATTAAAAATATTTTTTTAAAAAATATTTAAAATAAATATTATTTTAATATATTTTCAAACAAAAAAAATATTTTAAAAATAAAATTTTCAGACACCACGTAATACCTTGCAAGAAAGACTTATGCTGGTCCCATTTATTTATTTTTTCTTTGAGGATGGATTATCCTGATTGGTAATTGCTATGATTACATAAGAAGGCTGAAGGGGCATCTCTTGTTCCTTCTTTGAAGTGATGTTTGATTAATCTATCTTGTGTAAAATGAGATTATCTCCGAGTTAATTATAACTTAGTCCCTATAGTTTGGAAAAACTAATTAATTAGTCCTTATGTATTTATTCCGCATATTTTTCATTTATAACTTAATCCTTTCCATTTATTTCATGTTCCCTTTCAATTCCTTTTTATTTTTATTCTTATTTTATTAAATAGAAAAAAGAAAAAAAAGAAGAAGGTATAGGATGGGAAATATTGATCAGAAAAGATTTTGTTTTTTGAAACAAAATAATACTAAATTAATTAATACATTCAACACTAGTCAAATGATTATTTAATTGATATTATAAAGATTAATTAATTTATTTTTGATAAACTATATATGAACCATGCTTATAACTTACTCAATTATATATATATATATATATATATTCCTTCTAACAAACTGATTATTACCCTCTCAAACAACTTTTACGCAGCACATTCAACTCGTCATTACCTGGAAAACATTATGATGTGCCCTCAAGGAAGGATGTAGAGGTTAGTTCAACCCTGAAGGATGATCTCCCTGCACATTCACATATATTAATCTCATTAGCTTCCAAATTCTATAAATCTCAAATTAATATACAACATTATAAATTGTCCTACAGGCTGGTTACAAGGATTGGAGAGCAGCTCCAGAGTTAGAAAAGAAGGAAATGTTTATCAATTTCATGAAGGAAAAATTAAACGCAGGCAAGTTAGATGACTCTACCTTTATCATTGGGATAGCAACACCTCCAGCAGCCATGGCTGCTAAAAGAGCAGGAGAGAATGTGCCCCAGTTAGGGTTTATCAAGGCCATCCCTGATGTCATCTTTGTGCCATCCGCAACGATACTCGCCCTTGTCTCAGCTAGGCTCACTAAAAGGATGCTACAAGGAAGCCCTATAGCATCTTGATGACTCCATCATCCTAGACAAATAAATCGATTGATGTAATGCGCGCTAGCTCTACAATATTGTTGGCCATTACTTGAAAAGTTTCAAAGAGTGATTATCATTAACATTATTAACAGATTGCCTGGAGTTAATTTATTGTCCTTTTTAAGGGAATATATATATATATATATATGTTTGATGATCCATATATGTGTTCATAAATTCTATCGTCAACGGGAAAAGATTAAATATCATATTAATTTATCAATGTGCATGGCACCTTCCCTTCTACAAAAACCGAGATTAAATATTTACTTTATCAGAACTGAACAAGTCGGTGCTGTTATCGGAATGAGAAAGTATATAATAACTAAGTCTAAGATGCCGAGCTCAAATAAGAGTACTAAGCAACCGGAGAATCACATTTTTTAAGAACTCAGCTCGTGCACAACAGTCAATGAGACAAGAAAGACCAGAAACGACTACGCTATTTATTCAACATTATGGCTCTCCATCTTCTTTGTAGAATGCTACTAACAGTCATGAATTTTATTGAGAAATGTCTAAGTACAAGTTGTTGCATTTTATTGAGTGAAAAGGGAAAATAAAGGTTGAGATCATGGATTTCTTAAGGGCATTTGGAGGTTCCCTTTGAGTTCAACTTGTCTCTGTAGCATGGACATTCTGACTTGTTTCCGTAAGTCCCTGAAGGCACACACTTGCAATCTTTGCAGCAGATTATACAGTAGTCATAGCAGCGTTGGTAGTATCCCGCCTTGGCACACCTAGCCTTGCACTTTGGATCACAGAAACCTGTCACATTTTCCAAGCCAATAAATCTACAATTAGTCTGTAATAATAAATAAAAAAACCCCAATACTATATAATATATGTGTGTGTATAGCAGCCAGGTGAATGGTTCTGATTACTTGGAATTGCTGGGGAGGGAGGTGGAGGTGACGCGACGTGGTTGGGCACAGCCATGGTGAACCGAAGGAAAGAGGACAGGAGGACCACTGAAAGTAGCAGCAGTGCTGCAAAAGAGAGCTTCATTTTTTTATATCAGCAAGGCTTGATTTGCAGGGCTAGCTAGAGGTCGCTGCTTGGGAGGTGATGGCCTTGAGGGGGTTTACAAGGGTATTTATAGCGGCCTAAGGAGACTATAAGGTAAGCCCTACGTGGGAATTGCGAGAGATTATTAACTAATTACACATTGCGAGGAGGGTTTTTTTGGGGGCGGGGCATCGATATGGATTTGTCTCGACTTGTGTAGCCCGGCACTAGCAGGTTTCTTTTCTTTCTTCTTTTTGTGCCACTAGCAGCTTCCTCGCTAGGTGTTAATAAATTCAAGAACATGTACATCCACAGCAGATAGGTTTGGAACGCTCTGAACAGATTTCGACAATGAACCACCTACTGCGGTTTTAATTAATTCTCCTCTTGCTCTTCGCAGCATTAGCATGTACGAAAAGCTGAGGCTAGTGCTAGTGGAGTTGTGATCTCCTCCTGCCAAGAATTGCTCGTGTAGCCACATGCTCAACCAAATTACATCAACTCAAAACATTGGCTATGTGAACTATAGTTTAAATAAGTAAGAGTATTTATTTATTTTTCCTTTTCTGACCGAGGCTTTTGTTTCGTGCTCTCGTGGAAGCACTCTTTGTCGGTGTTTGGGAGTGTTTCCACCGAAACGACGATCCACTGAACATAAAAATTCAATTTCTTAAGAATCACTGTTTCAACTAAGAACATTGACTGAATTCTACTATGAATGGCATTAATGGTGTATTTCTTCATTTCGGTTATTGAAATTTATTCTTTTGTAATTTTATTATTCTAAGTTTTATAGGTTAAGATTTTCTCCACTTTACATGCTCTCTGTGAGAAGTGTGTAAAAAACTAAACCCTTTTGTAATTTTTACCGATCAAAAAGCATGGAAAACTTTATTTTTAGTCCTTGAAGTTTTGATTTATGTAAATGTGGTCACTTTTTTAGGTTTTTATAATCTGATCTAAAATTTCATTTTTTCCACTTGTAGTTCTTGGATGTTAAAAGAAAAGAGAGAAAATCAAGAAAAAAAAAAAGTTGAAAAGAAAGAGTGTTCGGCTGGCAGCATTTTGATCATAAAAGTTCAATCATGGTGTTAATAAACTGGTTCTTTAAAAAAAAAAAATTAATTGAGGTGGTTTTTTCTTTCAAACATGCCAAAAAAAAAAAGATTAGAATTCTTGATTTTTTTTATTTGATTTGATTTAAATTTTTTAAATTGATTAAATGATATTTTAAACTTGGAAATGGTTTTATAGTGACTTCTAGAGTCCTTTTAAGGTACTTTTAAGCTAAAAAGTTAAAATTTTAGGTTAATATTCAACAAAAAATAGAATTTCTATTTTATTATTTCTATTGTTATTCTTTATATTTTTTTCAGATTTATTATTCTATATTTACTTATACAGGTGCATAAAATTTATTGATTCATAATTGTTTATTTATTTATTTTTTTAATCAAATCTTGTATTCACAATTATAATAATTTTTTTATTAAAAAAAATGCTTCTAATAAAAAAACAAGTTTTTTTTAAAAAAATATATGAATGAGGAAAGATAATTTTTTATTAAAATAATATTTTCTCTTAAATTCAAGTCATTAAAATTTTTACAAATATTTTTATTGTTATTAGTTTTAATTCAGTAAATCATGCTACCAATAAAACAAAGATGTTACTGTCAAAAAAGAATTATATGAAAAAAGAAAATAATTTTGACTAAAAAAATATTTTTTTCTCTTGAATTTTAATTATTGTCTTTCTTATAAATATTTATTTTAAATGTAATATAATAAATGAAAATATATTTAAAAAATAATCATCGTCATGGTGGGGTCATAACACTAAAGAAATTGTCAGATGCAATATTGTTTACTTCAACTTATTTGCTGAAGTTTCTAGTTGCCAGTGGTAAAAAGGGTCGCCACCGCCGGCACTCCCACCAGTTTCTTTATAATTTACATGCCCACTTGAAACAGCTGTAATGGGCTCACTGCAAGCTGTAATGGCTTTCTCCAATGCGCCTCAATTGCATTGCATTTTTTTAACTGTTTATAGGGTTTGGTAAAGACTTGGATTTCAAACCTTAGAATAAGAGAGAAAAGACGTAAGAACTGAGAGAGACTTGCAGGCTGTGTGGCATCTCTCAACTTGCACTTGTTTTATTTCTTCACCAGTGGCTTCTCAGGGAAACACATCCTGTGCTGCTTCCTTGAGGCAATGGCTCGAATTTTGTAAACAAATTCGAAAAAAGGAGAGCCCAAGAGAGACAGAACAAGCTAGCATGTCCTTCATGGGCTGCCTTGAAGAGAGAATTACTAAATTATATAAGGAAACTGCATCCTATGTCAGAAAATCATGAAAGAAATCTTGTATGCGGTGCATCCCACTTGGTATTTTGTGTGCCTGGTTGGCCTTACACATCAGTAGTTCGGGCTTTTCATCCTTGTTAGGAGGTTTGCTAGCTTCTTGTTCTTATTCCAGGGAACCAAATATAAGGGAAATCACCTCAAATCAAGCACATGATTCCAAGACTCATGCGCAGAATCACAAGACCTGAAAACAAGGCTGAAAAGATGCTTGTAACAACAGCAAAAAATATTCTGTGTAAATGCATTGTAAACATTAGGCTTGGTTTTAGCTTCCTTCCTAGATTAGAATCTATTCATCTGTATATATACTGATACAATTCACTGTAAGATGGATTGGGAAAAACTTTGAAGATCAATAAGAGTTTTAGCATTTCCATCTCTTCAAATCTTCATTACCAAATCTCAATAAAGGAAACAAAATGCCTTCGATGCTAAAAGGAAAAAATTCGAACTACCGGTGCAAGGCTCTTTATTATCTGTCATAGCCATAGGGATTGAAGAGCATGACTTCTGCCAAGAATGACGATACAAGTAGACAAATAAGGGGATAAGTTTTTTACTTGGAGTCCACGACATCAGCAACAGCAGTTAGGAATACAATTTTGTGATCATTATCATAAGTCAGAGCTTATCAAATGACTATTTTACTCTCAAGCTATGGAAAGTTGATAATTTTTTTTTATTCTTTTTTTGAATTCAAGCATGGACCTCCTTAAATCGGAGAAACAATTTCTCAAATTTAGAACCTTAGCACTCAAGCTATAGATGGGTCATTGCCCTGATAAAGCCAGTTCTGCACAACCTACATGGCAGCAAAACTTGGTGCACAATTAGACGAGGCCCTACTTTGTCGTGTAATTTTTCTCAACTACTAAAAAAACACAGAAAGGTGACATTGCTCCCCTTTGCAATACATACACGGGGTAGATACATAACTATACATGAAAGCTATACTGTGTAATTAAATACCAACGTCAACCTCCCAGGAAGGTGGGTCGGATGTTTTGACCATGAGAATGCTCTTCGGTGCCATGGCTGGAAGCTAGTAAATTGACCTGCACAAGGATCTCAATAGTTTCAGCTACTGCAGATAACCTCTAAAGCTTTAACACTGTCAAACAACATCAAGCACTGGTGGTTGCAGAAGTTACCTTGATGATTTCCCACTTAGAACATGGACGTTTAGAGGCTGTTAACACACTCATGTGGAAAAGCTGCATTTGGGAACACGGCTAATAAATGTTTCATACCAGAAAATGCTTCACAATGATATCTTGATTCCACATAAAACAAAGATAATGCCTAGATCCTGAAAAACATGAATATTCTGGGTTTTACAGCAATTAAATGTATTAATGTTGCATATATGTACACTAGAAATGAAAACTGCGCAAGAAATTTGAATTTGGAATTGTGGTTGACATTTCTTTCAATGATGAATATTTTAATCCTTGCGAAAAACTAAATCTGAAAGAAAATCTTATTGATCAAGAAAATGAGAAAATAGCAAGCGCAATAAATTTTCAGCAAAAAACTTACTCTGAAAGGATCACCCCTTAAGGACTGAACAAATAGAGAATTCCCAGACTCCACATCCTGCAGAGAAACAAGAGCCGCGTCAAATTCCTTGCCATTTGTCACAAATAAGAGTTGTGCAGAGAAGTAATGGACTCAAGTGAATGACACAAAAATGGAATTTAAGAATCTATCATTGGTATACCTCCAGATAAACGTCCCTAAGTCGCCTTCCAGTTTGAGTACAACAGATTCGGACAACATTTTCATCACAACTTCCACTAATGATGTAGTCACTTCCATTAATGTAGTAGGAGCGGGTATAGTTATGAGCACTTCCTGTTGAAGCTATCTTGAAATCCATGTGAAGCCTCCCATCTACTGCCAGAAGTTGCTTGACCTGACACCAGAAACAACAAGTTCATTACTGTCGGATAAAGGGAGGAAAAGGACATCCTGAAACCTAAAGCAGCATCTTGCATTTGATGATACATTGGTGACATCTAAAGTGAGATGGGTCAAACGGTCAGGTCAAATTAGAAGATTTTATTGATGACCATGCTCATTCAAACAGACCCTTTCAAGAACCATGGAATCCATATTCACTCTGTTAGAATAATGAAACTTTTGCTAAATACTCTACAGTATATTTTTAGATGTGTAGTGTATGCATGCAAGTAGTATGTACTGGTATTTTGGGAGCTAATCTGATATAAAATCTATTATGTATGAAGACTAATATATTGCAGGAGATTAGATTTTGTACAAGTTGCCAAGTACAAGTTAGTAGCATGTCAGATTAGGTATCCTAGCTCTCTCTAGATATATCAGTTATGTAACCTGCAAGTGGACAAACAGAAGTGAAAGACTAGAAATTTCCGCTCCAACTTTTCTCTCTAGTCTGTGTGTTTCATGTTCAAAAACCAAACACACTCATGTATCAGAAATTTAGAATTAGCTAGTAGTTTCTCCAATATCACTTGAGTATATACATAATCTAACAAGGAATACCTCATTATCAACAGCTGATACAAGCAGATAGCGATCATCTGGTGAAAAGCAAACCATCACATTTCCACTTGAGCTTGATGCTGTATAGCATGGCCACTGTGGTTTCTGTCTCAAATCCCACAGCTTGACATCATGGTCAAATGAGGAAGTGGCAAACAAGAAGGGGGAATGGTGTGCAAATTTCACGACATTAATGGGTTCTCGATGCATATTAGTAAATAGTTGTAAACGTTTTCCACTAAAGATGTCATATAGAGCAACATCTTTTGAGTACCCGCTAGCCAAAAACTGATCATCTCCAGAATTGACATGAACAGAAGTCAATTGGTCAAAGTCATCAAAAGTGACCACACCAGCACTGCAATTTACATCACTGACTATTGGCGGTATATGACTGATGTCAAACAACTTCAAGCAACCATTATCAGAACCAGCAAGCAGCTGCTAACACACATAAAAGATGATCAGCAACTACCACATTTATGAGAATCAAAATGTAAGATATGATTTCACAATCTAAATAATAACAAAAAAGTTAAGATGTTGCTACAAATAATTTATTGGTAACACATACCTTTGAAGGATACTTCTTGAGCCAACAGAGACCCAAAATGCTGTTCATGTTGTTAGCAGATGGAACATAACCAACTAGCTTCCCACTTTCATGATTGATTACAACAACTTCACCATCAAGAGTTCCAAAAACCATCAAACGAGAATCAGATTGATGGTATTCAAACTGCCTTGCACGAAGCCTCTTACTTCCTTCTTTATATATATGGCTAAAGGTGTGCAAAGGATGCAACAAAGGCCATGCAGCAGACCCAAGTTTGGCAGCAGTAAGAGACCTTGAGAAGTGACATTGACTCTTTCCATGATGGCATGATTGCTTGAACTTTGAGAAATTTGGGCAGGAAGCACCCGCTGTTCCCATCTCACGCTTCTGCAGAACAGTAACAACACTTTGTTTGTTCTGTCTTTTATATGGTAAATACTCATAGTATTTTGAAAAAATAGTTCTTCCCATTTCTCTGTCCATCTTTGTAATGGAAAAATTATCTAAAACCTCCAAACGAGGCAACAAAGCAACCATGTATTCCCTATAATGTTTCTCAAAGCAAATGGGTGAAGGATGATGATGTGAAATATAGTTCTTTAATGAGGTAGGGCGGCCATTCTTCAAGTCCCACATATGTGCTCTTGCAAGGATCTCCTCTTTGTCTGTTATCTATAATCCGCAAAAAAAGAGACCTGTTAGACAAACTAAAAAAAAATTCATCACAGCACTCATTAATTTAAAATTTTCCCTTCCTAACCAGCAAATCCTCTTACCTTGTTTTCCAAATTTGATAGTCCATTCAAATTGGGTGGGACAGCAGATGATATTTCTATTGAACCTACTCTCTGAAGGCAGCTTGACATTTCAACTTCACTGATATGCGATAAATTATCAAATTTTGCAGACCCTTCCTTGATCAAAGCTGAACCTGTGAGAGAAAGTAAGTCCCCGCAATTCTCTTTAGCATGGAAACCTTGAAATGTAGCATCTCTAATGCTGATAGATGATGTCTCAAATGCAATTCTTGCTTTGTCACCAAACGATGCAGGACATGGTCCAGTATCCTTGCAACATAAGCAATTTTGGAACCGTAGTTCTAGTAAGGAAGGAAGTTTTGATAGAGCAGCAGTGGTTGTCCAGAGATTTGCTACCCTAGTCTCACACATTGAGAGACGCATCAGACTTGGCATGCAAGAAAAACAGTCTTTATCCAAACTACCAATTGAAGTGCAAAAATCCAAATTCAAGGTGTGTAGTTGCATAAACGTTCCAGCCATGTTGAGCTTTTGGATATGAGTAGACCTCATGTTTAGAATACGACACGCTAGGCCATGATGGCACAAATCCCTGGAAAGATCCCAAATTACAGGATGTTGAAACGTAAATAAATGTAGAGTACCACACACACACAAGGATGATGAAACTTCACCCTCCTCAAGTAGAGTTGATTAGCCATGCATGCCATTTCCACGCATAAGATGATGGACAAGAAGAACTTCATTACAACAAACTAAATTAAGTAATGCAAATGCACCAAGAAACAGATTCAATAATTATGGTGGCCAGTGGAGATCCCTTGGAAGGGCCCAGAGTGGCTAGGCCCTCCCTAACCTAAGAAATTTTCCCTAGGATATTATAGCTTTGCTCCTCATATTTACATCATTCAAAAAAGTCCATTCATAAAAATTATAATGTATATTTTTATCAACTGCCCTCCTTAAAAAAGTAGTTGTGTACCGCCACTGTTGCTGGGTCCTGAGATGGGTATTTCAACCAAAGTCTGGACCTTTAGCATTTCCACATTGAGGGAATACTGATGAGACTTAACATGACATTTGCGTGCTTGGCAAAACAAGGGTTTACCATTACACAAATTTATCTATTCACCAAGTGTAGTTTCCATTATCAGTATATCTATTCTATCAATTTAGGACATAAAATGGCAAATTCCCAGGCAAATCTGCCAGCCCAAATTCTTAAACCTTTCCCCCTTAGCACTAGTTCTTATAGACTGAAAATTTCCACATGAAAGCGAGATCTGCTGCTTTTTTCCCTCTACTTTTAAGAATTCAAACTGAATTTCTCCCATTAAATTGGTCCAAATTGCACTCTCTTCTTGCATTCATATTATTCTCCAACATCCATAGTCTTGTTTCTATCATTATATTCTTTTCGAAGGCCAACATACACTGGAGAGTGGAATTTTCCAATTACAGTGATTTTTTATCAAAATTTTAAAATAAGTTATGAGAGCTTCATGCCTCAACATCAAATTTCTTCCCCCCGCCACCTTTTTTTAAATTCAAGAAGGGAAAAATCTAAAAATTAAATGAAACTTAATGATAGATAATGAAGTGAAATTATAGAAAATGAAGGCAAATTATCCTAGAAAAAATTATTCAGAAGTGAGGCATAAGAAGGTGATAATACTAACTGCAAAAAGTTCTTTTCCGGGGACATGTCATGGAGATCAACTACTCGGAGTTTCAGATTGATAGTCTGCAACAAAGGCATAACATATTCTTCATTGAAATTGCAAGGTGATTCATGAAGTATGTCGACTGCATCAACATCAGAAGAGTCTACTGCCAGGAACACATCAATCAGGGGATAAATATCAGCATTACATAGCTGATTCAGAAAGAACTTAATGCTGCACTTCCCTTGTTCGGACTTCTGGATTGCAGCCTATATAATGAAAAGAAAAATTGTAATTCAAGTGTCTGGTGCCTTCAGTGCTAAAAATGCATGAGTTTACAAAAATTATTGAAGCATGTATCAACAGGCTTGAGAAGTCAAAAATTTAAGGTGTAAAATTCTAGTATCGCTCAGTAGGATGCAAATGTTATTCTTTAAAATGTGAACACACAACATGAGCCATAAGTTCTTTCATTCATTTATGGGAAGATGATTGATCTAAGATACTCATCAGTAGAAGCACCACAAATTAATTGTAAACTAACAATCAGCGAAAGGTCTGTACATGAATGCCAGAGAAGTGGTCTGAAAGAAGTTTAGTATTGAGTGGATTATTATACAGAGCCATCCTTTTCGACAAGTACTAAGCTGATCAAAAGGCTGTAGTTATATTAGTTCATCCATACAGGCATTATAGCAGACTACATTGATAATATTTCAGGATCGATGTAATATTAGTTTCACTGCTAATTCCTTAACAAGAAAAAGATACATTATTCAAGCATTTCGAAAAACAACATTAGATTCAGTTATATACAAGTCCTTAAAAGGTTAATAAAGGCCTTGCACCTTAACCTTTGACCACCATATTCTGCATCAATAGTCAACTCTGAATGTTCAGACGAACTTAGACTTGTGAATAAAGAAGTTTTCATCAACCTACTTCCTCTAAGAGCTGGTCTTATTACTAGCAAAATATTTCTGCTAAACTGATGGATGATATTCTCTTCGATTGAACATCTTCAACTCATGCCTGCAAATCCTTTCTAAAACATACAAATTAAGCAGAGCTGCTTAGTTTTAAGGACAAAGTTAAATTATTCCGAGAACAGCTTCAGAACACGATATGTTTAGCTAGTGCTTGCAGAGGAGTGCAGTTATATTATATTGGATTACTACATTACTGAGCCTATAAATACAGAATACAGAAAAGTCTAGCTGGTATCACCATATAGCAACAGAATTATCATTGCAGTTGCAGTCCTTAGGCAACATTTCTGCACCATTCTCGTCTTAGCCCACTATCTAGTTAGTGCACGGTGCTATTCTTTTCCAACCTTCACTAGCTTCTATTACTTCTGGAGAGTGCACTTCTTAGGTGATGCAAACACTGAAATCAAAATGATCCAGCCGCTGGAAACTTTTCACAGCCATCTACAATTTGCTTATTTTCTAGTATCTTTCATTGATAAACTAGAAAGCCATAGATTTTAACTATATTATCTCAAAGTGTCAAGTAACATCGAAAGGGAAAGGCAGATCAAAGTAAAATCTCATAAAAGAACTTTTAAGAAATAAGAATATTCATAGGAACAACAATAGAAAATGAGTGCAAGTTTATTAAAAGACCTTATAAAACCATGACAAAACTGCAGAGTTGGGTAGCACTTCATGCTTCTTGCAAGAATCAAGGTACCTGGAACCAAAAAGACAAGTAGAAAACAATAAAGGTCAACAATAAAGACCTGTGAACAAAAGAGCCATGCACCAAGCCGTCCATCAATCCATCAAATCCTTCGGACCATTAACTGATGGGAAGTTGCATGTCCACACAAAAGAGTTTCATAGATGTAGTAATGAAATTTACAATTTTTTAAGCTTACAAACTACTCGTGAATTAAGTTTCGACCATATTAGACTAGATTTATTGCATCAAAGGCAGCAGAGGAAGATCAAATTTTGCCGGACACCGCTAACAAATTAACTTTCCATAATGGACTTAATAGGACACTGGACGGAGAAAGAATAAAGGAAGGGTAAGCTTTATATATATTAGTGGTTTATTTTGCAAAGATATTAAACTTGGAATAAATAAAAAAAGATATAAATGATTTTTTTGTTTTCGTTCTTGTGGGTTTCCACAAAGGAACACCCTTCTGATAAATTTCAAACTTTTCTTGACATAAATTAGCTCGAAATCTATCAAAACTCAATTCTCTGGCCAAGAATTTTCCAGTATCTTCTCTGCTTCTTTTCAACAACTCCATATAACCATATATATGATACGAAAACTTGATCCCCAACCCCCCACGGCTACACAATCTTTAACAATATAGTCCCCTTATACTGAAGCAAGAACAACAGAAACAAAAGTCATTAAAGCAAATAGACAGAGACAGGCATCGAGACAGTAAAGGGAAACCAAACAAAAAGAAAGATACCGAGATTGTAAGCTGGAGACATCCATTGATGGAAATGATGGGCTCTGCTTCACGTATGCCACATACGCAGTTCATCCACAACAGAAATACAAAACTGAAGTTGAAAGAGGGAATTAAGATTCCTGTGCTATGACCAAAGGAAAGGTACGTATAGGCGGTTGTATAAGCGCAGTGGCTTCTCGATACCAAATGGATAGGCAGAAGACTACTGCTCATATCATGTCAGGTGTGAATAAGTCAAATCTCCATTAACGTGTCTGTGGGCTCATGGCAGACAGTGATGTCTGAGCTATATCTTATTTACATTAATAAAATGCATGCTCATCTACTGCCAAGTACCCGAGTGTTTTTTTTTTTTTTTTTACATTAAAAAAATAAAATAACATAACGTATGTATGAAATATTTAGAAAAGTAATAAAATTTATGAGTCATAAATTTTATTGTGATTCTCTTTTATTTTAAAAATAAATTGATATAATTTACAAAAAAAAAGAGAAGAGAGGAAAGAAAAAAAAATAAAAAAAACTCTGAAGGCACATTGAACCTCCGATTATGATATAATCAGTGTCATTAGAAATATATCAACAAAATAAATCTAACGACACTAGAAAGGTTACAAACGATAACCAAAGTGGTTCACATAAACCGTCCAAATGTGTCGGGGCTTCTTTGCCTTTGAACAACTCATGTGACATACTCTAATCACTGTAAGTGATTTTTTTTTAATATCGTTGGATTCGTCTCGTTGAAATCTTTCCAACGATACTAATGATATTATTATCGGAGCTTTGGTGTTCCTTCGAGACTCTTTTTTTTTGTTCTTTATTTTTTCTCTTTCATCTCTCCTCTTTATAATTTGTGAAGAGAGAGGATAGATAAAAAAATAAAAAAAAATTAAAAAAATCTCGGAGGCACACCAAAGCTTTAGTGATGACATCACTGATATCGTTGAGAAGATTTTGACGAGATGAATCAAATGAAATCAAGGAAGGTCACCAATGGTGATCGAAGTGTGCACATAAGTTGTTTAAAGGCAAATGAGACTCAACATATTTAGATAACTTTTGTAGCCCACCCCGGTCACCATTTGTGACTATTGTAGGGCATGCGATGTCGAGAACGACAAGTCTGCCTCCTGAGTGATGGTGAAAAGAAATTTTGGATTTAATCATAAAATTATGATTATAAGATTTAGGTGTCGCCACCTAGTATTATGGTTACTAGAAAACTTATGGTCTGCAAGAGTCTAGGTAAAGGACTGGTTGTGCAAGGGAAAGACATATCACTCTCAGTGCACCTTACCTAAGGTAAACTACATTGTTATTTGATTGTTATTCTAAGTCATGTTTCTGTCTATTGGTCTTGTCTAAGGTTCAAGGTAGATCTCCCTTCGTGAGGAAGTCTTTACCATATTGGGTTAAAGCCTAACTACTCTAAGGTTTAAATTTTAGCATTGCATTTATTTTTTTGTATCTTTAATATCTTAGGGTATACTTTACAGTGTAGTTTTATATCTCCAAATACTAAAGTCTACAGCTAAATCCTAACACTTTAAATATAAAAAGAACAAAATGATTGGTGAGACATTTTTGATATTATGGTCAAACCCTAACGGATAATCATAAATTAGTTATGATATCAATTTTACATTTTAAAACATAAGAAAAATACAATTTTTGTTTTTCTTATGAAAATTTGCTTGGAAAACTTTTAGGACTTGGTCGTGTGCATGAAAATAAAATATTTTTTGTGTTTTTAAATAAGGATTTTTTTATATTTTGTTTTTTAAGAAATTTCAGAGAAAATCAGGTATTTTTTACGGGTTCATATCTTACAATATAAATCTATAGCCCGATATTGAATAAAATTGGTAGAAAAACATGCAAGAAAATCTCAATTTTGTTTTGAAGTGACCCTTGGAATTTTTTTGAATTTTTTTCATTTTCTTTTGTTATATTATTATTATATAGGGTGGGCTAGATCTAGCCCAACCATCTAAGCTAGACCCAGCCGGGTCGAGTTAGGCTGACAAACGGCCCAACAAACCTGGCCTCTCTCTCTCTCTCTCTCTCTCTCTCTCTCTCTTTTTATTGGGCTAGGCTGAAATGGGTCCAACCCATGCGTTACATGGTCATTGGCCAAGCCTAGTGACCATGTTAATTATATTTACCTTCTATATGCAGTGGCTTGTTTTGTTGCAGGGAAAAGAAGAAAACTTGATACAGGGGGAAATAGCTGGTTGGTTATATGGGAAGGATTGTCGTGATGCTGATGGTGGCATCACTACAGAGACATGACGGAAAAAGAGAGGAAAACCGGTGGAGAGGAATAAAAAATAGGGATTAAGAAGAAGCTAATTTTTTACCAACTTTGGACCCGAATTTATTCTCCTCCAATGCATGAAATCCACCCCTATTTATAGGGGATGGAAGAGGGACATTTTGTCTCTTTTGAAAAAAAATATTGGTCCTTGATTCAAATCAGAAGGACCTCAACCGTTGGTTCAAGGTTGTTATCATAGTCTGAAAAAGTTGGCAGCTAAAGGCTACCTAAGTTGTCCATTTAAGGGCTACACCGCGGCGCTACGGTGTCAATCAACCAAAATGAACCATACCGAGGTATAGTTAAATGTCAAGTCATCATGGTGATGTATGTTTTGTCAAATTTGATGAAGAGATGAAGTATTAAATGCTATTGAAAAGTAGTTACATGAGCAGTTCTTTTAGGCAAAAAATGAAGAAGAAGATGAACGGTAACCAGAGAGCATGTTGTTTGGTTCCCTTTTTTTATTGTTCAAAATGATACCGTTTTGGACTTTTTAGGGTTTTAATTTAGGGGTTTGGCCAAAGTTCAATTTGGTCCTCCTGCTTTTAATTTTTTTCAATTACACTTCTAATTAACCCTAAACTTCTAATTTTATGCAATTTTACCCTTATCGAACTTCATTGTTAGCCCTAGATTTCAGCACCTTTTCATTTTGGTCATTGATCTTGGATTTATGCAAATTGATCGTCAATTGACCATTAAACTTTCAATTATCTTCAATTTCAACCCTGATTTCAATCAATTGAGTCCCTAAAGTTCGATGTTTTTTCAAAATGGTCTTTGGTTGAGAATTTTTTCAATTTAACCCCTAATTGACTCCAAAAACTTTAATTTTCTTGCAATTTCACCCCTGATTTTCTTGTCGAACTTCAATGTCAGCCCTAGATTTCAGCACCTTTTTCATTTTGATCATTGGTCTTGGATTTATGCAAATTGATCTTTAATTGACCATTAAACTTTCAATTATCTCAAATTCACCTCTGATTTCAATCAATTGGGTCCCCAAAGTTTGATGTTTTTTCAAAATGATCCTTGGCTGCGAATTTCTTCAATTTAACCCCTAATTGACCCGAAAAACTTTAATTTTCTTGCAATTTCACCCCTGATTTGAACCACTTAACTTTTTTAAAATTCAGTTTGGTCCTCTAAAATTCCAATCTTCTAAATTAAGCCCAAATTGGGCTCTCAAACTTAATTTTTCACCAATTAAGTTCCTAATAAAATTAATTTGAACCATTATAACAAAAGCTAAATGATGTAGGGAAATCATTGTAAATCAAGAGAGCTTTTAATGTGGATTGCAATAGTAATTTCACTTTTAATTTCTCATCTTTTCACGTGACGTTTCTTTGACTTTATTTTTTTACCCCAACGAAAGAGTGGCACCCGCGTCATCAAGGAGATGCATGTGATGCTTCTCGGTGGCCAAATCTGGTCATCCACCATCGCACTGGATGTGCAGTCGTGCCTTCTTTCACATGGTGTGGCGCGTGTAGAGAGATAATGGTTGGATTGCCGCAGGTGATCGATTATTTGGGTTTTTTCTTTCTTTTCTCTCTCTTAACAACTAAAGTACACAATTGTCCTCTTTGTTTGTTGTTTGTCAAATCAAACATATTTGTCATACTCAAATACATTGGGTCTAGACCCATGCGACTATTTTTGGCAACTATGCCAGACCTACATGCTTGGGTCTGGGAACCACACCAGACTCACGTGTCTGGGTCTGACAACCACGCCAAGCCCAAGTTACTTGGATTTAGAAACCATTCCAGTCCAAAGAATCATTTTTTTTTTGTCCATACAAATGTTCTACAATGACATACATAACACATGCAAAAGGAGTTCCTTATTGAAAAACTAATAATAATAATAATAATAAAATTGAGTTAATTATAACTTAATCCCTATAGTTGACAAAACTATACACTCAATCCTTGTAATTTCAAAATTATATATATATATATATATATATATATATCATTCTTCTATTTTAATTAGTTAATAACTTTCTTTTTTTAAAATAGAATGAAGAAAAAAATTAGAGAAAATAAAATAATTGTTAGGAAATTTAGTTTATATTATGTTTGAATTTTTCTATTCAAAATGAACATGAAATGAAATTGATAGTTTTTAGATAGTTTTAGACATGGTAGACTCTATTAAAATATGATTCAGTGAAAGGTCCATGTCTTAAATCACCAAGTTATCTCACTTTATTTGTTTATTTTTTATATTTTTTTAATGGAGGACTAAACTATTGTTATGACTACACACATACACACACACATTAACATATTAGTCCGCGCTCTGCAGCGGGTCAATATCAATTTTTTAAAAAAATATATAAAAAAAAATATAAAGAGTTTAGAGAATGTTTTAAGTGTCTTGGGTCTGCAGTCATGCTAAACTCACGGTTGTTAGACCCAAGGTGCTTAAAACATTCTCTATATTCTAAATAATTTTTTATATTAAAAAAAATGATATTGACATGCTGCGGAGCGAGAGCCATTATGCTAGCTTAAAGTATAATTAAGTCATTTCATCTAATTAAATCCTTTAATTATACCCAAATTAATTTTTAAACATAATTATACTTTAATTTGCCTATGATTAAATCAAAATGGCCTATTAAAAATCTAATTATATTCTTAGACTTAATTTTTATGCAGATTTATCCAATAATGATTTGATTTGACCTTAAATTTATATTGTCCCTCTAGTTTTGGGTACAACGAGGTACAATTAAGCTCTCAATTCCATTGTAGCTTGATTTTTATGTATATTTGGAATCCTCCTTAGCCTGCTTTTTTTAAACATGTCAGTCTTCTTGCTATTGTTATTTATTATTTTATTTTAAAAGAAAAAATGGTAAAATTTTGGGGAATAACCCAAAATGAGTTATGACAGTGATATTCCTTGGTGTCATTGGACTTGTCTCGTCGATATCTTTTTAACGGTATCAATTATATCTTCATCGGAGTTTCAATGTATATTGGTGGTCTTTATCTTCTTTTTTTTCCTTGTTTTCTCTATTTCTCCTCTTTCCTCTCTCTTTATTTTAAATTGTGGAAGTCTATTTTTTAAATTGAAGAGAGTCGCAAATGTCACTTACGACTCGCAAGTTGTAGATGTCATCTTGTACTCTCTAAACTATACTACTTTCTAAAATATTTTATGTACTATGTTATTTTATTTGTTTTTTTAAGTGCTAAAATAAAAAAAAATACTCTCAAATACCCAATGCATGGTTTTTATTTTATTAGTAACTTTTTTACTTTGAATTTTGATATCAGAATTGTACAATCACTAAATATGGGAAAGTTTTTTTTTTTTTTTAAACTTGTGATAGGCACATAACAAGATATTGACTCCACATGCGCTCATAACAAATTAAATATTATCCAAGATTGATCAACTCCATATCTAATTTGTTAATTTATCAATGCTATTTATAATTTTAAAACAAATAGTTAAAAAATATATATTTTTATAAATACACCATTGTTATATGGTATTTTTAAAATTATTTGAAAACAAACTTGATCTTGATGAATTTACAAGTTGATTTATAGATTCTTCTTCCTATTAAAATTAAAGCTAAAAACAAAAACCTATCCAAAAAAGAAAAGCATTGCAAGGACTAATTAATATTTGACTACTTCGTTAAAATTTTGATGAATGATTAAAAATTCTGATAAATACCTAGTTTTCCATATATCCTAAACAACAATATAGTAAAAATTAATCATATCATGGATGTAATTTTGTCTACTATGATTAAACGCTACTTATCATAAGAAATTTGATTAAGACATTTTCTAGAAAGAATATTGGTGAGATAAGGGGGATATTGTTTGATAGTTGGGTAATTGAAGTTACAAATTGAATGCATACAAGAAATGGTTAATGACCTGATGATAGATGTTTTGACTACGGTTTTGAACGACTAAATACTAAAGATCATATCCTTATTTAATCTCCAATCTAACTTATAGATAATTGAAGTTTTGAAATATTCGAACAATTTAAATGGATTAAGCTATGTAATGTAAAGCATAAAATTAGTATGAGGATTATGATTTAGGTGGTGATAGGCCAGATTTGCTTCCTTCACTTAAGGCCCAAACCTAATAACAACCCATGATTAGGTTTAGTATTTGCCCATATATCATCTTGGCATAAAAAGGCTCATCAAGGTCACCAATTAAAGGCTTGGTGGGTTACCAGACCTATCCAAGCACATCATGCTCAAGGAACACATAATTTTTATAGAACCACCTAACACGGTTCTAAGATGGTTAAGTTAACCCAATTAGTACAACCTCCAAGATGACCTAGTTAGTGTAATTGACACGATATATAAGGAGGGATAGTTGTCCTAAAAAACCCATTATAATCACTATTTTTTACTCAGAATAACCCTAAAGGATGAAGGCTTTTATGATCCTATCATCTGTAAACCATTTCTATATGAAATTAATGGTTTTATTACTATAAGATACTTAACCATAAAGTTTTATATCAAAAGAGGGTGGCCATAATAAGGAGAGAATCAAATAGGCTATAGAAGATGAATCTTCACTTGTCTTTAGGCAAAAATGTTTTAGTTGTAGACCATAAAAGGTCCATGAAGAAAAGAAAAGGGTTCTGCACTGAAGCAATATAAATGTTACAAAAGGTTACCCTTCATGAGAAAATACAAGCATGAACACCAATATTGGCTCTATTTTGGATCATGAACAAGAAAAAGCCCTTATAAAGATCCTCAACAACTAAAAAGATAACTTTATTTTTTAGCCCTCATATAAGTCTAGCATTAACCTTGACATGCCAGCCCATAAGCCAAAGGTAAACCCAACTTTCCCTCATATTTATTATAATAAAAAAAATTAAAAGGGAAAGATAAAAGCTATACCTGAGAAGGTGGATAAACTTTTTGAAGCTAGTTTTATTTGGGAAGTGATGTACCTTGAATGACTCGCTAAAATGGTCATAATAAATAAAATCCATGGAAAATAATGGATGTGTGTAGACTTCATCGATCTCAATAAAACTTATTCTATAGATAAATTTCCTCTACCTAAAATAGATAGACTTGTAGACTCTATGATCGAGTTTGAATTCTCCCTGGATACGAGTTTGGGCTACAACTAGATCCCTTTACATTTTAAAGACGAGGAGAAAACATCTTTTATAATAGATAGGGTGACCTTTTTGTGTAGGGACTATGCCCTTTGAGCTTACAAATAATAAAGCCACTTACCAAAAGATAATGAATGCCACACCATATTATCCTACCCAGATATAAATGGGACTTTTTGACTTTTCAAAATAAAATGAGAAAATATATGAAAAATTTAAGTCGCCACCTAGTAATTAGAGAAAAGTAAAAATTCTAAAGATTAACGCTAGTTTTAAAAATTCACATATAGAGTTAATTATGCTTAATGGAAGAATGATGTCATCTTTACCGTATTCTTTCAAATGAAATGTTAGCTTTACCACGAGTTTTCTTATAAATCTATCTTTTTATTTGCCATGAAATATTCTAATTATTTCCTAAGCTTACTTACAATCCTTTTTATCATTTTTAATGAAAAATTCAATATTGGTCCCTAGAAGTAGGAGACTTATTGATTGAGGTGATTCGCGAAAATTTTGACATCTATCCTTTAAAAATGAGACTTGTCGAATTAACCATTTCTAAAATGAGCATTGGACCTATAGGGATGGGAAAAAAATAGGTTTTAGCCCCTTTCCTTTTACTAAGTCTAGAATAGGATCAAAAAACATCACTCGTACTCGTTTAGGTTTATGTGAAATCACGTTGACCCAACCTAAATTATTATATCATATCTATGAAAAATACAACACAACACAAAAGGAAGTTTACAACAATAAATCATTTTTATTTGTTTGTTTTAATTTTTTTATTACTATGAAAATGCTTTTATTAGAAATATTCAAACTCACACGACATATACAAATCACATTTGTGTATAAAAAAAATATCAATATACACAAAATCAAACACATAAATAACAAGAATATAGTTGGAGGTAAAATTAGACAAATAATTGACTTTAAAATCCAAATATTGAGTTAAAAAATGTAAAAAAAAATATCAGGAATAATTTAAAATCCAATTAGGGACTTAATTAAAAAGTATTTTAAGAAAAATAGTTTAATTTGGCTTTAATTGAAAGAATTAAAGGACCAAGGATTAAACTGGAGAAGAACCCCAAATTAAAGGCTTCAATTAATTCAATTAAGGATAAAATTAAAGAGAAAATATAAGAATTAGAAGGGTTCAATTAATTCAATCACAATGAAATTGAAGAGAAAAAGGTGAGAATTCTAGCATAATTGGTCTAAATTGTATAATTTTGGAAACCGAAGATAAAATTGTAAAAAGTGACCAAATTAAATGGTTCAATTAATGCGCTTAAAGATAGATTTGAAAAAAAAAATCCAAAACTAAACCCTTAATTGAATGAAAATTGAAAAAAACCTAAAAGCAGGGAAATTTGTTTATGTTAAGAGGCTAATATGAGTGGTTGATGAAGATGATGTTTCTATGCTGAGAGTGGAGGGGAAAATGTTAGTTTTTACATTAAGAATAAAGGGGAAGAAGATATTGGTGAAGGCTAGTCCTGGATAGTGGTGGGGTTTTGGTTGAAGAAAATGATAGTGATGAAGAGGTATTGTAATGGTTCATTCAATCGGGTTTAAGTGATTTAGAACGAATATGAGGGAGGTTCAATTGGTTTTGTTTATGTAGGTGTATTGGTTGAGTATGGGTGAAAGGAAGATGATCAAGCAAATGGGTGGAAGAAATTTTTCTTCTTGGAGAGGGAGCCTATTCTATTTTTCCTAATGAAATTGAAGAGAAAATGTGAAAATTAGAACATAATTAGTCAAAATTACATGATTTTAGAAACCAATAAGTAAATTGTAAAAAAAAGCCAAAATAAAGGGTTCAATTAATGTATTTAGGGATGAAATTAAAAAGAAATTATAAAATTAAAGGCTTACTTGAATGAAAATTTAAAAAAAAATCCAAAAGCTAGGGATTGAAATGAAAATGACATAATATTTTTCTTTTTTTATACACAAAAATTAAATAAACAAGAATGACTAAAATAATGATTAAAATTTAAAAGATATTATTAGTAATTTTATTTAAAAAAATAATGGGAATCAAAATATAGGTTATGATAATTATCCCCTTTTTACAGTGTTTATTGTATAATATGAAAATAATTTGCATTTATGTAGTAAGCTTGTAAAGAAAAATAATACTTTTTAAAATGAAATGGGTCAAATCAAAGACAACCAACCTCAATGTAGAAATTCAAAATTAGGTTAAATCAAATGGGACTACTTTCTTTGCCAAAAAAAACTAAAATAAGTTAACTTGGATATAACCACTCTTTTTTTAGAAACTAAAATTAGGTCAACTTAGAGATGATTACTCTCTTAGTAAAAAATTAAAATTAGGTCAACTTAGAGATGACTACTCACTTTAAAAAAATTGAAATCAGGTCATCTTAGAGATAACCACTCTCTTTTGAAAGAGTGAAATCAGGTCAACTTAGAGACAAACATTCTCTTTGTGAAAAAATAAAATTGAATCAATTTGGAGATGACCACTCTCTTTTTGAAAAATTAAAATCGGGTAAACTTAGAGGTGATTATCTTTTTTAGGAAAAATTAAAATTAAACCAGGTTGAACTCAAACAAGTTACAAGGAAACCTATTGAGCTTAAATCTGTTAGAGATCGTTAGGCTAAAAAAATTGAAATGAACCCCATTAAGTTCAAATTCATTGAAGTCTTGCTGGACTAATTCGTTGGATCCTTGATGGGCTTAAATATGTTCGGCCCAAGTTAGGCTTAAAATTACAATGAACCTTGTTGGGTTTAAATTTGTAAGAGTCTTGCTGGACTTAAATTTATTATGGCCTTGCTATGATCAAAATTACAATGAACCTTGTTGGCTTCATATTTACTAGAGTTTTGTTGGACTTCAATTTATAGTAGTCGTGTTGAGCTTAAAATTACAATGAATATTGTTGGGTTCAAATTTGCTAGAGTTTTGCTACACTCAAGTTTACGAGAGCCTTGCTAGGCTCAAAATTTCAATGAACCTTGTTAGGTTCAAATTTGCTAGAGTCTTGTTGGACTTAAGTTTGTTAGAGCTTTGCTGGGCTTAAAATTACAAAGAACCTTGTTGGCTTCAGATTAACTAGAGTCTTATTAGACTCAAGTTTACCGGAGTCATGTTGGGCTCAAAATTACAATGAACCTTACTGGTTTCAAATTTGTTAGAGCCTTGATGGGCTCAAAATTATAATGAACCTTGTTGGATTCAAATTTACTGGATTTACATATGGGCCTTATGAGAACATTGCACAATAATAAATAAATACTTACTTGTTTGAAGTATAGGTCCCCTTTTTCAAATTTATCATTGATGATATGAGTTTGTTGCTTTTGTTCTAATGTCCTCCAGTTACTTAACTCTCTGATTTTGTTGCTTTTGTTTTGATGTCCTCCAGTTACTCGACTCACCGTTTTGCTGTAAATTTTATTGACTATATTCATTCAAATCTAATTGTTAAAAAAAATCATCGAGGTGTAAATGTTAAAAGTATTTTCATGAATATTAAACTTGTTTGGTTGAAAGCCCAAAACACATTATTCAATGCTAAGATGTTTTTTTGGATATTTTATTGGCATATAAGGCGAGGGTTAGTTGGGCTTGTGAGAAAAAAAAGTGATTTTTAATGAAATTTGGTTATAACTGGCTCAAATAGATTTTTTTTGCTAAATGCAAGGAAAAAATGGTAAGAAAAGGTTCCAAAGTTAACTTTTCTTTTTTTGCTTTAAAAAAATGAGAGCATTTTGCTTTGTGTTGCATTAAGCTTGTCCATTTATTAGTAAAGATTGCACAATTCATAAAAATAACATGCGGTTCACATCTAGATTATGATTTTTTTCTTCTTTATAGAGGTTGACATCTTTCAACATAAAAAGTTTTTTTTTTATCAGAATTGACTTCTGAAGACACATAATGTAGGTTATGGTTCACATCTATATATATATATAAAAAAAAACGGATATGCATTAGGCTTAAATAGTGTTTAAAGGGTTAAAAGATATATGATCACTTTTTTCACGTAGATATATTTTAGGTTTATAACCTAGATTTTGATATTAAGGCGAGTGACCTCATTACAATCTTAATTCTCCAAGCTTCTTGTGCTTTATCACTTGACATTTAATTTTTAATCCCGGACATTTTGGAGAGCTTCCTATCCTTCTTTTTGTTTTGTATCTTTTTTTTTCTTTTTTTCTATATTATTTTCTCTTTTTATTCTTTTACATTATTTTCTAAATAAAAAAATTAATTTTTTTCAATAAATCAATTTAGTTTTAATCATAGAGATTACCACTAAATTGTTGAAGTTGTGATAGACTTAAAATTACAATGAATCTTGTTGGGTTTGAATTGGGCTAGAATTTTGCTAGACTTAAATTTCTTGGAGCCTTGTTGGACTCAAAATTGTAATGAATTTAGATGATTTTGAATTTTTTGAGTCTTGCTAGACCTAAATTTGTTGCAGCCTTTCCGGACTCAGTTACAATGAACCTGTTGGGTTCAAATTGATTAAAGTCTTGCTTAACTCAAATTCATTAGAGCCATGTAAATTGCCTAATTGTAAGAAGTGGCCAAATGAGTGGGTTCAATTAAAGCATTTAATGATGAAATTAAGAAGAAAGTATAAAATTAAAGCTTTAATTAAATGAAAATAAAAAAAATCCAAAAGTCAGGGATTGAAATGAAAAAAAGCAAAAGAAAATCTCTTTTATCTTTATAGTAAAAAACTAATTAAATACAAGTGCCTTACGATATCTTTATTGGATTTAAATTAAATCTTTATTTATACACTAGCTATTTTAATTAATTTGAATGATAATAGAAATATTATTTAATTAGGAAATCAAACGATCCATTTATTAAAATTGATTTTATGAAATTCATTAATATCATAATGGATTTATAATCAATGTAGTGAAAGAAAGATCCATTAGCTCCATAATATCATTTTTTTTTTAAGAGAGTAATTTATTAATATGAAAATAATATAAAACAAATTACACTCTTTTTTATCTGTTATAGGAAAATAGACGTGATCAAATTCTTCCTAACGTTGGTGTTCTAGATAACATCTAGTCCTTCCATAAATGGCGAATAGAGCTTTCTGAACTTCCCCGACAAAGATTTCTCAAAAAAGGACTTTCCTTTCAAACAGCAGAGTCAAACGAAGCTCTTACCACGACCATTGATTAACAAGAGAATGGACGGACCGCACTGCTAGATCTCATTGATAGAAGATTTTACCTACTCAACACCATGCAAACCCTTTATAAACAATTAAATTATCTTATAAGCTAACTCGCGAGCTATGCCGAGCTGACTCATCAAAATCTAATTGCCTGGCCAATGCTCGCCGCCATCTTTCTTTCTTCCTGGTAGCTTTCTCTTATAATCAACAGTTTTTTTCTCATTGAATAACAAACAAGTAAGGAATAAAGGAATACCTAGAGAGGTGTGCTAAATACAAAACGTAAAAAGCAAGCAAGAGAGAATCATCATGTCTGTAATACTCCAAGAAGAGAGAGAGCAAGCAGAAGAAAACTACAGAATACAAAGCCCTTCCACCCGCAAAATCTCCCAAGAGAATACATACAAATCAATCCCCAATGCCTCCCACCCCCCTTTCCTTCAGGAACGATGAAACCAAACCAGACAGTGTCAAAATAAATTTAAATAATATCCAATGTGATCAAAATAATAATAATAATAATACTCCAGGAGAGAGAGGAGGATGAGAACATTATCTCTCTAGAAGATCAAAGCAAGCAGACCCCATCCCAATGCCAAACCTCCTGCTATCTTCTGAAAGCATCTTGTTCTTCCCGCTCCACTCTGCAATAATTGGTTCGCTCAAAATTTAGAACTCAAAAAAAAAAAAATATATATATATATATATATATATATATATATATGATATCTACTGCACCTAAATTCATATCTACAGTAACAAAACATTTCTCTATAGCTTGACCCACGTTAAATTCACATTCTGACGCTCGCAAAAATTACCCTACCGAGCATTATTTCCTCATAGAGATCTTTCTATACATAAACTGGCATGAACCAGCATCGAGTGCGAGATTCCGGTGGTCGAAATGATTCCGGGAACCTCTAACATCTGATCAAAAGTTGTCGGCGGTGAGCCAAGCGTGCAAATCCCATTGATGTCAGAGTCGTGGACAACTCTTTTGGGAATGGGAGTTCACTTGTCAGAAAGTGCATCTCACATGCTACAAAACGCGTTTACTAGTCTTGTACTAGAACCAGTCTCGAGTGTGAGACACGAAGCTGCCGCAGCTTTCTCCTTCGTCTTCTTTTCTTTTACGACATATCACTAGTTATTTAGCACGCACCGACAAGATGTATCTCCATCATCTTCACTACTCAACAAAATACTCACGGCTATGTACTACTTACAGTGAAGCATTACTGATTGCTATTACGAAATACAATACAATTATAGGGTTTAATTAAAAAAAATAAAATAACAAGAGAAATTAAAAATGAAAGAATAAGGATAAAAATTAATATTTTTATTTATTTATACTGTTCATGGAGCGTCTATCAACAATTTGATCTCTATTTTTATCAAAATCTATATTTCAGTAAAAAGAAACACGAGAGACAGCTTTCACCCAATCACATTCTAACCACCAGCAACCCTAATTTGGGTGTCTATGAGCTAGCCTTTAAAAAAGGAATACAATAGAGATGGTTATGGGTTTGACTTAAAAAAAAGGAGAGAAAAAGAGGTGTTTTTAGCTTTCAATGATACCGATAAAAAATACATCAAGGTCCAGAAATTTTGTTTTAGTTCAATTTAGTTTTGAGTTCAAAAGTTGATTAGAATGTGTTTTTGTGGTTGGGAATAGAGTTTTGGATGTTCCTAAAATATTTTCTTATTTATTTTTTAAATGAGAATATATTGAAATTTTAATTTTAATGGTCTAAAAAAGGTGTAGGCATGAACTCCAAGGTCCAGGCATCCATATGCACGAGAGCTTGGCTTGAAAGCCTAGGCGGGCCAGCTAGCGAGCCTAATCTTGCAAGTCCAAGAATGCTTGACCTCTAATTTAAGGTAAGGTCTAGGCACACTAGGACTCGATTGCTTTATAAATCAGTACAGGTTTAGGTTTTTATTTAAAAAAATATGATTCTAATAAAAAAATATGTTCTCATCATAATAAAAAAGAAATAAATGAATAATAAAAGGAAAGTTTTGGAAGATGAAATAACTTTTTTTTCTCTCTTTAATTTAAATCACTTGGATTTTTTTAAAAATATTTATTTTAATTGATTTAAGTTTTTATTCCAATAACCATGACATTAACAAGAAAAACACGGTTCAATCAAAATAAAAAATAAAAAGCATAAATAAGAAAATGAAATTTAAACTCAAAAAATACATTTTTTACTAAATAATTTAAATCCTACGCTTTGCACAATCATTTTAGCTAATGCATATTCAAACACATAAAATATATCAAATTTAATATAATTATTAATAATTACAGAAATGAATAAAATAAAAAATAATTCCGATCTACTTAAGACAGCAAGCAAGCACAATAATCAGCTTCATATTAGGAAATATAAATGAGCTCCTACTGGTATAACACTACATACCTAATAACATCGTCAATAATTAATTCATTACGGTTCTCTTACCAAACCAAAAACCCTAACTGGATCTTTCCATTTTAATAAACTTTTCATGATTTGTGTTTTCTAGATCCATTCCCGCATTGCCATATCACACATGTTAAACCCAATTTTAAAATTGCTCATAAAAAGATAAAGAAGAAATGACAGAACTTACGTCGTCAGCGATAGAACCAGGAGACATGGATTCTGCGCTAGGTCCAGGAGCCTCCGTTGGTGGCGCGGGTGGGCTCAACAATGCTGGACCAGGAGCCGGTGCCTTCTTTGGCTTCTTTTTACTAGGAGTAGGAGCAGGGACCTCTGCTGTCGGTGCGGCCACAGGCGAGCTTGTCGGTGGAGCAACAGGCACTGGAGACGGAGGAGATTTTTCTGGTGGAGAGCTAACAGGAACCGGAGCCGGTGGGGAGCTAACTGGAGTCACGGCTGGAGGTGGTGTAGCCAATGGCGTCGCCACTGGAGTTGGAACAGTCTGTTTCGGTGAAGATGCTACTGGTGTTACCGCTGGTGGTGATGATACGGGTGCTGGCGTTGTAGGTTTTGCAGGTGCTTTAGCAGGTGCAGCTAATGGTACGGAAGGGGTTGTTGGAGTCGCCGGAGTTGATATCGGCGTCGCAGCCGGTGCTTGGCCACCGACACCAGCCACAAGGACGCAAATCAGTGTCCAACCAAGGATGCCATTCCGATCCATTTTTTGAAAGAGAGAGAATGCGAGAATCGAGAAGGAGTGTGTTTTTGTCGGAGTATAGCAGTAGAAGCGAAGACCTTATATATAGGGACCATTAGTAAAACGCAACGGACATGATTAGGTGGATCTGAATCGTTGATTATAAAAGGGGCCCACTATTAATAGCCTTTAGATAAACATATCAAAATAGGACAAACTATTAGGCGTTTATGAAAATTATTTTTTAAACTTTATCATATTTAATGAATTTTAGAAAAGTTAATTAAAGAAAAGTGATTTCAAATCAATTTAAATAATAAGTATTTTTGCTAAGAATTTTTTTTTCTTTGCTCTTAGCAAAGAAATACACTTTTTTTTTTTAATTCTTATTCATTTACTAACGTTAAACATCAACAACTACATCTTTCTAGTAAAAATAACTTTTTTAATGGTCAAAATAAACTACATGTAATTATTTTCTTAGTATATTTCTTTTATTTTTAGTGTTTTATTTCCTCATTTTCAACTTTATGGATCAATTTTATTAACATGTTTTCTTTGTTGTGGGTTTTATTACTTATTATAATAAAATTTTCTATATTGATCTTATGTGTTAATCATTATTTTATTTTATTTTTGCTATAAGGTTGTATTTTCCATTCAAATTTAGATGGCTAGAAACTGCCTTTGAGTAGTTTATCCTAAATTCATAATAATTTTGATTTTGATGGATGAAGAAAATATCCTACCTAATTACTTGTTATGTTATATATGCTCATATATTTACATTGTTTATTAATAGCTGAAGGGATTATGGAATTATATTTTAAGAATTCATGATTTTTTAAGATTTTATAATTCTAGAAACTATAGATCTGAAAATTACTTGTTTGTTTTTTTAAAATATTATTTGCTTGTTATGGATAATAAGTATATTTATATTGCATGTATGAGAGTAGTAGTATGTGTTCTCGTTGTAAGGACATCTATTATTGAACGAGAAAGATATAAAATTTATATACTAAGAAAATCATTTACAAATGTAACTGATCAAAGAAAATTCTATATAGATAGCATTTTGAATCGAGGTGGTAGATATTGTAGTGAACAAATAGATATGAAACTAATTTATCATTTGTGTGTCATAACCAATTACAATCAACACAAAAAATATCTATTAGGGAGCAAATAATTATATTTTTACAAATTATAGGTCAAAACCCAAGATTTCATTTTATTAATGGTCTTTACTATATGTACGTTGAAACTATGCATTGTTACTTTAGAATTGTATTAAAAACAATTCTTAAGTTATATAAACATCTTATTAAAGACCTAGAGGATATGATTCCTGCAAAAATAATTAATAATCGAGATTAAATCATTATTTCAAGGTACGTCCAAGAACAATACAAATATTTTTATATATTAAGTAATTACATTAAAAAAAAAGTTTATCATTATTGTTTTACATTTATATTGGATTAAGTTGGAAAAATTGATGGAACCCATGTTGAAATTCAATGAAAGTGTCACGGGCAAAACGAGGGAACAACATAAAATATTTTAGTAGTTATAACTTTTGATTTGAAGTTTACATATGTTTTAGTTAGATGGAAAGAAAGTGCAAATTGCTATTGCCCAATTTTGACCCTATTTTCAAAAAAAAAAAATCAAAACAAAAATAGAAAAAATAGCAAAAAAAACCCCAAAAACTATGTTCTTAATATATTTGTATCATTTGTAGCGTCTTTTCTAAATAATTTAAAGTTAAAAAAATATACTTTTGACACGTTCAATTTTTAATGTGCTCATTAAGTCGATATTAATGTTGCTTCTTTTTTTCAAAAATCAAAAAAGAAAAAAAATGCATTTATTATTTTAGTGATCTAATTATTATAATTATGGAATGGACATGACTGATTTTAAAATTAGAAACCCTCTCACCAAGCAGCCTAAATTTTAATCACATAGTCCATAATCAATACTCTTAATTCAAGGGCCCATATTTATTTGCTTTGCCTTTAAGTTATTCCTACAAAGCACTAAATATTAAATGAGTAGTATAGATTAATTCTTGAAATTCAATGGTTGATTTTGGTTTGCTTTGCCTTCAAGCCAAATGAATTACAATATAAATTAAGTGTGTGCTGCCAAAAAAAAAAAAAAGGGAGGCTATAATAAAAGTTAATCTAGGGAAACATAAAAAAAAAAACCCAAAAAAACTATTTCCTACACTCCCTCCTCAATTAGAATTTAGGACATTTTATCATTTTAGACAAAGTTTTTAACTAGAAAACTAAAGTTTGTTCATTGTAGCAAAATCATCATAGTAAGCTAAAAGAAATAGAAATATCATCAGACTATAACAAATAAAGAGAAAAAAAATTAATATAGTTTACCTCAAGTAAGACATACTAAGGGTGCTTATACTTTCCATTTATACAATTATTTCCTTGTCCAGAATCTCTAAAAGATTATCTAGGGTTTCTAGTAACCATAATACTAGGTAACGACTCCCTTATTAAACCAAAAACCTTCTAGGACACTGTCCGGGAAGGGTCGTCGTGATGTCATGCCTTCACAAGGAGAGTATATCACACATGATTCACGTGTTTTAGATGATGCACTATTAATACCAAGTGATCTAAAAATCCTAGAATGTATAAAAAAAGATTGGTCATGCCAATCGATTAGCTCGTTCCTGTAGAATTCTCAGGTGTTCATAACTGATGAACTAACGATCAACCCATTGATTTGGTTATTCTAACCAGTCGATTGGTTCATGCAGAATTCTAATTTTAACAGATTAACCTTGATGAATTCTTAAAACTATCTATCTTATATTTTATCATATGATTTACCAATCATTTAAATGTATACTTAGTGACGTTTGTGAGTTTATTTTAATGGTGCTATCAAGTAAGATATAAAAATTTACATTAAGCACTTAAAATGAATATTTAATCTGAATCTTCACTTTGCTTTCTTCATGAATTGTTTAATTGATTTCTTCACAAGATTCACCATGCTTGTTGATATGTTTTTTGAATTAACATGTTTAAAACTTATTATTAACAAGGCATATTATTAATTCATTTTTTATTTTATTGTTATCATCAAAATATATAAAAACATGAATATTAGATCTAAAGGTCAACAATCCCTTAATAGCTTATAATTTCTTTCAATTGATACTTGAGATATTATATCTTTATTTTGTATTACCTATAATATATTATTACATTGACTTACATAATCATTCATTGTAAATATTCTTACCTCAATTTCAACTCACTAATTTCATTTATTTTTTTCTTGTTGTCTTCCAAGATTATTTATGAGTCATCTATCAATTATAAAACTCTTATACCATATTTTCCTTTTCATTGTATTATTTTTAAATTTCATCTTTCTATCTTACAAACATATTAAATTCATTCAATTACTTCATTTTATAACATATTTATTTGTACCATAAGATATTCCTTTAATTTATGGAATTCACATTTCAATAAAATTTTGGCTGAGTTTACTTTTAATTTTCCTTCATTTCCTATAACAATACATTAATAGGTTGATTAATACTCAACTTTATAATTCAAATATAACTATTTATTATGCATGTTTAATAAATTCTTTAATATGCATTTGCATTATGACTTTCCAATTCAAATTTTATTATAACTTCATTTATTACCAATTTACTATATTCACATCCATCTCTGGTTTGTTCTTAATAAGAACTATATAATACTAGTTAAGCATCCATAATACTATCAACTCTTAACTATCATACCATATAGACTTATTGACCTTATAACCTTGGCAGATATTATTGGTTATTTAAGAAAATCAATATTATTTACATTATTTTTTTTATAAATCTGATTTTAATGTTAGAATCTTAGTATTTAAGTCTTAATTTTTGGTTAAGAAATGACATAAATCTAGGGATTTTGTTTCAATATTATGACTTTTTTAATACTCATTTTTTTATATTCACTTAAATAAAATACACGTGAATACTAGATTTTATTAAGTGCACTTTTAATGTGTGCGAATGAAAGGTGTATATTGCTTCCAATTTTAAAAAAGTTTGTTCCCTTGATTTTTTCTAAACTAAAAAACTTTAGGGTTTGGCATTAAAAAGAATTTATTAAAAAAGTTTTATGGTGCATTACAATTTTAAGATAGTTTGAAGTTGAAATTAAATAGTGTTTTGTTTTGTAGTAGTGATTGTTTTTTAAAGTGTGTTTTTATTTAGAAATGTATTAAAATAATATTTTTTATTATTAAAAAAATATTTTTAATATCAACATATCAAAATAATTAAAAAAACATAAAAAATTATTTAAAAAAAAATCAAAATTTTATAAAACTTAATGTAGAAGTTGACACGAAGATATCTTTACCATTGAAAAAGAAAGGGATAATTAAAGAGTGTAATTGTAGATTATTAAGGTACAAAATCAAAAAGTAAGGGATGGTTGGATTGCCAAACAAAAATATTATAGGGACCCACAGATTTGGTATTATTCTATCAAACAGATAGGCATCGTAAATGTAACGTGGCGTCTTGACACCATCTGGCTGGATGGGTTCCATGCCTGTCCATATGGTGCATCAATGCATGTGATCATGATTATTATTGTTATGGTCATGGTGATGTTAGAGTGACACGTCATTAGGCTACTTGGGTAACGCGATTGGTTACACAGACATCTAGCTATCATTTGATTCTCTGTTGGGGGAGGGGTTTTGTGCGTTTCTGTTTTTGGCTTGAGCGAGAAATTTATACAGCTGTGATGATTGAGATGGGGACGTAGCTTGCCAGTTTGACAGTCCAATTATGGGTAGCCACGTGGATTGACAATAATTGCCAAAGAAGGGGTGTTTTCTTAAACTAACAATTATGTTTTTTTTAAAATTATTATTATTTTTTTTCAAATGCTGTGTTTTTCATTATGATATTTCTAAAAACACAAAATTTACGATAATAATTTGAAAAAAAAAACTGTGCTCTTTTTTAAAAAAATTGAAAAAGAAATGCAAGTGTTTTAAAACTTTTGTGGGTCCGCTAAGCGTCCTTTTTCTTTTCCGATTCTGGACTTCCTAGTGGGTACAAACAATTACGATACAATTTGTAAAGTGAGAAGCTTGGCAAAGGCAACTAGCTCTTCTTCATGGTTGTATGTTCCAAGGAAAATTCTTGACTTTTTTTTTTTTTAAAAAAAAGTTATTCTCTAGCATTTTGTTCTTGTGTAATATGCACGCATCAGTAGTAGAATCTTTGCGAAAACTGTTTATATTGCCTAACCGACTAGAGTTACAAGTGGTATTTCTTTACTAATAGAAAAAAAAGTTCAAATCTTACAAGTAAATTTAAATTTTAAAAATACTGAAGGAGAATGGTAATGATGAATTATTTTTACTTTACTGTAAAAAATAATAATTTGTAGACATTTATGTTGGTTTCTTGAATAACACACAGGAACCACCAATAAAAAATCTATTAAATTTCCTTTTAGAAGAGAGAGATTGTTATACCTAAAGTGTTAACTATCTATTATGTGATTTATGTAGTTTTTCTGTCTAACAGACCACAACAACAACAACAATAATAATAAGAGGCATAACTTATTATTTATAAGAAAATGTGAAAACCCTATAAATTGATAAAATATTAATATGTCATTGAATAATATCCATACATTAATTCAAGATAATTTTTGAAATTGACTCCATTACTTGATTTTTGCAGATCTAGAAATATAATCCATGTATTAATTATATTCTAGTTCTTAATTTCTAAAATATATTTTAATCAAGTCATATTTAATTAAATCATCCCAGTTTTATTTCTGACTAATGGTTCTTAATATGTGTGACTTATTAGGATTCTAATATGTTGGCATATGTATATAAATTATAATTATAATTAAATAAATTAAATAATTTAATTTATTATTAATTAGATAATTGAATAATTTATATTTGAAGATTAAATGTATCATTTAACAACGTGTCATGATTCTTCAAATATTATTAAAGTCATTAGAGGTTTAACTTAACCTTTCAGTCACTGATTTCTCAATGTAATTAATATCTTTTCATTAATAATGTTCTGATTTAACAGTAAAGTATGAAGTATGTCTGCAATGTTAAATCATGTTTGTTCTCTACATAATAGTCATTGATCGTTTGAATAAAATTTAAATCATTTTCAAAACTTATTTCACATTGGCAAAGGATTTTTTAATCAATACTATTTGAAAACAAATGAATTTTTTTTTTTAATTTACTTAGGGTGATGAATAATCTTTTGATCACTCAAGTACCTTCATATAGTTCATGATATGCTCAATGTTTGCCCTTTTGTTACCTCGATTAAAATAACATATAACATGATCAAAGTATAATATTTTTTATATAAGATAACTTAGTGATCTCAAGTCTAAGAGTCATTTACATAACCATCACACGAGTCTTTCCATAAACATAGGTGATCTCTCCATATGAAATTCTTATGCGGGTTAGTTCAGTGTACATGTCTTATGATAAGCACCTACATATTAGTTTGAAGTATCTCTTATACCTCAACTTATGAGAACAACTACTTCATTTCATAAAAAAAAAGAACATAAAATATACCAATCTCTATGACTCTAATGAATGTCTAGTATTTAAGAGAGCATCGACTATGAATATTTTAGAAACAATGCTTCGATATAGTAAGAATCCCATAATTATAATAATTTTATAATTTGTTTTGTAAAATATTTTTATCCCATAAACTTTATTTTTACTCTAAAATCATTAATCTAATATTATATGAATATTAAAAATAAATTAAGCCTTTATTAATAATAATATTATTCCTATTATTATTAATATTAAATGTGTATAATCCCATTTTGATGGTATTATTCCTACTCCATAGCTTATCAATTCTATTTCATAATGTACTTTTATTACTTATATAGATCAAAATACCCCTAATTATATTTTTCATAAATAATAATATTAAATATTGATATTAGATTTATATTTAGAAAATATAGTTAATAGAAAGTTTTTGTAGTAAGAATATACACATTTTACCATTTTTTTTAAATCATTACCTATCACCAAATTCAATTTCTTTAAAAACCTTTTTGGTCATACTATATTTTTTTCCTTGTGAAAGGATTTTTTTTCATGTTTTCAAATATTATCCACTAATAAAATACTTATTTTACAAAATACCATAGAGTAATTAAGAT
>Ga0325414_1000054_pt1 | contig 57247 bp, 37 predicted proteins | sample PopdelMetagenome_8_FD_206183 | JGI IMG/M metagenome (GOLD analysis project Ga0325414, IMG submission 206183) | Populus deltoides microbial communities from Bellville, Georgia, United States - Leaf-PdKOR-R3 | ecosystem: Host-associated > Plants > Phyllosphere > Phylloplane/Leaf | place: USA... | reverse complement strand
TCTTCTCTCCCTCTCCTCCGTTCTGTTTTCCTTTCTCACAGTAACGAAAGGATGAAGGAAAGAAACTCCCTCTGTTCTCGTGTTGCTGGAAGGGAAGGATGGCTTCTGCTGATTCTGCTACTGCGGCCGAGGAAAGGTGTGGCTTCTGCTGGTTCCATCACTGCGGCTGAGGAAGGATATGGTTGCGGAGGAGGCTACAGCTGGGCGGGTGGCTCAGCTCGTTCCTGGTTGCTGTTGGTGCTGGCCATGGTTCAGCAGAGGTGGTGCTGCTAGCTGCTGGGATTTTTTGAGGGAGGCCGGTCTGAGGTTCTGGTGTTGCTTCCCTGTTACTGTCGGGGGGAAGGGCTGGCTGTGGCTTCTAGTTTTGAATGTTTATCAGGCGGGGCTGAGCTGAGGGGGAGATGGGATGAGTGGAGAGCCGTTTCCTGGGGTTGTGTTGACAGAGAGTGAAGGCTTGTAAGTGGTGTTCACAGTGGTTGCAAGCTGAGGAAGTGAGGTCTGGCGAAGGGAGAAGAGAAGCTTGTGTGCAGAGGGAAAGTCTTCTGAGAAAAGGGGAGGAGCAATGACGGCAGTTGTGGAGAGGGAGAGCGGCGCTGGCTGCCTCTTGGTTGGGAAAGAAGACTGTGAGTTTGTGTTCAGCTAAAAAGGGAAGGTCGTGCGTGTGGGAGCTGAGGGAGGAGAAGATGATAGCTGGGGGGAAGACTGCAAACCCAAAAAAAACAACAGGGGAGAGGGGGCGATGGCTTGGTTTCGGCTGGGAGAAAAAATTAGGTTTAGGTTTTTTTTGTTGGTTGCACTAAATTTCTCTTTTTAAAAAAGATTTGTCCTTTTTCTCTCTCTTCCCCGTGCTGGATGTTCATTTATATAGAAAATCTCTACACGTTTTATTTAAGGAAATATTGCAATAATTATTGTAGAGATTGTCTTCTATAACCAACACCAACAAATCCTATATATATGGTATTTTTTTTATTGCAGTGATTATTTTCCATAACCAGCACGAATCAAATCATATATCTATGGTATTTTATATTGCAGTAATTATATATGATTCAATAATTATCTCCTTGACATATTGCTTCTTTAATATTAGCCCTGATGCTCTATGTTGTCGCCACATGTAAACCCTTATTTTTTATTTTTTTATTTTTTTATTTTTGAAAATTATTAAAACATGGGTCAAAAATTGGGTAGCAACAGATGCCCCCTCTTTACAATGCTTACGAAGCAAAACTCCTCAATGTTTTGCATAGTAAGCTTGTAAAGAAAAAAAGTCTTCCTTGCTTGCTGAGTGATCCACTCATCCAAGGACTTTAATTTTTAAAAGAAAATAGTCTCGTTATCGTGGGTGAACTGACCCTTTTTTTGTTTTTTAAAGAAAATTGGTTTATTTTCACGGGCGACCTGCCCACACACACTCAAACATGGTCTATTTTCAGGGGCGACCTACCCACATACTCACGCTGGTCTATTTTCACGGGCGACCTGCCCTTTTGAGTGGGTTAACCTAAGATCCCATCTGGCGATCTCTTTTAACCCGAAGCAAAGTTGGTGTGTAACTCGGTCAACCTAAAATCCCATCTGGTGATTCCCTTTAACCAAAGTTGAACTCTGTGTGTGGTTGGGTTAACCTGAGATCCCATCTGGCGATCTCCTTTAATCCGAAGCAAAGTTGGTGTGTAGCTCGATTAACCTGAAATCCCATCTGGCGATTCCCTTTAACCAAAGCTAAACTCTGTGTGTGGTTGACTTAACTTGAGATCCCATCTGGCGATCTCCTTTAACCAAAACCAATACAAAAATGTGTGTGTGGTCTTATTATGACGGGTGACCTACCCAAATGAAAGATGGTCTTATTATGACGGGTGACCTACCCAAATGCAAGATGGTCTCATTTTGACAGGTGACCTACCCAGATGCAAGATGGTCTCATTGTGATGGGTGACCTACCCAAGTGGAGAGAAGGGAAGAGTGGTCTCATTCTTATGGGTGACCTACCCAGGGGAAGAATGACCTTATTATAATGGGTGACCTATCCAGGTAAAAAAAGATGGAGAATGGTCTCATTCTAATGGGTGACCTACCCAAAAAATGGTCTCATTGTGATGGGTGACCTACCCAAGTGGAAAAGGGGAAGAGTGGTCTCATTCTTATGGGTGACCTACCCAGGGGGAAGAATGGCCTCATTATAATGGGTGACCTACCCAGGTAAAAAAAAAGATGGAGAATGGTCTCATTCTAACGGGTGACCTACCCAGAAAAAATGGTCTCATTATGATGGGTGACCTACCCAAGTGGAAAGGGGGAAGAGTGGTCTCATTCTTATGGGTGACCTACCCAGGGGGAAGAATGGCCTCATTATAATGGGTGACCTACCCAAGTAAAAAAAAAAGATGGAGAATAGTCTCATTCTAATGGGTGATCTACCCAAAAAAAAATGATGGTCTCATTATGATGGGTGACCTACCCAGACGTAAGAGAAAAGGATTTTAGAAAGGGGTCTCAATATTTTGAGACCTGCCCATTTTATTTATTTTTTAAGAAAAACTCATGTTTTTTTTTTATAACAAAATGGTCTTAATATTGGGTGACCTGCCCGTTTTGAACTTCAAAAGAAATCATCTTACCTGGAGGAGTGAAACAGTGCTGGTTCACAATTCCTATCATTTTTTGTAGTTTCGTTGACCTGAGATTTTGTACCTCAATGGTTTTCCCAAAAACTTGGAAATATTGTGGCTTTCGTCACACCTTTCCTGCCAAGTTAGTGTTATGACAATATAGCATGCATGTTTTTGTTACCTATCTTGGAAACGTACGTCCCCTCTTTCTGTAGTAGACTTCTTCGAGTTCCTGTTTCCATTTGTTTGCCCGACCTATCCTCTTGAACTGGAATATGCTCCATGCGCTATATTTCCTATCCTTTTTATGCTTGGTGAAGAGATCTCTAGTTCCTTGTGGGGCCCTTTGTTGCTCCATTGAACGTTGCTTTGTATTATACTTTTGCCGATGTTTTAATTGTCTTTTCCATTTTTTTGAGAAATTATTTTTAAAAGGAAAACTAAAAAATTTGGGTTTGTTCATGAAAACTAAAACTTTCAATGCAATCATCATATTTTGTTTTTTAAGCAACTCTCATAAAAGGTGTTTCAGAAGTTCTATGATGATACCCTTTTTGGGCTTTGGTTCACTATAGACCCCTATGTGCACTTTTTGCCCCCTAGTGTGGTGTGCAATACCTACCATGTTTAAATCTAGTCTGGATCCCTCCAATTTGAGAATTGATGGAGTCATCTTCTTAGTCATTCGTAAAAACAGTAAAAGATTTTGAATGCTATAAGATCATGCGCTTTATAAAGAAAGGGTTCTTTACAGAGAGAATTCATGGCCGGACTTTTTTATTATTATTGATTGGGAAGCATAGTATTTCTTTATGGAGTTAGAATTCATAGGTCTAACTAGATTTTCTCCATCCATTCTGGATAACAATAAAGCTCCTCCCGAGAACGCTTCCTTTACCACGTAAGGGCTCTCATTGTTTGGCGCCCATTTACTCTGATCTTTTCTTGGTAAATGCAATATTTTCTTCAGTACAAGATCTCTTTCATGAAATTCTCGAGGTCGGACCTTCTTGTCCTATGATTTGGCCATCCTTCTTTGGTATTATTGATGATGGCAGATTGCAGCTATCCTCTTTTTATTGATCAAATTCAGTTGTTCATATCTAACTTTTACCTTTTCCACCTCTTCTAACTTAAAATCTACCAATACTCTTAATGAGGGGATTTCTACCTCTAAAAGCATCAACACCTTCATTCTATATACCAAAGTGTACGGGGTGGCTCCTGTTGAAGTTCGGACCGCAGTGCGGTACACATGAAGAGCAAACGACAACATGTTATGCCAATCCTTATAGGTGACCACTATCTTCTAAATAATCTTTTTGGCATTTTTGTTAGGAGCTTCTACCGCACCATTCATCTTTGGCCTATACAACAAGGAATTGGAATGCTTGATTTTCCATTTAGCGCAGAGTTCTATTATCATCTGCCATTGAAGTTCTGGGTATTATTAGTTATAATTTTTTATAGTGGACCATATCGACAGATCAAATCGCTTTCCATAATTTCTTCACCACTTTTTGCCTCCACGTCATCCAAACATCTCAACAAAGTTCTGTCAGATGATTTCTTATACAAAGTTTCCCCATCAAAATAGAAATCCATTGCCAACCTCCTCAAAGTCTTATTGTTGATTTTGGATGCCCCCATGGGATATGTCTGGTTTTAGATGAAATTCTTGATATCATAGTACCAAGGGTTTCCATCTATTTCTCTTTCAACTAAGCCGGATACTGTTTCTTATCAGGAGAGATTAGCACTGCCCCCACTCCGTTACCACATCAACATCAAAGTACACAATCCACCAATCTGTTTTCCCTTCCTCGACTGAAAGCACATCTTTATCAGAAAAAATCAAAGTTTAACAGCTCATAATCTTTCATAGCATGGTCAGGTAGGTGATCGGCGATGACATTCCCTTTCATGGCTTTCCTTGTCATATATACTATATTGTACTCAGCCAGTAGAACTTGTCATTTTGCAATTCGACTTGATAGATAGGGGTGGATTCAATACGTATTACTTGATTTTCTCGAAAGCTTCTTCACACTCTATTCCAAATTCTGAGATTCTTTTTCCTTAACAATCGAAGATTGAGTCACAAGTTGTGGTTAATTGGGATATAAACCGAGCAATGTAATTCAACCTTCCCAAGAACCTTCTTACATCCTTCTCGGTCTTAGGAGTTGGCATAGATTGAATAGCCTTTACTTAACCGGGGTCCATTTCTATCCCCTTGTCACTCATCATAAATCCCAACAACTTTCATAGATTTCACCTTGAATGAACACCTTGCATGGTTAAGCCTCAACTTATATTTCCTTAGTCTTTCAAATAATTTCTTCAATATTTGGACATGATTCTCTCCCTCTCTAAATTTAGCAATCATGTCATCAACGTATACTTCAATCTCTTTGTGCATCATGTCATGAAACAAAGTCACCATAGCCCTTTGATAGGTGGCCCCAACGTTGTTTAACCCAATGCATGACTTTGTAGCAAAAGGTTCCTCATGGTGTTACAAAGGTTTCTTCTTCTTATCCTCTTGTCATTTCTATCTGATTGTAGCCCAAAAAATCCATCCATAAAGGAATATGTGTAGCTACGTGATGCATTGTCAACCAACATATCTAGGTGTGGTAGAGAAAAAATATTTTTAGGGCTAGTCCGGTTTAAGTCCCTAAAGTCCACACAAACTCTGATTTTATCTTCCTCTTCGGGTACTCCCCCTATGTTGGACACACATTACGGATACTTGACTATTTCTAGAAAACCAACATTCCACTACTTTTCAATTTATGTCTTTACCTTGATCAAGACATTCAGATTGGTCCTTCTCAACCTTTGCTTAACCGATTTGCATCCTTCTACTAGTGGCACCCTATACAAACCAGGCATATCCTTGTAGGACCAGGAAAAAAAAATCTACAAAATCTTGGAGTAGTGCAATCAACTCTTCTCTTTCTTTAGGGGTGATCATAATCCCTATGCTTAGTTTTTCTCTTAATTTTCATTGCCCACATCTATGGTTTCAAGTTTCCTCTCTAGCAGGTTTCCAAGCTTGTTCATGCTGCTTTATTAATTTTGTGAATCCTAAAATGTTATTTTTCTCTTATTCTTCTTCTTCTTCAACTAATATGTATTCTTTAAAGTTCGGCCATTCATTCTCAGTGTGAAGTGCAAGTTTTGTTATGGAAGATCTGCTTTTAGGGTTTTTTAAAAGCGGAAAGTGATGTGTAAATGCATAGTAAAAACATAAAGATGAACTTTTGAAAATGCATGATCTCATTAAAAGGAAAAGTTTGGCTAAAAAAAAAATAATAAGGATAAAATTCCATTGACATTTGGAACCTCGATTTAAAAAAGTGAAAAAGGCAAACAGCACAATATCATGATCAAACAAGCGTTGTTGATTAAATTTGAACACCTATGGAGCTTCTTGGGTCTCCCAACTCTGGAACATCTCTCCCTTGGCTAGCTTTTGAATAAAGGTCTTAAGATTCAAGATGCTTTGAGCTTAGGCTTGTTTAGATGCAAAACGATATTATGGAGCATACATCCTAATGATAGGTTCTAGTTCCTTTATGTGAGACATAAGGTAGGTTTACTACTTGGTCTCTAAAAAGGGTCTCTTGCTGTCCTAGTGATCACCATCGTAAAGGCAATATGGGGGTTCAGCAGATAGTGGGATGGTACATGTGCCAATCACTATCAGTCTAAACACTCAGCAAAGAGTTGGGGTTTACACAAACTTAAAGCTTGACTCAAGTCATAAGGCAAGCTGCTAGTCCCCCACTTAACTTAAAATTTAATGTGTGTGCTCTCAAAAAGAAAATAATAATAAAGTGATGGATGAATAATACCATGTATGACAGAATGTAAAGATGCATGCTAAAGCTTTTAAACCAAGTATCATTCAGAGAAAAAAAACAACAACACATAGCATAAAAAAAACAATTACCAAGCTTAGTCCAAGGGTCCCCAGCGGAGTCGCCATTCTGTCGCACGTCCCCCACGCGACATCTGATGGCGAATTTTGGTTTGATTTCGGGTTTATTTGTTTTTGTGAATAAAGGAGTCGCCACCTAGTATTATGGTCACTAGGAAACCTAACTGGTCTTTCAGAGATTCTAAGGCATGGGACTGGTTGCGTAAAGGGAAGATATTAACACCCCTAGTACATCCTACCTAAGGTAAGCTGCTTGGTGTTTGGTTTGTCTTATAATTGCTATGGTGTTGGTGTTTTCCTAGGATACGTTTTGCTATGATGAACAAACTTGGACTTGAAAGTCTAAAAAGAAAGAACCCTTGGTCAATGTGGATCACACCCTTAGATATGTCTACAAAGTACCAAGGAGAACCAATGCAGATCTCTTGAAATCTGTGTTTGATTCAAATTAAATTTATTAAGATAGAAATCCAAGGAGATTCCATGTGCTTTAAAAGCTCATTTTTCCCTTAGTATTTCATACTCTCACGGCTCGTAAACTGTGGAGTCAAAAATTAAAATGTCCTCAATTATAATTAGGGCTTCTTTCAAGGATGTGTGATGACTTATTATTTCTAGAAAAATATTTTGGATATTAACCACTTGGGGTTTCTTTATCCAAACATTAACAGCGAATAATAACAAATTATTCCCAATAATATTTTGGATACATCCCTTTGGGATTTCTTTATCCAAACATTAATGGTGAATAATGGATAAATTATTCCCAATAATATTTTGGATATTCATCCCTTTGGGATTTCTTTATCCAAACATTAACGGTGAATAATAGATGAATTCCCCCAAAAAATAAGATTTTTATATTTTTTTGAAATATTGGCCAATACCATTTGGAGTTTTACAAACATGTTGTAAAATTCATAAATGCAAGAAAATAATTTTTTGTTGTGTTTAAGAAATCCATGCGAAAACACATTTTTGAAACTTCAAATATATGTTTTTTTTTTTAAAAGGAAATTCAAAAAGATGTTAGGGTATTGGCCGTATGCATGAAAATATTTTTTTTGATATATATGTAAATTTGTCACATTGCGTCGAAAACCAGGTATTCTAAATACAAGATTTGTATTTTTACAATATAAAAATACACAAAAAAAAACCACAAAAAAAATACAAAAAAAAAAAAACGATATTACTCGTTTTTTTTTTAGGGGCTGGGTCCAGCTCGGCCCAAGTGGCTGGGCTGAACCCAGCAGGCATAGCCGGGTCACTGGCCCAAACCAGTGACCCGGCTGGGCAGAAACTCACGCGTGCCCTGGCTGGTTACTGTTCAAGTGAATTAAATTTCACTTGAACAGTAACAATGCAACCAAGAATGCATGCAAAGCTGGTAAGAAAAGAGAGACAGCTTACCTGGTCTGCTGGTGAACCCGATTTCTTCCGTCCTCACTGTCTGCGCTCGCCCGCTGTTCTCTCGCGTCTTTGTTCTTTCCGGTTTATTTTGCTTCCGTTTCTCTTCTCTCCCTCTCCTCCGTTCTGTTTTCCTTTCTCACAGTAACGAAAGGATGAAGGAAAGAAACTCCCTCTGTTCTCGTGTTGCTGGAAGGGAAGGATGGCTTCTGCTGATTCTGCTACTGCGGCAGAGGAAAGGTGTGGCTTCTGCTGGTTCCATCACTGCGGCTGAGGAAGGATATGGCTGCGGAGGAGGCTACAGCTAGGCGGGTGGCTCAGCTCGTTCCTGGTTGCTGTTGGTGCTGGCCATGGTTCAGCAGAGGTGGTGCTGCTAGCTGCTGGGATTTTTCGAGGGAGGCCGGTCTGAGGTTCTGGTGTTGCTTCCCTGTTACTGTCGGGGGGAAGGGCTGGCTGTGGCTTCTGGTTTTGAATGTTTATCAGGCGGGGCTGAGCTGAGGGGGAGATGGGATGAGTGGAGAGCCGTTTCCTGGGGTTGTGTTGACAGAGAGTGAAGGCTTGTAAGTGGTGTTCACAGTGGTTGTAAGCTGGGGAAGTGAGGTCTGGTGAAGGGAGAAGAGAAGCTTGTGTGCAGAGGGAAAGTCTTCTGAGAAAAGGGGAGGAGCAATGACGGCAGTTGTGGAGAGGGAGAGCGGCGCCGGCTGCCTCTTGGTTGGGAAAGAAGACTGTGAGTTTGTGTTCAGCTGAAAAGGGAAGGTCGTGCGTGTGGGAGCTGAGGGAGGAGAAGAAGATAGCTGGGGGGAAGACTGCAAACCCAAAAAAAACAACAGGGGAGAGGGGGCGATGGCTTGGTTTCGGCTGGGAGAAAAAATTAGGTTTAGGTTTTTTTTGCTGGTTGCACTAAATTTCTCTCTTTAAAAAAGATTTGTCCTTTTTCTCTCTCTTCCCCGTGCTGGATGTTCATTTATATAGAAAATCTCTACACATTTTATTTAAGGAAATATTGCAATAATTATTGTAGAGATTGTCTTCTATAACCAACACCAACAAATCCTATATATATGGTATTTTTTTATTGCAGTGATTATTTTCCATAACCAGCACGAATCAAATCATATATCTATGGTATTTTATATTGCAGTAATTATATATGATTCAATAATTATCTCCTTGACATATTGCTTCTTTAATATTAGCCCTGATGCTCTATATTGTCGCCACATGTAAACCCTTATTTTTTATTTTTTTATTTTTTTATTTTTGAAAATTATTAAAACATGGGTCAAAAATTGGGTAGCAACAACTGTCATATGTCTCAAATGTTGTATGTGAGGAATACATTCAGCACATGACATCCACGCATTTCACTCGATAGTCACAGTCCATTATGGATAACTAGAACCGACATGTTTATGGTTCTATGACCACGCACATCGGCGACTTCATTCCATTTGTTTTTCATGCGAAGGGGATGATAGGATTTTTTTTATTACATCCATTTTTTATTAGTTGTTTTTTATAAATATATTTAACTAACAATATTCTTTTATTGCAGGCTATAATTCTTGGACCCGAGCCAAGCCCGATGAAGCTTTTTGGAGTGATGACCTCCAAAAGGGGTGCAACAGTTTCTTGATAGCCGAGCTCAGTACTTTGTGGTATGTTGGTTTTCAATTATTTTTTTCTTGATTTATTTTTTCCTTGAATTTGATATATTTATTTTTTCTTTCCAAGATGCATATAACAGTCGGTTAACTGAGGGATACGAGGAAAATCCTTCAACCTATCTAGATATTCATTCGGATTTATGGTTGGAAGTAACCAATGGGGTTACCGATGACACAACATCATCAATATATTACAGAGAGTTGGAAAAGAATTATTACAAAAGCTATTGCTATATTTTTCTACTTCTGATCAATATTTTGTTAAAACAATATTTTTAAAATATTACCGACGAAGTTACTGATAGCACAACTCCGTCGGTTTATTCCAAGAAGTTGAAAAGAATTGCTGCAAATATCACTATTACTAGTGGGGTTATCAACGAAACTTATCATTGGTATATTTTAGAGAATTGCAAAAGAATTGTTACACATGTAACTGCTATTGTTAACGCACTCATCAAATTATAGATGGTATTATGTTGCTAATATATATATATATATATATATATATATATATATATATATTAATTAGAACTATAATAATTTTATTCATGAAGTTCTTTTTTTTCTTTAGAAAAAAAAATTATCTTTTTCTTTGGGTGAGGCATTGTTTTTTAAGTATAAATTTATTATGCTCATGAAAATAAACTTTGATTAAAAAATTAAAAATCATGTCTTTAAATTTTATTTTTAATTGAAGAGAATAAAGAGTAATTACTCTAAGAAATTATCTAAAACCATTATTGTTGTAACCCATTTTTGAGTCCCCACACAAACATAAAAATATAAATATATAGCCGGAAGAAATTAGAAAAATAATAGGAGGTTGGAGCGCTCAGAAAAGGATCAGAAAAATTGATTAAGAAGGTTCAAAAATACAAGGATTGAAATTTTTTACAGTATATACTTGAATTATGAGAGCCCTGTTGCAAAAGAAATTTTATTTGAAGAGAAAAGTCCAAAATTGGATGTTTATGGACTCAATTGGATTTTATTGAAGGTTTAATTGAATTTATAGAGGGTTTGATTGCAAGAAAAATTGATTTTTAAGTCAATTTGAGCTTTAATTGGAAGAAATTAAAGTTCTGAGGTCAAATTATAATTTTTAAGAGTTGATTTGGTTAAATCAGGGGCTTAATTGCATAAATATTGAAGTTTAATGGCCAATTAGGGACTTAATTGAGGAAATCCGAGACCAAGGACCAAATTGGAAAAGGCGCGTAAATAGAGGGGCTGTAATTAACTAAATCAGGGGCCAAATTGAAGAAATTGGAAGTTTATTGGTCAATTGAGGGTAAAATTGCATAAATTAGACACCAAGGACTAAAGTGAAAAAGGCGGCCAACTATAGGGGCGGCGATTGAAGTTGACATGGATGCAATTGCATTAATTCTTAAAATCAAAATTACATTTGAGGACTCAACAGAACAAAGGATAAATTGAGGACTGACTTGGAAATTGACGCCTTTTGGCGTCTTTTTTTATTTTAAATGAAACGGCGCGTTTTGTCCAAAACGACGCCGTTTCATGCTAAAAAGAGAGAGAGAGAGAGAGAGAGAGAACAGAACGTTGTCGTTTTGAACGACACTGTTCCTCTTTCTTCTTCCCCTGGACATGCAGTAGGGGAAGAAAGAAACTTTTGTTTTTCTTCTTTAATTCTTCATGCCTCTCTCTCTCTCTCTCTCTCTGCATGCTTCTGTCAAAAACCCGAAGCCCAATGCCCCTTCATTGATGAGACCCCGAGAGTCGCGCCCTGCCAGCCACACCGAGTGGCCACCTCGTTCGGGGTCGCAGCAGGGCAGGAAGTGGCTGCTCCCCATGCACAGCTATAGGGCGGCGATAGGGACGCCCCCGCTCCCTTTGCCCTATAAGTACCATCCAACACCAGTTAGCAAGGGGAGAGGGAGCAAAAGAAAAACGCAGAGAAAAAACAAAAACAAAGGAGGAAAAAAGAGGAGGAGAAGAGGGGAACGAACCGAGAGGACGAACCGAAAAAAAAAGTGACCGAAAGAGAGGAACGAAATAGAGAGCGAAAGGAAAGATTAATAGGAAGCTTGAAACCGGGAGGGAAATTTAAAAACAAAAACAAAAAAAAAATCGAGAGGACAAGGGGACGACCGCTGGTAAACGAAACAGAGAAAGAAAAAAAACGAAAAACTAGAGGAAAGGGGAAGAGGAAGACTCTCTCTCTCCGTCGCTTGAAACAGCAGCATCGCTGCTTGGAGCTGTCGTCTGTGAGCCATGACACCGCCACCGGCCTCCACCACAACACCACCAGCGAAGCAGTCCGACCAGCAACATTGCCTCCTCTGCGCCAGGTACCCCTTCTCCCCCCTCTTTGTTTTTGCTTTCAGTGGCCGTGTTCCCTCCTGCATGCAGAACGATATTCGTTCTGCATGCAGGAGGGTGGTGGGAAAATAATTCCCCCCGCCAGTTTTGTTGCTAGGCCAGTCTGATTCTGGCCCAGCGTGATGCTTTTTTTCTTCTCTGGGCCAGGTTGGTTCTGGCCCAGCCAGTTTATTTTCTAGGCCAGGCTGATTCTGGCCCAGCCCTTCCTTCTGGGTCGGGTCTGGCCCAGAAAAAAATAAGAGAATTATTGAGCCGAGATCAGCCCAACTCCTTTTGGGCCAAGTCCGGCCCAACCCTTTTAGGGTTGAGTCCGGCCCAGTTAGTTGGGCCAGCCCAGCCCAACCCACTTAATATTATATATTATATATTATAATGTTTTTATGTTATATATATATATATATATATATATATATATATATATATATATATATATATATATAATAATAAAAAATTTCTGAAAAATCCTTAAAAAAAATTGTTGATTTTCCTGGATACTTTTATCACAATTGCTTAATATTGGTTTGTATTTTTATACCGTAAAGATACAAATCCAATATTAAAATACCCGGTTTTCATCAAGACATAAAAAAAAATGTTTTGTTTTCATGCATACGGCCTAGTCGCTCCAAAAATAAAGAAAAAAAATCATCGCATCATATTTTCATACAACAAAGGAAATTTTTTAAAAAAAAATATGTATTAGCATGCATTTTGGCTTTAACAAGAAGTTTGTTAGAGCCATGAGAACTAGGCCAATATTTCAAAAATTCTAAAAAAATCTTTTTGTCTTCTTTTAGTATTTGGGATTACGAATTTATACGTAAAATGTATTCCTAATATTAAAAATATAGTTTTTTTTTATATATATAGACGTTAGAACAGTTAGGTTTTTACCCGATAAGATAAGGATCTCCTTACTAAGAAGGATTTTTCTTGAACCATGGACAAACAACAATTAGAAATGCAATAAACTTTAGCTTTTTTATTAGACAATCAAACAATGCAGCTTACCTTAGGTAAGACGTATTTGGGGTGCTAATACCTTCTTTTTATGCAACCTGTCCCCGTACCCGATCTCTGAGACCAGTTAGGGTTCCTAATGACCAAAATACTAGGTGGCGACTCCCATTCCATTTTTCACTAATAAAAGACAAGAATTTCTTGTCTCCCTATATTTCCCAGATAGATATATTTTAGATTTAAAGTTGAACATATTCGCCGTGACGCCGCACACGTGCAACAGAATGGCGACTCCACTAGGGACCTTGTCGACTAAGCTTTGTTTTTGTCTGATTTATTTGTGTTTTCGTGTGTTTATTGTTAATATGCCTTTCCTTTTGTTGTTTGCTTATACGCTTTAATTTTTTTACACATATTGTTCATGCATTGTATATAATTGTTTCATGCATTACATACTTTGATTTGGAGAAGCACACACAAGCCTTAAGTTAGGTGGGGGATTAGCGATTTGCCTTATGACTATTGGTCAGGGTTCAGATGCGTGAAACACCCAACTCATATCTGAGTGCCTGCTTGGTAATGGTGGGCATACGTGCCTTAACTGTTCCTTGCAACGCCCCTTTACTGTCTTTACAAAGAACGTTACTAGGCAGATATGAGACCCTTCAAGACCAGATAGAAAACCTACCCACTCTCACTTAATAAATAGAGCTTGTCCTTAGGTTATGTATCTTACTTTCATTTGCATCATGATTAATAATGTTAAATTCATCAATCCAGGTTTTTTTTTAGCTGAAATCATGACTAAGTACCTATTTTTCTTTCTAATATGTTCTGGTAATCTACCACGATAAGAACTTGGCAAATCCTCATTTACAGCAATCAGTTCGACTCAGAAATCTTGCCTAAAGGATTATAAAAGTCATCAATCAGTTCTAAAATACAATTGCATGTGCATCATATTTTCATCACGCATTTGTTTATAATTTATCATATGCACACCAGATCGTGAAACATAGGTCCCACATCCAAAGTCCACCACACCCGGTCCAGATCAAGGATGGAGAACGAAGAAAGAGCTCACTTAGAGTCACATTATCAGACCGAGTTGGAATCTGTAAAAAATGAACTTGCTCGGCTGACCGATCTACTCGAGCAACTTTTAAGAACTAAGAATGGAGAGGGAACATCAGCACAACAACCTGAAGGAGCGCCAACAGCTCACATCCCTCAAGCATCTCAAAACCAGGGGGCAAACTCGGCCAATGAACAACATTTTGTGCCTATCACCCCTATCCAGCCAACTCATGCTCCAATCACTGTTGACTTAATAGCAGAGGGAACCCCGGATAATAGGTCTCTCAGTTTGATGTACCAGGACAAACTATTTGCTTTAGAAGAAAGATTAAGGGCAGTTGAGGGTAATGACTGGTTTGACCCTATACGAGCAGCCGAAGTATGTCTAGTACTAAACATTGTGGTACCAAAGGATTTTAGGATACCAGATTTCATTAAGTACACCGGTTTGGAATGCCCAAACACTCACTTTCGATCCTACTGCAACAAAATGGCAGAAGTAATCCGTGATGATAAATTGCTAATTTATTTCTTTCAAGATAGCCTCGTAGGATCTGCTTTGAGCTGGTACATAAGGTTAGACAATGTTAGGATCAGGAGTTGGAGAGATTTGGTGGAGGCGTTCCTTAAGCAGTACAAGTTTAACCTGGAAATCGCTCCGGATCGAACAAGTCTAATGTCAATGGAGAAAAGGAGCCAAGAGTCGGTAAGGGCCTATGCACAAAGGTGGAGGGATGAGGCAATGCATGTGCAACCCCCTTTAATCAAAATAGAGATGGTGACCTTGTTTGCCAATACCTTCAAGGCACCTTATTATGAGCATTTAATGGGTAGCTCATCTCAACATTTCTACAATGCGGCACGCATAGCTGAAAGGATAGAGCAAGGGATTAAAGCTGGGCGCATAGCCGAGCTGTTAGAGAAGAAGGGTTTTATTGGAAGAAAAATAGAAGGTGACGTTAACAACTTGGAAGGTGAGTACAAGGGCAAGAGAGTGGATTCACATAACCCACAAATACCTACCTCTCATGTTGCCCACATGAACTTTAGCAAACCTTTTCCCCCTAATCGAACAAATAACCAGTCAAACAATCAAAGACCAAATACAAGATACATTTCAGAACAACTGCCGCCATTACACATGCCTTTGAAGGACATGTATGCCAAACTGCTGAGCATTGGACAAATAGCTCCTATCCCCACATTACCACTACAACCACCATTCTTCATCTAGTAAAAACCCGAGTTAACTTACGAGTACCATGCTGGTATTCCCGGGCATGGTCTTGAAACGTGTTACGCTTTCAAGAAAAGGTTGTTGGAGCTCATCAAGATAGGATGGGTGTCATTTGAAGACACACCCAACATCAATTCAAATACATTGCCTAGTCATGACGCAAGTAATAGTGGATAAAGGGTTGGAAAACCTTGGTCAAGAATTGTCAATGATGAATGTAAATACCATGGAAGAAGGTGAGATCGAAGGAGATGACAAGAAAACACAGGTAGGGAATGAAGAGGAAGCATTGCCACAACTGGCTGTCCACACACTAGAAGAAGTCTCCGCCAAGACCTTTGTGCGCAAGTTGTCTCAGGGTGAGAAGTTTCAGAACGGGGTGACCCAAGAAGCTCCAGTAGTTTTCAAAATGTAAACCAACTTTGTTTGCCTAAACATGCTTTTGTCATTGCTTTTGTTTGCTTTTATTTTCTCTAGTTGACAATCAAGGCTCATGATGTCAGCTAGATTTTGTGTTTGTCTTTGAGCCCACCTTTTCTTTAAATAAATGATGAGATCATGCACTTTTTAAACAAGGTTGAGTGGTTACAAGGAATGTATCATAAAACGGTCAAAGATGAAATTTAAGAAAACGAACCAAAGCTAAACCCTGAAGTACAACCCTACCTCTGGATAGCATAATGAATTGCAATGGATAAATGGTAGAGTGGTCACTCTATAATCACCTGTAAATTTCTGTCAAGATAAGAAAAGAGTTTATTAATCTTAACAATGTGCATTTTTTTGAAAAATTCGTTTTTTTTTATTCCTTCTCTCTTTAAAGAGTTTATCATTGGTGGTCCCCTTTTGAGCCAGAACGAATTTCTTCTTTATAAAAGCCCAGACTAGGATCACACCCCCACACTAGGGGGAAACATAGATATTTCATGAAAAGTTTTACGTGTTTGAAACGGGATGAAAGCTTGTAGATTTGAAAAAAATAAATGAATTGCATGGATAAATGGTTGAGTGGTCACTCTATAATCACCTGTAAATTTCTGTCAAGATAAGAAAAGAGTTTATCAATCTTAACAATGTGCATTTTTTTTGAAAAATTCGTTTTTCTATTCCTTTTCTCTTTAAAGAGTTTATCATTGGTTGTCCCCTTTTGAGCCGGAACAAATTTCTTCTTTATAAAGGCCTAGACTAGGATAACACCCCCACACTGGGGGTGTCGCACGTGTCGACGTAGCGGCGATCGTCCACCCTCAATGTAATGGATATATATCTGGTAAATGTGGGGAGACAAGGAATTATTTGTCTCTTAGCGGTGAGAAAATGGAATGGGAGTCGCCACCTAGTATTTTCGTCACTAGGAACCCTAACTGGTCTCAGAGATCGGGTACGGAGACTGATTGCGTAAAGGGAAGGTATTAGCACCCCAAATACGCCCTACCTAAGGTAAGCTGCATTGTTTTATTGTCTAATGAAAATCTAATGTCTTTATCATGTTGGTCCGTCTATGGTTCAAGAAAAGCCCTCCTTAGTAAGGAGGTTCTTATCTTATGGGGGTGAAACTTAACCGGTCTAATGTCTATAAAAGAACTACCTTTTTTTATATCAGGAATACGTTTTATGTATAAATTCGTAATCCCAGATATTACAACAAAACAAAATATTTTTTTGATTTTTTTTGAAATATTGGCCAAGTTCTCATGACTTTAATAAACTGGTTATTAAAGCCAAAATGCATGCTAAAATAACATATATTTTTTTGTTTTCTTTGTTGTATAAAAATATAAAATTTTTTAGTTTTGAGAGACTTGGCGTATGCATGAAAACACAAGTTTTTTTTTTCTTGAAAACCGGGTATTTTTAATACCGGATTTGTGTTTTTAAGATATAAAAATACAGACCAATATTAGTCGAAATGACGTAGAAAAATCGGTGGGAAAATCACAATTTTCAAAAATATATATAATAAAAAAAAACACAAAAAAAACAAAAAAAAGGAGAAAAGAAATAAAATGAAATGGACTGGGCTGGGCTGGGCCTGTATTGGCCCAGCCACAAGGCTGGACTCAGCCCAGCCGCGTGGGCTGGGCTGATGTTCTTGCCCGCCTGAAACAGGACTGGACTCAGCCCAGCCGCGCAGGCTGATGTTCCAGCCCGGAGCAAAAAGGGGCTGGACTCAGCCCAGCCGCGCGGGCTGGGCTGATGTTCCAGCCCACCAGAGAAGGGAAGAAACCCGGCTGGGCTGATGTTCCAGCCCACCAGAGAAGGGAAGAAACCCATGTAGCCGGTCACTGTGCGCATGCACAGTTACCGACTAATTATTGTCTTCTTGCATGCAGAACGTGCACAGTGCACGTTCTGCAGGCAAGAAGATGAATTAGGACCGGTGGCTAGGGGGGAAGAAGAAGATTACCTGAGGCGGTGATATCGGGCGGTTGAGCTGGCGATGATGGTGGTTGTTCTCGGTTGCGCTGCGGTGGCGATGACGGTGAGACCCAGTGACAGTAGCGGCGCTTCTTCTCCACTGTGCAGAGACACCAGTCGGCGTTTCCTTCCCTGCCGGTTTTTCCTTTTTATCCTTTTTCTTCCTTCTCCCCGACTGTCTCTCGCAGTTTTCTTGTCGATATCCCCGGTTTTTTGGTTCCTCTGTTTCGGTTGTTCCTCTCTCTCTCTTGGTCGGTTTCTCTCTGTTTCGGTTTCTCTCCCCGTTTGCTGTCGTTCTCTCCTTTCTCTGCTTTTTTTCCCCTCTCTAGTCTTCTGCACTCGGACGGTATTTATAGGGGCAGGGGGAGCGGGAACGACCCTGCCCCGTCCCATCGCTGCACATGGGGCGCGAAGCCGCCGCTCTACCTTGTCACAGCACCGGCTGAGACGTCCAATGGGGACGTCGCTTGCAGGACACGGCCTCTCTGTCTTCTCATCATGAGGAGCTGCAGGTGGCGTCCTGTTTTGGCTTTAAAGCACGTGGGAGGAAGAGACAAGGGGAAGAAAACAAAACTTTTCTTCCCCTGCTGCACGCCCAGGGGAAGAAGAAGAAGAAACAGTGTCGCCTCAAAACGGCACCGTTTCGTCCCCCTTCTTTTCTTTTCTTTTTTCAAACGCATGAAACGGCGTCGTTTTTCTTAAAACGCGCTGTTTCATTTAAATGAAAAACTAGCGCCAAAGCGCCAGATTTCAAGCCAATCCTTCAATTTGTGCGCGTTTTGCATTTTGGTCCTTGGTCTCGGATTTGTTCAATTAAGTCCCCAATTGGCCATCAAACTTTAATATTTATGTAATTAAGCCCCTGATTTGACCAAATTAACTCTCTAAAATTATAAATTGACCCCAGAACTTTAATTTCTTCCAATTAAAGCCCAAATTAACTCAAAAATCAATTTTTCTACAATCAAACCCTCCATAGATTCAATTAAACCTTCAATATAATTTAATTGAGTCCACCAACCTCTAATTTTGGAATTTTCTTCCTCAAATTGAATTTTCTTTGTCAACAGGGCTATCATCAGTCAATAAAATACTGCCAAATTTTAATTTTTGTATTTTTGAACCTCAACCAAATTTTAACTGTTTTTTTTTGCGCTTTGGCATCCTCTTTTTACTGATATATTTTTGATATATTATTTTTTCATTTTTTTATTTTTTTATTTTTTATTTTTTCATTTAATAATTTTTTTGTATTTTCTCTTTTCTTGCGCGGGGACCCAAAATGGGTTACAACAGATGCCCCCTCTTTACAAAGTAAGTTTTGTAAAGATAAACAAAAGTTAACTTCCAAACTGATCTTCTCACAACTTAGTTGACCTGAAACTCTACCTTTACAGCAATCCTCTTCAACCAGAGCCAAAGTCTACTTGGTGGGGCTAAACTGAGATCCCTTCGCCGATCCCCTCTAACCAGAACCAAAATTCATGTGTGGTTTGGGCTAAACTGAGATCCCTTCGCCAATCCCCTTCAACCAGAACCAAAATCTCTTCGTGGGTAGGCTAAACTGAAATCCCTCCGCCGATCTCCTTCAACCAGAACCAAAATCCTTTGTAGTTAGGCTGAACCAAAATCCTTTGCAGTTAGGCTAAACTGAGATCTCTTTCGCCGATCCCTTTTAACCAGAACCAAAGTCAGTGTGTGGTTGGGCTGAACTGAGATCTCTTCGCCGATCCCCTTCAACCAGAACCCAAAATCTTTATAGTTAGGCTAAACTGAGATCCCTTCGCTGATCCCCTTTAACCAAAACCAAAGTCTGTGTGATAAACTGAGATCCCTTCACCAATCCCCTTTAACTAGAACCATAATCCTGTGAGGTTAGGATAAACTGAGATCCCTTCGCCGATCCCCTTTAGCCAGAACCAAAAATCCTGTGTGGTTAGGATAAACTGAGATCCCTTCGCCGATCCCCTTTAACCAGAACCATAATCCTATGTGGTTAGGATAAACTGGGATTCCTTTCGCCAATCCCCTTTAACCAGAACCAAAAATCCTGTGTGGTTAGGATAAACTGAGATCCCTTCGCCGATCCCCTTTAACCAGAACCAAAAATCCTATGTGGTTAGGATAAACTGAGATCCCTTCGCCGATCCCCTTTAACCAGAACCGTAATCCTGTGTGGTTAGGATAAACTGAGATCCCTTCGCCGATCCCCTTTAACCAGAACCAAAGTCTGTGTGCGGTTAGGCTAAACTGAGATCCCTTTGCCGATCCCCTTTAACCAGAACCAAAATCCTTTGTGTAGCTCGGTCAACCTGGAATCCCATCTGGCAACCCCCTTCAACCAAAACTAAAATCTTGGTGTGGTGGTTAACCTGAGATCCCGTCTAGCGATCCCCTTTAACCAAAAATGCTTCTTCTTCAAAATGATAAGGTTTGAATTGCAGACTCTTCTTCATTGATCTTTTTATTTCTTTGAGATTTCCCTAATGTTAGGTTTTATCTCATCTTCTTCCCGTTCCAAGGTCAAAACTATGATTCTTCGTTGTTCATCAACTCAAAGATTCTTTCTTTGTCCCTAATCTTGCTGGACTATAATGAGGATTTTTTTCTTAACAAGTCAACAAAAATGTTTGATGAAATGCTTTGAGGTTAGATGTCATGCATGCACCCTTACCTGGTTTGGAAACATAGGTCCCCTTACTTCCTTCAATTTTCTAAAACTCTCTCTTGACACGATCTTGTTCACGTGCTCAAAATGGCATGTTGGATTCATTTCCCATCATGTCTCTTCTATCCATCACATCTTAGGGAAGAAAATCCTCAACCTTGTCATTAGGTGACCCTTTTCAAAATAAATGCATGACTTGTCATTGCTTCTTATCATGCTCTTATCAATGCTTTAATTTGTCTTTCTCAAGTTTAAGGGCTTTTTGGTTTTCATTCCAGCACGCAACAAAATCCTTCCCAAATAAAAATCCTTAAAAAGACTTGAATTTGTTCATGAAAACTGAAACTCTCAATATACGCATCGAAAACTCTTTTAAGCAACTCCCATTGAGGTTTTTATCGGTTTCTAGAATGCGGTTTGTCTTTAAGCCAGGGCTTTTATCCAAGGACCTTCTGTTTAATCTTTAAGTATTTGTATCTATGTGAAAAGGCTGTGTAGAAAAGGGAAATGTCTCATATTAGCCCCCTTTTTTTTTTCATGGACAAAAGCGGACTATCACTCATTTGTTAAATCCTGTGAGTTATAATACCACCGTTTATTAACCCAAGTTATGTGCGCGTGATTAGAAAGGACTTCTGAAGGCTTGTAATGTAGGTTACGTCTATGGGCTATGAAAGAAAAAGGATGCTTTAAGGCTCAACAGTGTTTGAGGGTTTAAAGACTTAGGACCACTCTTCTTCTATCTTTTGTTTTTTTTTTGTTTTTTTTTGTTTTATGAAACTGCCTCGTAGGTTGTGTTTGGAGAAGCTTGCTTAAGGATCCTCATCTTCATCTTAGCCTTAAAGCATTATCGAACCATCATCTTCTTTCTTTATTCCTCTTTTTTTTTTGGTGATGCCCCCAATTGCAGGGTTTTGACTTTTAAAGATCCAAGTCCTCTTCACTTTCTCTCTCTTTTTTTTTTTTTTTTTGTAATTTGCTCTAATTCCTTCTCCCTTTTCTTCTTATCCTCTTCTCAATTGCTGGGCTTCTATTCTTTACCCCTTTCTTTTTTTCTACCATTGTCTTCATCTTTTGTAACAAAAGATCTCTTATTGCCCCCAGTACGGGGTGTGGTCCTAGTCGGGTTTTCATAAAGAAGAAACTCAATCCGGCTCAAATGGGGACTACAAAGGATAAAATCTTTAGAGAGTGAAGGGATGACAAAGATGGCCTTTCCTCATTTCAAGACGCACATTATTAGGATTGATAAACCTTGTTCTTATCTCGGAAGGAACATGCGAGTGATTACGAAGATACTTACCTAACCATTTATTCATACAATTCAAAATGCTATCAGAGACAAGGTTTCATGATAGGGTTGGCTTTGGGGTTTGTTTAGTTTGGTCACCTCTTTACTGGGAAGAGCTTAGATTTCATTTTTGAGCATTTTATGATATATTCCATGTAATCATGCACAAAACCAGTTCTTTCAAGACTTTTCTTTTTGAAAAATAAAAAAATTAAGTGCTGTGAGATCCATGCAATGAAAAAGGGGTTCTTTACACAGAAATCATGGCCAAACTTTACTTTATTGATTTTGGGGGAAAGTTGAACACGTTAGACATAATATCTCTTTACAGAATCAGAATTCACATGTCTGGCTAGATCTTCTCCGTCCATTCTAGACAACTTCAAAGCTCCTCCTGAGAAAGCCTTCTTCACTACATAAGGACCTTCATAATTTGGGGCCCATTTGCTTTGATCTTCTCCTGGTAAGACAATAGTTTCTTCAGCACTGGATCTCCTTCTTGGAACATGTGAGGTCTAACCTTCTTGTCATATGCCTTGGCCATCCTCTTCTGGTAGAGTTGATGATGACAGATTGCAGCCAACCTCTTCTCACTGATCAGGTTTAACTGTTCATATCTTACTTTGGCCCATTCAGCCTCTTCTAATTCTGAATCCATCAACACCCTCAACAAAGGTATTTCTACTTCCAAAAGCATCACCGCCTCCATTCCATATACCAAAGCATACGGAGTACTTCCTGTTGAGGTCCTTACTGCAGTGCGATACGCATGGAGAGCGAACGGCAACATCTCATGCCAATCCTTGTAGGTGACTACCATTTTCTGAATAATTTTCTTGATGTTCTTGTTGGCTGCTTCCACAGCACCATTCATCTTGGGCCTATACGGTGAGGAATTTGAATGCTTGATTTTCCATTTGGTACAGAGCTCCACGATCATTTTTCCATTGAAATTCTGGGCATTATCAGTCACTATCTTTTCTGACGGACCATAGCGACAAATTAAGTCTTTTTCTATAAACCTCTTCACCACTTTCTGTGTTACATGGGCGTATGAACTGGCTTCTACCCATTTCGTGAAGTAGTCAATAGCTACGAGGATGAACCTATGCCCATTGCTGGCTTTTGGGTTAACAGGTCCAATCACATCAATCCCCCACATCGCAAATGGCCAGGGAGACGCTAGATTAAACAGATGAGTCGGAGGCGCATTGACCTTATCACTGTGCACTTGACACTTGTGAAATTTCCTGACATAATCGATGCAGTCTTTCTCTAATGTCATCCAGAAATAACCAGCCCTTTGTATTTTCCTTGCTACCATATGCCCCGTTAGCATGAGTTGAGCAAATCCCTTCATGTACCTCATGTAAAGCATTTTTAGCATCTATCTCATTCAAACACCTTAGCAAGGTTCCGTCAAATGATCTCTTATACAGAATTTCTCCGTCTAGATAGAAATCCATGGCCAACCTTCTTAGGGTTCTCTTGTCCATCTTCAAAGCTCCCACTGGATATTCCTGATTTTGCACAAAATTCTTGATATCATAATACCAAGGCTTTCCATCTATCTCTCCTTCAACCGAGCAACAGTGAGCTGGGTTATTTCTGATGTCTATGTGTACAAGATGTACCTTATGCCCTAGATCAATCGTAGCCATAGCAGCCAATGTGGCCAAAGCATCCGCAAAATGGTTCCCTTCTCTTCCTAGATGGGTGAATCTTATCTCTTCAAATTCTTCAGTCAGTGTGGATAAACATTCCTGATATGGCCTCAACTTTTCTTCCTTGGTTTGCCATTCTCCTTTCACCTGACAAATAATCAACATTGAGTCACCATATACATCTATCTTTCTGATCTTCAGCTCTAACGCAGCTTCTAAACCCAAGATACAAGCCTCATATTCAGCTGCATTGTTGGTGCATTCAAAACACAATTTAACTGAAACCGGATACTGCTTCTGGTCAGGAGAGATTATCATCACGCCGGCTCCATTACCATAAACATTCACTGCTCCATCAAAGAACATGGTCCACCAATCTGTCTTCTCTTTTTCTCCCGCTATTGATAATACATTTTCATCAGGGAAATCAAAATCCAATGGCTCATAATCTTCAACAACATTATCAGCCAGATGGTCGGCAATCGCGCTCCCTTTCACGGCTTTCCTTGTCACATATACTATGTCATATTCTGACAACAAAACCTGCCACCTTGCAATTCGGCTTGAGAGATAAGGCTTGTCGCATATGTACCTTAGCGGATCCACTTTTGAAATCAACAAAGTGGTGTGATATAACATGTAATGTCGTAGTCTTTTTATCGCCCATACTAATGCACAACAGAGTTTTTCTATCACCGTGTATCTAGACTCACATTCAGTGAACTTCTTACTTAGGTAATAAATAGCCCTTTCTTTCCTTCCGGTTTCATCATGTTGACCCAATACACATCCCATAGCTGTTTCAGTCACTGTCAGATATAATATTAAAGGCCTTCCTGATACAGGAGGAACAAGCAAAGGCGGACTCTGTAAGTATTGCTTGATTTTATTGAATGCCTCCTCACACTCCTCATTCCAAATCCCAGGATTCTTTTTCCTCAGTAGTCGAAAGACAGGTTCACATGTTGTGGTTAATTGAGCTATAAATCTGGCAATATAATTCAATCTTCCTAAGAATCCCCTCACCTCCTTCTCCGTCTTTGGGGATGGCATGGATTGGATGGCCTTCACTTTTTCAGGATCCACCTCTATACCTTTGTCACTTACCACAAATCCTAGTAGCTTTCTAGACTTAACTCCAAACAAACATTTTGCAGGGTTGAGCTTCAGTTCATACTTCCTCAAACGCTCAAATAACTTTCTCAGGACCTTTACAAGGTCTTCTCCCCTCTTGGACTTAGCAATCATATCGTCTACATACACCTCAATTTCCTTGTGCATCATATCATGGAATAGAGTCACCATGGCTCTCTGATAGGTGGCTCCTGCATTCTTCGGACCAAATGGCATAACCTTGTAGCAATATGTCCCCCATGGTGTAACAAAAGTTGTTTTTACCTTATCTTCTAGAGCCATTTTTATCTGGTTGTATCCCGAGAAACTATCCATAAAGGAATATGTGGAACTACGTGCTGCATTGTCAACCAAAACATCTATATGTGGCAGAGGAAAATCATCTTTGGGGCTAGCTTTGTTCAAATTCCTGAAGTCCACACAAACTCTAATCTTTCCTTCTTTCTTTGGTACAACAACAATGTTGGATACCCATTGCGGATATTTAACTACTTCTAGAAAGCCTGCATTCCACTGTTTTTCGAGCTCTGTCTTAACTTTGATCCAAACATCCGGGTGGGCTCTCCTCAACTTCTGCTTGACTGGTCTACAACCTTCCTCCAGCGGTATCTTATGCACGATAATATTTCTATCCAAACCAGGCATATCCTCGTAAGACCAAGCAAAAACATCTGCATATTCTTGTAATAGGGCTATTACCTCTACTCTTTCCTCAGGAGTGGTTAAGGTCCCTATTTTTAACTCTCTTTTAATCTGATCATTACCCACGTTTATGGTTTCTAGTTCTTCTGTAGCTGGTTCCCAGGTTTGTTCATGTTGCTCTACTAACTTTGTAAATTCCCTAACATTGCTTTCATCCCATTCTTCTTCTTCTATGGTGATCACATGTTCGTTAAAGTTTGGCCATTCATTCTCGATGCTAAGTGTATGTGATGTTGTGGAAGATCCGCTTTCACGGTTCCTGAAAGCGGAAAGTGTTTGGTGTAAATGCACAAAAAAAAAGGATAAATTTGGAAATGCATGATCTCATTATTTTAAAACAAAAGGTGGGCTCAACAACAACGACAAAATCTAATTGACATCATGAGCCTTGATTGTCAATTAGGGAGAATAAAGCAAACAAAAGCAATGACAAAAGCATGTTAAGGCAAACAAAGTTGGTTTACATTTTAAACACTACTAGGGCTTCTTGAGTCACCCAGTTTTGAAACTTCTCGCCCTCGGCCAGTTTTTGTATGAAGGTCTTAGTAGAGACTTCTTCCATAGTGTGGATAGTCAGTTGTGGCAGTGCTTCATCTTTCCTTCCCGCTACCGTCTTCATGTCACCTCCTTCCACTTTATCCTCCTCCAAGGTGTTTATGCTCATATTGGACAGTTCTTGACCAAGGCTTTCTGCTCCTTTATCGGGTTGCATTACGTATGCAGCCTTTGGGAATGACACTTTAAGGGGAGGGATTTCCAGCTTTTCTTCCTCAGGCTCTCTTCCTTCAATCCTAGCCATTCTTCTTTCCCTTCTCCGACCAGCAGCCCACCGATGATCCTCTTTTTTAGGTTTATACCCCAATCCAAATCTTTGATCGGCACATTTCATCTTTATCGGGTTAGCCCTTTTTGGTACCTCAGTGATAGGATTATACTGAAACGGGATCCCACGTTCCAAAAAGCATTGAGCTGCCATTCTTGCTGCTTCTGAGATCCTTGGCCTTCTTAGTACTGTGTTCTCAGGCACCCAGTCAGTGTTTACAATCTCAAAAGCATGGATATTGTTATCATTGCAATCCTCTGCCTCAATGAAAGGTACGACCACATTCTTTATCATGGATACTGTCTCCTTAGCTTTGACAGTCACCAACATCCCGTTCATGATATACTTCAAGCATTGGTGTAATGATGAAGTTACTGCCCCAGCCGAGTGAATCCAAGGTCTTCCCAATAACATACTATAGGAAGGGTGGATATCCATAACTTGAAATGTCACTAAAAACATTTGCGGCCCCACATATAGCTCCACTTCTAAAGTCCCAATTATTGGTCTAGGTGAGCCGTCATATGCTCTGGCCATCATGATACTTGGCTTCATATGAGATTCATCGATCGGCATTTCTTTCATAATATGCTTTGGCAATACGTTAAGAGCCGAGCCATTATCAACGAGCACCTTTCCTATGAGGCAGTCCTTGCACCTAACAGTAATGTATAAGGGTTTGTTGTGTCCGGTACCTTCAGCATCAAGCTCATCAGCTGTCAAAAACAGGTAATTAGTTGCATGGATTCTCCCCACCAAATGCTCCATGGTTTTCTGTTCAATGTCTTGGGGTACATATGCCTCATTCAAAACTTTTTGCAAAGCGTTTCGATGCGGTTCAGAGCTAAGTATCAAAGACATAAGGGAAATCCTTGCTGGAGTCTTTTTTAGTTGATCTACTATGCAATATTCACTATGCTTTATTAACTTCAAAAATTCATTCGACTCCTCTTCAGTTACTGGCTTATTAACTTCTGTTGCTTTGTCAAGATCTACCACTTCTTTGCCTTTTGCCTTCCTCAACTCTTCGGGAGCGAAGCACCGGCCACTCCGAGTTAACCCACTGATTTCAGTTTGGAACAAAGGAAGAGGGGCTTGAATGTTGGCAGCAAAACCATAATTATAAGGCATGGCATTGTGATTTCCTTTTGTGTAGGAAGGTTTAGCCAAGATCAACTTTGGTGGCCCATTAGCTGTTGGTTGGACCCTACATACTCCTGCCATCTTATCTTGACCTTCCATCATACTCACCTCACGACTGCCCTCTACGGGTTCGATCCTCAACTCTCCCATTGTCATCATTTTCGCAACCTTCTCACAAACTCGATGCAATACTCAATATGATGTCCCTCTCTCCCGTGGAACTCATAATAGTCCCATCCCTTCAAATGGCTTCAACATTTATCTCAAGAAATCCCGACTTTACCAACATGTCATACAACTTCTTCATGGATACCTTCAGCACCTTGCTTTGATTCCCCACTTCTATCATGCCCACTCCACTATTACTTGCAGCATGATTAGGCAATGGATTTGAATTGATGCTGGGCATGTCTTCGAAAGATACCCACCCCCTTTTGATAAGCTCTAACAATCTCCTTTTAAAGGTGTAACAGGTTTCAATTCCATGCCCCGGATTACCGGCATGGTATTCGCAAGTCAATTCTGGCTTATACCATATGGGAAAAGGTGGTTAGATTGGCGGTAGAAGGATCGGAGCTATCTGTCCAATGCTCAACAGTTTAGCATACAAGTCTTTTTTTTTAATCAAATGTAAGAATATTATAGATCAAAAATGCGCTGGAGACCAGCAATACAAGGAAAAGGGAACAAAGGCCCTTGACCAAATCAAAAGTAAGACAAGCTTGCTGAACAGAAGGCTAAGGGAACAGACTCCCTTGTACAAACCATAAGGAAGACAAGCTTGCTGAATAGAAAAACTAAGGGAACAGACTCCCTGGATCAAAGGGAACAGGCTCCCTTGAACAAGCATCAAAGCCATAAGGCAAAACAAACTAGCATACAATGAAAAACATCGACTATGAGACCCAAAAACCAGCAGCAAAACTCCTTCTAACCCAGCAGACGGCAGCTGAGGCAAGGAGCAAAGCTTCAACAACAGACCCCAGCAGCAGTCTGTTCTAGCACAGCAGCAGTAGTCTGTTCTAGCACAGCAGCAGCAGCCAGCCCTAAGCTATCAAGCGGGAGTAGGCCAACAATGATGCCCTATAGAGGCATTGTTTCCAGCACTCCAATGCCGCAAGGCAGCATCAGAGAAATCAGAAGCCCAACCATGAGGGGAGAGAGCCTCACCCAAACGGTTGAGAGCCATAGCAACGATCAAGAGCCAACATTTCCACCTGCAACCAAGGCAGCAGCAGACATACACAAAAAAATAGCTTAGGGGAACATCCTCCCATTAAGCCGAACAATAGATTACCAGTAGCAGACCAACAAACTGGACCGCTGGCTACCAACACCCCTCATGCAGGGGGCAAAAAGGCTCCACTGAACAAGCAGGAAGAACCGATCCAACATACCAGCCACACCTCCCTAAACAGGCGACATCCGGCAACAATCACAACAACAAGCAGACCAAGGAGACCCAAGGCATCGCACAGGAGAACAACCGGCAGCAAAAGCAGCACCAGTGGCAACAAACCACAAGGAACCACTCCGAGCAGAACCAGCAAGGATCGAGCCAGCAGCAAGCCACGAAAGCATACAAGTCTTTTAAAGGCATGGGTAATGGAGGTAGTTGTTCTGAAGTGTATCCTGTATATGGCCTTTGGTGGTTGCTTTGGTTGTTTGGCTGGTGATTTGTACGATTGGTGTTAAAAGGTTTGGTAAAGTTTATGTTGGCGAATTGATGGGTAGGTATTTGTGGGTTTTGGTGATTTACTTTCTTGCCTTTGTACCCGCCTTCCAAGTTGTTAACGTCACCTTCCCTTTTCCTTCCGATAAAGCCTTTCTTCTTTAAAGGCTCCGCTATGCGCCCAGCTTTAATCCCTTGCTCTATTCTTTCTGCCACACGCACATCATCATAGAAATGCTGAGATGAGCTACCCATTAAATGCTCGTAGTAAGGTGCCTTGAATGTATTGGCAAACAAAGTCACCATCTTTGTCTCTATCAAAGGGGGTTGCACATGCGTTGCCTCGTCTCTCCGTCTTTGCGCATAAGCCCTTACTGACTCTTGGCTTCTCTTTTCCATTGACATAAGGCTCGTTCGATCCGGAGCAATTTCCAAGTTGAACTTGTACTGTTTAAGGAAAGCCTCCACCAAATCCTTCCATTTCTTAATCTTGACATTATCCAACCTCATGTACCAGCTTAGTGCAGACCCCGCTAGACTGTCTTGGAAAAAGTAGATCAGCAACTTATCATCATGGATTACCTCAGCCATCTTGTTGTAATAGGATCGAAGGTGAGTGTTTGGGCATTCCAACCCAGTGTACTTTGTAAACTCCGGTATCCTAAAATCTTTTGGTACCGTGATGTTTGGTACCAAGCTTACTTCAGAAGCTCGCATGGGATCGAACCAGTCATTTCCCTTGACTGCTCTTAACCTTTCTTCCAAAGCAGATATCTTGTCGTCGTTTATAAAACCAATGGACCTATTATCGGAAGGCCCCTCCGCTGTTAAATCTATAGTGATGTGAGCTTGAGCAGGCTGAATGGGAATGGCAGGTGTAAAGTGTTGTTCCGTCACTGAATCTGCCCCCAAGTTCTGAGATACCCCCGGGACATGAGCTGGTGGTGCTCCTATAGGTGGCTGGGTGGACGTTCCCTCCCCGTTCTTGGCTCTTAGAAGTCGCTTAAGCAGATTGGTCATTCGAGAAACTTCATTTCTCACGGATTCCAATTCACTTTGGTAGCGGGATTCTAGGATGGCCCTCTCTTCGTTCTCCATTCTTGATCTTAGCCTAGTGTAATGGACCTTGGAAGGGGGACCTATGTTTCACGATCTGAGGCGTGCATGGAAAAATGTAAATGAATGTATGATAAAGAACAATGCATGATGCATATGTAATGTGAGCTTGTTTTTTTCAAAAACGATCGATGGCCAACATTTCTCGTGTAATGGGCATGGACTCTTTTTGTCACTTTCCTTATCAGGAGTAGTTCTGCTCAAACTGCTGCTTTGGTAGGCTTATCCCTACTATAAGAGATTTTTTTCACAAAAGATGGGTCAAGGCCCCTTTTCATTAACAATACTGGCTAATACATCTCTTGAAAAGAGGATACAAAATAATAAAAAGAAAAATACATCAATCTTCCTCTTCATTCATATCTCTAGCCACTGGTAGGAAAGCAAGGCCTCGATTCTCAATTTTTTCTAAGAAGGCATCTGTCTCAGCCAAGCTTTGTCGATAACGAAAGATGTCCCTCCCCACCCTTCGAGCATTGGCTCTAATAATCCGTGCATGAATGGCAGCCTCATCCATTTGCTCATCTACTTTGGCCATCTTCTCTATAAGCAACATGTTGTTCCGATTCAAGGTATTGTTGTTGGTGTCGATCTGTTCTTTATGTTTTTCTGAAACTTCCAACTTTTCGGTCAACTGTTTTACCTTTTCTCGTTCTTTGTCAAACTTCACCTTCAGCATCCTAATTTCATTTTTCTTAACTGCCAAATCTGCCTTAACAACCTCCTCTTCCTTCCCCTTTCTTTCGAACTCTTGCAATTCGGCTAGCCGACTTTCTATCATCATATATTTCTTGTTTAACTCATCATACTTCTCAATTCGGTCCAACAACTCTGCTTGAACATGCAAGAATTTGTCCTGATTGTACTCAACATTCTCTTGATAGTCATTGAAGTCGGCTTTCAATGCTTCCAATTCAGAGCTGCTTTGCATCCAATCCAAAATCAGTCTCCCTCTTTCTTTCTCAGACTCTTCTATCACAACCTTTCCTTTGCTCAGTTGCAACTCCAACCTCACTATTTTCGTATCTCTAGATTCGAGTTGTTCATTCAGAAACACTCTGCTTTTATCTCCTTCCATCATCATCCTCTCTAATGCTGCTTTATCTCCCTTACTCTTTCCCAATTCTATTTGGAGCCTTTCTAATTGCTCCATAAGGTCTTCCTCATTACTGACCTTTTTTCTTTTCAATGACCCTTCTATAATTCGTGAAGGCCCGTCTTCAGAACATGGCTTTCTAGGAGCGGCAGTCAGGGTCAAATTCCTCCACTTTTCATATCCTTCACTTGAGCTAGGGTCTCTCAACCTTTCAGACTCCTTTTGAATTAGGGTCAAATGGCTCCAATCTTGTTTAATGGTTTCAAGAACTTCTCGCGCGGATTGATCCTTGAAAAACCCGGAAAATTCAGCAAGTCCCACAGTTCTTGGGATGTGTTGTATGCCGCCTAATTGTCTTATCACCAGAGCCGGAGCATAGCTGACATAACCTGTGATCCCAATTAAAGGTACCCAGCATTTTTGTCCACAACTTACTATGACATCAACTGATTTAACCCAAGGGGCCTTCCAACTAAAGTTGCTACTAGGTAACTCTTGTAGTTTTTTCATCCAACCTTGATCACCCAGGCCTCCCCATTCTTCCTCCTCCACTATCTTCAAGGGTTTTTGGTTAAACCACCAAAAATTATTAAAGATCAGCTTCTTACAACATCTCACTGCGCCTTTCCCCGTCTTCCTAAAATGGTTGAGGGTCAGCAAGGTCTCAACCAATATGGCAGTTGTAGGGTTGACATGAGTATTTTCATATTCCACAAATGCAACAGCAGCTTCTAGACTTATAACCCCTATTAAGCTTGGAAATAACACGAGACCATATATCCCCAGAGCAATTAACCTGTCTCTTTCTAACATTGATCTGTATTGCTCTTTTTTCCTTTCTAGTTCAACCTCCAGAAATTTCCACTTTAAACCGCTGCCATTCTTCTCTAAAAATCTGCTCAGATGTGGAATCTTCAGCAATTTTGACAACTCAGGAATCACCTTGTCATTTCTCAAAGGAAAATAAACCCTGTGCAGGTGTTTGGGAAACTCCGTCAACATTCCATACTCCTCTACAGTGGGACACAAATCCACATTTCCAAAGGAAAAGCATCTGTAATCGGGATCCCAAAAGTTAATCAAGGCTTTGATTGCTGGATTCAATACTTCTATCTTCGCAATTTCTAACAATCGCCCATACTTCCCGGAAAACACTGCCTCATCAATGTTCTGACTATGGACCAATATTCTCTTCATCTCATATACTACGCAATTCAGGTCTTTGACTACTGGAAGCTTCCTTGTATCACATCTAGAGCAATCTCCCACTGATAGTTGTGACAATTCAGAATTCTGCCCATATTCCACAGTAGTAAATTTGGTAATGATGGCCATCTTATCGTTTTTAAAAGACCTGAAAACCAAATGCTTTATGGTTAGGTTTATGTCTTATGCAAAATATGTTTTGTGGATCATACACCCTATGGCCGGTTCTAATTCTTTTATGCTTGACAAGGGTAGGTTGGCTATTCAGTCTCTAAAAACGGTCTCTTGCTGTCCCAGTGATCGCCCTCGTGGAGGCAATATGGGGGCTGTAGGCAATGAGATGGTCACGTGTACCAAATGTTACCAGTCTAAGCACTCAGCGAAGAGTTGGGGTTTACACAAACTTAAACCTTGACTAAAAGTCGTAAGGTAAGTTGCTAGTCCCCCACTTAACTTAAAGCTTTTCAGTACAAACTCTCATATAAAATGAATGATGCATGACACAATTATATAATGCATGAACAAATATGTACAAATTTAAAGCATATGAGCGAATAACTAAAGGAGATTCATCTTAAAAATAACACACATAAAACCAAAGAAAAAAAAAGACAAAACAATGCTTAGTCCACAAGGTCCCCAGCGGAGTCGCCATTCTGTTGCACGTGTCGACGTAGCGGCGATCCTCCACCCTCAATGTAATGGATATATATCTGGTAAATGTGGGGAGACAAGGAATTATTTGTCTCTTAGCGGTGAGAAAATGGAATGGGAGTCGCCACCTAGTATTTTCATCACTAGGAACCCTAACTGGTCTCAGAGATCGGGTACGGAGACTGATTGCGTAAAGGGAAGGTATTAGCACCCCAAATACGCCCTACCTAAGGTAAGCTGCATTGTTTTATTGTCTAATGAAAATCTAATGTCTTTATCATGTTGGTCCGTCTATGGTTCAAGAAAAGCCCTCCTTAGTAAGGAGGTTCTTATCTTATGGGGGTGAAACTTAACCGGTCTAATGTCTATAAAAGAACTACCTTTTTTTATATCAGGAATACGTTTTATGTATAAATTCGTAATCCCAGATATTACAACAAAACAAAATATTTTTTTGATTTTTTTTGAAATATTGGCCAAGTTCTCATGACTTTAATAAACTGGTTATTAAAGCCAAAATGCATGCTAAAATAACATATATTTTTTTGTTTTCTTTGTTGTATAAAAATATAAAATTTTTTAGTTTTGAGAGACTTGGCGTATGCATGAAAACACAAGTTTTTTTTTTCTTGAAAACCGGGTATTTTTAATACCGGATTTGTGTTTTTAAGATATAAAAATACAGACCAATATTAGTCGAAATGACGTAGAAAAATCGGTGGGAAAATCACAATTTTCAAAAATATATATAATAAAAAAAAACACAAAAAAAACAAAAAAAAGGAGAAAAGAAATAAAATGAAATGGACTGGGCTGGGCTGGGCCTGTATTGGCCCAGCCACAAGGCTGGACTCAGCCCAGCCGCGTGGGCTGGGCTGATGTTCCAGCCTTTAGTTAATAGGGCTGGACTCAGCCCAGCTGCGTGGGCTGGGCTGATGTTCCAGCCCGCCTGAAACAGGATTGGACTCAGCCCAGCCGCGCGGGCTGGGCTGATGTTCCAGCCCACTGGAGAAGGGAAGAAACCCATGTAGCCCGGTCACTGTGCGCATGTACAGTAACCGGCTAATTATTTTCTTCTTGCATGCAGAACGTGCACAGTGCACGTTCTGCAGGCAAGAAGATGAATTAGGACCGGTGGCTAGGGGGAAGAAGAAGATTACCTGAGGCGGTGATCTCGGGCGGTTGAGCTGGCGATGAAGGTGGTTGTTCTCGGTTGCGCTGCGGTGGCGATGACGGTGAGACCCAGTGACAGCAGCGGCGCTTCTTCTCCACTGTGCAGAGACACCAGTCGGCGTTTCCTTCCCTGCCGGTTTTTCCTTTTTATCCTTTTTCTTCCTTCTCCCCGACTGTCTCTCTCGGTTTTCTTGTCGATATCCCTGGTTTTTTGGTTCCTCTGTTTCGGTTGTTCCTCTCTCTCTCTCGATCGGTTTCTCTCTCTTTCGGTTTCTCTCCCCGTTTGCTGCCGTTCTCTCCTTTCTCTCCTTTTTTTTTCCCCTCTCTAGTCTTCTGCACTCGGACGGTATTTATAGGGCAGGGGGAGCGGGAACGACCCTGCCCCGTCCCATCGCTGCGCATGGGGCGCGAAGCCGCCGCTCTACCTTGTCACAACAGCGGTTGAGACGTCCAATGGGGACGTTGCTTGCAGGACACGGCCTCTCTGTCTTCTCATCATAAGGAGCTGCAGGTGGCGTCCTATTTTGGCTTTAAAGCACGTGGGAGGAAGAGACAAGGGGAAGAAAACAAAACTTTTCTTCCCCTGCTGCACGCCCAGGGGAAGAAGAAGAAGAAACAGTGTCGCCTCAAAACGGCACCGTTTCGTCCCCCTTCTTTTCTTTTCTTTTTTCAAACGCATGAAACGGCGTCGTTTTTCTTAAAACGCGCTGTTTCATTTAAATGAAAAACTAGCGCCAAAGCGCCAGATTTCAAGCCAATCCTTCAATTTGTGCGCGTTTTGCATTTTGGTCCTTGGTCTCGGATTTGTTCAATTAAGTCCCCAATTGGCCATCAAACTTTAATATTTATGTAATTAAGCCCCTGATTTGACCAAATTAACTCTCTAAAATTATAAATTGACCCCAGAACTTTAATTTCTTCCAATTAAAGCCCAAATTAACTCAAAAATCAATTTTTCTACAATCAAACCCTCCATAGATTCAATTAAACCTTCAATATAATTTAATTGAGTCCACCAACCTCTAATTTTGGAATTTTCTTCCTCAAATTGAATTTTCTTTGTCAACAGGGCTATCATAAGTCAATAAAATACTGCCAAATTTTAATTTTTGTATTTTTGAACCTCCTCAACCAAATTTTAACTGTTTTTTTTTTTGGCGCTTTGGCATCCTCTTTTTACTGATATATTTTTGATATATTATTTTTTCATTTTTTCATTTTTTTATTTTTTTTATTTTTTATTTTTTCATTTAATAATTTTTTTGTATTTTCTCTTTTCTTGCGCGGGGACCCAAAATGGGTTACAACAGGGGGCAAACATAGATATTTCATGAAAAGTTTTACATGTTTGAAACGGGATGAAAGCCCGTGGATTAGAAAAAAAAATAAGTTAAAGCATTTTACAAAAGCATGAAAAAGAAGGTAATGACAAATCATATATTTTGGAAAAAGCTACTTGAAAAAAAGTTGAAGACTTCTTCTCAAAGATATGATAGGTAAAAAGAGGTAGCACGAAAAACGAATCCAGCATACGACTTCAAAAGTAAGCTCATGTCAAGAGAGAGTTTCATGAAATAGAAGAAGATGATGGGACCTATGTTTCAAAACCAGGTAAGAAAAATCATTGCATGAATGTTTTTGAATTGTTATAGGAGGTGTTGTAACCCATTTTTGGGTCCCCACAAAATATATATAAAAAGTATATAGCCAAAGGAGGTTAGAAAAATAACAGGAGGCAGAAGCGCTCAGAAAATGATTGGAAAATTGGTCAATGAGGTTAAAAAATACAAAGATTGGATTTTTGATAGTACATTCTTGAAGGAGGAGAGCCCTGTTGAGAAGGAAAATTTGAAATTTGAGGAGAAAAGCCCAAATTTGGATGTTTATGGACTTAATTGGATTTTTAAATGAATTTATAGGAGATTTGATTGTAAGAAAAATTGATTTTTAAGTCAATTTGGGCTTTAATTAGAAGAAATTTAAGTTCTGGGGCCAAAATATATTTTTTAGGAATTTATTAGGTCAAATTAGGGGCTTAATTGCATAAATATTAAAGTTTAAGGGCCAATTGGGGACTTAATTGAGAAAATCTGAAACCAGGGACCAAATTGGAAGAGGCGCGTAAATGGAGGGGCTGGAATTAATTGATTCAGGGGCCTAATTGAAGAAATTGGAAGTTTATTGATCAATTAAGGGCTCAATTGCATAAATCAGAGGCCAAGGACTAAAGTGAAAAACACGGCCAACAAGAGGGGTGAAGACCGAAATTGGCAGGGATGCAATTGAAGGAAAAAAAGATGATTAAGGGCTGATTTGGAATTTGGCGCGTTCTGGCGCCACATTTAAATGAAACGGCGCGTTTTCTCCAAAATGACGCCGTTTCATACATTCAAAAAAAAAAAAAAAGAAAGAGCAGAACGGTGTCGTTTTGAACGACACTGTTCCTCTTTCTTCTTCCCCCCGATCATGCAGCGGGGAAGAAGGAAAAAGGCTGCTTTTGTTTGAATTTTTCTTCCCTCTCTCGCCTGGAGCCCACCGACCGAACACAATGGCCGACCACGCACCTGCCAGAAATCCGGGTGGAGCCGAACCTTGGCAGTCGCGCCCAATGGCCGACCAGCCGTCTGCTCCCCATGAGAAAAAGCCACGCCCTTGGCTCTATAAATAGAACCCAAGAACGCTGAGAAAGAGAGGAGGAAGAAGGGTGAGAAAGACCCGAAAGGAGAAACCGGAGGAGGAGGGAGAAAAAGAAAGAAAACCCGAAGGAGGAAAAAGAAGGAGGGAGACCCGAAAGAAGAGAGAACCGAGAGGAGAGAAAAACAAAAAAAAACAGAGAAAAAAAACAGACCGAGAGAAGAGAGGGAAGGGAAGAAAAAGAAAGAAGACCAAAAAAACATAGGAAGAGGAAGGAAGAGTTGAAAACTTGAGGAAAACCAAACCGAGAGGGTCACGGGAAAACACTGAAAAAACAGAGCACCGCCGCTGCTGCTTGGAGCCGCCGTCCGTGAGCCAAGACGCCGCCACAGCCTCCACCGCAGCGCCACCAGCGAAGCCGACAGACCAGCGACACACCGTCTCCTCCGCGCCAGAGGTAACTCTTCTTCCCCCTCATTCTCGCGTTTATTTTTTTTTTCCTTCTCTGCATGCAGGGGTGGGGGGAAAATAATTCCCCCCCGCCCGTTTTGGCTTGGTCCAGGCGGATCCTGGCCCAGACCTGTCTTCTGGGCCGGGTCTGGCCTAGAAGAGAATAGTAGTATTTGGGCCGAAATCGGCCCAACCCATTTTTGGGCCGAGATCGGCCCAACACCTTTGGGGCTGAGTCCGGCCCAGCTGGCTGGGCCGGCCCAGCCCAGCCCAATTTAATTTTATATTATGTATATTATTTGTTTGTTGCATTATTTATATATATATATATACATATATATATGAAAAAGTTACGAAAATTCTGCAAAAATTATTTTAAAAATATTGTTGATTTTTCTGCATTTGTTTTATTAAAGTGGATTAATATTTGGTTGTATTTTTATACCGTAAGGATACAAAACTCAGTATTAAAATACCCGATTTGCGTCAAAACATACAAAAAAATACATATTTAAAAAAATGTTTTGTTTTAAAATACGGCCTAGTCTCTCCAACATATATATATATATAAATATTATAACATCATATTTTCACACAACAAAGGAAATTTTCAAAACAATATATGTATTAGCATGCATTTTGGCTTTAATAACCAGTTTATTCAAGCCATGAGAACTAGGCCAATATTTAAAAAATTCTAAAAAATCTTTTTGTTTTATTTTAGTATATGGGATTAGTATTTAAACATAAAATGTATTCCTGATATTAAAAATATGGTTTTTTTTTACATAGACATTAGAACGGTTAGGTTTTACCCGATAAGATAAGGACCTCCTTATTGAGGAGGACTTTTCTTGAACCATAGACGGACCAACAACTAGAAATACAATAACACCTTAGTTAGCTTTTTTATCAGACAATCAAACAATGCAGCTTACCTTAGGTAAGACGTATTTGGGGTGCTAATACCTTCCCTTTACGCAACCAGTCCCCGTGCCCGATCTCTGAGACCAGTTAGGGTTCCTAGTGACCAAAATACTAGGTGGCAACTCCCATACCATCTCTCACTGCTAAGAGACAAAGAATTCCTTGTCTCCCCATATTTACCAGATATATATATCCCATCACACATTCGAGGGTGGACGAACGCCGCGACGTCGCGCACCCGCGACAGGAGGAATCCTTAATGTAATCCAACAAGATTGTGGACGAAGAAAGAATCATCACGGTTTTGATTATGGAAAAATAATAAAGTGAGAAAAACCTATAAGGAAGAACGAACACCGAATTCAGATTTGGTTAAAGGAAATCGCTAGATGGGATCTCAGGTTGACCGAGTTACACATATTATTTTGGTTCTAGTTAGAGGAGATCGCCAGATGGGATCTTAGGTGGCTTTGGTTAAAGGGAATCGCCAGATGGGATTTCAGGTTAACCGAGTTACACATATTCTTTGGTTTTGGTTAAAAGGGATCGCCAGATGGGATCTCAGGTAGCTTTAGTTAAAGGGAATCGCCAGATGGGATTTCAGGTTGATCGAGTTACACATATTATTTTGGTTCTAGTTAGAGGAGATCACCAGATGGGATCTCAGGTGGCTTTGGTTAAAGGGAATCGCCAGATGGGATTTCAGGTTGACCGAGTTACACATATTCTTTGGTTTTGGTTAAAAGGGATCGCCAGATGGGATCTCAGGTAGCTTTAGTTAAAGGGAATCGCCAGATGGGATTTCAGGTTGACCGAGTTACACATATTATTTTGGTTTTAGTTAGGGGAGGTCATCAGAAGGGATCTCATATTTCAGCTTTGGTTAAAGGGAATCGCCAGATGGGATTTCAGGTTGACCGAGTTACACATATTATTTTGGTTTTAGTTAGAGGAGGTCGCCAGAAGGGATCTCATATTTCAGCTTTGGTTAAAGAGAATTGCCAGATGGGATTCTAGGTTGACCGAGCTACAAACACAGATTTTTTGGTTTTGGTTAAAGGAGGTCGTCAGAAGGGATCTCAGGTTATACCGATATCAGCTTTGGTTAAAGGAATCGCCAGATGGGATTTCAGGTTGATCGAGCTACAAAAATAGATTTTTTTGGTTTTGGGTTAAAGGAGGTCGCCAAAAGGGATCTCAGGTTAACCCCGACCGTAACACCGATATTAGCTTTGGCTAAGGGAAATTGCCAGATGGGATTTCAGGTTGACCAAGCTATAAATATAGATTTTTTAGTTAAAAGAGATCGCTAGAAGGGATCTTGGATGGAATGCGAGGCTAATCGAACCGAAGTTAGAATTCAGAGGATCGCCAGATTGGGATCTCGAGATGACTAAGTTTTTATCATAGCTTTTGGGCTGAGGAGGATTGATGTAAAGAAAAAGTTTCAGATCAATCAGACTTCGACAAGATCAGTTTCAGAAGTTCAGTTTTGTTTATCTTTATAAAACTTACTACGCAAAACCCCTGCTCCGTAAGTATTATAAAGAGGGGGCATCTGTTGTAACCCATTTTTGGGTCCCCACAAAAAAATATATAAATATATAGCCGGAAGAAATTAGAAAAATAATAGGAGGTTGGAGCGCTTAGAAAAGGATCAGCAAAATTGATTAAGAAGGTTCAAAAATATAAGGATTGAAATTTTTTACAGTATATACTTGAATGATGAGAGCCCTGTTGCAAAAGAAATTTTATTTGAAGAGAAAAGTCCAAAATTGGATGTTTATGGACTCAATTGGATTTTATTGAAGGTTTAATTGAATTTATAGAGGGTTTGATTGCAAGAAAAATTGATTTTTAAGTCAATTTGAGCTTTAATTGGAAGAAATTAAAGTTCGGAGGTCAAATTATAATTTTTAAGAGTTGATTTGGTCAAATTAGGGGCTTAATTGCATAAATATTGAAGTTTAATGGCCAATTAGGGACTTAATTGAGGAAATCCGAGACCAAGGACCAAATTGAAAAAGGCGCATAAATAGAGGGGCTGTAATTAACTAAATCAGGGGCCAAATTGAAGAAATTGGAAGTTTATTGGTCAATTGAGGGTCAAATTGCATAAATTAGACACCAAGGACCAAAGTGAAAAAGGCGGCCAACTATAGGGGCGGTGATTGAAGTTGGCAGGGATGCAATTGCATTAATTCTTAAAATCAAAATTACATTTGAGGACTTAACAAAACAAAGGATAAATTGAGGACTGACTTGGAAATTGACGCCTTTTGGCATCTTTTTTTTATTTTAAATGAAACGGCGTGTTTTGTCCAAAACGACGCCGTTTCATGCTAAAAAAAGAGAGAGAGAGAAAGAACAGAACGGTGTCATTTTGAACGACTCTGTTCCTCTTTCTTCTTCCCCTGGACGTGCTGTAGGGGAAGAAAGAAACTTTTGTTTTTCTTCTTTAATTCTTCATGCCTTTCGCTCTCTCTTCGCATGCTTCTGTCAAAAACCTGAAGCCCAATGCCCCTTCATTGATGAGACCCCGAGAGTCGCGCCCTGCCAGCCACACCCACTGGCCACCTCGTCCGGCGCCGCAGTAGGGCAGGAAGTGGCTGCTCCCCATGCACAGCGATAGGGACGCCCCCGCTCCCTTTGCCCTATAAATACCATCCAACACCAGTTAGCAAGGGGAGAGGGAACAAAAGAAAAATGCAGAGAAAAAACGAAAACAGAGGAGGAAAAAGGAGGAGGAGGAGAAGAGAGGAACGAACCGAAAAAAAAGTGACCGAAAGAGAGGAATGAAATAGAGAGAGAAAGGAAAGATTAACGGGAGGCTTGAAACCGGGAGGGAAATTTAAAAACAAAAACAAAAAAAAACCGAGAGGACAAGGGGACGACCACTGGTAAACGAAACAGAGAAAGAAAAAAAAATGAAAAACTAGAGGAGAGGGGAAGAGGAAGACTCTCTCTCTCCGCCGCTTGAAACAGCAGCGCCGCTGCTTGGAGCCGTCGTCCGTGAGCCACGACACCGCCACCGGCCTCCACCACAACACCACCAGCGAAGTAGTTCGACCAGCAGCACCACCTCCTCTGCGCCAGGTACCCCTTCTCCCCCCTCTTTGTTTTTGCTTTCGATGGCCGTGTTCCCTCCTACATGCAGAACGATATTCGTTCTGCATGCAGGAGGGTGGGGGGAAAATAATTCCCCCCGCCAATTTTGTTGCTGGGCCAGTCTGATTCTGGCCCAGCGTGATGCTTTTTTTCTTCTCTAGGCCAGGTTGGTTCTGGCCCAGCAAGTTTATTTTCTGGGCCAGGCTGATTCTGGTCCAACCCTGCCTTCTAGGCCGGGTCTGGCCCAGACGAAAATAAGGGAATTGATGGGCCGAGATCGGCCCAACTTCTTTTGGGCCAAGTCCGGCCCAACCCTTTTAGGGTTGAGTCCGGCCCAGCCTAGCCCACGTAATATTATATATTATACATTATAATGTTTTTATGTTATATATATATATATTAAAAAAATTCTGAAAAATCCTTTAAAAAAAATTGTTGATTTTCCTGCATACTTTTATCACAATTGCTTAATATTGGTTTGTATTTTTATACCGTAGAGATACAAATCCAATATTAAAATACCCGGTTTTCGTCAAGACATCAAAAAAAAATGTTTTGTTTTCATGCATACGGCCTAGTCTCTCCAAAAATAAAGAAAAAAAAATCATCACATCATATTTTCATACAACAAAGGAAATTAAAAAAAAATATGTATTAGCATGCATTTTGGCTTTAACAACAAGTTTGTTAGAGCCATGAGAACTAGGTCAATATTTCAAAAATTCTAAAAAAATCTTTTTGTCTTCTTTTAGTATTTGGGATTACGAATTTATACGTAAAACGTATTCCTAATATTAAAAATATAGTTTTTATATATATATAGAAGTTAGAACAGTTAGGTTTTTACTCGATAAGATAAGGATCTCCTTACTGAGGAGGATTTTTCTTGAACCATGGACAAACCAACAACTAGAAATGCAATAAACTTTAGTTTTTTTATCAGATAATCAAACAATGCAGCTTACCTTAGGTAAGCCGTATTTGGGGTGCTAATACCTTCCCTTTACGCAACCTGTCCCCGTACCTGATCTCTGAGACCAGTTAGGGTTCCTAGTGACTAAAATACTAGGTGGCGACTCCCATTCCATTTTTCACTGATAAAAGATAAGAATTTCTTGTCTCCCTATATTTGCCAAATAGATATATTTTATATTTAAAGTGAAACATATTTGCCGCGATACCGCACTCGTGCGACAATTATAATAAAAATATATAAGCTAAGTTCCTTGTTTTTTAGTTTGGAGTACCTTGTTTTTAATAGAAAGTGTAAAGAGAGAAAGTAGGGTGGCTAGGATTTAGGATTTTTACTAACATATTAAGCTAGGTCCTCCTAATTTCTGCTACTTACTGTAGATGAGTAGTAAAAAGGCAGCACATGAAGAGAGTAGGGCGGCTAGGACTAGGATTTAGGATTTTTACTGACATATTAAGCTAGATCGCCCCTAATTTCTGCTACTTACTGTAGATGAGTAGGAAATAGGCAGCACATAAAGAGAGTAGGGTGGCTAGGATTTAGGATTTTTACTGACATATTAAACTAGGTCCCCCCCTAATTTCTGCCAGCACATGAAGAGAATAGGGTGGCTAGGATTTAGGATTTTTACTAACATATTAAGCTAGGTCCCCCCTAATTTCTTCCGTTTTAAAGGTAGCTTTTATGATTTTGAGTTAAAAAAATAACTTTTAAAAAATATATATTTAGGCATAGTTAGGTGGATTTAAATATGTGTTTGGTAAAAATTATGGTCGAGCTTTATGTGTAGCTAACATGTATACAATATCTGGTAATTGTGTTCGGAAGTATGGTTGCGGTTGCTTTTCAAAGTGTTTTTTACTTGGAAATGCATCAAAATAGTTTTTTTTTTTTAAAATTATTTTTGATATCAACGCATTAAAATAATCTGAAAACACAAAAAAATATTAATTTGAAGTAAATAAAAAAATTTCAAGTTTTTTCAAAAGCGTTTTTGAAACGCAAAAACAAACAGGGTTTAACGAAATTCAGTTAAATAAAACATGTAAAAACTACTTCTCAAAAACTGCGTTTCAAACTCAATTTTTTAGTGGGCCCTACAGTACAAAGCGCAGTTTGGTTTGTTATCAAACATTTTGCTGTGTTTATTGCACCGCAAACACAAAAATAGTTGCAAAACAAACACAACCTAGATGAGTAGGAAAAAGGCAGCACATAATCCTAGCTTAATTTTGTTTTTAATTGAAGGGAATAAAGAGTAATTACTATAAATTTTTTTTTATCTAAAACCATTATAATAAAAATATATAAGCTAGGTTCCTTGTTTTTGAGTTTGGATCACCTTGTTTTCATGGCAGTGAGGGAGGGACAGAGTTTTTGATATAGAAAGCGTAAAGAGAGAGAGTAGGGTGGCTTTATAGTAATTACTCTTTATTCCCTTCAATTAAAAACAAAATTAAGCTAGGATTATGTGCTGCCTTTTTCCTACTCATCTAGGTTCCTTGTTTTTGAGTTTGGATCACCTTGTTTTCATGGCAGTGAGGGAGGGACAGAGTTTTTGATATAGAAAGCGTAAAGAGAGAGAGTAGGGTGGCTAGGATTTAGGATTTTTGCTAACATATTAAGCTAATTTTTTATTTTTGTTTAATATTTTTTGAAAATAATATTTTTAAAATATTACCAATAGAGTTACTAACAACACAACTTTGTAGATATATTTCAAAAAATTAAAAAACATTATTATAAATATCACTATTACTGATGGAGTTATCAACGAAACTTATATTTTAAAGAATTGAAAAAGAATTACTGAAAATACAACTATTATTGTTAACCTACCGATAAAATTATAGATGGTATTTTGTTGCTAATTATTTTTTTTAATCAGAACCATAATATTTTTATTCATGAAGTTCTTTTTTCTTTTCATAAAAAAAAAAATTATCTTTTTCTTTGTGTGAAGCATTGTTTTTTAAGTACAAATTTATTATGCTCATGAAAATAATCTTTGATTAAAATATTAAAAATCATGTCTTTAAAGTTTGTTTTTAATTGAAGGGAATAAAGAGTAATTACTTTAAGAAATTATCTAAAACCATTATAATAAAAATATATAAGCTAGGTTCCTTGTTTTTGAGTTTGGATTACCTTGTTTTGATGGAATTAGATAGGGAGGGACAAAGAGTTTTTGATATAGAAAGTGTAAAGAGAGAGAGTAGGGTGGCTAGGATATAGGATTTTTACTAACATACTAAGTGAATGTGTTTTTTTTATGCTTCAAAAGTATTTTAAGAAAATTTAAAATTTAATTTTTTTATTTTAAATTAAGTTTTTTATATATTTTCAAATTGTATTAATATAAGAAATAAATTTTAAAAAATAAAAAATATATTATTTTGATATTGTTTTCTAAACAAAAAATACATTAAAAAATAACTAAAATATATCACACGTCCAATAACCCTATAAGTTAGGTCCCCTAATTTCTGCTACTTATTCCAGATGAGTAGGAAAAAGGCAGCACATGAAGAGAGTAGGGTGGCTAGGATTTAGGATTTTTAATGACATTAAGCTAGGTCCCCCCCCCCCCCCTAATTTTGCAACTTCTTGGTCTTGGAAATCTTGTCATTGGTCTGCCATCGAAAGTAATGAATTGAAGCTATTTGATTGCAATTTTAAAAACATATTATTTGAACATGATCTTGAAGAGCTTGGTAACAATATCTTGAAATATAATAAACACTCTTGAAATTAGAGTGAATCTATATGGTCTTGTCTTTTTTTTTTTTTGTGTTAATGATAATTATTTACAAGTTTTATTAAAATCATATAAAATGATTTTTTATTACAAAATTTAAAAATTTGTAAATCAATTTTTGTAATAAGATTACGAAAGTTAAAACATCATTATAGAAATATTATAATATTTTTTTAATGTTTTGTAACAAAGCTTGCATTTTTTTAACATAAGGTAAATATTTTGTAACATGATTAAAGAAGATGTAGCAAATTAATTATGAGAAAGTATAGAAAATTTAAGTAAATGTTGTAACTCAACAAAAGTTTTTGATCACAATTTTAAAATATTAATAGCAAACTCTTAGATTATAATATGTTTTAACTAACTAGATAAATTAATTTGAACCCTTTATTGTGAAGTGTACTTAGATAAATAAGATTAATCTTCATATAAAAAACATATTGAACATTAGTAAGTATTCCAACTACATTATGCACTAATTTAAAAGAGCTCCAATTTCACTAATTTTAATAGGAGAATTCATTGATACAACTCTACTATAGATAACCAGCTTTTATTGGAAGTGTCATCACTCATTTTTTTTACCCCGTTTTCAATAATTTTTTTAAATAATGGAAAAGTTTTTGGTGATTTAGCCAATTTTTGGTAATTTCAAAATTTTTGATGATTTCGTGTATTGTTATTGTATTGAAAATTTTTTCAAAAATTAAAAAATTCAAAAGAAAAAGAAGAGAAGGAAAGATCAATCAAATAAAATTTTACTTATTAAAATTAAATTTTAAAAAAAATATAGGGACTGATGTCATAACTCAATTTTGGATCCCCAAATATTGTTCTATACAAAATGTATATTTTTTAATTTAAAAATCCAAAAAATAAAAAATAAAAAATCTAAAAATATATTCGGGACATGAGGAGATAAGTCTTCGAACTGCAGAGGACCAAAATACCAGTAGAATAGCCAAATTAATATATTTTGACAAGATTGGTTGAAGAAATGAAGAAAATTGAGGTTGAAATCCAAACTCGACCACAATTGAAAAAAATTGTTGCCACCTAATTTTTTACCCCATTCTTGAAAAAAATTTTAAAAAAAACCAAAAATAGTAACAAATAGTAAAAACCCGAAAAAGTATGTTCTTGACGTCTTTGCGTCACTTGCAACATTTTTTTTCTATATGTTTGGTTGTTAATGTGTATTTTTAAGTTGACATTGATGTTACTTTTTTTTAAAAAAAAAATACAAAAAATCAAAAAAATCAATATTTACAACGGAACCAAATGTCAAGAAAGAAGTTGAGGGATCAACTTGCACCAAGTTTGGTTGGAGACCAAGCAATTAAAAATAACAAAAAAAAAATTACATATAAATTGGTGCCTAACATACACATAAAAAAAAAGTGGAGGAGGGCATTATAAAAAACAAAAAACATATTCTCACATACTCTCCCCACACCCACATAACACACAAAAAAAAAAAACCTTAGACCTATTATTCCTAAGTAGTTGGCAACCCCAATAGAAACAAAAATAAATAAATAAAAAGGTAAGACCCATTTCCCCCAATAAAAAGGTCAGTAGGGTGTGTGAGCAAAATATAGTAAACAAGAATGTGTGTGTGTTTGTATTTTATTATATGTTTTTAAATACTTAAAATAAAAAAAGACAAAAAGAATTTAATGTTTTTAATTGCATATGGTCAATCTCTAAAAAATATAAAAAATCATATATATCCTGTTTAAAAAATAAAATACATGGTAGGTTTTACTTTTGTTTAGCATGCATTCTAGATTTAATAATCAGTTTATTGAATTAATAAGAATTTGGCCAATATTACAATAATCACTAAACTTTTAATTCATGAGAATTAATGTCAATATTCTGGTATAAATATTGGACCTACAAGTGAGGCTAATAGTTAATTAAATATCAGGAGTTAACCAAATAATTCCTAGAGTTATTCTAAATAGTCACCAATTTTAACTGGGAGTATTTTTTCATCAAAACCCACGAGTTATGGAAAACTCTTCCGCCTTTCAGGATATGTAAACTTTGTCAAAGCACCCATATGGATCATTTCCATAAGACTTCATTTGGGTACACGAGCCCATAATGAATTAGAAAAAACTAGATTTATTCACTTGAATAAATACTCATTCTAAGCCATAGACAGACCACTGGTTAGGAACCTATCAAAATCTTTAAATCACATTCAAGCCACACATTGCAGTTTAACTCAGGTAGGGTGCTCTAGGGGTGCAAATACCTTTCCTAGCCACAACCAATTCCTTACTCTTTGAATTTTTGATAAGACTAGTACACCTGAGTTTCCTAGCTACCTTGAACCAAACAACTAAGGTGACAACTCCCTCGACCCCCCGACGTCACGCGTCTATGTGCGACAGAATGACAACTCCACTAGGGACAATATTGTTTCTGATAGTATTGGACTAAGCTTTGTGTATTTGATGTGGTTTATCTATTTTGATGTGTTTAAACTTTTGCATTTGGCTTATTTTATTTTATTTTATTTATGCTTTAACATATTTTATCCTACCCATGCGTACATGTCTTCATGCATTAGTAGTTTATTTGAGATATGTCACTCTAGGTTACGAACATGGAAACTTTAGGTTATGTGGGGAGTAGCAGCTTACCCTATGACTTTCAACTCTTTGTTGAGTACTTGGACTAGTACTGATTGTATAGATGTCATCCAATTACCTATTGAGCCCCCATATTACTTTCATAAGGGTGATCACTAGGACAATGAGAAACTCTTTTTTTAGAGACCAAATAGTAAAAAGATTAAAACCAGCCTTCAAGGTGTATGCTCCCTACACATTATTTTGCATCAAGACAAGCCTTTCTTGAATCATTTTGAATTCAAGTCTTAAGGGTGACACAATAACTGTCACTCGGGAAATTTTCATTTTCAAGTTTGGGCAAGAATTAAAATTTTTGTTCATCATGCAAGAGTTACAACCGTGTGTTACCCCTTGAAGAGTGAGTTCATCATATAAAAACATACTCATACATTTAACATGCATGCTCATAATTTGAAATATAGGTCTCTAAATTTTTCCCTTAACGAGTCAAGAGTTGCCTATATATGATGGTGTTAAGAAAGATTCGCTTAATTTCCAATCCAAAAGCATCGCTTGTGGTTTTCTGCAAGCTGGTAACAAGAGTCTCTACTTTACCATGAACTCAGCTTGTGTCCTATGCTCGGATGTCATCTATGAAGTTCAGATGCATTCATTAATGGAGACTATGGGGAAATTTAGGCTTTTTTTTTCCAAGGAGTGCAACAAGTTCACATATAAATCCATTTTTATAAAGCTACACAACTAAAGAATTAACATTGTCTTTGGGTTCTTTATATAATGAATGATCAGAAATGAATATCATGTTTCCTTTATTTCAACTGACACTCTGAAGCCTCATCCTGAAATATCATTTGATTTCCTTCCTAACCATGTAAGGATTGTGGCATCAACAAACCAAAAAGCTTTACTTTTCCTCATATACAATAGACCATGATATTATGTGTGTAACCCTGCTATCAAATAATAGCAAAAGATCCTAAATCCAAATACACGGTATGATACTGTAGAATTTGGCTTGATGGTTGAAAGATCAAAGCCTTTAAACTACAAGATCATGATATTATCGAAGCCTAAGTTTTTCTCATATGATAAAGAGTTCTATATGTGCCACTACATTAGAGTCGAGTTGTTTGACTTGAAGACTTAAAGAAAGAAGCTACTAAATGAAGCAAAGTTGCCACGAGATGAGTCTTCTTGTCGTATAAGAAAAGTATTAGTGAATGGTTCATTTCATTGGTTTATTTGGAAGAGAAACATATTTGTATTTGATGTGAAAAAGGAGAGTTATTGTTTATTTTCTCCTCCTTTACCAATCTACAAGGACAATGATAGCTAAGATATTAGGCTTGTTGAATACAAAGTAAAACTTGTCATGACCTGCATTTATAGAAAGAATGATTTAATGGAATTATGGATCATGGAGAGCTATAACATAAAACAATGGAACAAAAGACATTGAATAAACATAGGGGTTTTAACAAGGAAAGAACCCCATGTAAGTCCTTTGGCCTTCTGCAATGTCGACATTGTGCTTATAAGAGAATATTTTCCTAACGTGACATTATTCAACCTCAAGATTGGAAGCATTGATGTGTTACGATTAGGGAAAGGTTTCTCCATGGATGCTTCACATTTCGATTCACTTTTATTAACGAGGAAGAAGAACAATCAGACACAACATTAGAATTGCCTAGCCTTTAAGAACAATTGCCTTAAACCACCATTCTCTAGGTTGTACATCAAAACATCCTCAACATAACAAGTGATTAAAAATACTTAGCAAAACACAAATATTGCCAGAGAAGTTGTTCCAAGATGGATGTTGAATTGTCAATCATGTTGTTATGGAATTTTCAATTTTTCTATTCTGCACTTTGTTCTAGGATTAAATCATTTTTTAAAAGAAATATGTCTTTTCTTTGCCTCTTTATTGTTCTGAAATGAATAGATGTTTAACATTTCATTTTGACAAAATATTTTGATTAAACTCCAACATATGAAATTAAGGCTAAATCAATCTTGAAAGATTAATATTTTTTCTCATAGAAATGACTCAGTATTTGTTAAAATGGCATGATAAACAATATGGAATGACCAAACATATTTTGAACTCATATACAAAATTAAACCACACATTATAGAGCTAAGCCTTACTAGTATGCATATTGACATATAGTGATTCAATAGTTATAGACTTGTGAATCATGATTCTTATAAGTCCAAATAATTATGTTAGACAAGGTCAAAATTTATCGTTTGTAACTGACCTTGCGTAAAATGAGAACAGACCATCTTTGTTTATTCTATTCATAATTCTTAAAATATATATCCCTTACAATCTCAATTTGAGCATGATAGAATCTTTGTTTTGAAAAGACACCCTGACATGGATCACACCCCATACTAGGGGCAAGTGAAGGATTTTTTTGGTTGGAAAGATGAAGACAATGTTATAATCAATGGAAAAGGAGAATGTTAAGAATGAAAGCCTAACGATTGAGAAAGAGCTAAAAGTGAAAAAAAACCCTAAACTGAGGGGCATCAAAGAAAACTTTGAGGAAGGCTATGTGGAAGCCAAAAAGTAGAAATCATCCGTATTTAAAGGCAAGTCAATGTTAAAGGTAGGGAAATTCCTATCAAGTCTGGAAGAGAGAAAGAGATTTTTAATTGAAGAAGAGTGCAACAAATGCCAAAAGTCGATGCTAAGGGAAATAGTTAAAAAATAAAGATATTGAACCATGAACATGTCTTTTGGTGTCTATAATAAAGCCTTGGTGTCTTTAAATGATTAAATTGGTTATACGAAAAGTTGGATTTGCTTTATGGTCTCTGTTAAGAGAATATTGATGTTTTAGGTGAACATGGAATGTGTGGCATTATTATATGTTATGCTTTTACAAAGATAGTGAAATAGAAATAAGGAAATGACGAGGCTAATGATTGATAAAGAACCTTGACCTTTCCTTCAAATTGATATTTGAGGTGAAGGAATATCAGGAGATAAATGATTGGCAATGAGTCTTAGTATTCTGTTTAAGTTTAAGATTGACAATGAAAGGAGTGACATAGTTATATGCTAATGTTTGATCTTGATTGATGACATTAAAAGTTTTTTACTGATAAAAAATCCTGTTGAGAGTGAGGCATTGCTCATTGTTTGATTATGATAGAGTTTCCTGTTTAATTTTAGGAAACAATATTTATTGATGAAATTTATGGCATGTCACTTTCTTCTACAAAGACAACAAGAAAGAGAGTTAATAAATAGGTGATAGTGATCCTAGGTCTTTAAAACTCTCAAACACCTTTTGAGCTTATGAATTTCTCTTTCTTTCGTAATCATGAACCATAACCTTTTGAGCATAATAAACAGTGACAAGTAAGTGATTTAAACCGATAAATGACACTTTCAAAACTTCAACAGCTTTCCATAAGGGTTGTGACTTCACAAATTAAGTTACTGTTTATTATGCATGTTGATAAAGTAAGTGCTGAAAATGAGAAAATTTTTCAATTGAACCTTGAGTCTTTACTCGAACCTCCTACTATTGAAATCCATTAAATGTCACCTCGTCACATACTATCAAATGACATACTCAAAATCAGAGATTAGAATTGATATAAAGAACTATAGAAAAACTATTTTAATCTTACAACGAGTCAATTTTTATTTTCAAAATACAAGACAATCAAAAGAATGTATGTATTGAATGTTGTGTGTTGGGTCTTCAACCAAAGAAGTTTGATTTCCAGAAATACTTTTAAAAAAACTATCTGGTGAAGTGCTTTCAAGTGAGAACTTGTCAATATTCTCCAATCTTGGATGACCCACACCTAAAAATGTTATAAGGGGAAGATATTTGTCTGAAATAGAATTCAAACAAGCACATAATTATCTGTTATTTAACTGCGATGAATTGAGACCTTTTATTCAGTAAGTATATATACTACTTAAACTTTGTTGTAAATGGACTATTTATCTACGGTAATATCATAAACTTATATATTTTTGAAAACCTCATAGGCAACATCAACAATATTTACTGTCTAATAACTCATAGCTGATGGAATCCTAAATTTTTTGATTACAAGATAAACAATTTGCCACGTGGTTCAAAACATATGCAAGTACTATCACAAACTCATTATCTATCATTGTACTTAATTTCATTACAGAATTCTTGTTTACTATTCATTGTTGCACTTGATGTACAAGGTTTATCAAATGGAAAGGAATGCCAGTGTTTCATTTTCTTTACTAAGCCTAGGTCTTGAAAGAAAAGTGAAGTGCTACAACGGGTATTTTGCCAATGAATATGTGTTTCATACTAAAGAATACAGGCATGAAAGAAAGACATATAACAATGGTGTTTGTGTTAAAGGATCAACTTGAGTTTGAAGTTGACTATTATGGTAAATTAGAAAAGGTTGTTGAACTGCAATATCATAGCGAGCATAATAAAGTGTTTTTATTCAAATGTTATTGGTATGACACCACTGACAGAGGAATCAGAGTATATCCCCCACTATGGTCTGGTCAAAATTAACTCAAAAGCTAGACTCTACAATGTAAACGATGTCTTTATTTTCACCAAGCAATGCCAACAAATTTATTACATATACACCCCTTCCTTTAGAAATGATTGTTTAAGAGTTGATTGGTTATTCATTTTAAAAACAAAACCCATGGGTCATGTTGAAGTTATTTAGGATGAGAACGAAGACATAGGTGTGGGAGATGATGTCTTTCAAGTTAGTGAGTTGGTTGAACTATATCGAATTGCTCCATCAATTGACTTAGAAGAAAATTCAAATTTTCACATCTTTGATAATAGTCTTATTGATGTTAACGCTGAGGAGTTGAATGTTGTTTTGAGCTCCAGCGGACAAGCATAAATCAATGAAGATGATGCTACCAATGTTATCAACGTTGAAGATTACGGTGGAGCTAATGACGATTCAATTGAAGAAAAAGAAGAAGCTAATACTGACTAACTATCAGAACACGAAAGTGTAATGCAATTTTTTAAAATGTAATATTTATGGATGCAGAAATAATTATTTCATAATTGTTTTGTGAACTGTTGTTATTGTGTTGGGTGTGCAACTTTCAATTTAAGTATTTGCAGGGACAATAGATAGGAAAATAGACACAACCTGTCATTCACTGTGCACATCACCGATGGAAACACCAATGGAACAAAAACTATTGGTGTATTCCAAAGGCGAAGGGAACTGTTCACATCCCACATCGGTGAACAATTCCCATTTCACCAATGGAAACACTGATGGAAAAAAATCATCGGTGTATTCTAGAGGCGAAGGGAACTGTTCACCTCGTACATCATTGAACAGTTCCCATTTCATCGATGGAAACACCGATGGTTTGTGTCCGTCGGTGTATTCCAGAGGCAAAGGGAACTGTTCACATATCACCAATAGAAATACCGACTATCTCAGTCCATCGATGTTTTTTAGAGGCGAAGGGAACTATTCACCTCCCATATTGGTGATGTCAATCGAAGTCCTCTAAGTCAATTGTAGTTTACTAATGAACTGTGAATTCCAAAGCGCGGGCAATTAATGCATCTTTGACCATGTATACTTTTTACATTAGTGAGGGAATTATTGATAGGTTGTGAAAATTTTGGAGGGTTTTTTTGAAACTTTTAGAGCGAAATTAAAATTTTAGTGCGAATTTACCGAGAAAATTACTGACAGATTAATTAAAAAAAATATTATTTAATATGTTGTCAGTGATTCTGTCAGTAAAAACGTAGTGTAAAACCCAGCGAACACACCTTTAGTTCATTTTTTTCCTCTGGTTCAAAAACTTAAATCTCTCGTTTTTTCCTCTCTATTCAAGCGATTTTGCTTTAATTTCTAGTTCTATCTTCATCTTCAAAGTTTAAAAGGTATGTATTGGGATTCAATTTACTTAATGATTTTCTATTTTTCATCTTTTCTTTGGTTTATTAGCAATATATTTTTGTTTTTTTTGTATTATACATAGGTAAAGTCTAAAAATAAACACACTATCAAGGTAAGCATTTTTTATTCCTAAAGTATATAGTTTTTTTTATATTAATTTTTTGCCTATTTTATTGTTTTTATTGCAATAATGATTGATTGTTTTATTGAATTTTAATAGTTATTATTGAATTTGCCGTATAAATGTTAAATGAATATATAGGATTAAATTTAATTGTTTTATCTCAATTTTATTGTATATATTGCATAATAAACTGTTTGATTGTTTTGTTGAATTTTAATTGTTGTTGTTAAATTTGTATAGATGTTAGTTGAATATATAGAAATAATATTTTTTTCCATATTTTATTGTTAAATTTGTATAGATGTCAGCTTGTATATGAGATTTATTTTTCTTTAGTTTATGATTAGAAACATTATATTATCATGTTGAAAATGAGATAAAATTGAATAATTCAAAATTTCTAGTAGAAATAAAATAAAACCAACTAGTTTGTGGCATATATCTTATCAATATTTTCAGTTTTGAACAATTTGAGTAGTCTCCAATATACGGGAGGTGCTGCGGAATGTGTTTTTAAAAATCAAATTTAATTATGTAATTATTCATCAAATTTGTGTAGAAGCATAGAACAAAATCAACTGCACATCATGAGCACATGGTCACAGCTAGTTCTTCTAGTAGCGATGATGACGTGTCATTAGGTGCCAACCAAGAAAAGGCACATGCGGCAACTTGTGATGCTGCCTCTTCCAGCGCAATTCCACAATGTAGATGCGGTGTTCCTTCATAACAGGGTCAATTCTCCTGCAAGTACAAAGCACATTGGAAGGACAACCTTTCAATGTAAATTTGTTTTGATTTGAGTTTTTTTTTTACTTATAATGTAGTTTTTTTTACTTATAATGTAATTTGTGAACAACTAATTGATATTTCATTAATTTTATCGATTTTTAGGTTCACAAACATTGAGCCGCCTGAGTAATAACATTGGCGTTTAAATCATCGATGGAGATTCCATTGTTTCAATGGAGTCAGGTTTCCGGACATCCTAATTGAAAGCCTTATATCGATACATGGTTTAGAAGATTTGAAGTTAATATTAACTTTAAAAATTAACTATTTTTTATGTTATATTGAAATTATTGATTTATTTTTAATAAATTATGTATACATAGAACAAATTCGAGTGGGATATTGCAAATGATAATGTTACGAGGAGAGTGTGGGAGAATCACGCTACAACTAAGTAACATAAAAAACGATACAATATTTAAAAAACAAATTATATATTAAAATCTAATTTTTCATTAACTCATATAAAATACATTTGTATCATGTAGGTTGCGTGATTTTTGGTATGAAGCACAGAAAAGAGCTAAAAAATACGGTAAAGATAATGCTCTACTAGGCTGGAATGACATGGTGGTTTAGAGAGATTTGAGGCCGCCATACATCCCGAAGGATATATGGGTGCAATATATTCAGCACGTGACGTCTGAACGGTTCATATGACGCTCACAATCCGATGTCGAGAACCGAAACTAGAAAATTCACGGTTCGGTTAGCACACACACTGACGACTCCGTTCCGTTCAGTGTATATGCGAAGTAAATGGTAAGATTAATTTTAATGACATTTAGGATTAATTAATTTGTTATTTATAAATATATTTAACTTGCAACATTTTTTTTTCTTACAAGCTACGTTTCTTGGATGTGTGTGGAGTGAAGACCACCAAAATGGGGTGCAACAATTCATCGACAACCGCGCTCAACACTTTGTGGTATGTTTGTTCAACCATTTTCTTTCGTAAGTTATTATTTTCTTGAATTGAATTTGATGATTTCTTTTTTAATTTTCATGAGACATATAATTGCCGGTTGAGGGAGAGATACTAGGACAATCCTTCAACTCACTTGAGTTTCGATCTGGATTTGTGGATGGAGGCAAGATCATCTAGTGGAACCCATAGAAATCGGGTGCACGAACTCTCCAACACTACGGCCGAGAACTTGCGGGCGGCCTATAGTGTCTCAACCGCTGGGAGCTCTTAATCGGTATCGAGCACCCAGTCTCAGGAGTTCGTGGCCTTGCAATAATACACGACTCATCTCACCAAAAAATATAAGCAACTCTTGGCAAATTATGAACAACTCTGCCTAATAGTCATGGACATGAGATCATAGATGAGTGGTACATGTGCGCCCCTTTTTTGTTGTATGGTCTTTAAAACGACCAGCCTCATCCTCCTCCAACGTCACCATTGTTCCAGTTTAATTTTTATTTGTACAAATAAAATTGTAACGAATATTTGGATTTTATATTATTCAATTTTATTTTTACATATTTCAATTTTATACAATTTTATTTGTTTAATTATTTTATTTTTTTTATTATTCTATACAATTTTATTTTTTAATTATCACGGATGAACTTACAAACGGAATTCATCCATTGGTATCTTTAAGAGAGTTGGAACAAATTTACTACATATGACACAATCACCGACAAAAAAATCTCGTTAGTGATTTACCGATGGGAATATAGACAGAATCAATCTTTCAGTATATTTTAGAGAGTTGAAAAAAACATTACTGCATATGCCACTATCATCGATGGAAATATACTGACGAAATATTTCCAGCGGAATTTTTTTTTTGCACGCATTTTTCATCTGTAAAACCATTGGTTTTTAATACTTATTTTACCGATAGAAGTAGCCATAAATTATGGAATTACCAATGAACGATGTACCGACGGACGAATTTCATTAGTGAATTCGTCGCTACAATTTTCACCAATAGAATGGTAATCTCATGCTAACAGAAAAATTCCGTCGGTAAAACTTTTATCTGTCGGTATATTTTAGAGAGTTGAAAAAACATTACTGCATATGCCACTATCACCGATGGAAATATACTGACGGAATATTTCCAGCGGAAATTATTTTTTTTGCACGCATTTTCCATCTGTAAAACCATTGGTTTTTAATATTTTTTTACCGATATAATTAGCCATAAATTATGGAATTACCGATGAACGGTATACCAACGGATGAATTTCATTGGTGAATTCATCGCTACAATTTTCACCAACAGAATGGTAATCTCATGCTGATAGAAAAATTCCGTCGGTAAAACTGTTAAATGTTGTAGTATATTAAGTTAAAAAAATTTTATTTCAAAATATGCAAAACAAATGGTAACACAATATAGAATATAGAAAGATAAAAAATACAAAAAAGTAAAAATAAAATGAATGTTCATCATAAAAACAAACACATCACCATATGACATCATTTTATAAAAATAAAGGTGTAAATGCAGTGTATATAACAAACACGTTTGAATGTTGTATAAATATAAAGACGTAGTTGGAATTTTCATCCTCAACTAAAAATTTTCTAGTCCAAAACACTTTGGAATGGCTCCTACCCACTTGGATTCATCGTTTAGCACTCTCCCCACATTAGCATCTCCTAGTCGACCCTTGGTAGAATCTGTATCAAGCAAGAATTCTCGCTCTGTACCTACTAAAGGTCGCTGCAAGGTTACCACCGGAGATGATGACCAAATTGTCCGGAGGTCGGCAAATTACGAAACTTCCATGTGGGACTATGATTTTGTTCAGTCACTTACTAGTAAATATAAGGTATAATTGTTTGTCCTTGTAATCTCATGTTATTTTAGTGTCACGCAACTTGAGTTGAATACTTGAATTTGATGTTGTTTAGGGAGAGCCGTACATAGCGCGAAGCGAAAAG